>Ga0075163_10000678_pt1 | contig 44512 bp, 40 predicted proteins | sample JI1023141ADNA_FD_71478 | JGI IMG/M metagenome (GOLD analysis project Ga0075163, IMG submission 71478) | Wastewater effluent complex algal communities from Wisconsin, to seasonally profile nutrient transformation and Carbon sequestration -... | ecosystem: Engineered > WWTP > Effluent > Algae...
GTCAAAGGCAAGATCGTCATCGCCCGCTACGGCCAGGGCTGGCGAGGCCTGAAGCCCAAGCTGGCGCAGGATCATGGCGCGGTCGGCTGCATCATCTATTCCGACCCGCAGAATGACGGCTACTCGGTCGACGACGCCTACCCCAAAGGCGCAGCGCGCCCCTCGCAGGGCTTCCAGCGCGGCTCCGTTGCCGACATGCCGCTCTATCCCGGCGATCCGCTGACCCCCGGCGTTGGCGCAACGGACGACGCCAAGCGGCTGACCCGCGAAGAGGCGCCGACCATCCTCAAGATTCCCGTGCTGCCGATCTCCTATGGCGACGCGCAGCAATTCCTCTCGGCGCTCGAAGGCCGCGTTGTTCCCGGCAACTGGCGCGGCGCCTTGCCCATCACCTACCATGTCGGCGGCACGGATGCGGCCAAGGCCCATCTCGTCGTGAAGTCCGAATGGTCGCTGAAGACCATTTACAACGTCGTCGCCAGAATGGAGGGATCGGAATTCCCCGACCAATGGGTGCTGCGCGGCAACCACCATGACGGCTGGGTCTTCGGCGCTTCCGATCCGATCAGCGGCCACATCGCGATGATGGCGGAAGCCAAGGCCATCGGCGCGTTGGCGAAAACCGGCTGGAAGCCGAAACGCACGCTGGTCTATCTCAGCTGGGATGCGGAAGAACCCATGCTGCTCGGCTCCACCGAATGGGTCGAAACCCATGCCGACGAGCTGAAGCAGAAAGGCCTCGTCTACATCAACACCGACGGCAATGGCCGCGGCTTCCTCGGCGCTGAAGGAAGCCACTCGCTGCAGAGCCTCGTCGGCAAGGTCGCCGCCGCCGTCACCGATCCGCAAACTGGCGTAACGGTCGACGCCCGCCGTCGCGCCGGCGCCCAGGTCGACGCCGCCTCCCCGTCTGCGGGCGAACGCGCCAAGGCCATCGCCAAAGCCGCCGCCGACCCAACGAAAGACATCCCGCTTGATCCACTGGGATCGGGCTCAGACTATTCCAGCTTCCTGCAACACCTTGGCCTCGCCGCGCTCAATGTCGGCTATGGCGGCGAAGGAGATAGCGGCGGCGTCTATCACTCCGCTTATGACACTTGGGAGCACCACGCGACCTTCGTGGACCCCGGCTTTGCCTACGCCGGCGCGCTGGCGAAGACGACCGGCCGCATTGTGCTGCGCATGGCCGACGCTGATCTCCCCGTGCAGCGCTATGGCGACTTCGCCGACACCGTCGCGACCTATCTCGACGAAGTGAAGAAGCTGGCCGAAGGCAAACGCGAGGCGCAGGTCGCGCAAGCGAAGATGATCGAAGCCAACGCCTTCAAGCTGTTCGACGATCCAACCCTCAGCTCCGGCTCGCCCACGCCGCTGAAGCGCGTTCCCTTCTTCAATCTCGCGCCCATCGAGAACGCCGTCGTCCGCGTCAAGGACAGCGCCAAGGCCTACGACAAGGCGCTGGCGGACAAGGGCGCCCAACTCACCGCCGAGACCAAGGGCAAGCTCACCGCCCTTGCCGGCAAGACCGAACAGGCGCTCACCGTAGAAACCGGCCTGCCCGGCGGACGCGGCTGGTACAAGAACATGATCTACGCCCCCGGCCGCTTCACCGGCTATGGCGCGAAGACCCTGCCCGGCGTGCGCGAAGCCATCGAGGACGAACGCTGGGAAGACGTCGACACCTACGCGACGTTGACCGGACAGGCCTTGAACGCCTATGCCGACCGCCTCGAGGAAGGCGTCGCCCTGATCAACGGCGGAGCGCCCTCGACGACGGCAAAATAGGACAGCTGCGAAGCGATGCCTCTCACCCTTGTCGGTATCGACGCCGACGACACGCTCTGGCACAACGAGCCGGTCTTCCGGCTGACGCACAGGCGTTTCAACGAACTGCTGGGCGAGTTCGCCGACGAAGCCGAACTGGAAAGACATCTCGCTGCCGTCGAGCGCCGCAACATCTCGACCTATGGCTACGGCGCCAAGGGCTTCACACTGTCGATGATCGAGACGGCGCTCGAGGTCAGCGACGCAAGCGTGTCGCCTGCCGTCGTGAAGGAGATCCTCGAAGCGGGGCGCGAGATGATGTTGCATCCGCACGAGCCCCTGCCCGGCGTCGCTGACGCACTGGAAGTTCTCGCCGGCCGTGCGCCGCTGGTGCTGATCACCAAGGGCGATCTCTTCCATCAGGAAAGCAAGCTCGCCGCTTCGGGTCTCGGCCGGCATTTTTCAGGCGTCGAAATCGTCAGCGAAAAGAATGCCGACACCTATCGCCGCGCCTTTGCCCGGCATGGCGCCAATCCCGAAGCTGTCCTCATGGCCGGCAACTCCGTGAAGTCCGATATTCTTCCGGTGCTTGAAACCGGCGGTTATGCGGCGCTGATCCCCTATCCGCTGGTCTGGGAACATGAAGCCGCCGAGGCGCCCGCCGATCATCCCCGCTTCCGCGAGCTTGCAAGTCTTGCAGCCCTGCCGGCCTGGCTCGACGAAATCGGTTGAAGCGAAGCGCCCTAGCTGGACGGAGGCGGCGCCGGAACGCCGGGCCGCGTTCCCACGAACACGGCGGACGCCGCCAGCAGCCCGCCGCTGATCCAGATCGCAGCGAGGGAGGGATGAACGAAGAGGATAATGGCGAACGACACTGCCATCGAGACAATTGCAATGATCTTCGCCTTGCGTGGGATCGCCCCGTTTGTCCGCCACGCGATAACACTCGGCCCCAGCCTCGGATGTGTCAGCAGCCAGTTCTCCAGCCGCCGCGAAGACCGCGCAAAGCATCCTGCCGCGAGGATCAGGAAGACCGTGCCCGGCATCAGCGGCACAAAATAGCCGATGATCCCGGCGGCCAGCAGCACGCACCCCGCAAAGAAGTAAAGCGGGCGCAGAGCGCTGTTGGTACGGGGCAGTTTCTCCGTCATGGCGGGGATATTGATGAAGCAGACACCGCTGCCAAGCCTCGTTCCCTGCTGAAGTTAGGTCCGGACCCCGGGCATGCCTCGAAAGACAGCGGAAAAACCTCGCGTCATATTCTCGAATCAACGCCTTCACGGTTTCGGCATTGGCAGGCTGTCGGCTTGGCGACGCTGGGGAAAACGGCCTATTGTCCCCCACAGCACGGCTAAAGCCGGCATACACAGGGGAAGAGATGTCCAATCGAATGTTCGGCGCAGGCGCACGCGTCTGGCTCGCCGCCGCCTCAATGATCGTCCTGACCGCTGCGTGCGAGAAGGCAAAACCAGCAGAACCCGCAGCGCCGGTTGCAGTCGCTGCGCCTTCGGCCGACCCGGCCTGGCCCGCAGCCGCCGTGGCCGACCTATCCCAGCTCGGCTTCACCGCTGAAGGCCTCGCCGCCCTCGATGCGCGTCTCGCCAAATCGGTCGCCGATCAGGATGTCGCAGGTGTCGTCGGCCTGCTCGCCCGCAACGGCGAAGTCGCCCAGTTCAGCGCTCACGGCGTTCAATCGGGAGACCCGGCCACCGGCGCACCGATGACCAAAGACAGCCTCTTCCGCATCTACTCGATGTCGAAGCCGATCACCGGCGTCGCCATGATGCAGCTCTTCGAACAGGGCAAATGGAAACTCGACGATCCCGTCACGCTGTACGCGCCTGAACTCGCGAACCTCAAAGTGATGACCGGCGTCGACAAGGCCGGCAAGGCGATCCTCGCCAACCCGACGCGCGCGCCGACCATGAAAGAGATCATGTCCCATACCGCCGGCTTCGGTTACGGCCTGTCGGGCAATGATCCGGTCAACAGCGCCTTCCGCGATCAGGGCGTCCTCGCCTCCGCCAACCTCGAAGAAATGATGGGCAAGATCGCCGGCATCCCCCTGCTCTACGAACCCGGCACGCGCTGGTCGTATTCGGTGTCGGTCGATATCCAGGGCTATCTCGTCCAGAAGCTCTCGGGCCAGAAGTTCGGCGACTACCTCAAGGCCAACGTGTTCACGCCGCTCGGCATGAACGACACCAGCTTCTACGTGCACGAAGAACAGAAGGCCCGCTTCACGGACGTTTACCACTGGGACAAGGATACCTCGAAGCTCGTGAAGAACGAGGATCGCCCGGATCGTCCCGGCTTCACCGATCCCAATCGGATGGAGTCAGGCGGCGGCGGTCTTGTCTCGACCACGCACGATTATGCGCGCTTCTGCCAGATGTTGCTCAACAAGGGCGAACTCGCCGGCAACCGCCTGCTGAAGCCTGAGACCGTCGAACTGATGGCGCAGAACCACATCGGCGAACTCCGCCTCTACTCCGACGGCACCACCGCCAACCCCGGCCTCCCCGGCGTCGGCTTCGGTCTCGACTTCGCCGTCTATGACGACAGCGCGGTCACCGGCCAGCCCTATGGCAAAGGCACGTTCTACTGGGGCGGCGCGGCCGGCACATGGTTCTGGATCGATCCCGTGAACAACCTCTTCTACATCGGCATGATCCAATCGATGGGCGGCGCACGTCCTGAAGCGATGAACTACCGCGCTGACTCGGCCAAGCTCGTCTACGGCGCGCTGGCTCCTGCGGCCGGCGCAGCTCCTGCGCCCGCTCCTGCTCCGGCTACTCCGCCGGCCCAATAGATTGCACCGCCGGAACGGGAAGCCGTTCCAGCAGCGTTGAACGACCAGGCGGCGTCCGGAACCCTCCGGGCGCCGCCGCTTCATCCGACCCCGGCCGTCAGTGGCAGAGCCGGGCAGCCAAGGGAGTGATCCGGGGATGTCTTCGAGACCTGTTCTGACACATGCGAAATTCTGGCTGATCGCCAGCGTCGCGTCCGTTCTCGCCGCCTGCGCCACCGGCGCCGGCTCCAGCAGCACCGCCAAATGGCCGACCCAGGCCGACGTTGTCGCCACCCAGGCAGACTTCACACCCGCTGGTCTCGCAGCTCTCGATGCCCGCATGAAAGAGGCCGTCGACAAAGGCCAGATTGCCGGCGTCGAATACGTGCTGATCAAGGGCGGCAAGGTCGACGCTTTCAGGATCCACGGCAATCAGTCGCTCGGTGGGCCGGCCATGACCGAGGACACCATCTTCCGCATCCGCTCAATGACCAAGCCGATCACCGGCGTCGCCATGATGCAGCTCTTCGAACAGGGCAAATGGCAGCTCGATGATCCGGTCACCAAATACGTGCCGGAATTCGCCAACCTGAAAGTCATCACTGGCGAAGACCCCGCAACGAAACAACCGATCATCGTCAACGCCAACCGCCCGGCGACGATGCGCGAAGTCTTCACGCACACCGCCGGGTTCGGCTACGGCCTTTCGGCCTCCAGCGCCGTTGACCGCATGTTCATCGCCGACAACCCGATGGGCAAGAAAGACATGAAGGCGATGATCGACCGCGTCGCCGAAATCCCGCTGCTGGCCCAGCCGGGCGAGCGTTTCTCCTACTCCATCGCCATCGACGTCCAGGGCGCCATTGTCGAGCGCCTCTCCGGCATGAAGTTCGGCGACTATCTCGAGAAGAACATCTTCAAGCCGCTGGCGATGAACGACTCCGGTTTCTGGCTCACCGAGAAGGAGCGCCCGCGCTTCGCCACCGTCTACACGCGCAACAACACGACCGGTCAGCTCGACCTCTATCCCGATGCGCCGGACCGCGATTTCTTCAAGCCTGACCACGAGGAATCCGGCGGCGGCGGGCTCACGTCCACGACGCACGACTACGCCCGCTTCGTGCAGATGCTGATCAACGATGGCGAACTCGACGGCAAACGCGTCCTCAAGGCCGAAACCATCAAGCTGATGTTCCAGAACCATCTTGCGCCCGGCATCAACGGCATGGGCGGCGGCGGCTGGGGCCTCGGCGGCGCGCTCGCCACCAAGGAGCCTACGGAAAAGGCGCCGCAGCCGATCGGTACATTCTCCTGGTTCGGCATCGACGGCACCTGGTTCTGGGTCGACCCGGTCAACGACATCGGCTTCGTCGGCATGATCCAGCGTCGCGGCGGCGGCGGCCCTGGCGCCGTGGACCTGCGCGGCGAGTCCGCACAGCTGGTCTACAAGGCAATCGCGAAATAGCACGCCGCAAAAACCCCACACGACAAAGCCCGGCGGATCACTCCGCCGGGCTTTTTCCATATGGCGACCGCGCCGCCGAGCTGGGATGCAGCCCGTCAGAACCTGCCGGACACCCGGACACCGTATGACCGCGTGCCATAGCCGCCCCTCGCGCCGCGCGTCTCGACAGACGAAAGGTTGGCAGGATCAGAACGATCCGGTGAGAAGAAAGTGCGCTTGCGAGTCTCAACCGGAAGCAGCACGTCCTGCGCTGTAAACCGGATGACCAGCCCCTTGATGGCGGTTGTCTCGACATAGAGATCGAGGTTCGCTTCGCCCCACCCTGTCGTCCGCAGTTCGCGCAACCGGAAAAGCTGCACGTCGTCTGCACGCTCATAAAGCACGCCCCACAACAACTTGAGGCTGGGCAGCGGCTGGCGCACATCGATCGAGTAGCTCCAGTCCGCCTCATCGGAGAAACTTCGCGAAAGTCCCGTCACGGGATCGTCCACGCGCGTCTCCTGTATCATTCCCTTGAGCCGCGCTTCGCCTCCGGGCAAACCAATCCAGTCCAGCGGAGCCGTGGCGTCCAGCTTGACCCCAGTGCGTGATCCCGACCCCAGATTTCCCGGGCCGTCGAGCCCGGCAATCGGGATCTGGTCCTGAACCGCTTCAACCGCATCATGGAAAGCCGACAGGGTCAGAACGCCTTTCGACCCAAACCGCCGCTCCCAGTCCACTTGCCCGCGCCACGTCCGTTCCGGCTCAAGATCGGGATTGCCAATATTCTGGGTGCCGTCAAACAGTGAAACGGCGCTGGCGAACTCCGTGAAATCCAGCTGTGCAACATCGCGGTTCAACAACAGCCGTATCTGGTCCGTCGGGCTCGCCGACCATGTCACGTTGAAGCGCGGCTTCAGGAACGTGAAATCACGCTCCTGCCCGGCATCGCCCGACTGCGAAATGCGCGAGGTCTCCACCGCGAGTCCGGCTTCCATCTTCAGGCCCGGCGCAACCTGCCAGAAATCCGAAACATAGGCTTCGCCCCGAATCTCTTCGACACGCGTGTTGGCGACCGGCGGCGTCGCATTGATGGTCCCGAGCACCGTCTGGACACGAACGTCCAGCGCGCTGTCGAGATAGTTGAACGCGCCCTCAACGCCGAAATCGAAGGAGTGTGATGCGTTTGGCCTCCATGTCAGAACGCCCCGGCCAACATACTCGCCGCTGTCCGCACCGCGTTCGATCAGGGTATCGCGGCGCGATCCGGCAACCGGCCGCGTCGTGTAGCGCTCGTCCGACCCGGTATGCTTGCCGCTCGCAAGGCCGATGAGCTTAAAGGACGTCGTGGCTGAAAGCTTCCGCTCCCAATCCCCGCCCAGCTCCGCCGCCCAGGCATTGTCACCCGTCACGCTGCTGTCCTCGGTCCGCAAGGGCGCGCCGAGACTGTTGAAAGTTTCCGAATAGGTGTGGCGCCCGTCGCGCGACGGCGTCACCTGCGCGTTGAGATTGAACGCATCGGCGGCCGTCGGCTTCCAGCTTGTCCGTGCACTGAGCTTGTATTCCCAGTACTTGCCCTGAAGGAACTCATTACCCTGCTCAACCAGGGCGCCAGACGGCGATCTCAGTTCTTTCTCGTATTCGATACGGCCGCGTCGCGAGGGCTGCGCCTGAAGCGCAACGTTCACCGAGCCGTCCGCCAGCTTGAAGGCGCTCGTCGCGACGATCAGCGGATTGATCGTGTCCCCAGGATCAAGCTGGCTGAACTGCGCAACGAACGTATTCGTCGCTTTGGTGCCGCGCGGACGCATCCGCACATCGACATACAGTCCCTGCCCTCGGAGCTCGCCGCCGTCGCTGCCGCCGGCATAGAGATCGATGCGCAGCACATCTCTCGCCGACAGTCGCGCCAGCTGCTCGGAAATCGGCGTCTTTGAACTGGGCCGTTCGCCATTGATCAGAACGTTGCCGGCTGCTCCTGCAAGGCCGCGACGGTCCTCACCGTTATTCAGAGTGAATCCAGGAATTCGCCGGACCATGTCTTCAGCGGAAACCGGATTGAAGGGCGCAAAATATTCGGCCGCAAACGCTTCCGCTGGCGCGCCCGATGCATTTCCCTGCGCAGACGCCGCTCCCCATGACCCACCCGCAAGCGCCGTGGAAAGGAGGCAGGTCGCAATGCGAGCCTGCCTCCAAAGCCGGTATTCCCGAGCAGACATAGAGCGTTTCTTCCCAAGATGACCGCCCTCTGGCTGGAGCGATTCTGATTTAGACTGTAGTCTAAATCAGACGACGTACAATGCCGCCCGATGAGGCGGGAACGCGATTGTGATTGTCGTTTACCGGTCAGGACTGCGCGGCCGCGCCGTTAAGAAAAACCTCCACGAGCGAGGCCAGCAACGGCCCAAGAGCGGATTTCTGGGGCGCATGCAGCCATTGCGTGACGGCGCCCGACAGCAGGCTGTCAAACGCGGTGGCGAGCACCTCCGCTGACTGATCCCGACCGATATCGCCACGCTTCTGCCCTCGCGCAAATATGCGAACAAGCATGTCGAACGCCTGCTCTCTGAGACCCGGAGAGGTCCCCGCTCCATCCAGCCCCATTGAAACCTTGCGTATCTCCGTGAAGACCTCGCGATAGAGGGCGCGATTGCGTTCAAGACCGCGGCTCATCGCAGCGAAAAGACGGCGCAGGATGTCAGCAGTCGAGTTTGTTTCATCCGCCAGCGCCGCCGCCAGCAGATCGCGATACGCCGCGAGCGAAAGCGCCGTAATTGCGTCGAGCACCAGATGCTTGGAGCCGAACTGGTTGAACACGGTTGCGCGCGAAACGTTCGCTTCTTCGGCAATATCGAGCATCGACGTCGCATGAAGTCCACGAACGGCGAACAGTTTCTGGGCTGCAGCCAGAATGAGCTGCCGGGAATCTTCACCATAGCTGCGGGCCGGAGCCTTGGCGCTTCGGCCTGAACGCGGACCAGGCGTCTTACGCATCGCGCGATGCAAACGGATCGGCCTCGCCGCTCCATCCTGGCGCTGCAGAACGCAACCGCCCTATGCGCTTGATCTCCCAGCGCAGATCGACGCCGGACTTGGCTTTCACCGCCGCGCGCACATCCTCTCCCAGCCCTTCGATATCGGCCGCCGTTGCATCGCCGACATTGAGCAGAAAATTGCAATGCAACTCGCTCACCTGCGCGCCGCCCCGCCGCGCACCGCGCATGCCCGCTTCGTCGATCAGCTTCCACGAACTGCGCTGGTTCGGCGTGCCGGGCGGATCGGGGTTCGCGAACGTGGAGCCGCCCGTCTTCTCGCGGATCGGTTGCGTGGTTTCCCGCCGCGCCTTCAACGCCTCGATGCGCTCCGTGATCGCTGCTGGGGCGTCCTGCGCGCCCTCGAAAACCGCTTCGAGGAAGATCAGTTCGTCTGCTGCTTCCGTATGGCGATAGCTGAAATGGAAGTCGGCATTCTTCAAGGTTACGCGCTCGCCATTCCGCTTCAGCGCATGCGCCTCGACCAGAACGTCCTTTGTTTCGCGGCCATAGCAACCCGCATTCATCCGCAGCGCGCCGCCAATCGTCCCCGGCACGCCGGAGAAGAACTCCATCCCCGCAATCCCGGCCTTCGCCGCCGCTTCGGAAACGCGCGCATCCAGCGCCGCCGCGCCCGCCGTCACGCGCAGCCCCGACGCCGCGACCTTGCCGAACGCTGGCGTCAGACGCACCACCACGCCCTCGATCCCGCCATCGCGCACAATCACATTGGATGAAGCGCCCAGAACCATCACCGGAATGTCCGTCGGCGTCCTCGCCAGGAAGTCCGCCAGGTCTGCCTCGTCCTTCGGCAGGAACAGCGCATCCGCCGGCCCGCCGACGCGGAACCACGTGAAGTCGGCCAGCTTTTCACTTGCCAGCAGCTTGCCGCGCACAGGGGAAAGACGGTCAATCAGCGATGTCATGCATCTGGCTTAGCGCGCCGCCGAAACAGCGCAAGACCCTGCCTACCGGCAGGCGCTCCACCCGCCCACGTCGAGGTGGAAATGGTTGGCGTGCTCGGCGTTGTAGTCAGGCCCCAGCGTCACATCGAACAGCCCGCACGCCCGGTCGTGAACCTCACGCAGGAAAGCGCCTTCAGGGCCCTTTGAACGGAAATCGCCCAGCACGGTGATGACCCGTCCATCGGCCAGCTTGAAGCCGGAAATATCCGCCGCCCGCCCGAAAGCGTGCTCGCTGAGATGCCCCACCCCGCCCACACGGCGGCAGGAATAGGCGCCAAACGCCTCGATCTCGACGACCTCGGATCCCAGATACTTCTCAGCAGCCGGGATCACGATATGGCGTTCCCAGGTATGCAGCCGCGCCGCCAGCGCGCACGTCATCGCCATCGGTTCCGGCGCATCCCATCCGGTAAGCGAAGCCTCGACGCGCAACGCATCGCGCACGCCGCAGCCCTTGTCGTTCATCGGCTCTTTCACCTGCGTGAAGCGCACGCCCGCCGCGTCCAGCACGTCATGGCACGCGGTCGCATTGCTGGAGAGCCGCTCGAACTTGTCGCGCTCGCCAATCGCGCCGTAGCGCGTGAGATCCAGCCACTGTGATCCCTGAGCCGCCTCGAACGTCGGCCGCGCAAAGCGCATCTCCGGCGTCGACGAGGCGTCAGCCGTCCGCGCGCCGGGAATGAACACGGCCCCCGCAACAACGGCGAGCAGCAGGGCAATGGCGGCAAAGGGCAGAGCGCGCTTCATCAGGACCGTAATCGCATACCAGCCGACCCATCCTGCAGGACAGGCGGCAAACCAGCAAAAGCGCCCCTAAGGTTGCCGAATTCCTAATTAGACCCGGCCTTAACCGTAAGTAACCCCGCCGCAGCCCGCGACGGTCGTCGATTGCGACTACCCGCTATCGGTCGTCAGTTCCAGCCCAAACGTACGCTCAACCCGCCTTGAGGTTATCCGCCAAGGCGTTGGCGTGGACCGTGATGTCGCCAGCGCCCAGGCAGACCACCATATCGCCGGGCTTCACCTCGGCCTTGATGACGGCCGGCAGTTCGTCCAGCGAGCCAAGCGCGCTGGCTGAGCGATGGCCGTGTTCCAGCAGGCCCTTGGCCAGCGAGACACTCGAAACGCCGTCGATCGGCTGCTCGCCTGCCGCATAGACCGGAGCAACATAGACCTGATCCGCATCGTTGAAGCAGGTGCAGAAATCCTCGAACAGGTCGCGCAGGCGCGTATAGCGGTGCGGCTGCACCACAGCGATCACGCGACCCTTTCCCTGCACATCCCGCGCGGCGCGCAGGACAGCTGCGATCTCCACCGGGTGGTGGCCATAGTCGTCGATGATCCGCACGCCATTCCATTCGCCCGCCGATGTGAAGCGCCGCTTCACGCCGCCGAACTTCGCCAGCGCCGCGCGCACCTGCGCTTCGTCGCCGCCGAGTTCACGCGCGACCGCAATCGCCGCCAGCGAGTTCTGCACGTTGTGACGTCCCGCCATCGGCAGCTTCAGCCCGATCCAGCGCGTCTCTTCGGTCTGCCCGCGTGACCGAAGCACCAGGTCGAACGTCGATCCTTCCGCTTCGGAGCGAACATTCACGGCCCAGATATCTGCCTGGGGGTTGAACCCGTAGGTGATGCGACGCCGATCCGACATGCGGCTGGTAAGCGCCTGCACTTCGGGATGGTCGGCGCACAGCACGGCGAAGCCGTAGAAAGGCAGGTTCTCGACAAAGGTGTCGAAGCCCCTGCGCAATGCTTCCATCGAGCCATAGTGGTCCATGTGCTCAGGATCGATATTGGTCACGATGCACACTGTCGGACGCAGCTTGGTGAAGGTGCCGTCGCTCTCGTCGGCCTCCACCACCATCCATTCGCCTTCGCCCCGCTTGGCATTCGAACCATAGGCGTTGATGACGCCGCCATTGATCACGGTGGGGTCCAAACCCACGCCGTCCAGCAGCGCTGCAACCATCGAGGTCGTCGTCGTCTTGCCGTGCGTGCCGGCGATGGCGACCGTCCACTTCAGGCGGATCAGCTCGGCCAGCATGTCGGCCCGGCGCACCACCGGAATGGCCCGCGCCCGCGCCGCTTCCACTTCCGGGTTGCCGCCCTTGATGGCCGAGGAAATCACGAGCGCGCCGACGCCTTCGATATTCTCGGCCTTGTGCCCAATGAAAATCTTCGCACCCAGCTTGGCCAGCCGCTGCGCATTGGGGTTCTCGCGGATGTCAGAGCCCGACACCTCATACCCAAGGTTCAGCATGACCTCGGCGATGCCGGACATGCCAATACCCCCAATGCCTACGAAATGTACGGGGCCGACGTCGAAGGGGATTGAGCTACGCATTCGCCTTTCCTGTCACGCCTGCGGCCTGCTCGGCAAGATCGGCCAGTTCGCGCGCCGCATTGGGCTTGCCCAGCGACCACGCGGCCTTGGCGCGCGCCCGCAGGACGCCCGCGTTCGACAGCCGTTCCTGCAGCAGAGGGGCCAGTCCCTCTGGCGTGAATTTCGCCTCGACCACCACGTCAGCCGCCGCCCCCATCACCATGCCCTCGGCATTGGCTGTCTGGTGGTCGTCCATCGCAATCGCCAGCGGGATCAGGATCGACGGCCGCCCCGCAATGGCAAGTTCCGTCACGGTCGATGCGCCCGCGCGCGCAATCACCAGATGCGCAGCCGCCAACCTGTCCTGCATGTCGGAGAAGAACGCCTCGACAGTCGCCTTCACGCCAGCTTCGGCATAGGCGCCGCGCACAATCTCCACCTGCTCCTCGCGCGCCTGCTGCACAACGGTCAGCCGCGCCCGCACGTCCGCCGGCAGGCTGGCGATCGCCTTCGGGATCACCTCGCCGAACAGCCGTGCACCCTGGCTGCCGCCCGTCACCAGTATCTGGATCGGACCCGAATCGCTCAGCTCAGGATAGGGCCGCTCGCGCACAGCCTTGATGGCGTTGCGCACCGGATTGCCCACCACACGCTTGATGCTGGCGGCCGCCGGCGGCAACCGGTCAAGCCGATCGAAACCGCAGGCCACGAATTTGGCCGAACTGGCGAACAGACGGTTCACCCGCCCCAGCACCGAGTTCTGCTCGTGAATGATGATCGGCAACCCCAGCGAGCGCGCCGCCGACAAAGAAGGATAGGACGGATAGCCGCCAAAGCCCGCGATCAGCGACGGCTTGGTCTTCTGGAAATTGCTCTTCGCCGATGTCGTGCCAGCCCGCAGCTTCAGCGCCGACAGGATCAGCTTGTGCGGCATCTTCGAGCCAAACGTCGCCGCCTCGACTTCGTGTTTCCAGTCTGCCGGGAAATCCTTCGCGTACTTCTTGCCGCGCTCATCCGTCACCAGCGCCACGGCCCAGCCGCGCGCCCGCATCTCGTCCGCAAACGCCTGCGCCGGGAACATGTGTCCGCCGGTTCCGCCGGCCGCGATCACGACCAGCGGTTTGGATTTCGTCTCGGTCATTGCGGCCTCAGTTTTGCGAATGTCGCTTCAGGCTGCTTGCGCGTCAGCGCCAGCGCCAGTCCCAGTGTCAGCGCCGACCCAAGCAGCGACGATCCGCCGGAAGAGACCAGCGGCAACGTCATCCCCTTGGGCGGTATGAGGCTCAGGTTTACCGCCATGTTGATGGCGGCCTGAAGGCCGAACATGGCATAAAGCCCAACGCCCGCCGCGCGCTGGTAGATGTCGGTGTTCCGCGAAGCGGCCACGATACCCTTCACGCTTATCACGGCGAACAAAAGCGTCAGGAACACGCACAGGATGAGGCCGAACTCTTCCCCGCCAACCGAATAGATGAAGTCGGTATGCGCATCCGGCAGCACGCGCTTGACCGTGCCCTCGCCCGGCCCCACACCGAACAGCCCGCCGCGCTCCAGGGCCTCGCGCGCCTTGTCGATCTGATAGGTGTCGTAGTCGGTTGGATGGAAGAAGCTGTCTATACGCTTGCGAACGTGCGGCAGCAGATAATAGAGCCCCGTCGCCAGTCCCGCGCCGCCCACCGCAAACGCGCCCGCCCATACCCACGGCAGGCCGGACACGAAGAACACGATGGCGAAGCCAACCGTCAGCAGCACCGACTGTCCCACATCCGGCTGCAACAGCAGAAGCCCGACCGTCACGGCATAGAAGGCGAAGGCGACAGGCGCCCACGGACCATTGGGAAATTTCTCGCGCTGCGCCAGCAACCACGCCAGCAACACGATCAGCGCGGGCTTGATGATCTCGGACGGTTGGAAGGTCGATCCGCCAATCCGTATCCAGCGCTGTGCACCCTTGGCTTCGTGTCCAACCAGCAACACAGCCGCCATCAGGAAGAAGCACACGATGAACAGCGCTGCACACACCCGCCGCGCCCACGTCGCATCCAGCACCGACGTCGCCAGCAGCAGCCCGCCGGCCGCCACCGCGAAGATCACCTGGCGATAGACAAAGTAGAAGGGATCATCATGCCCGATCCGCGCCGACGCTGCAGGCCCCGCCGCCAGCGACAGCACCAGCCCCGCGCCCAGCAGGATGAACGCCGCCGCGATCAAACCCTTGTCGATGGTCCGCCACCATTCGGCGAGGGTGGACGCATCCGACCGGCGAAAGATCTGCATGGCCTCAGGCCGTTTCTTTCAGGGCGCGGCGCCGGGAAAGCTGCGCCGCCTGCGACCGGAACGTATCGCCGCGGTGTTCAAAATCCCTGAACTGGTCAAAGCTGGCGCATGCGGGCGAGAACAGCACCACGGGATTTGCGTCACCCGACGCCCGCGCATCGCGGAACGCCGCCTCGACAGCCACGTCAACCGTACGGCATTTCTCGGCGTCCAGCCGGCCTTCCAGCACGCGCGCAAACGTTTCCGTCGATTCGCCGATCAGGTAGGCCTTCTTCACGGTGGAGAACAGCGGCGCGAGATCGTCGATACCCTCCTCCTTCGGACGGCCGCCGACGATCCAGTAGGCGTCCGGATAGGCGCGCAGCGCCTGCTCAGCAGCCTGCGCATTGGTCGCTTTCGAGTCGTTGACGAAACGAACGCCATCAATCGTGCCGATCATCTCGAGACGATGCGGCAAGCCCGGGAAAGTCGCTATGCCGGCGAGGATATCCGTCGGCTCCATGCCCAGCGCCCGGCACGCCGCATACGCCGCCGCCGCATTCTGATGGTTATGCTTGCCCGGCAGCGCCCGCGCCCCGCGCACGTCCTGCGGATCGACCGCGCGGCCCAGCATGGAATCGCACAAGCGGCCATCGAGCACCGAAACGCCGCGCCCCAGACCATACTCCGCCGACACCGGAATCGTGTGGCGCAAACCTTCGGACGACAGCTGCGTGCACATCACCTGGCTGCGCGTGTCATCGACGCCGACCACCGCGAAATCATTCGGTCCCTGATTGCGGAAGATACGGCGCTTCGCCTGCACGTAGCCGTCCATGCCGCCATGACGCGAAAGATGATCTGGCGAGATGTTCAGCATCACCGCTACATCGCACCGCAGACTCTCGGCAAGGTCGAGCTGATAGCTCGACAGTTCCAGCACATAGATCGCCCCGCCATGCAGGCGCTCGAGGTCCAGCACGCCAACGCCGATATTTCCGCCGACCCGCACGTCCTTGCCGGCCTGCCGCAGGATATGGCCGATCAGCGCCGTCGTGGTCGACTTGCCGTTGGTGCCAGTGACGCCAACGATCTTCGGCCGTTCGAATTCCTTGAGGTCCGCAACAGCCCGGGCGAACAACTCCATGTCGCCGACGACCGGCACGCCCACCAGCTGCGCCATCTTCACGAGGCGATGCGGCTCGGGAAATCTGTACGGAATGCCCGGCGCAAGGACGAGCGCTGCAAACGTCTGCCAGTCGCGCCGGTTAAGGTCGACCAGCGGCACGCCCGCCTCGCCTGCCGCCTTGCGCGAGGCTTCGTTGTCATCCCACGCACACACCCGGGCGCCGCCCGCCATCAAGGCGCGCGCGGCGGAGATGCCGGAACGGCCAAGACCGAACACCGCGACATCCTTGCCCTCAAAGGTGCGTACCGGAATCACCGCTTGCCTACCTCAGCTTCAAGGTTGCAAGGCCGGCGAGCGCCAGCAGGAAGGCGATGATCCAGAAACGGATCACGACGGTCGATTCCGACCAGCCGAGCTTTTCGAAGTGGTGGTGGATCGGCGCCATCAGGAAGACGCGCTTCTTGGTCAACTTGAAGACGCCAACCTGGATGATCACCGACAATGCTTCCAGCAGGAACAGGCCGCCGACAATCGCAAGCACCAGCTCATGCTTGACCGACACCGCCATCGCGCCAAGCCCACCGCCCATGGCGAGCGAACCGGTGTCGCCCATGAAGATCTTGGCCGGCGGCGTGTTGTACCAGAGGAAACCGAGGCCGCCACCGACAATCGATCCCGCCACCACTGCCAGTTCCGCCGTTCCCGGCGTCGCCGTCAGCAACAGGTAGTTGGCGAAGCGCGGCGTGCCGACCGCATAGGCGATGAAGCCGAACGTCGCCGCCGCGATCATCACCGGACCGATGGCCAGGCCATCGAGGCCGTCGGTGAAGTTCACCGCGTTCCCCGCGCCGACGATCACGAACGCGCCGAACGCGATGAAACCGTAAAGCGTCAGGTCGAGCAGGAAGTCCTTCACGAACGGGAAGGCCAGCGAGTGCTGGAAATTCTCCGGCGGCATCGCCGTCGCAACCTTGGCGTTCACGGCTTCCTGCGCTGCGTAGGGCGCATACTGCGTCAGCCAGAAAACGGCCGCCGCGGCGATGGCGAACTCCATCAGCAGCCGCACCTTGCCGGAGAGGCCGGCCGTGCCTCGCTTGGTCACCTTCTGGTAGTCGTCGATGAAACCCACGGCGCCAAACGCCAGCGTCGTGAGGAAGACAACCCAGACATACTGGTTCTTGAGGTCGGCCCACAACAGCGTGCCGGCCGAGATGCCGAACAGGATCAGGAAGCCGCCCATCGTGGGCGTGCCCTTCTTGCTCATGTGGCTGGCGGGACCATCCTCGCGGATGGGCTGGCCCTTGCCCTGCTTCTTGCGCAGCCACACGATCATCGGATGGCCGAACACGAGAGTCAGGATCAGCGCCGTCGCCAGCGCGAGGCCGACGCGGAACGTGATATAGCTGAAAAGATTCAGATCGCCGGCATAGGGCGACAACAGCTCAAACAGCATCCGCGGCCCCTGACGCTTTCTGCGACTTGCCCACGCGTTCGCTCATATCGCGAAGCGCAATTCCAACGCGGGCCATCCCGGAGGCATTCGACCCTTTTATCAAGACCGCGTCCCCCGGCTGCACCCAGCTTTTAATCGCGTCTGCAGCCTGCGCCGGGCCTTCGACATGCAACACACGAATACCCCCGTCACGACTCGATAGTTCCGTTGCGAGATGCTTCATTTCGGCGCCAGAAAGGACCGCTGCGGAGACCCCTGCTGCGACGATAGGTCCAGCAAGTCCGGCGTGCAGCGCAGCGCTGCCTTCACCGAGTTCCCGCATCTCGCCGAGCGCGACAATCTTGCGCCCGGGGCGACGCGACAAACCCTCGATCGCAGCGCGCATCGATTCCGGATTGGCGTTGTAGGCGTCGTCGACCAGCGTTGCTTCGCCGCCGTTCGGCAGCTGAAGCGTCTCGGCCGTTCCACGTCCCGCTGGCGGCGCATAGCCAGACAACGCATCGGCGGCGGTTCTCGGCGCCACGCCTGCAACGGTTGCCGCCAGCAACGCCAGCGCCGCGTTCGCCGCCCAGTGCTCGCCAACCGCATCCAGAGTGACCCACACGCGATCGCCCATCACGTCGATCTCGATGCGCGATGTCCGACCATCCGTTTCATAGGTCACGGGTGAGGCGCTGGTCGGTCCGCGACCGCCGCCATAGGTGAGAACCTGCGCGCTCGGCTGCAGGTCTATTGCCCGGCGCTTCAGGCGCTCGAAGAAATAATCCTTCTCCGGGAGAATGGCTGTGCCGCCCTGCTCCAGCCCGGCGAAGATCTGCGCCTTCTCGTCGGCCACGGCCTCCACCGAGCCCATGCCCTGAAGGTGCGCCGGCGCTATCCGCGTCACCATCGCAAGGTGCGGCCGCACCATCAGCGAACGCGGCCCGATCTCGCCCGGCGTGTTCATGCCGATCTCGAAGATGGCGCGCTCGGTGTCCTTCGCCATGCGCGCCAGCGTCAGCGGCACGCCCCAGTGATTATTGAACGACTTGTCGGACCAGTGCGCCCGGCCCGCTGCGCGAAAAATCCGCGCCAGCATTTCCTTCACGCTCGTCTTGCCGACCGAGCCTGTCACGGCCGCGCAGGTTGCCGCCGTCCGCGCCCGCGCCGCCAGGCCCAGCTTCTCCAGTCCGTCCAGCACATCGCCGACGATCAGTCCCGGCTTGCCGCCCAGCACGTCACGCGCGACGACCGCGGCTCCGGCTCCTGCCGCGAATGCATTGTCCACAAAGTCGTGCCCGTCACGCACATCCTTCAGCGCCACGAACAGGTCGCCCGCTTTCAGCGAGCGCGTATCGATCGACACGCCATTCGCCGCCCAGACGCCGGCAGCCTTGCCGCCCGTCGCCTTCTCGGCTTCTTCAGATCGCCACAGAGGTTCGCTCATGCGCCAACCTCCGCCAGAGCCTTCTGCGCCACATCCGTGTCGGAGAAGGGCGTGGTGACGCCCTTGATGATCTGGCCTGTCTCGTGGCCCTTGCCCGCGATCAGCAGCGCATCGCCCGGCTTCAGGCGGCGTACGCCTTCCAGAATGGCTGCAGCGCGATCGCCGATCTCGCTCGCTTCCGGGCACGCCTTGCGGATAGCGGCCCGGATCATCGCCGGGTCTTCCGAGCGTGGATTGTCGTCGGTGATGATCACGTCGTCGGCCAGACGCCGCGCCACATCGCCCATGATCGGCCGCTTGGTCGCATCGCGATCGCCGCCACAACCGAACACCAGGATCAGCTTGCCGCGCACATGCGGCCGCGCCGCGCGCAGCAACACGTTCAGTCCGTCCGGGGTATGCGCATAGTCGACAAACACCGGCGCTTTCGTCGATGTCTGACCCACCAGCTCAAGACGCCCCTTGACGCCCTTGAGCTGCGCCAGCGCGTCAAGCACCTGTTCGGCCGGCTCGCCCAGCGCAATGGCGATACCCGCCGCACACAACGCGTTGAGCGCCTGGAACTCACCGATCAGCGGCAGGTGCACCACTTTCTCGCGGTCATCTCCGGGTGCATGTTCCCACTGGATGCGCAGGTCCTGCCCGGTGCCGCGCGGCGTGATTTCGTCGAACCACACATGATCGCCCCGCCAGCCCACCGTGAACGGCGCCAGCCCCGCCGCAACAGCCGCCGCCTCGAATGCCTCGCGCTCCGGGCTGTCGGCGTTGATCACTGCCGGTGCGGCTCTGGGCAGCAGGTTCGCGAACAGCCGCAGCTTGGCGGCGCGATAGTCGTCGAAGTCCGGATGGTAATCGAGATGGTCCTGCGTCAGGTTGGTGAACGCGCCCGCCGCCAGTTTCACCGCGTCGAGGCGATGCTGCGACAGGCCATGGCTGGACGCCTCCATCGCGAGGTGCGTCACGCCTTCGCGGCTGAGCTGATCCAGCGTCGCATGGATCGCCACCGGATCCGGCGTCGTGTGCCCGAGATCGACAGCGCCAGAAGGTCCGATCGCGCCCAACGTGCCCATCGAGGCAGCGTTGCGTCCGGTCGCCGTCCAGATCTGCCGCAGGAAATCGACCGTCGAACTCTTGCCGTTGGTGCCGGTCACAGCCGCAATGGTCGCCGGCTGTCTCGGATAGAGGCCGGCGGCGACTTTCGCGAGCGCCAGGCGCGGTTCATCAGCGAACACCGCCGGCACGCTCCACGCATCAGCCTTGTCGCCCGGACGCCGGTCAGTGAGGATCGCAACCGCACCCGCCTTGATCGCCGCGTCGATGAAGGCGCGTCCGTCCTGCGCCACGCCTTTCAGCGCCGCGAACAGATAGCCAGGCTTCACCTTTCGGCTGTCGGCGGTGACGCCCGTGATCGCAATGGCGGGAGCGCCGGGGATGAGCTTGTCCAGCGTCATAGTGTTCTTTGCTCCGAAATCGTCCGCAGGCCCTGACGCGGCGCATCGGCCGGCGCCTGCAGCACCGGCGCGACGTCCAGCATCGGCGCGGCGCGCGCAATCAACCGTCCCGCGATGGCGGCGGCGGTGAAGGCGGCGGTGCGCGCGTCTCCTGTGCGCGGCTGGGCTTCATCAAGCACAATAAGCACGACAAATTGAGGGCGAGAGGCCGGGAAAACGGCGGCGAACGAGGTGATATTCTTGTCTGCGTCATAGCCGTTCGGCCCAGGCTTCTCGGCGGTGCCGGTCTTACCAAAGACTTCATAGCCAGGGGCTTCCGCCTGCTTGCCCGTTCCGATCACGACGGTCTGGCGCATCATGCCCATCACCGCCCGCGCCGTCGGTTCAGACATCACGCGACGCTTCTCGATTGTCGCCGCCTCCACCGGTTCCAGGAAGGCGGGCGACAGCAGCTCCCCGCCATTGGCGAACGGCGTATATGTCATCGCGAACGCCAGCGGGCTCACCGCAATGCCGTGGCCATAGCTCACCGTCGCCAGCGTCAGCGCATCCCACGACTTCGGCGTGATCGGCGAAGCGGCGGGTGGCCCGGCATAGACCGGCTTGGTCAGCAGACCGAGGCTGGCGAGGAAATCCTTCTGCTGGCCCGGCGCCAGGCGCTGGCCGATTTCTGCAGCACCGATGTTGGACGAATAGGCGAGGATGTCCTGCGGCGTCACTGCGTGCGGATGCTCCAGCGGATGCGCATCACGCACCGTCGCCCCGCCCACCTTCAGCGGCGCGGACACGTCGAACAGATCATTGACGCTGAGCACGCCCGCCTCGAACGCCGCCGCAACCGTCAGCGGCTTGTAGATCGACCCCAGTTCATAGACGGCGCCCGTCGCCTTGTTCAGTCGCACGTCGGCATTGCTGTCGCCCGGGCGGTTAGGATCGATCCCCGGCCACGACGCCATCGCGCGCACGGCGCCGGTGGAAGAATCCACCACCACGCCTGCAGCGCCCTTCATGTCGAAATCCTCGTAGGCGCGCTCCAGCTCCGCCTCGAGCGCATACTGTACGCCCGCATCGATGGTCAGGCGCAGCGGCTCGCCGCCCTTGGCGAGACGGTCGTTGAATACGTGCTCCATGCCCTCGACGCCCTTCCCGTCCACATCGGTGAAGCCGATCAGGTGGCCGGCGAGCTTTCCGCCCGGATAGACGCGCCGCATCTCCTCCTCGAAGCGCAGGCCCTCAAGGCCAAGATCGAACACCGTTTGCCGCTGGCGCGGCGTCATCCCGCGCTGGATCCAGACGAAGTGCTTGTTGCGGTCGGAAAGGCGCGCAGTGAGGTCTTTCACGTTTGTGCCGGGCATCACGCTGGCGATGGCCTCAGCCGTCTCGCGCGCATCCCAGATCGCGCGCGGATCGGCTGACAGCGACCACGCCGGCAGCGACGTCGCCAGCAGGTCGCCATTGCGGTCGACAATGTCGGCGCGGCGTTCGGTCGCCACGGCCACAGCGGCGTCCGCCTCATGCGGCCCGTTGAATGCGATCTGCGCCGAGCGCCCCACGATCACGGTGAACGCCAGCGCCAGCGCGCCCGCGACGATGCGCGCGCGACGCGGCCCCCAGCGATCCTCGTGTGGTGAGGCCGGCACGGTCATTGCGCGGGCGTCTCCTTCGGTGCGGTGACGGGAGCGACAGGCGCCTTCGCGGCAGGTTTTACGGGCGCAGGTTTCACAGGCGCAAGCGCGGCCGGCGCAACAATCGCCTCAACCGGCAGCGTCAGCCGCTCTTCACCCAGGCGCTGCGACAGCGCTTCCGGCGCAGTGAACTGGCCGGGCGAGGACGGCTCCAGCCCCAGCTTGTCGCGCGCCATCGGCCCGATGCGCTCAGGCCGCGAGAGATACGCCTCCTCGGCCTTCAGCACGGCGATTTCTTCGGTGACCTTGCGCACTTCGGCTTCCGTCTTTTCGATGCGCACCGAGGTTTCCTCGGCGCCCAGCTTGGCGCGATAGACGCCGACCGCGAGGCCCGCGATCACGAGTAAGCCGATGATGACCAGTTTTCTCATCAGGCCGCACCTTCCAGTTGTTTCAGCCCCGGCAGGCGGGGCATGTCATCGACGCCATCGGCCCACGCGGGAGCCTCCGTGCGCAGCGCCCACCGCAGACGCGCAGAACGCGAACGCGGATTGGCGTCAGTCTCAGCCTCGGACGGTTCGATCGCCTTGCGTTGCAGCACTTCGAACGAAGGCGGCGCACCCTTCGGCGCTCCCGGCGTGTGACGTGACAGACCGGGCGCATGACCTCCGCGATCCCGCAGGAATGTCTTCACCATGCGGTCCTCGATTGAATGGAAGGTTACCACCACCAGCCGCCCGCCGGGTTTCAGCACACGCTCGGCCGCCGACAACGCGCGGCCCAGCTCGCCGACCTCGTCGTTGACATACATGCGCAGCGCCTGGAAGCAGCGGGTCGCCGGATGCGTCGGCTTGCCCTTCCGCCCACCCAGCGAGCGCTCGATCGTTTCGGCCAGGTCCAGCGTCGTCTCGAACGACTGCTGCTTGCGGCGATAGACCAGCCCGCGCGCCACGCGCCGCGCCGCCGGTTCGTCGCCGAGGAAATGGAAGATGTCTGCCAGCTCGCCTTCGGTCAGGCGGTTCACCGCGTCGGCAGCGCTCGGCCCGCGCTTCTCCATGCGCATGTCGAGAGGCCCCTCGCGCATGAACGAGAAGCCGCGCTCGGCCTCATCGATCTGGAAGGACGACACGCCAAGGTCGAGCATCACGCCGTCCACCTGCTCGCGGCCCGCAGCGCGCGCGATGGTGTCGAGTTCGCCGAACCGTCCCGGCGCCGGAATGAGGCGCGGATCCTTGCCCGCATGCGCCCAGGCGCGCTCCATAGCCTCGGGATCGCGGTCCACCGCCAGCACCTGACAATTCGCCACCGCCAACACTGCGCGCGAGTATCCGCCGCCGCCATAGGTGCCATCGATCATCACCGCCCCGTCAACGGGAGCGATGGCTTCGATAACCTTCTCGATGAGGACGGGAACATGGCTCATCAGCTGGGCTTGTCCTCCTCGTCCTCGAACGGATCAAGCAGGTCGCCGCTCTCCAGCGCCAGCTTCAGCAAATCGGTCGAGCGCGGTTGATGCAGGTCAGGCGCCCAGATCTGGAAGCGGTCGCCGAGGCCGACGAAGCGAACCTTCTCGGCGACGCCAGCATGAACAAGAAAGTCGCCATCCAGCACCACACGCCCGCCTTCATCGAATTTGCAGTGACGGCCCCGGCCAAAGATCGCGTAGGCGAGCGCCTCGCGGCGCGGATCCAGCGGCTTGAGCTTGGATATGGCGCGCTCGAATTTGCGGACCAGCGCGGCCCCGCCGCCTTCCAGGCATTGCTTGTCCAGCGAGGGCCACAGGAACACGCTGTCCTCCCCCGCCAACGCCTTGCGGAAGGAAGACGGGATGGACACCCGCTTCTTTACGTCGACGGCGCCCTCGAAAGAGGAGTGAAACATGCCCCGATTGCCCGCTAACGCCTGCGACGACAGGCCCAGAACCACGCGTCCGCACTGCCGAATTGCCCCTTCTGACAGTGCATTTCGGGGATAGCATGGGAGGTCATGGGAAACAACGGGAGTAAATGGGCGTTAACTATTGTGGCGATTGATCATTACTAGAACAAATCGAGCCTATTAGCAGACTAACCAAGATCTGCGTGTGGATAAACTGGGTCGCCGAAGGTCAAGCGTGAGACTGCGCACGGCCGATAGATGCAGCCGCGCCACAGGTTCTCGCACTGTCTCGAATGACGTCGCGCGTTACTCACAGGAGAGAGGTCGATCAGGCGGCCTGTAAGCCGGGTTCTGTCCCCCACCCGGTCCGAAGACCGGACGGTTAGGCGACCATTCCTCTGGGACGGCCCTTGCGGACCGCCTCGCGCGACCAACCCGGATGGAATGCGAAGGCGCATCTGCCCACAAAGTGGGCGCCCATCCCTATTCGGTCTTGCTCCAGGCGGGGCTTGCCATGCCAGTCCTGTCACCAGGACCGCGGTGGGCTCTTACCCCACCCTTTCACCCTTACCGTCCCGGCGAACCGGTCAGGCGGTTTACTTTCTGTGGCGCTATCCCTCGGGTTCCCCGGCTTTTGAGGGCCGTCTTCCCCGGGCGGACGTTATCCGCCGCCTTGCCTACGTGGAGCCCGGACTTTCCTCCAGCGGCCCATCCCCGAAAGAATGGCCCCGCCAGCGGTCGCCCGGCCGCCTGATCAACGCCGTCTCCATACCAGACCGGAACTGATCAGGCGACCGGGAGACAGCCGCTCCGCACGAAAACCCGGCCGGCGCATTGATCTGTCGCAAATGCTGCACTTGGTCATAGTCTGTTCAGGCAGGAATCTCTAAAAGCATGCCAGCATTACTGGAGAGGCTAGAATGAAACTTTCGACCGTCGCGATCCTCGGCCCAATCCTTGGTCTGGGCCTCCTGGCCGCCCCGGCCGCCTTCGCTGATCCCGACGCGGGCAGCGACCTCTTCGCCGCGCGCTGCAACATGTGCCATGGCACCGGCATGGGCGGCGCGCCGCTCACAGACAAGCTGGCCGCCCTCGCACCCGACGCCATCGTCGAGAAGCTTACCACGGGCACCATGGCCTCCATGGCCGCCGGCATCTCCGACGACGACAAGAAGGCCATCGCGGCCTTCCTCACCACGAAGAAACCCGCCTAGGCATTTTTCCGCACGAGATTCAGCAACAGGCGCGCCAGTCGCGCCTGTTCGCTTATCCGCTTGTGCGTGTGTCAGTGTCGAAGCGGACGTTAGGCGGCTTCGGCTTTCCGGAAGCCGCCGAGGAAAGACCACAGCTGTCCAGCAATCTCTGACGGCCCTGGCGCTGCTTTCAGCGTGTGCCGGACATTTGCCGCCGTCAGCAGGCTGCAGAAGGCCTGTTTCTGCCCGCCCGTCAGGTTGCGCGGCGCGACATAGCCCATTGCCCAACCTGGAAACGCGCGGGTCGTCGTCAGTTCGTTTTCCAGAATTGTCAGGTTGGAATGGCGCCGGTCGCGCCGGATCTTTTCCATCAGGCTCAGAACGCCCGCCGGCGGACCTTCGAGCGCCTGCAGGAACGTGCCCTCGTTGAACAGCACAAGTCCCGTGATGCCGGCGCCGGCGTTCGACGCCTTGGCTCTGAGAAGAATGCGGTCGAGATCAGCCCCCGACAGCACGCCCATGGCGGTGCTGCGGTAAACGAGCCGGTAAAGTGCAGACGTGCCGGACAGCGCCATGGCCTACTCCGATCAACCTGCGGAGATCGTGCGGGTCATCTGGTAAACACGGCATTAGGATTTCTGTCGCGGCGGCGTCACAACCACGCTGACGCAGGTTTGTGGCGCTGAGGCAACGATCTGACGCGGCCTCAGGACAGCGCCGCAACTGCGTGCGCCATCGCAACCGTATCGGCATCGCCCTCGCCGTCGACCCGTTCCGGCCGCCAGCGCCGCTGGAAAGCGCGCAGCACCGCCGCCATCGCCTCATCGAAAACGCCCGTCACGGCGATCCGGTAGCCAATGCGCGCCAGATCCGCCTGCAGCTTCTCCACCGTCACCCCTGCATCGCCCTGCGTCGCGCCATGCATCATCCAGGGCTCGCGCTGCAGCGACTTGGGCGGCCAAATCCCGATGCCGGCTTCAGCCAGGCGCTTCCACGGGAAATGCTCGCCGGGATCTTCCTTGCGGTCTGGCGCGATGTCGGAATGCGCCACCACGCGCATCGCCGGAATCGGCCAGCGGGCGAGAATGCCCTGGCACAGCGTGATCACCGCCTCGATCTGCGCGTCGGGATAAGGCGGCAGGCCGAAATCATGCCCGCCATTGACGATCTCGATGCCGATCGAGCGCGAGTTGAGATCCTCGTCTCCCCGCCACCAGCTGCGCCCCGCCTGCCAGGCGCGCTTCTCTTCCGGGACCAGCGTGAAAACCGTCCCGTCTTCCTCCACCATGTAGTGCGCCGAGACGCGCGGCTCGGTCTCCTCGCGCATCCGCGCCAGCGCGCTCGGTCCGTCCTTCATGCCGGTATAATGCAGCACCAGCATGTCGATCGGGTGCAGCCGTTCGTTGAAGTTGGGGCTGGGGGTGTCGATGATTCGAAGGCTCATGGCCCGATCTTGTCTCCAACCGGCGCCTCGGGAAAGCGCTTGTTCGGGCGCACCATGATGACGCCGACGCCAGCCAGCGCAACGATAGCGCCGATAATCAGCTTCAACGTCAGCGGCTCGCCCAGCAGCGCAATGCCGAGGATGACGCCCCAGATCGGCGTCATCAACGTGAGGGGCGAAATCAACGTCACGTCATAACGCTTGATCATCCGGTAGAACGTCCCATGCCCGAAGATCGACACCGCCAGCACGGCGAACGCGGTCGAGGCATAGATCAGCGGATCGCCCGAAAAGACCGCCTCCCGCTGCCCTGTCTCCGTCGCAAACGACAGCGCCAGAAGCGGCAGCACCGAGAAAAATCCGACCCACGCCTGCAGCTGCATCGCCGGCATCGGGTCGATCCGCTTCATCAGGATGCTCGCGCCCGATGACGACACCGCAGCCAGCAGCAGGTAGATCAGCCCCAGCGTCAGCGAAAACCCTTCCGGCTCGATGGCGATGATCAGCACCCCGGCAAAACTCATCACGATGCCTGCGCCGCGCCGCCAGCCGATCGTCTCGCCCAGGAACATCATAGAGAAGATGGTCGTGATCGGCACGCCCAGCTGCCCGATCACCGCCGCCGCACTCGCCGACGCATTGGCGAGCCCAAGGAAGAGCAGCCCGAACTGCACCGCTCCCATACCCATCGCGATCAGGAACATCAGCCCGATCTGCCTGGGGGCCGGAAACAGGAAGGGCGACAGCACCAGGCCAACCAGCCCCAGGCGAACGCCAGCGAAGAAGATCGGCGGCACGTCAGCCGCCGACACCGTCCATCGCGTGATGACGAGGTTCAGCGCCCAGATCAGGCACACAGCGAACAGCAGGGCAAAATCCGCCAGCTTCATCAGTTACCCGGCCGCAACGCAAAGCAGCCCACGAAGGCGGGCTGCGACTCGATTGATGTGGATTGTAACCTGCGCCTGCCTGCAGCTGCGCGGTAGACCCTTCGCAGCCTAGCGGCCCGAAAAACCGTTGGGCTCGATCACCCAGCCATCCGCGGTGCGGCGCGCTTCAAGCGTGCCCGGCTCGCACGACCGGCCATCGCCATGCGACGACTGGCCGCGACGGCTCGAGCGGCCAAAACCGTAGGCCAGGCTCAGGAAGACCGCGCCAACCACAAGGACAAGACCAATGAAGGTCGTAGCCACAACGGCGGTGATGCCGGCGGCGAGGAGGAAGAGTCCGAACCCGGCGCGCTTGATAAACAGGGCGACGCTCTGGAAAGCGTGTCCCATGCGGGCGCTAAAATCGGCGTGTCCAAGCGTCTCGGTCATTCAGGTCTCCCGGTTCACAAAAGGTGCGCCCGGTCGGCCAAAAGTCAATCAGCGCGGCTGAGAAAACCCCGTTCGACACGGATCCGTGCGTAGGCGGTTGTGATCGCCGCAGCCTTTTCGTGCGCCACGTGCTCGTATTCGCGCGGGGCTGATTTCGACGTCGCAACAGTGTCGGGATGGTTGTCGCGCATCAGCTGGCGATAGGCCGCCTTCACAACGTCAAAGTCAGCATCGTGCGGCACGCCCAGCACGGCGTACGGATCATCCGGATCAGCGCCGATGTGGCTGGCCTTGATGCGCCGGAAATCCGCCGCGCTCAATCCGAACGCCGCCGCCACGCTGGCGAGGTAGTCCATCTCCTCGCCGGTGATTACGCCGTCCGCCAGCGCGATCTGGAACAACCCGTCCATCACGCCTTCCAGCAGGCACGGACGGTCGCCATAGCGCTTGGCGATCCGCTTGGCGTAGCTCTCGTAACCCAGCACAGTCTGCCGCGCGATGTCGAACACCCGCCGCATGGCGGCTTCGTCACCCGGCGCTGCGCGAAAAACCCGTGTGAAGGCGGCGACCTCGTCGATGGTCACAAGCCCGTCCGCCTTCGCGAGCTTCGCGCCCAGGCCCACGATCGCAGCGGTAAATTCAACGTCATTGGCGTCCGGGCCGCACTGGAACTCTCCGACCGCACGGCCGACCTCGCGGGGTGGATCCTCCCCGACCTCGAAGGCGCGGTGCGCCAGGTTCGCGAGCTGCGTCCAGATACTCATCGTGTCCCGTGTATGCACGTTCGTTGCGACGCATGTAAGGCGCCCGCAAAACTCCAGGCCGTTCGCCAGTTACCCCGGAGTTACCGCCGGTTTCCTGCAACACGACACGCCTGCGCCTCAGCGTCGCGTCGCGGGCGACCTCCAAAACCCATGATCGTCGGGAACCCGCAGCCGCTCCGTCCGTTTTTGACGCCTCGGGGTACAAACCCCAACCCGTTCTGACCCCGGCGATCTAGTCCCCCCACGTCCCCCCGCCGGGAGAAGAAGCGTCGCCGCCCGCCTTCGCAGGTCGGGCGGCGATTGCTTTTCAGCGCTACTCTTTCTGCCAGGGATTGGACGTCGACAGGTGGCGGATCAGCGCCGCCGCCGGCGTCACGGCGCCACTGGCGGCGCCCGACATCACGTCGCCACGCGGCCCACCCTTGCGATGGTTCGACGTCGCGTTGGCGCCGCCGCCCTGTTGGGGTTTGCGTCCCTGCAGCGGACGATCCATGCCCGTCTGATTGTTGGGCGCGGTCGCCGCCGGACGGCGATTGTCACGGCGGGGTTCATTGCGCTGACCTTCAGGTCGCGGCGCATCGCTGCGATTGCCTTCACCACGCGGACCATCGCCACGCGCTTCACCACGCGGCGCGCCATCACGACGCGCCTGACCCTGACCTGGACCTTTGGCGCCACGATTGCCGCGGTTCTCGCCACCGCGATTTTCACCGCCCCGGCCTTCGCCGCCCCGGCCTTCGCCGCCACGGCTCTCGCCGCGCGGCTTGCCTTGACGCTGGCCGTCACGCTGGCCGCCGCCGCCACGCTGCTGACGGCGCGGCGAGGGATCGCCACGCGATTCAGCTTTCGGCTCCGGCGAGGACGCCGCGAGAGCTCCCAGCGCCGCATCGCCACGACGATCAACCGTCGGAATTTTCTGGCGCGTCACGCGTTCAACGTCGCGCAGCAGGCCACGCTCATCGTCTGCGCAGAACGCCACCGCCGAGCCATCCGCGCCCGCGCGGGCCGTGCGGCCAATGCGGTGCACATACTGCTCGGGCACATCCGGCAGTTCGTACTGCACAACGTGCGTCACGCTCGAGACATCGATGCCCCGCGCCGCGATATCGGTCGCAACCAGCGCGCGCACATCGCCCTGCTTGAACTCCTGCAGAGCCCGCTCGCGCTGGTTCTGGCTCTTGTTGCCATGAATGGCCTGGGCTTTGACGCCCGCGCCTTCGAGGATGCGCGTCACCTTGTCAGCGCCGCGCTTGGTCCGCGTGAACACCAGCACGCGGCGGAAATCCGGACGCGAGAACAGTTCGATCAGCAGGCCTTTCTTGCGGCCGGCTTCGATCATCACGACCTGCTGGTTGACGCGCTCGGCCGTTGTCGCCTGCGGCGCCACCGACACCTGCACGGGATCGTTCAGCAGTTCGCCGGCCAGCTTGCCGATGTCCTGCGGCATGGTCGCCGAGAAGAACAGGTTCTGACGCTGCTTGGGCAGGTAGCGCACGATTTTGCGGATCGGCACGATGAAGCCCATGTCGAGCATCTGGTCGGCTTCATCGAGCACGAAGATTTCGAGGCCGGACAGCACGGCGGCATTCTCACCGAGGTGATCAAGCAGACGGCCGGGCGCTGCGACGATGATGTCGACGCCGCGCGCCAGCGCCTTGATCTGCGGTCCGGGGCTCACGCCGCCGAAAATCGTCGCAACCGAAAAGCCGAGTTCCGAACCATAGGTCCGGAAGCTCTCGGCGATCTGCGTCGCCAGTTCGCGGGTTGGCGAAAGAACCAGGCAGCGGCAGCCTTTCTTCGGCGCCGCTTTGCGGTTCATCGCGAGGCGATGGAGGATGGGCAGCGCGAACGCCGCCGTCTTGCCGGTGCCGGTCTGCGCAATGCCGAGCAGGTCGCGTCCGGCCATGACGCCGGGAATGGCCTGCAGCTGGATCGGTGTCGGCTGGTTGTAGCCCTTGGTGTTAAGCGCCTTGAGGATCAGCGGATTGAGGTCGAGTTCCGCGAACGTCTTGGCGGTCGGATTCACAGTCGATTGGGTCAAAGGAAGTCTTTCCGTATGCGCGAACAGCGGACGCCCATCATCCTGATGGGTCCGCTCGAAGCGCTGTCTTTGTGGGAAGGCCCGGCGTGCGCGGGCGATCATGTGAACTCTTCAGCCGCTCAACGGGCTGGGCCTCTTTTGAGACCCTTCACGCATCCGGAGCGCCGATAGCGTTCATTAGAACGCGCAGGATCTATCTGCTGCATCGCAACAGAAGTCAAGTCACAGCCTGAAAACACAGCAGTTACGGGCATTTCCACCCGGAACAGGCCCCGTAAGGCCCGCCTCAGCCGGCCAGGACCAGCGCGCCCGTCAACAGCACGATCTCGATCCGCACCCACGACAGGTCGATCCGCGCCGCGCCGATCCGCGACAGGCCGTGCATCACTAGCCGAGCCATTCTGGCCTCCGCCTGCCCCGCGACTCAAACGCCGCAAAAGCATCGCGGAAAGGCTAGGCCACCCAGCACACGCGCCAAGCAGGCTCACCCGCGCGGCGAGAGCTACTCGCGCACTTCATGCATCCTGTTCACAGGATTCCGGTCAGCCAGCCTTCTTCTCGGCGATCCAGGTGTCGATCACGGTCTCCAGAACGCTCAGCGGCATGCCGCCATTCATCAGCACTTCCTCGTGGAACTCGCGGATGTCGAACTTGGGCCCAAGCTCCGTCTTCGCCTTTGTCCGCAACCGTTCGATGGTCAGCATGCCGATCTTGTACGAGCACGCCTGCCCCGGCCAGGCGACGTAGCGCTCGATCTCGCGCGTCACTTCATCCTCGGTCATCCCGGTCTTGGCCCGCATGTAGGCGATGGCCTCCTCGCGCGACCATTTCTTGGCGTGCATGCCGGTATCCACCACCAGCCGGACGGCGCGGAACATCTCGGACTGCAGCCGCCCGAGATCGCCCAGCGGATCGGTCTCGTAGAGCCCCATCTCCTTGGCCAGCAGTTCCGCATAAAGTCCCCAGCCTTCGGCGAAGGCTGAAGGCGTGATCACCTGCCGGATGATCGGCACGCCCTTGACGTTCTGCGCCGCTGACAGCTGGAAGTGATGCCCCGGCTCCGCCTCGTGATAGAACAGCGTCGGCAGCGTCCACTTCGGATAGTCCGCCGTGTTCTTCAGGTTGATGTAGAACCGCCCCGGCCGCGATCCGTCCAGCGCCGGCGGATTGTAGTACCCGCCCGCCGATGAATCCTGCGCGTACTCGGGCACCCGCACGATCTCCAGAGGCTGCGGCGGCAGTGACAGGAAGTACTGCTGCGACTTCGCATCGAATCCGGCCTTCAGGCTGCGAAGGTAGGTCAGCAGCTCCTCGCGACCGGCGTTGGTGTTGGCGAACAGCTGGTCCGGCGCCGTCATCAAGGTATCGACGCGCTCACCCACCATGCCCGGCGGCACGCCGCGCGCATCCAGGATCGCCGTCATCTCGGCTTCTATCCGCGCGACCTCCGCGAGGCCGATGGCGTGGATCTCGTCGGCCGTCAGATCCGTCGTTGTCTCGGACTTCAACCGCGTGGCGTAATACGCGTCCCCGCCCGGCAGACGCCATACGCCCGCGTCATGCACGGCTGTCGTCCGCATGTCTTCGAACAGGTCGATCATCGCCCGGTAGCCGGGCATCACCTGCCCCTCGATCGCCGCCTGCGCGTCCGCCTTCAGCTTGGCCTTCGACGCATCCGAAAGCCCGGCCACGGCGTCGACCTTCGGCCCGAAGCTGGTGACCAGCAGGTTGTCCGCCGCCCCCCCATCGACAAAGGCGTGCATCCCGACCAGCGCCTTGTCGATGATGAAGTCGGGCGGCGTGATCCCGTCGGCGCGATCCTTCTCGATCCGCACCTTCACCTCTTTCAGCACCCGGCCAAACTCCACCAGACGCTTCACATAGCGCTCGGCGCTCTGTTTTGACTTCACCTGGTGCATGTCGGTGAAGAACGCCGGCAGGTCGACGGTGACGCCGGAAATCTGGTTCACGCGATAAGGCGTCCCTGCGATGCGCTGCTCGCCCGTGCGGACCGAGTCATCCAGCACATCGGCGACAATCTGCCAGGTCAGCGCCTGCTGGCCCTTCAGATCCTTCGGGCCATACTTATCGAGCCCGGCCCGCGCTTTCCTCGCCAGCGCGAGGCTTCGCGCATCCTGCTCCTCGGTATAGTCGTCCAGCCTTCCCGAATGAAAATCCAGCAGGGTGTTGTCTATCAGGCCAAGCTGGGTCATCGACTGGGGCGACGACATGCTCAGCTGGATCGAGACCTTGTTGACGTAATTGTCGACGCCGACCGGCGTCCACCAGAACACCGTCACCAGCGCAAGGGCGGCGAGAACCAACAGGCTGAACAGCCCGCCCAGGATTTTCAACGCCAGTCCCATGCCCACGTTCCTCGCCACCTCGAATACGACCGGAAGCAATCACGGCGCAGCCGCGTTCACAAGGCGCGCGATTGTTGTTGGCGCAGGTCCCGCCGGCCTCGCCGCCGCGGAGGTCTTGGCCTCGGCGGGCGTGGCGGTCACAATCCACGACCGCATGCCCAGCCCGGCGCGCAAGTTGCTTCTCGCCGGTCGCGGCGGCCTCAACATCACTCATTCCGAGCCTCTTGAGGCCTTCCTCACCCGCTACGGCGCCGCCCGCCCGCATCTCGAACCCGTCATCACCGCTTTTCCGCCCGAAGCCCTCCGCGCCTGGTGCGAGGCGCTCGGCCAGGAAACCTTTATCGGCTCAAGCGGCCGCGTCTTCCCGAAGGCGATGAAAGCCTCGCTGCTGCTCCGCGCCTGGCTCGCCCGCCTCAACGGCCTTGGCGTCCAGCTCCGGTCCCGCTCCCGCTGGACCGGCTGGACGGACGACGGCGCGCTCACTTTCGACACGCCCGCCGGCCCGATCGTCGAGATGCCCGACATCACGATCTTCGCTCTCGGCGGCGCCAGCTGGCCGCGCCTCGGCTCTGACGGATCGTGGCGCGATCTTTTTGCAGCGCACGGCGCGCTTGTTGCTCCGCTGCGTCCCGCCAATTCCGGATTCCGCGTCGCCTGGTCAGAAATCATCCGCAACCGCTTCGCTGGCCAGCCGCTCAAATCCGCGCGCTACACCTTCAACGGCGTCTCCGTACGCGGCGACAGCATGATCACCCGTGAGGGCATCGAAGGCGGCGCAATTTACGCTCTCTCCGCAGCGCTGCGCGACGCCATCGCAACCGAAGGATCGGCCACGCTGGAGATCGATCTCCACGCCGCCGCCACTGCTGAAACGCTCGCAACCAGCCTCACCCGCTCGTCAGCCAGCGGCGCGTCAACTGCAAACCGCCTGCGCAAGGCCGGTCTCTCTCCCCTCGCCGCCGCCTTGCTCCGCGAAGACGAAGCCGGCCCGCAGCTTCCGTCGGACAGCGATGCCCTCGCCCGCCGCATCAAGCAGACCAGCATCCGCCTCACCGGCGCCGCTACCATTGACCGCGCCATCTCGACGGCCGGCGGGATCACATGGAACAGCCTCAACCCGGATTTCTCCCTGCGAGCCGATCCTGCAGGTTTTGTGTGTGGTGAAATGCTCGATTGGGAGGCGCCCACCGGAGGTTACCTCCTGCAGGCCTGCTTCGCGACAGGCCGCGCCGCCGCGTCTGGCGCGCTTGCCCGGATCAACGCCAAATAAAAAGGAGCGGACCAAAGGTCCGCTCCAGGTCGCCCTCCGAAAGAGAATATCAGAAACGGTAGCCGGTTCCCGCCGAGATCACCCACGGGTTGATGTCGACGGCTGCGTCGATGCGCGTCGCGCCCGCCATGATCGTCACGTCGGAATTTATCCAGATCTTCCGCACATCGAAGTTCAAGGACCAGTGATCGTTCAGCTTGTAGTCGGCGCCCGCCTGAAGCGCGCCGCCAACCGAGTCGTCATAGCTGATCGAGGTGACCGGGCCGCCAGCAGGAACTTCGTCGTTGAAGAAGTGCGTGTAGTTCACGCCCGCGCCGACATAGGGCTGCAGCGCGCCGAAATCGGTCCAGCGATACTTCACCGTCACGGTCGGCGGGAAGTGCGTGATCTTGCCGAGGTCGACCGTGCCCAGCGAGGTCCCAACGGCTTTCACGTCATGGGTCGCGACGCAGCACAGCAGCTCGGCCGAGATGTGATCGTTGAAGAAATACTCGAACTGCACCGAAGGCACGAACTCGTCGGAAATATCGACATCGCCGCCGATCGTCGAAATCGAGGCGCTCTCTTCGGGCAGGACGCCCGTCACGCCAACCTTGATCTGCAGGTTGTGAAGGATGTCGGCGGAGGCCGTCCCGGCAAACGCAAACGCTGCAAAGGCGGCGACGGCAATAACTCTGGTCATGGACATGGCTGTTTTCCCGTTTCGAACTACGGGAGAAATGGCCCTTCACCGTCACGCAGGCTTGATCTGAAACAACCCATGCCGCGGCGCGCTGTCGCGTCTCTGGATGCAGCACCGATCAGTCAATCGCGGGCCGGTGGCATGTGAACAAGACGCTCGGGCGCGAGCCGAACGCACGTTCAACAAAAGGCGTCACGGCCGCCGCCCCCTACTTCGCCGCCTTCAGGTAGAATGTCGGATCAACGCGGACAAAACCCGGCGTCTCATCCGCGAAATGCTCGAGCCAGAATTTGTGGCCCGCGCCGTAAACCACAACGATCCTGTCGCCCGGCTTCGCCACTTGCGCGATCTTGGAGAAGATCTTGGCATTGCGCATGAACCAGTAGGCCTGCAGCTCGGCCCCCGGCTGCGCCTCACCGCGATCATAGCGAAACGTCTCGTAGTAGAACCCCGGATCAGACATCTCGCCCGAATTTGCCTCGATCAGCATCTGCGAGATGGTCCTCGACTTCTGCTTGTCCGCAAACCGGCCAGCAACGGTCTGCAACTCGGCGATTGTCGCGTTCAGCTGCTCGCCCTGCGCCGTCGCCTCGGCCTGCGCCTGCAGCTTGTCGAACGGGAAATAGTCCGGCTCGCTGTCATCGGATTGCTCGTCGACGCCATAAACGCGGGTCACACCCGCCGTCTTCGCGAGGCGATAGCCCAGTTGCACGCGCTCGTCGGCATTGCTCGCCAGCATCGCTGCATCAAACAAAGGAAATTTCGGGTCGATGTAAGCTGGCGCCATCGTCTGGCGTTCGACCGCCACCGCCGTCGGCTTGAAAGCAGCGATTGCGGCGACAGCTGTTTGCAGCTCCTTCTGACGCTCCGGCGTCAAAACGCTCTCGGTCTTCACATTGGCGATGTCCTGGCCTGGATTGTCGAAATGCCAGACGCCAATCACCATCACCTGCACGGCCTGGGGATCAGCAGCTGGCGTCTTCACCGTCGCACACGCCGCCAGCATCAGCACCGCAGCGCCTCCGAACCATTTCCGCATCCGCCGTCCCTCAATAGTTCAGAATTGGTCCCAACCAGCGCTCGGCTGTGCCGACGTCCCAGTCCTTGCGCCTGGCATAGTCCTCGACCTGATCCTTCTCGATCCGGCCGACGGCGAAATAGACCGCCTCGGGGTGCGACAGATAAAGCCCGGACACGCTGGCCGGCGGCGTCATGGCGAAGCTGGACGTTAGGTCGATGCCTGAATTCTTCGTCGCATCCAGCAGCTCGAACAGCGTGCGCTTCTCGGTGTGGTCCGGCTGGCTGGGGTAGCCCGGCGCCGGGCGAATGCCCTGATAGGTTTCCGCGATCAGTTCCTCGCCAGAGAATTTCTCATTCGGCGTATAGCCCCATAGCTCGCGCCGCACCTTTTCGTGCATCGCTTCGGCAAACGCCTCGGCAAAGCGATCCGCCAGACCCTTCACCATGATGGAGGAGTAATCATCGCCCTTCTTCACGAACTCGGCCGATTTCTCCGCCTCGCCGTGCCCTGCCGTCACAGCGAACCCGCCGACATAATCCGCGCCCATGCCAATCGGCGCGACAAAATCGGACAGCGCAAACTGTCCCTTGTCGTTGGTCTTCTCCATCTGCTGGCGGATCGTGAAGAAGCGCTTCAGCTCCCTGGTGCGCGTCTCGTCGGTCCACAGCACGATATCATCGCCATCCGCATTCGCCGGCCAGAAGCCGACCACACCGCGCGGGCGCAGCCACTGCTCGCCGATCATCTGCTGCAGCATCGCTTGCGTGTCGGCCCACAGCGCGCGCGCCGCCTCGCCGACCTTGTCGTCCTCCAGGATCATCGGATAGCGCCCGATCAACTCCCAGCTCGCGAAATACGGCGTCCAGTCGATATACCGCGCCAACGTCGCCAGATCGAAACCTTCGATCTCGCGTGTTCCAATGAAGGACGGTTTCGGCGGCGTGTAGGTTTTCCAGTCCGGCTTGTGGGCCATCGCCCGCGCCGTTGCGAGATCAACGCGCGGCTTCGCCTGCCCGCCAGACCGGCTGTCGCGAATACGCTGATACTTCTGCCTGGTGTCGGTCCAGTACTGGCCGCGCGTCTCTTCGCTGATCAGCTGGCTCACCACGCCCACGGCGCGGCTGGCGTCCAGAACATGCACCACGGGCGCTTGGCTGAATTGTGGCTCGATCTTGATCGCCGTGTGCGCCGGGCTCGTCGTCGCCCCCCCGATCAGCAGCGGCAGCTTCAACCCGCGCCGCTCCATCTCGGCCGCGAAATACACCATCTCGTCGAGCGACGGCGTGATCAGGCCCGAAAGCCCGATGATATCCGCCCCGCTCTCCAGCGCTGCATCGAAGATCTTCTCCGCCGGCACCATCACGCCAAGATCGATCACTTCATAGCCGTTGCACTGAAGCACGACACCGACGATGTTCTTGCCGATATCGTGCACGTCGCCCTTCACGGTCGCCATCACGATCTTGCCGTTCGATTTGTCGGCCATCCCCGTGCGCAGCTTTTCCTCTTCCATGTAGGGAAGCAGATGAGCCACAGCCGCCTTCATCACGCGCGCCGATTTCACCACCTGCGGCAGGAACATCTTCCCCGACCCGAACAGGTCGCCGACAATGTTCATCCCGTCCATCAACGGGCCTTCGATCACATGCAGCGGCCGCTCGACAGTCAGCCGCGCTTCTTCCGTGTCCGCCACAATGTATTCGGTGATGCCGTTGACCAGCGCATGCGCCAGGCGATCCCGCACGGGCTTCTCGCGCCAGCTCAGATCCTTCTTCTGCTCAACGCCCTTCTGCCCGCGATAGCGCTCGGCAATCTCCAGCAGCCGCTCCGTCCCATCCTCACGCCGGTTGAGGATCACATCCTCCACGCGCTCGCGCAGTTCTGGATCGATATTGTCATAGATGTCGAGCTGACCGGCGTTGACGATCGCCATGTCGAAGCCGAGCTTGATGGCGTGATAGAGGAATACCGAGTGCATTGCCCGCCGCACCGGCTCATTGCCCCGGAACGAGAACGACACGTTGGAGAGGCCGCCTGACGTCCGCGCAAACGGCAGATTCTGCTTGATCAGCCGCACACCCTCGAAGAAATCGACGGCGTAATTGTTGTGCTCATCGATCCCGGTCGCGACAGCAAAGATGTTGGGATCGAAGATGATGTCTTCTGGCGGAAAGCCGATGCCGGTCAGCAGGTCATAGGCGCGCTTTGAAATCTCGTATTTGCGCTGCGCCGTCTCGGCCTGGCCCTTCTCGTCGAACGCCATCACGACAACCGCCGCGCCGTAGCTCAGCGCCTTGCGCGCCTGTGCGAGGAATTGCGCTTCGCCTTCCTTCATCGAGATCGAGTTGACGATCGCCTTGCCCTGGACGTTCTTGAGGCCCTCTTCGATCACCTCCCACTTGGACGAGTCGATCATGATCGGAACCTTGGCGATGTCGGGCTCCGCCGCGATCAACCGCAGGAAGGTGCGCATCGCTGCTTTGGAATCCAGCAGCCCCTCGTCCATGTTCACGTCGATGATCTGCGCGCCGTTCTCAACCTGCTGACGTGCGACATCCACCGCCTTGGCGAAATCGCCTTCAACGATCAGTTTCTTGAACGCTGCGGAGCCGGTGACGTTGGTGCGCTCGCCGATGTTGATGAAGGACGCGGTCGCGCGTTGGGGCGCATCTGCAGGAGAATTGGCTTCAGTCATCACTTGTCTTTCAGGAACGCAAATCCGGAGGGTGTGGTTAGCGCGGTTTGCGCGCCGCCGTAACCTCGATCTCGACCAGAACGCCGGGGGCGACCAGCCCCGCGACCTGCACCGTCGAACGCACGGGACGGTTCGGCTGCTCGGGTGAGCCGTAGTGCTTGCCATACGCCCGCATCATGCCCTGGAAATCCATTACGCCGCCCGGCTGCGGCGCCGCGAGATAGACCGTCATCGCCACCACATCGGCTTGCGACACGCCAACGCTCTCCAGCGCAGCGGCGATCTTGTCCAGAACGCTCGCTGTCTGCATTTCCGTGTCGCCAAAACTTGCCCCACCGGGCGTCAGTGGATCAGCGATGGTCCCCGGCAGGCGGATGGTCTCGTATCCCGGCGGGATCACGATGCTCTTGGCATAGAAGGCCGTCGGCGAAGCATACTCGCGAACGACGACGCCGGGCGCCGGCAGCGGGTCGATCGTCTCGGTCGCGTTCACCAGCACGCATCCGCCCAGCGCCAACGGAGCAAGAAAAAGAACAAGCGGTTTCATTCTGCGGCTTTCGGTCGTGCGAGGCCCGGCAGGCCATCGATGCTCTGGGTGTTCTTCGCCAGCCGGCTCTCATGCCAGGCGTCCAGCTCCATATGATCGATATAGCGGCGCAACTGGTCGCGCTGGCCCTTGAATTCCATGAACGGCACAGCCCAGCCGCAGCTGTCCTGAACCTTGTCGATGTCGGCAAAGATGATGTCGCGCGCCCGCTCATGTCCCGGCGGAAATTTCGCGATCTCTTCGGCAAAGCCTGCATCGTCGAACTGCATCACCGATCCACGCCCATAAAGCCGCATGATGTTCGGCGCCCCCTCGAACGCGCAGAACATGAAGGTCACGCGGCCATTCTCGCGGATGTGCGACAGCGTCTCGATCCCCGATCCGCCCAGGTCGGCATAGGCCACGCGATTGGGCCCGATCACGCGGAAACTGTCATAGCCCTTGGGCGACAGGTTCACCCGCCCCGCATCGCTCAGCGGCGCCGTCGCGACAAAGAACATCTTCTGCGCTTCAATGAACGCGACATGCTTGTCGTTGAGGCTGTCGTAGAACTTGGCCATCGCAGCTCCCCCTTATGCCAGTTCGAACGGCTCCAGCCCCGCAAGGCGCAGCGCCTGCGGACGTTTCGGCGGCTGGCGCGGCTTCACCTTCGCCACCGCTTCCGCCACATGCCGGATGTGATCCGGCGTCGTGCCGCAGCAGCCGCCCAGAATGTTGACCAGCCCTTCCTTCGCCCACTCCTCCACGGAGTGCGCCGTCTCGTGCGGTTGCTCGTCATACTGGCCCATCTCGTTAGGCAGGCCGGCATTGGGATAGGCCGCCACCAGCGTATCCGCCACGCGCGACATCTCGGCGATGAACGGCCGCATCAGGTCGGCGCCCAGCGCACAGTTGAAGCCCACGGCAAACGGCTTGGCGTGCTTCACCGAATTCCAGAACGCTTCCGCCGTCTGGCCGCTCAGCGTGCGGCCCGAACGGTCGGTGATCGTTCCCGAAATCCAGATCGGCAGCTGCTCCATACCCTCGGCTTCAAGGTCCATGATCGCCTTGATGGCGGCCTTGGCGTTCAGCGTGTCGGTGATCGTCTCGATCAGGTAGAGATCCACGCCGCCCTCGTTCAGCGCCCGCACCTGTTCGCGATAGGCATGATAGACTTCGTCGAAATCCACCAGCCGCGCGCCCGGATCGTTCACGTCGGACGACATCGACAGCATCTTGTTCAGCGGCCCGATCGAGCCTGCGAGGAAGCGCGGCTTGTGCGGCTCCCTGGCGGTCCACTCATCCGCAATCTTCCGGCCAATGCTGGCGCCCTGGAAATTGATGTCCCACACAACCTTGGCGTCGAGCTTGTAGTCGTCCTGCGCGATCACCGTCGCCGAGAACGTGTTGGTCTCGGAGATGTCAGCGCCGGCTCCGAAATAGAGATTGTGCAGCTCCGCCACCAGATCCGGCCGCGTCAGGCACAACAGGTCGTTGTTGCCTTTCAGCTGCCCCGGATGATCCTTGAACCGCTCCGCCCGGAAGTCGGCTTCGGTAAGGCCCTTCTTCTGGAACATCACGCCCCACGACCCGTCGAGGATCAGGATGCGCTCCTTCGCTGCAGACTTCAGCGCGGCGATGCGGTCCTTGCGTATCATGGCTTTGCTCTTTCAGCTGGCGGCGGAAGCGCAACGGCGCCGCTTTCGCGAAGCGGGAAGAACGGATTGTGCGCAACTTCCCAGAGATGCCCGTCCGGATCGGCGAAGTATCCGGAATAGCCGCCCCAGAACGCCTTGTGCGGCGCCTTCACACTGCTGCCGCCAACCGCCTGCGCTTTTGCAAATGCGGCATCCACCGCAGCGACATCCGACAGGCACCAGGCCAGCGTCTGCCGCCGGAAGCCGTTTCCCGCTGCGGCAACGCCGGCGTCCTCCGCCAGCAGGCCGGACGGATAAAGCGCCAGCACCACGCCATCCATGTCGAACATCACGATGTCGCCCTGCGAGGCGCGCGACCGCTTCAGTCCCATCGCCTCGTAAAAAGCGGCGGATCGTCCAAGGTCGTCGACCCCAAGGGTCACGATTGCAGCTCGGATTGCAGGATCGCTCATGCGGCTAGCCTTCCGGGAGTGATGCCGAGCAGGCGGCAGGTGGACAGCGACAGTCCGGCCCGGTTCATCGTGTAGAAGTGGAACTGGTCGACGCCCTGCTCCGCCAGCCGGTTGCACAGATCGGCGGCGACATGCGCGGTTACAAGGTCGCGCGTCTCCGCATCATCATCCAGCCCGTCATAAAGCGCCGCAATACGGTTGGGGATGGACGTGCCGCACATGTCGGCCATCCGTTTCAGCCCCTTGAAATTCGACTGCAGCATGATCCCCGGCACGATCGGCGCGTTGATCCCCGCCGTCCGCGCCTTGTCCAGGAAGCGCAGGTAAACATCCGGATAGAAGAAGAACTGCGTGATCGCACGGTCGGCGCCCGCATCGATCTTGCGCTTCAGGTTGTCTATCTCGGCGTTCAGCGACCCAGCCTGCGGATGCGCTTCCGGATAGCACCCCACCGACACGTCGAAGTCCGCGATCTTCTTCGCACCTTCAATCAGGTCGGACGCATAGGCATACCCGCCCGGATGCGGCTCGTACTTCGCGCCGATCCCCGCGGTCGGATCGCCGCGCAGCGCCACGATGCGCTTCACGCCTGCGTCCCAGTAGTCGCGTAGCACGCCGTCGATCTCGCTCTTCGTCGCCGCCACGCAGGTGATATGTCCCGCCGGGGCCAGCTTGGTCTGGTCCGCAATGCGCTTGACGATGGAATGCGTCCGCTCGCGCGTCGATCCGCCCGCGCCATAGGTGACGGATACGAACGTCGGCCCCACAGGTGCAAGGCGCTGCACGGAATCCCACAGCTTCTGTTCCATCTCTGGCGATTTCGGCGGGAAGAACTCGAATGAAACGGATGGCGCCTTCGTCATGCCGCCGACCTTCCTGAACGCCCCAGCTTCTCACTGGCCGCTGTTTTTCCCCCGGCCGCCTGCGCGGCGTCAGCCGTCCACAAGGTAACGGCGACGCCCTTCTCGCTGTCCGGCGCCTTGAACGTCTTCGACACGCGCACGCTCAATCCGGCCCGCTCGGCCCAGCGTGCAAAATCCGTTTCGGAAATCCCGAGATGCCGGTGCGAATGCTCGGTGCGGAACTGCTCCTGCTCGTGCGGCGCAAAATCCACCACCAGCAGACGCCCGCCCGGCTTCAGCAAACGCGCGGCTTCCACCAGCGCGCGGCCGGGATCGTCCAGGAAATGCAGCACCTGATGAATGATCACCAGGTCGGCGCTGCCATCCCCATAGGGCGCCGACGTCGCATCGCCATAGCGTACTGATGCGTTGGCGGCCTTCGCCGTTTCAAGATTGGAGCGCGCCACGGTCAGCATCTGGTGGCTGAGATCGATCCCCTCCACACGCCTCGCCCGCTCGGCAAACAGCGCCAGCATCCGTCCGGTGCCGGTGCCGAAATCGACCACCAGGTCGAACGGCCCCTTGCCGGCGGCGGCCAGCACCGCCTGCTCGATGTCCGCTTCGGAATAGTGCAGCGCGCGCAGCCGGTCCCAGTCTTCCGCCACACGCGAGAAATACTGGTTCGCCGCGCTCAGCCGCCCGGCCTTGATTTCGTCCAGCCGCTCGAAGTCGCGGCGGATCACCGGATCGTCCTGGTCCAGCGCGGCGTTGAGCACGTCGACCAGCGCGCGTGCCTTCCCTTCGGTCGGCAGCCGATAGAACACCCACGCCCCTTCCGGCAGGCGGTCGGCCAGTCCGGCGGCGGTCAGGAATTTCAGGTGGCGCGACAAGCGCGGCTGGCTCTGGCCCAGAACCTGCGCCAATTCCCCGACCGAAAGCTCGCCCTTGGCCAGCAGCGCGAGTATGCGTGTACGCGTCAGCTCACCGGCCGCGCGCAGTTGCTGCACTAGAAGTGACAAGCCAGTGGTCGTCATTTCATCATATAAGCATATCTTTATATGATGCTCAAGAGCCGCGCCATTTACCTTACGTTGGGGCCACTGGGTTCAAGGGTTGATCAGTCGCGTTCACAACCTCATATCCACGCCCACGCGGGGAGAGAAACGCCCATGAAGACCCACGCCGCCGGACTCCTCCTCGGATCGGCCCTCCTCGGGACAGCTTTGTCCACGGCAGGGTGCGTGACCGTAACCGACAAGAATCGCGACGACCCCTATGAGGGGTTCAACCGCCAGATGTACGCCTTCAACGATGGTCTCGACAAAGCTGTGATCGAGCCGGTCGCCAAAGGCTATCGCGCCGTCACCAACGAGCCGGTCCGCGAAGGCGTCTCCAACTTTGTCGACAACCTTGGCGAGCCGGTCACGTTCGCGAACGAGCTGCTGCAAGGCAAGCTCCCGAACGCTGCTGGTACGGTCGGCCGCTTCCTGATCAACTCCACCATCGGCATTGTCGGCATCTTCGATCCCGCTGGCGCCATGGGCATTGACCGCACCGACGAGGATTTCGGCCAGACGCTCGGCGTCTGGGGCGTCGGCGGCGGCCCCTACCTCGTCCTCCCCATCCTCGGCTCCAGCAATCCGCGCGACCTGCTCGGCAAAGGCGTCGACGTCGGCCTTAATCCGCTGAACTACGCCGAGTTCGAAGGCGACAACGAATTGCGGATCGGAAAAACGATTCTCGGCGTCCTGTCGGGCCGTGAAGCCGCGCTGGAGACTGTCGAAAACGTCCGCTCAACCCAGCTCGACCCGTATACCACACTCAGGCGTTTCTATGTTCGCAACAGGGCTGCGCAGATCGGAAACCAGCCGCCGGTGAGCATTGAGACCGAAAAAGTGCCTGATTACGAACTAGACTTCTGAGCGACGGGTTTACTGGAGGCTTCCATGAAATTGTTCCGAATCCTGGCGCTGGGCGCAGCTTTGGCAGCCGTCGCGCCGGCCGCGCTGGCCGACAAGAAGTCGGAGGCCTATGTCGAAACGCAGGCCAACAGCGTGCTGAAAGTCCTCAACGACAAGTCGCTGACGGCCGACGCCCGCAAGGCGAAGTTCCAGGAATACATGCACAAATTCGCGTATGTGCCGGACATCGCGCGCCGCGTGCTCGGCGCCGAAGGCCGCGCGCTGTCGAAGGAAGAGTTCGATCGCTACTACAAGGTCTTCGAGGCCTACACGATGGCGGTCTACGAGGTTCAGCTCGACCAGTTCCGCGGCGAAGCCATCAAGGTCACCGGCTCGAAGGACGATGATGCGCGCCGCTCGAAAGTCGAATCGCTGATCATGAGCTCGCAGACCGGCAAGGACACGAAGGTGATCTGGGACGTTCTCGCCTCGCAGGACGGCAAATCCTATCGCGTTCGCGACGTCGGCATCGACATCAACGGCTCGGTTATCTGGCTCGCCCAGGACCAGCAGGAACAGTTCGAGAAATTCCTCGGCCGCAACAATGGCGACGTCGACAAGCTGGTCGTCCGCATCAACCAGATGATCGCCGATCTCGAAACCCGCAAGAAAGCCGGCTCCGGCTCCACCTTCGGCAAAGCCAAGACCTCCGGCGCCAGCCCGGGCTAGGCCTCAGCCACAACCATGATGACAACCGCCCGGATGAAATCATCCGGGCGGTTTTGTTTTGTGCCTCACCCC
>Ga0075163_10000679_pt1 | contig 44501 bp, 69 predicted proteins | sample JI1023141ADNA_FD_71478 | JGI IMG/M metagenome (GOLD analysis project Ga0075163, IMG submission 71478) | Wastewater effluent complex algal communities from Wisconsin, to seasonally profile nutrient transformation and Carbon sequestration -... | ecosystem: Engineered > WWTP > Effluent > Algae...
GCCCGACTTATAGAAGCCGCTGCGAACCTTACCCTCATATTCAGACGGATCGAATCCAGCCATTGATCACCTTAAGCCGATGGCTCTACAATATTGAGAACCTTGTTAAAATTCACTCTTCTGCGAGTCGAACCGATGTCCACGATCAGCGTGAAGCTTTGGTTTTCACCAAGCTTCAAGAGTCCGGATTCGGTATCGGTCAAGATAACCGACACTTTTCCGCCAATGCCGCTTACGACGGATACGCCTGCCGTGGTGAGCTTCTTTGAGAGAATCGTTCCATCAGCGTTCTTAAAGCGCGCTTCGATCTCGGTTGCACCGACGATAGAAAGCGGTTCTTTGTCGGTATTTTCAATCTTGAGTAAAAGAGTTCTATCTTCGCCTCGGATAATGACAACTGGTGTTGCGCTTGCGCAGCTCATTTTTGACCTCTGTTAAAGATTATCATCAACTAAGCCAGTAATAAAGTCGCCATCGTCCTGTATTGTGCCCACGATCTCACTTGATTGAAAGTTCGAGTCGAGTGCGACCTCGATGTAATCTGTTTGATTCTTGGGATACGTCGAGAAAATGGTGTGGCCTGCGTCGGTGTAAATCGAATACGTTGCGAAGTAGTTCCCCGGCTGGGATGGAATGAACGAATTGTTAATGTAAACGCCGTTCGCGGTGTGCGTGAGCGTAAAGGGAGAGCCTGGCACTGCAGCGCCCAGGCTGTCCACGACTCTCGCTAAGGGAAATAGGTTCGTCTCGCCTTCAGACAGTGCTGCGACGAGAGTTGCTGCGGAACCTAATTTTACCCTTTGGTATCCCATTACTTTTCTTTCTTAGCTGGCTTTTCTTCTTTTTTAGACTCAACTTTTTTTACTGACATCGCCATGTGATTCGTCACAAGCTGATGTGCTTGCCTTGCTTGCATGTGCTGCGGATTCGTAAATGGTGAATTTAAAACCATCTGCAATAAAAAATCCAATGCTTGTTGTGGTGTCATACGTCGGTTGCTCCAATAAAAGGGTTTTGAGGTTCAAAAGGGCTCACATTCGCTTCTTTTAGTTTATTATATACCTTTGTGAACACTGTGCCATCAAGTAAAGATTGCGGAGTAATTGGATTTTGCGACGCACGCCAGACGATTACTTTTTGCTGTACTGGTTTTTTCCCTGCGTTTCTTGCGGCGAGATCTATGTACCCAGAAACGGTGATTCTTGCGACGCCCGTTATCATGTCAACGTCAACGCCAGTCGCTCGCCAATAGGTTAGATCAACGCCTGTATTATTAAGTGAAATCGTTTTTCCTAATGCCATAGCATCTCCTCAGTGTAGATCAACCCAAGCGCCGCCAGCGCGGACTTGCAGCTTATCGGTATCGGTATCATAAACCAACATACCATTTATCGCGGTCAGCGCATTCTTTTCTGTAGTAGTCATCCGAGACGCGACGAAAGCCTTTGTCGTCGATTTGATTTCTAAAGCCACGCTTGAATTAGTCACTGTGTCGTCGCTTAATGGAGTTCCGCCGAGTAGCAGCGAGCCGCCGAAATAGTTTTCGCCAGCTGTTGCGTTATAAAACCCATGAATTTTTGTTCCCACTGGGCCGAATGGTTCATGGTAGTAAAACCCGCGCAGCTTATTGACCGTGGTGATGCCGTTCGGAATGGCTACCGCCCTACATAATCTCACTTCATCAATCGTGCCGCCAGTTGATGTGCCAGCAAGATTTAAAGCAAATGCCCCAGCGCTCATGAAATCAAGCGTTGAGCCTGTGTGCGTTTCAACAACGCAGGGAAGTGCAAGTGCTGTGAATCCTAACTCAATAGGACCAGACGTGTTGATTGAATTGGCTTGAAGCTGAATGAGCATTGCAGTATTGACGCCTAAAGTATCGCAATTGGCAGTGGTAACACCATTTAAGGCTACTATTTCAGTAACTAAGCCATGAAGTGAAGTAGGATTCCCGCCGCCGTCTACTGGATTAGCTGAATAAAATGCGTTTATTTGTCCCACTGATAAGCTACCAGTAAAAGACAATGCGCCGTTTATGGAAACATCTCCCACTACATCAATTGCTTTTTTATTCGTAACAGTGGAGTTACTCATGTTGATGTATAGTCCGTAAGCATACGGACCAGCACCAATTGTCGGATTTAAACTAATCCCGTTAAAGCCGCCAGTATCAAAGCTTGTAATATTTGGAGAGAACGCAAAACCAAAACAGCCAGCGTTGCCTAAAAAATCTCCAATGTTAGGCGCACCATTTAGTAACGAATAATTAGAATTGTTTTTTATTCCGCTTAGCGTCGGGCTTCCGGCAAAACTAGTGTATGAATTACAATCGGCTGCGATATTAGCAAAATCATAAAAAGCGTTTAAATAAGACGACGCTCCAAACGAAGCCGCTGCGTTTACATTGGGCTGAAAACCATAGCCCTGCATTGGCCCTATGATATTGACGTTCGCGTTTACTTGGCCGAATCCATAGCTATAAGAGATTCCTCTAAAGTCTATTGGATCGGTGCCATTTCCGATTTGGAAATTACTCGATAAGAAATTGATTTCACCTAGATCTCCAGAACCGATATGGTTCACGTTCATCGGTAAGAAACGTAAAGCGTTTCCGTTTATGCCGAATGAAAAAGCATCGCCTGGCGTGTCGTCTTCAACTACGACGCTGAAATTAAAAACATTCCACGACTCATCTGGTGACGCTTGCAGTGGTTTGACATTTTGTCCAAATGTATGAAGCGCTAGTCCACCTAGATTATTTGGATTTAGTTGATTGAAAACATTCATTCCAAACGTGTCGGAATAAAATGACCATCCAGGAATGGTGAATAAAACGCCACTGTTATCAAAGCCAGCGAACGTGTTGGCCGTTCCCGTGCCGCTCGGATTCTGCCAGCTCATGTCGTAGTCAGCGTTTGAATTCTTGGTAAGGACTTGGCCCGTACCGCCGCCATTAGGCACGTTTGAAGGCGTGAAAGCACCCTCTAAAGCCCATGCACCGGCTGATTTGAGGTAATAATTGCCGCTTGTTGAATCGAGATAAAAATCGCCGTTTACGCCGTCTCCGTTATTGGGAGCGCCCGCGCCGACAAGAATTTGACTACCAGGAGCGCCATCTGCTCCAGCGGGACCATCAGCACCTGCGGGACCAGCTTGTTGCTTGGTTATGTTGGCCAATTAGAATTCCTTTTCTATGCTCAAGATGAACGCCTTAAGCCAGAATATAGCAGAAAAAGGAATGTCGCAATAATCATCGTCCAGCCTGAGCCGAGATGCTCAATGGCGATGGTTTATAACGGCCATTTACTAGATTCCAAAGCATCTCAAGAGCGTCTGGACAGTCGTCATGAGAGCTGCTCGGGAAGTTCTCTAGCTGCGACTTGAACTCGGGCGAGAGCGCGCGGTTCAGCAGAATCCATCCATGAGAGACCTTTGGCTCGATCGCGGTGATTCGCTCGATCTTGTTCGCAGTTTGGTCGATCCCGTAAAAAGCAAGCTTGATGATCTTCCCGCCTCGCTCTTCTCGGCGCTTGCGTTCGTCGGCAAGGTTCGGAATGAGCAGCTCGCGGTACAAATTCTCTTCAACGCCAAATTTTTGATAGTTGTAGTGGTCGTGACTGTCAAAGATCTGGCGCATGTACTTGGTCGGCGGCTCTCTGCGCGTCCAATCGTTATGCACCAGCAGACGCCCCTGGGGCTCTTTAAAGCCACTGAGAAGGCAAGAGAAGTCTCCGAGGCTCTTGCTCTTTTTCTTGCCAGTCGCAGGGTCAATGACGCCATATGCGTGAGATTTAAGCTCGTCCCACTTGATGATTTTCCCACTTTTCTCGATCAGGATCCCGCCATCAACCTCGTGGTACCAATGGAAGTTTTCAAACACGCGTGAGTCGGACGCCAGCGGCTCTTGCTGCTTTTCCTTCATGAAAGCGCGCCTGCCGTTCTCGATGATCTCGACCATCAGGTTGTAATACGGCTCTTTCTCGGGCCATAGGACGTGAACGCCTTCCATCATGGCCGCTTCATTCTGCTTGAAAAAGGCTAGCGCCGTATCCGCGCGGGTTGGATTGTCAAGATTCGTATACAAATCGCGCCACTTCTGCCAGAGCTGCTCGTTCTTTGCGAACGAAATGACCGCCTTATAGATCTTGCCGTTGTACGCTGGGTTGACCAAGAGTTTCGACAGCAGCGCTTCTTTATGAAGAACGGTGCCGATAAACTCTATGTTCGTAGTCTCATCACCAACTTTGCAGATGTCTTCGTTGTACCAGTTCTCGTATTTGACGCGGATTTCCTCGTTCTCCACTTCCTCAGAATGCTCAACGTCGTCGAGGATAATCTTTGTCGGACGGTCGGCTCCGACCCTTGTGCCGCGGACTTGAACGCCAGTTCCAACCGCTTTAAACGCAGTCTTATGACCGTCACAAATGGTCGTAAACTCTGTTTCAGCCGGGTTCTTGCGAGGAAACCGTATTCCGTACACATCAACCAACTGAGTGTTGCCAAGTATTTCGGTCCGAATGTCTTTAAGTTTGCCGTTAGCCAGGGGCTGACCGTTCGACGCGATGAGGATATATTTCTCGAAGCCGTAACATGCATCATGGATCGGCTTAATAAGGGCCGTGAGCGTTGACTTCGCATAGCCACGAGGCGCACCGCGCGCGAGTCGAGCTGCGCGCTTAGGGAGCGAATAATATTCGAACATGTCACGATGAAAGTCATTGTAATTGTGTTTGACGTAATGCGGAAAGAAAAGATCCGCAAATAGCTCAAAATCAAGACGGCAAGATGCGCGAACCAGAGCTGCGCGAGCCTCTTTATCCTCATCATCCAATTCCCAGCTTTCGCTTGCGCTCAAGAAGTCCAGCAATTCGTCCCTGGAGAGAACCGGTATCTCTTGGTTTGTTGGCTGCGTCGTCTGCACTGATGTCTCCTGTCATTCGGCTGAGTACTTCGATCGCCTTTACGCGGTCGTGCACGGCGATTGAAACCGAGCTGCTCGAGCCCTCTGAGCTGCTCGATGAGGACGAAGAAATGGACTTCACCGCGATAAGGTCATCCTCATCGATCTCGTCCTGGTCCTGCATCTCAAAGCCGCCGGCGCTGAATTGAACTACGTTTTTTAAATTTGCTTTTGCGATCTTGGAGAGGATCTCCATGCGCTCTTGCTTGGAAAGTATAACGGACTTCTCGACAGCTTCGTTTGTAAGCCGCATTCCAAGCTGCAGGGCGTCTTGAACCTTAAGATTTCTTAATAATGCGCTACTAGCCGCTTCAGCAGACGCAATTTCGCATTTGTAAACTAAAAAATACGAACGCGAAGCGTTGCCAGTTTTGATATACTGGAGCACAAACTTACGCTGCTTAGGATTTAAAGCCAGGAATTCCGGTGTCTTAACGAAACTTGAAGGCTCCTGGCCTTTCTTTTCGTCTGCCATTCCATGAGTTTAACGAAGGTGGCCGTAAAGAACAAGAGCAAGAATCGAAGAGCCAAAAAGTGCAGCAGGAATCAGCACGCGGGGCAGCACATTCCAAGGCCGCAGAAACTTAAACGGCATCAGACACAGCCCAAAGCCGCCCAGACCCAAAAAGAACCAAACCCTAAGCCACACAGGTAACTCGCCCCAATTAATCATTCCATCCCCAATTGCGCTCGTCTGGCGCGTTGTTTTATTTGACCAATACACTCATGCGAACATCCAAACACGCGCAGTCCTGTCCGCGTTTCATAGAGCGGATCTTTGGTGACGACTTCTAAGCAGATCGCGCAAGGTGCTGGGTGAGCAACGGGCTTTGGCTTTTCCTTTGGTGGCTTAACGGGATCTGGAACATATACTTTAGCCAGAGGATGCAGCTTGCGATAGGCGCGCTCTTCTTCAGTCGTGCAGAAATATTTTCGGTCAGGCGAGTTTGTCGTCCTGTGAGCCCAGAGATAAAATTTCTCTTCAACTTCTTTCTCACAGTGGTGACAGTAAGCTTTTACGAGATTCATTGCGTAACCGTTTTTCAATAAGAGAATGCGTTTTAGCTAAAACTTGAGAAATTGCACAGCCCGTAACGCCGAATACGCCGCCAATCTCTTCGCTTGTGAAGCCCCAATAATAGTAAAGCACGAGAGCTGCGCGATCAAATTTATCTAATCTAAGGTCATCAAGTATTCCAAGTAGCTGCTCTTTTGGTGGCGCTGCCACTTCGACGACAGTTCCAGAAGCGCGATCGTCGTCTTCAATTGTGCCAGTGTGCGAGATTGATTTTGCAAAGCGCTGACCTTTTGCTCGCGCGTCTCCCTTGTCGTTATTGATATTTCCAAACTGCTCGCGCTTAAAATTAATCGCTTGGTATTCAAGCACGATGCCTTTGCCGCGAAGCTTATTTAGCACGACGTAGCTTGCGAAATCCTCGGCGTGCTCATTAAGCCCGCATCGATTGGCGTAGGCAAACGCCGCCCAGCGGAGCTTTCTGATAGCCTCGGTATCAATCTCTTTGATGAACTTGGCTTGTTTTTTTTTGACGCGCCTTAAAATGCTGTCGAGGGCGTCAGCGGATAGGCTGTAATGCGCGCGTGTTTTTTCTGAGCCGAAGCGACCTTGGTAGTAAATGATCGCTTCGATTTCTTCTTTGCTTCGAACGTGTGGCGCTTTTGTGGAGAGCCCAAGTGTTCTGATCTTCCAGCGAACTGCGTCGTATGGAAGGTTTAGCTCAAGCGCGATGGCTTTCGTTGTCTTGGTTTTTGAAAGCTCAATGATTTTATCGACGGTCTCACGGTCCATGTGAGCAGAATACCACAAAAAATAAAAAGCGACTGGCGCATGTGGTAGCCCCCAGTCGCTCACCCCGGATAATTTCGTTACCGCAGACTACCGGGTCTCTGCGCTACGTTTGTTATGCGATCGATCGCGGGCTATTTAGTGTCTGCCGACACAGTCGCCGAGGTGCAGCATAGGGTGATCATCTCCCTACTTTTGTTTGCTCGTTGTTCTCCGCGCACATAACAAAATTTAAAAAACCGTAGCAGCTCAACGCCCGGGTAAGGGGTTAGAAATCTGCTACGGTTTATTTTCTGTGGCCGGTTGCAGGAGCTACCCGATCCATCCATCCGCGCTCGACGCCGCACAGAAAACTTAATCTTCAATACAATCGCAAGTAAGGGAAAATCCTTCGATACCCGTTACAAGAGCTGAATCAATCTTTTTATCCAGGCAAACATCTTTGCATGCATCGGCAAGTGCTTTACATCCACGAGAAAAAGTCATGTCGGGATTATTCGGATCAAATGGCGTTGTTGTGCAGCTTACCAGAGTGGCTAAAAATAATATAGAAATTATATATTTCATTGCTGTATCTTCGCACAGTCGCAAGAATAAATCACGCCATTGTCATGCGAGACATAGACAGGTTCAAGGCCATCCTTACACGCCGCAACACATTCGGCTTTGAATGTGTCAAGACACTGCGGGATTTCGCATCCTGCAAATACCAGTGAAGTACCAATTGCTACTAGGATTAGTAGTTTCATTTAGTTTCCTTTTCAGACAAGGCATTCGACTCGTCAAATTCTATAATAATTGTAATTTTACCACCCATGAATTGACCTACGCCAGTTATAGATTGGTGCGTTTTAGTTGATTTAGCGCGTAATCGTACTTCCTCAATCTTGGAAAAGCCACCCACAACTCTTTCTAAGGTAATATCCATCGGAGTATACGCTATCCAGGATGGATTATTCATTTCTCATCCTTTTCAGCCAGCGCGACGGCGAGGGGGCAAGATGCGAGGGCTTCTTTCATCAGCCTGTGCCCGAGCAAATCACATGGAGCGCCGTGAACTGTATTATTTTCAGGGCAATTGTCTAGTTCAGTTTTAATCGCATCCACAAGCACTCGGCATTCCTTTTGAAGCGCCTGATAATCTTCAAGCATCTTCACAACACCCGCTGGGCCTAGGCGTTCTTTAAGCGCCTTAATGCGGTCACGAACAAGGATAAGATCGTGTGCGTCGTAGTCTCGGTTGATTTTGGTCATTTCTTATCCTTCAGCGCCCAGATTCGTCCTGCAACGCACTGGGTTTTCTCGTGATCAATACACCTCTCGCCTTCGAACAGTGCGGCGGCGGCATCAATCCCACGCTCGTACTCTTGCTTGCCGTAGGCTTCATACTCTGAGCTGGCTTCAAGATAGCGCATTTTAAAATATTCAAGCTCGGTCATGCCAAGTTCTTTCCATGGTTCGTATTGGTTCATCCCTTCACCGCCCGTGCTTTTTCGAGGGCTTCGTCAGCCCATTGTGACACGGCGTTGTCACGCATAATTATTAGGTAATGCTCATAAATCTTATTCTTCTCAAGCAGCTCAAGATACGCGCGGGCTAGCTTTGGAGCTTCTCTTAGAAGGTCGCTGTACGCTTGAATATCTGTCTTTGTCATTGGCACATCGATCAGCCTGCCTTCTATGTCACGAAGGGGTCGATAAACGGTACCGCTTGAATCAAGGGCGAAATCCGTAGCCTTCTTCCCCGCCGCAATCACCCGCTCCGCAATTGCTTTCATGTCACTCATTTCATCACCTCGTTAGCTTTGGCGAGTGCGTTTGTGGCAATAGATTGATCAACCCAGCAACTCTGGCCAGTTCCAATGCTTATTTTTTGCAGTGCCTCACTCAGAATCAACACAGCGCGGGCAAGGCGCTCGGCGTTGTTGGCCGAAAGAGCCAAATAATCTGCTTCCTCTGCCCCCAATGGAATTAGATACCTAGAATTTTCAAGTCGATGCCCAATCAGGCTTGGGGTACTTTTCCAATCTTTTTGGCTAGCCTTCTCCCCCGCCGCGATCACGCTATTTGCGATTTGTTTTAGGTCTTGGGTCATTTAAATTGCTTTCTAGTTTCATGTAAAAACTGTTCACAAATTTTATGAATGCAAGCCACGTCATTTTCATGAAGCCCGGTAAGCCGACCTTGGCTCTCATTCTGATATGAGAGGTTAATTGTGCCGTCTACAGAATTGCGAGACAGGCACCACGATGTTGATCGCGTATGCGCATTACATCGGATGTAATTTCCGGTGTCTGTACTATGTCCAAGTGGTTCAAATATGTCCTTCATCCCTCACCTCGAACGGAAGCCGCGATCTCTTCGATGCGGGAGAGTCTTGTGTTGACCTCAATAAAAATTTTTCCAAGACATGCCGCGAATGGTAGCGCTCGTTCATTATTATAGAAATCTGGATTTCGCTCAATTTCAGTTTCATCTTTTATCCAGCATGCCAACTCCACCGCAATCTGAAGCATCTCTTCGTAAGCTTTGAGGGCATCGATTACTGATTGTAGAAGAATGTCAGAGTCAGTTTTTTCAACGGGGATGCACATAGTCCATCGCCTCTTTCCACTGCATAGGCCGCTGATTTCTTCGTGCGCATCTTGCCGCAATTTCTCAGCACGCTCACGCAGCGCGGTTAGGTTTGGGAGGTTCATTCGAGGTGCTCGTAAGTAACTTCAAAAATATCTGGCTTGCAAGGATACAGCTCACCCTTTACGCCTTGAATAATCCAGTCTCCTGGCTGGGCTCTATGGTCACCTTCAAGCGTGGGAATAATCGCGCAACCAGTTTCCACTTCTATCTGAATCCCCTTAGCATCTCGCCACCAAGATGGAACTTCGTCTTTCATCCATTGAAAAGCCTCTACAACTACTGGTCTTTTTTTAAATTTCATTGATTCATCTCCTCGTCAGATTTGTGCAGCCAAACTCGCTTGCCTGTAACTTCATCGATATAATTAATAGTAGGCCAGCAAAAACATTTATGAGAACATTCATGCTTTCCGTCGTCGGGCATGGTGTGGATGTCGTTTGGTTTATCGAAATTTTGATCACGCCATTTCTCCCAGTCTACAGCGGCACGCTTCACTTTCTCCCCGCTTTCCAAGCCGCGACTTCGGGGGATTGAAACGCGTCGAACACTTCCTGCTGCCTTCGATACCACTCTTCGTCTTGTGCCCATTCCGCAACGGGCAAAAGATCTGTAGCGGTATCCAACGCCGCGAGCAGCTTCTCGATTAGGGCGTCTTGGGCTTTGATATGTTCTGCGATGCGATCCGACTGAAGTATTTGTTCCAAGCTCATACCTTCTCCCGATCCATTCCATCATCATCGTTTGGATCCATGAGATCGAGATGCGAGCAGCGAATCATGCCCTTACGGGGCTCTACTCCATCTGGAAGCCAGACAGCGTAATAAACGCCCGAGCCAGCAAAATCTTTTTCAAAATAACCACGCAACGAAGGTAACTTTTCCTTTTTCTTGTAAACTTCGTAATCAAAAAAATTAGAATCAAGATGAGCCGGGTAGCCATTTTCCCAATAACCAAAGCCGCCACCCTTAGGGGCTAAGCCGACCAAGGTCGCAAACCGATTAGATCCGGACTCATTAAAACAAGGCCTGGACACCAAAACTTCTTTCCCGCCCGATTCTTTGAAAATTTGTTCTAAAGTCATATTTTCTCCTGATCCATTCCATCAATAAACCCAATCGCATAAGCGATCGAGTAATTCTTTTTCTCGTCATCGTTAAGCCTGATCCAATGCGCGCGACCAAAAAGCTCCACGAAATACTGCTCGACTTTTTCGCGCCCGAGCTGCATCAAAGCTTCTTTAGTCATCTCGATTTTTTTGTCGTGATTTTTCATTGCTCCATTATCCAAATAAAAGTTAAACCCATGCCGGTGACTGCGCAGGAAACCGCAGATTGCCAGCAGTGCTCGTAAAAAAGCCCTGATTTCGTCCATATTGCTACCTGAGTCAGAACAAAAGAAATTCCGAAAAGTACTCTCGCAATATTTAATTTCATACGCTCGCACCCGAACAATTATTAAGCGCGCAAGTGTCGCAGTGATAGCTCATGTGCGTCGCCCATCCATGCTCGTTGAAAGCAAAGAAATCAACAGAACGCTTTTCTATTTTGCAAACTCCGCATTTCCACTTAGCTACTTTTAAATCACAAGAAACTTTTTTCACCGATCCCCCAAGAAAAAAAGCTCATCCATAAGCCAATGTAAATCAAACGCCGAAAGCGTGGACCTTGATGCCCTGACTCTTCAGTTTTTCAATAAAATCCTTAACCACTTGCGACATGTCAGCTCCAGTCTCACCGCTCAACTCTGCGATTTGAGTTTCAGCATTTTGAATTGCGGCTCGAGCGTGCGTTTTATTGAGCTGGTAAGCCACGCCGACAAAACTACGGACCAGCGTGCCGACTGAAATCGGTTCGTTGGCAGTGTGCTCGAGAATAATAGACGTGCCTGTCTCGTCGCCCTTAAGCACAAAGCCAAACTCAGCCGGCAGGCCTGGGATTGAGCCCGGAACTTTCTCAGCCAATATTGTTCGGTACGTTTTTTCAGTTGGTTTCTTCTTTGGTGTTTTTTTCTTAGTTGCCTTTGCCATTTGTTTCTCCTTGTTGCTATTGATTTACGTTTATACAATGTTTAACAATGTGGCAACAATAAAATCAATCTTTTTTTGAATCGCCATCTGCCCATGCGCGCTTTGAAATTTTCTTGCCATTCAAAGAAAAATAAAACTCTCCATGATTGGTGATCATCCTGTACCCATTGGGGGCACAAAGCTTATAGGGGATAATGACCCCAACGATTTTATTGGGAGAACCTTCAACGGCAAAAAACCACGTTCGATTCTCCTCGGAATCATAGCCATCCGAAAAGTGAATCGACATGCGTCTGTTTTCGAGTTCGTTTTTATTGAGGTCAAAATATTGACCCGGCCTTGTCTGTCTCAGCATTTTTACAATGTGTTGTTTGTTCATAATTTTGGAAATTACAAATTTTAGGATTTTTTACAAGAAAAACACGATTTTCTTCATAAGACATTGATATCATTGAAGATCACGGAAATCACAAAAAATCACAAAGTTGACGTGATTTGTTTAATTCAATAATATTATATATTTATATATATATAATATAATAATCACAGAAATCACAATATATATATGCCCTCACGCGAGAATATGAATAAACATATATTCATTTCCCTCGTGTGGGGCATTTACGTGGCGTGATTTCCGTGATTTGTGTGATTACTTAAGAAGATCGTATACTTACAGCTGAAAGTTAAACCGTGATTTCCGTGATTTCCGTGATCCTTAATGATCTCGCGTATTTGGAACTGGAATTAATACACCGCGCAACGTCTGTCCAAAGAAATTGGCTGTTTTATCCCTGTCTGCGCCGGGTATCCGAGCAAAAGAGTATTTCCAGTTAACTGCAAAACGCGTCTTGTCAAAGAGCTTTGTAAGTTCCGGGTGCTTACTGGCAATGAAAAGTTTGCCCGCAGAAGCGACCCACTTTAAACCATGCCTCAAAAGCATGTCGTTAGCAACAGTGTCTCCAAGATAAGCCTTACTGACTAATTCCTTGATTGAGCGATCGCCCAGGTCTTGAGTGCGTATTTTGCACTGCAATAACTGCCCTAGAATCGCCTCATCGTCGCTCTGGTCCTTGATGTCATCCACTTCATCTTCAAGTTTAAGCGATGCGACAAAGTTGTCGGCATCTTCAAAGCTAATCGTGTCATCCTGGATGAGACTCACATACCCCGCTAAAATAGGGGCAAATTGCTGCGCAAATCGACTGTAGAAGCGTTGAGCAATCACACGCTCAAAGGTAGCCCTGTTCTTGAGATAAGGCTTTATAAGCGAAATGGTGCGCAGGAAGAGTCCACACGCATATTCGGTGTCGATCTTGTCGATCAAACCAGAAACCTCGGCCCACTGCGTCGGATTTTGCTTGGTCTTATCCAGTTCGATCATCGTAAAGCGGTTACGATCGGCTTCGTTGTTGAAAGAAGGCCTAACGCCAGAAACAAAAGCGCAAAATCTAGGATCGTACGAAACGGTGCCACTTTGGCCGTCCGCCTTAACGACGCGCGCGGCCGTTTCGCTAGACGCTTGACGCATAAAGGCAAGAATAGATTGATTCACCAGCATGGTGTGTGCGTTATCAAGCTCGAACTCGTCAAAGATCACTGCGATCGCCGAGCCGCGAACCGACCGACGAAGGCCTGCCTCTGTGGTGCCGCCGCCCAGGTTGTGCAGTCCATAGTGGTGTAACCTGCCGAGAAGCTCGTAAAGCGTCGATTTGCCGGCCCCAGATGACCCTACAAGCCACATGTGCGGTCTCCAGGGGAGAATGCCGCAGATCATCGATGAAACGAGCCAGCCAAGGAAATAGGTGGCGCTTTGAGGCTTTGTCCAGGTCATTCCCTTGATCAAATCAACCAGAACACCGCATTGCATCGTGTTAATTGGCTTGCCGATTATGCTGCGCTGCACTTCTTCAAGAGAATAAATGTACCGGGATTTGATTGCGTGAAGATCGACCTCTACGTTGTCTACCAGCAGTCGATTGCCGAGATGCACAATTACGCGCCCCTCATCCATCCAAACGCCCAAGCCACGAACATTTGAAGCTGAGAAAATACCCTGGTTCCAGCACTGCTCTTTCAAAAGGGTCTGCGCCTGCTTCCAGTCAACCCCTTGCTTGCCGTTAAATCGTGATTCCCAGTACCCCAATGGCTGTAAATCAAGAAGCTGGTCTGCGCCGTGCGATGTGAGCGCCATGATTTGCTTGTTTCGGTTGCTCGTATAATAATACGTGGCCCCCTTATGGCCAAGCGCGGTAATGTAATGCTTCTCGGCTTTGACGCCAAGAATCTGCTCCTTCACCGCGTTAAGACCGAACTCACAATGCAGGTCGTTAAAGTCCGTCAGTTTTTTCTCTGGATCATTTTCCGGGAATTCCGGGAAAACCGCGCGGCCTAAGAATCTTTTTGCTGCAGCTTCCGCTTTTTCTCGGCCAGGATTCCACGCAGCGCCGTCAGGTCGTTTAGTAAAAGCATCGTCATCTCCGCAGACAACGAGCGCCACGCCTGCAAAGCGAGTGCGCAAAGATTCACACACCGACTCGAGATTTCCAGCATCAAAAGCGCAAGCGACGTTTTGCCCGGTAGCGAGCCGGATCGAAGCCGCCGTAGCAAAGCCCTCGCAGACGTAAAGAATGCCCGCAGCATCGATGGACTGTTCGGCTCGTAGCACATGGAAGTTTCCCCTTTTCTTCGTGCCGGGCAAGAAAAGCTTCTTGCCGTCCGGAAAGATGCGCTGCAAACCCCAGAGCTTGTCGTTGACATCGCGCACCGGGACTATGACGCACTCACCCTCTATTTTAACGCCGTACAACGAAACTTCGACTCTTTTTCTTTCGAGGTAATCAGTCGTGCCGGTCTCAGGGAGCGCGCGGAAGATTTCAACGGCGCGCGCGGCGGTTTCATCCCACACGCGCACTTGCTCTTCCATTCGGCGCTTCTCAGCTTTTTTTATTTGATCTTCGATTAATTTCTTGTCGAACGTCGACTGAGTGGTCAACGAACAATATTTATAGATGTTTTCGGGATCGAACCAGTCGCCCCAGATCGCGACATAAAAAAGCTCGCCGCCCCTTACAGTGTGATTTTGGTAGATGACGACCCAGGCGGACTTGCCTTTGTCTTGAGAGTCTTTTTTGAAGCGATGAAGACTTCCGTCGCCTTGTAAGTCTCGAGGAAAAAATCCCTCGTTATTCATAGCCTTTTGTACTTCGACAATTCCATTCATGCAAAGTTCCCCGATGTAAGGCAGATGCTTTTAAGAAAAACACGGGCCGCTGAAGAGGGCATCAGTTCTCTTCGCCGCGATCAACGGTTTGCGGCCCGATCGCAAAATTCTACTGCTTCCTGAATCGAGCGAGCAAGTAAATAAAGACCGCCGAGCGATTCTATCATTCGCTGAAAATGTTTTTGCTGGGGCGTCTGACGACCCGAGCCAGTCTTCACTTCAATCTCGAGACGGATTCCAAAGCCACTGCGATTCCGGATGATCCCCGAGATGTCAGCCGCTCCTTTGACACCAGCACGGATGATGCGATCATCGTCCTCAAGGTCTCTAAATACTCCAGTGTTGCTCTTCCAGACTCGGACGTAGGCGCGTCGAGAAAGTTCGACGAGGATATCTTTGACCAGCTTATCGTGCGCTTCGTTATGGTTGAAATTCCGCCCATGCGGGTAGCTCTCTTTTTTTGAAGTATCGTTCGGCAATCTCATCTCCGTATTTGATGCGAATTTGGTGATAGACCCAACCGCTTTTAAAGCCTCGTGCTTTTCGCTCTTTTTTGAGCCGCTTGATATCCCTTAAGACCTGCGCCTCAAGCGGCAATTCGGTAATTTCTTTTAGTTTACCCTCGATTTCCAGCAATTCCCTAGCTTTTTCTTGCTCAGGGACTTGGTAGCCGCACTCACAGCTGAATCCGTAGAACACGGCGTAGCAATACGAGCAGGTTCGCGGGGAGAGATCTTTTTTGACCGGGAGCCCATCGAGATTAGCGTCGGGCTCTTCTGCTGCAAATCCATGGCGAAGCACGTTTCCGGCGTGGTCGAGCAGAAGGCAGTCGCTCTTTCCAGGAAACGGGCGTGTGCCTCTGCCGACTTGCTGAATGTAGAGAATGAGCGACTTTGTAGGACGAGCCATGATAATGCAGCTGATCCAAGGCATGTCAACGCCAGTGCAAAGAATCCCAACGTTAGAAATGATCTGAGTTTCCCCGCGCGCGTGCCGCTCCATGATCGCGACTCGCTCAGATTCTTCGGTGTCTGCATCACAATGTTCCGCCCTTACCCCTACGTTCAAAAACTGTTCAACAATGTATTTACTATGTTGAACGCTAGTTGCAAAGCAAATTGTTGATCTATTTTGCCCGTGCTCAAGCCAGTCTCGAACGATGTTACCGACGAGTGCCGACTCATTCATGACGGCAGCAAGATCTGAGAGCATGTAATCGCCGGTCGAGCGCGAGACCTGGACGCCAGTGAGATCGGGTTCTGATGGAGCGAAATAACGCGTCTCAACAAGATGCCCGTCTTCGATGAGCTGCTTCATCGTTGTCGGGCGCACGATCACGTCGGCAACGTGACGCAGTGATTTATCCGTGTACGGCGTTGCGGTGACGCCAAGAATGCGCGCGTTCGGGTACTGCGCAAGAAACTTCATGTACCCAGGCGATGTTGCCATGTGAACCTCGTCGATCACGACAAAATCGGCCGGCGGATATATCTCGCGCGCGTTCAGCGTGTCGATCGAGCAGCATTGAATATTTTCTTTGGGCCGGAAGTTCCAGTGACCCGCCATATGAACGCCGTGGCTTACTTCCTCGCGCGCAAGGCGCTTTGATGCTTGCTCGACCAGTTCACGGCCACGAACGGCCATCAGCGCGCGCTTTCCGTTTGCGGCGGTTGCGTTCATCATGTCGCAAAACATCTTGGTTTTTCCGCCGCCCGTAGCAAGCCACAAAAGAACCTTCATTACGCCGTTGACGTAGTGGTCCCTGATCATCCCCTTGCCAAGGGATTGGTATTGTCTGTCAGTAGTCATTTTTGAATTTCGCCCCGTTAAGCGTGCTTCCTCTACGGGACCAGAGAGTAAATGGATGAAGAAAGAGCAAACCTAGATTACAGCCCGGAACTCTTATCCCCTCGTGCACGCTTTCCACGACCGAATTTCTCCGGGCTAACCGTGGTTTCAAGCTTTTTAGGCTCCGAAACTGCGGGCTCGAAAAAGTAAAGATCGATCCCTGGTTGCTCTGCGTCGCAAAGCTTTTGGTAGGAAAGGGTCTTTCTTTCGGCTGCTCCATGGCAATAAGCGGTGACTTCATAAGAATGCCGAACCACGCACATCACAGATTGCGTCGAGTCAGGCTTTTTTTTACATTTGGCGCACAAAATCATACTGGTATTCTCCGTTTTTTGTACTGCTGGGTCAAGGTTAAAAGCGGGGCCAGTTTCCCGGCCCCACCAATGCTAAAAGAACTTCATCTTGCGTTGTTCTTGGAACGGGATGGCGCGTCCACGAATGATCGCGACCACTTCGATGATCCATGGCTTGTCGAGCAACTTTTGAAGGTCGCTGTAGTACTGAGCCGTGATGATCTCGATCTGATCGACGTTTTGCTGTTCGACCAGGGTGAAGCGATCCGATTCTGGACGCAGACTGTCATCAACGCGAACCACCGCGAAGATGGTTGTGCGAGAAGTCTTGGACGCCGTACCGACGTGTGCTTCGACTGCTGACGCTGTTCCCGTCTGAACTGCTGCTTGAGTTTTCATTTTCTTTCTCTCCATTGTTGGTTTTGCCGGGAATTCTACGACCCTCGGCGATCGCTTCCACTGACACTTCATGAGCGTCGAGAAGGAAATCTACGATAGTTTTTTTATTTACGAAGTAACCACGGCGAACGAATTTGAACATGCGCTCCATGGTGTTTGTTAGGTGATCGCGGTTGCCCTGATTATAGACGAGCATTTTCTTTTTCAAGAACTCCTCGTCGCACCATAGGCGCCCAGCGCGCGTGTAAAAAGCTTGCGTGTGCTGGAAGTCGAACGTTCCGACCGTTGCCTCGGGCGAGCCCAGACAGCGAGTTTTCACGAGCTGCACGAGCTTTCCAGAAGCCAGCTCGATCGTAACCGAGAACCTGGATTTTCTTTTTGGATTCTTTACAAACGCAAGCACTCGATCGACTTCGATCTCGCGTTCGAACCAGAGATCGTAATCCGAAATCTCTTCGTCGTTCACGAGCGAAACGATGCAACCGCCTGCGAAAAAACAGCCACGCAACTTGATGCCGAGATGCTCTTCGACTTCAGCGTAAACGCCGTCCAAATGATTTTTGATGCCTTCTTGATTCACAGCTCCCCCTACTGAAAGAGAGCGGGTGGCTCAGTGACGCACCACCCGCTCCGATTTTTCTGCTTCCGTGTTTGTTATCCACTATCGGGTTTGCCAACGGCCTGCAGAAAAGTTTTTACCAAGGCACGTCGCCCGCTGGCGCCGTAGCTTGAGTTTTAGGCGCCGTCTTCGCCGCAGTTTTCCCCATGTTCTGACGAGCCTGCATAAAATCTGCAGCGAGAGGGAAGCCCTTAGTGACTTGCACCGCTTCTTCTTTGCTCATCATGTTGCGGAAGCCTGCGCCGCCCGGCAAGTTGATGTACTTCACTTGGATTTTCGTCTTACCTTCCCAAGTGCGGTTCTCGAGCACGATCTCGTATTGCTGATCGTAGTTGAAAACTTCTTTGCCCTGAGCGAGATCAGAGAGATCGTTGCCAGTGAAGCCAAGCATCACGAGAGTCTTGACGGTGATGTCTTTGGCGCCGCCGGTAACTTGGCCGAACCAAGTAATCTGCTGTGGGTTGCCTTCTGCGTCGGTGTAAGCGAACACGACTGCCGCGACGGGATTGCCCGCCTGGTTCGTCATGAGGCCTGCGTCGACAACGTGGGCTGCGTATGTTCCTGGATTATGCATTTGCTAACTCCTTTTCCTGTGGTTTGTTTCGGTTTTCTAGGTACGCCTTGAGATTGCTCGCAATGCGCTCTAGTCTTGGTAAATCCACCGCTTCCGCGATGGCTTTTTGAATTCTGGCTTTTTCGTCCTGATCCACGACCAGCATGCTCTGCTCCATCAAGGCCTTTTTCAAGTCCTTAATGAGAGGCAGAGTGACGAGATTCTTTTCGATCAGCTTTCTCGCCTTCTGCACCGTCACGTAAACGATCGCGCCGTGCTGGATGATCATGATGATGAAGAGAATCGTGCCAAAAAAGTAAAAAGTATTTTGCCACATATTACTGCCCCAACATCGTGCGCAAGCGATTGAGTGTCACTTGCAATTTTCCAGAGTCGTTTTGATCGCGCTTTACCGCAGCTTCGATTGCAGTTTTTACTGCTGCATCCGGAACCTGCGCCAAAAGCTCTGAAATATTTTTCAGCAACTCTTCGGGTTTGTTCGGCGAGCCTGTTGTTTTTGCGATTATGTAATCGTCCCACGAAAGCGCCATCTGAGACGGCAGGCTGTAACGGCTCTTCGCATCGTACGCTGGACGGCGCTCCGTATACATCACGCGCTTGCCTTCACCGAAAGCCAGAGATTTTTTGCTGTCCTGGTCCTTCTTGGTGTAAACCTCGTAGTTCGCAAAGAACACGCTGTCGACGAATTCGCGGAATAAGGCCGATGCTTTATCGTTCAGCTTCAGCTGATAACGATCGTAAGCAGCGTTTTGCGTCGGATCTTGGAACGTCTTGACCATCGAGTGAGCAAGCAAGATGATGTTCATCTTGCGGCGCTCGCGAAGGTCGGAAAGCGTCTTCGTAAACGCAAGCCATTCTTTGTTCGCGACGACGTAGCCCTTGCCGTAACCGCCATCAACGCGCTCGATGCTTTCAACTTTCCATTGCTCGCAAATCTTCGCGTGAAGAAGCGGCTCAAGCCAGTCCAGAGAGTCGATAACGAGCGACTGGAAATCGTGCACATCGTTGGTGAGTTCGGCGATGCCTTTTTGTACGTCGGCAAATGTGCTGATATTGCTAAAGCGCGACGTATTTAAGTTCGCCGTTCCTTTTTCTGCTCCGATAAAAATCGGTTTCGGTGCCGACGCGCCGAAGGTGCTTTTACCTACGCCGTCCGGCCCATAAAGAATGATCAATTCCGGAAGCGAAAGCCTTCCTTGAGTCACTGATTTAAGCATGCTCATTTTAATTCTCCTTTTAACATTCGTTGCACGCGCTCCATTTGATAAGACGGTATCGATTTTCGCGCGATCCACTGACGGATTGGCGCGCAATCTTTATACCCTAAAGCCACCGCAGCTCGCGCGTAAGAGTTGCCCGGCTTTTTAACCCAAATTTTTAGCTGTTTCAAAACTTCGTTCATATTTTCCTCGCTCTTAAATTTCACCTAGACAATGTAAAACATTTCTGTGACATTAATTCAAGGGGAAAATTCGAATATGTTTATTATGGACAATGCGGACGTGGAAAAGTTGGTCAAAATGCTCACAAATTACAGTGTTGGAGAGATCCAGCATATGATTGACGAGTATAGGGCGATGAAAGGCCGGAGACCAACGCACATTCTATGCCCTAGAGCTTCGATACTGGGCCTAAAGCTCGATTTTTACGATGGAAGACAGGCCGCTTTATATGCACCGATGAAAAAAGGAGAAATGGATGCTTGAATTAAACGAGAAAAGAACGGTTTACCGAATGATCGAAGGCAGGGTGGTGAAGATAAAACAGTCGCCGCTCGACGTGATGAATCAGCCGGTGGGCGTTCACACGAATTCGCTAGTGGAATGCAACATGGAAGTGACTCGCGCGCTTTATAACCGCGTGATCGATCTTGAAGACTTGCTCCGCAGGCTTTGCCAGACCGCAGCTGAAGCCAATGCAAAAGCCGATGCGTTAAGCACCCAGGGAGGCACTAGTGGAACAGAAAACGGATGAATGGGATGAGTGGAGACGCGTAGGCATTGGATCGAGCGACGCGCCGGTGATCATGGGCCTTAGCCCATGGTCCACGCCGTTCAAGCTCTGGCAGGTGAAGACGAAAAAAGTGCCGAAGCCAGAGTTTTCTCACTTTGCAATCGAGCGCGGCAATGAAATCGAACCGATCGCGCGCGCGAGATACGAAGCCATCTTTGAAATGGAGATGGGTCAGGCGCTTTGCGTTCACGAGAAATTCGAATGGCTCAAGGCCTCGATGGACGGATGGAATCCGCTTCATAAGCGTGCGGTTGAAATCAAATTCTTGGGCGTAGAAGACTACCGCATTCTTGTCGAAGAACGCAAGATGCCAGAGAAATATATTCCTCAAATCCAGCACCAATATCTGGTGACGGGTGCCGAGCAAATAGACTTCATTGGCTACTCGGTCCCAAAGGGTGCTGAAGCGCATCTTGGAACGATGAACGTCTTGCCGATCAAGCCGGACATCGATTATATGCGCGCGCTTTTTGCGAAAGAGCAGGAATTCTATCGCTGCATGGTCGAAGATACACCGCCGCCGTTTATGAAGGCAGATTTCAAATCTCTACGCTTCGAAGGCGGCAAAAAGCTCGAGAATCGCTACGTCGATTTGATGCTCAGGAATGGAATATGGGAAGCTGAAGACCGAGCCGAAGTCGATGCGATCGAGGCAAAGCTTTTAGAGCTTGCAGGCGAAGAAAGTCGCGTTAGAATCGGATCTATTCGTATTCAAGATAAAACGTTTTCTATCGTTCAAGAGGAATGAATGAGTCATACACCAATGCCGAAATGGCAAGTGAGACGCGGGCAGAAGTGCGAAACGAAATCCGCGACGGTCGATAAGATTCTGAAGGCCATGAAGGCTAAGGAATCGAAAGAACAGAAGCCTATTTCAAAGCCCTGATTTCTTATTGAGAGCTGCGTCGACTTGGTCCTCGACATCTTGAGCCTGTTGCGATTCTTTCAACGCTTCAGTGCGCATCCTGTCGAGGGCCCGCTGTGCAATTTCGAGCATGGCTTTTTTGTCGGTCTCGTATTTTTCATTGGCGATGCGCGCGCGCTTTTTCGCCTCGTAATACTCGACCAAGATCAAGTATCCAAGCTTGAAGACCAACAATAAAGAAGCAAGCCATTCAGGCATTATTTCCCCGCATACGCCCGTCCAGCCGTAGAAAATCCGTACTTATAACCGTTGTTCGACCACTTCCAAACAAGGTTCGTGTCGTTCGGCGAATTGATGAGCGAAACATACTGCGAGGCAAGAACGCGCATGCGGATCTCGCCTTCGGCAGTGTTTTGGAACTCGTTGCCGGCCTGGTCAATCCAGCGATACGTCATGATCACGGGCCAGAAGCCACGATCTTCGCGAGCAAACTTGTCGCGCTTCGCCAGGTCTTTCCAAGAAATCGAAACCTGCGTTTTTCCATCCGGAACCGCAACATCTCTCGACGGCTCACCGTTCGGGTAGAAGACGGTATAAACAATGCATGGCTTAGTCTTGCACTTGATTGGCGGAGCCATGAAAGTGACGGTCTGTGCCGTGGTTGACCCCTCGCGCACACGACAGTAGGTGTAGCCTACAATCGGCTGTGACCCGCACCCTTGGACGATCACTGTGACGTCGTTGGCCTCAGCTGCCAATACCGGTGTGATGTCAGGCCGCATCTTCACGCCGGTGCAATTGGACGCACCGAGCGTGAAGATGCAAACCGCAACAAGGAAAAGAAGGCGGTTCATCAGACTTTTTTCTTCTGAACGTTGTACATCGAGAGGTACTTAAGCCAAGGCATGACTTTTGCTTGTAACCAAGCCATGGCAGCTTCGGCCTTGTCGAGACCTGTGAGGCTGAAGGTGGCCTTCAAGGTAGCGATGATTGACGCGGCAGCGGCAGACAGGGCCGTTAAAATGGCAGAGGCGACACCAGCGATCAACACAGCTTTGGCGAGCACTTCGCCGACGTACGGAAGGTTTTCTAAAAAGGCCAAAACAGCGCCAATCCAGCTTGGAACTTCGACCGTGGTCGGAGCGTCAGCGGCGAGCGCAGAGAAAGAGAAGCACAGCATCAATGCCAAAAATAAAAAAAGAAATTTCCTCATGATAAATCCCCCAAATTTAAGATCCGGACGGCCTTCTGGGGGCCATACCATTCAGAGCCCGCTTGGACTCCCCTTACTTTGTCGAACTCAGCCCAGACTGAAGTTAGACCACCATTTTGATACAGATTCGCCATTTGTTCAACCCCCATGCCGCCATAAGCCAGTTCCAAATGTGGCTTGTCTTGCTTTTTGCCGGGCCAGTAATATCCAGGCCTTAAGCCATGAGCGATTGAGAGCTGCGCGAACTCTTCCCAGGGTACGTTGTATGGTTCTTTGCCTTTTCGGCAGGAGTCGCATGCGACGCCGTAATGATGTAAAGAAAAGCCCGGCGGGGCGTGCGTGACGACCGCACCGGGCTTCCCGTCTCGTCCTTGAGCAAACAGCTCGCGCTGTCTCTGGAATGTCCTTATTCCCTCATCGAGTCGCATCTGGATTGAGAATTTCTCCCACATATCCACGTAGACGCGAATAATTCTTACTGCGAAATCCGGGTACAAAAGTTTGAGCTTCGCCTTGGTGCCAGAGTCAAAATGTAGGCCGCGATAACTCATTTTATTTTCGATTCGATTGTCCGTAGTCGAGATTCGTGATCCTTGGCCATCTCGTTTTGCGCGCTCAGCTGCGTGATGACCGTTGCCATTTTTTCGTTTAAAGAGTTAATACTTGTGGTTGCGCCGCTAATTTGGCTTCCAACGTAACATGCCGATGCCACGAGCAAGGCCCAGAAAGCCTTGTCCACAAAATACCGAAACGTCATCCATGACCCCTTAATCGGGGCAGTATTGAGCGAAAGGGTGTTTCTCACCATGGTATTTGATAAAGATTCGCCTAGCACTGCCATATGTTCTTTTAATTCTGAACCACCACAGCAAAATTGCCAAGTCGCAAATGAACGATTTTCCTTTTATCGATTTCACGATAAGGTAATTAAGCCTCTTTCCAGAGGCATCTTCCATCATAAAAAACGCGTCGCAAACGATTGAAAGCGCGAGGAAAATAATATCCCAAAGCGCTGGTTTTCGGTCGGCACAGAGCTGGTAAAATGCTTTGTGCCACGGCTTCGTGTTCGAGGTCCAAGTATGCTGCCCGTTATTTGAGATGTCCCAGCCGTCGTGTTCGGCGCGAGCAACAATGAGTTTTGCGTGAATCGTATCGACAGCTTTTGACGCCGCGCAGATTCCGATCAGGTCATCAAAAGTGATTAGCTCGTCTGATCCAGGTTTTTTATTGAAAAGGCCGGGTTCACCCTGGACATGAAGGCTCGTCATAGCTTTGATGAAGAAAAAAGAGTCGTGCTCGTCGGCTTCACCAAGCCACTTTAAAAAGCAGTACGCGGTCCCTGTTTCAAGCGCCGGGTTGCCTTCGGAGTTCGGCGCCGGGTTCGGAGTCCGGCCGATTAGGCCATTCTCGTCGAACCACGGGCCGATAGCCTCACGAAAGGTCATTTATTTGATCTTGCTAATAACGCACTGGCTGTATTTTTCAGTATACCCAGTGATGTTTGTGGCCTTACCCAGGCCAAGCCCTGGAGAAGCCTGTGAGTCATCCGTCCAATACTGTACCTCGAAGTTCTTAGAGGAAGAAATTGAGACCTGCCCAACGACAGAAGAAATGACGTCAACCGCTGCGGTTGCTGGAGATCCATATCCATTCATTCCCACAATTGCGTCCGCAGCGTCAGTATCATTGTAAATTTTATTTTTTATTGAACCCAATCTGTTTGAAGGAATCAGGCAGTTGAACTCATATACACCCCTCTTGCTTAAAGTAATCTGATCCGAAGCAACGGAAATCCAGGTGTAGTTACCGGGATTTTCAAGGGTGTTCAAATCTCTGGCAGTCCAAGCGCTGGTCGTTGGAGTTCCTCCGTTTGTTCCTTGACTCTTTACGTCGCTCACATATGCCACCTGCGGAGCGAAGTCCGCTATTAGCGGTGCTACCGATACGTTGTCAAATCGGAACGTCCAGGCCAAAGCATTTGTCGTTGCGATGTGGAAGATCAGGCGGTAGCTAGAAGAAGTGGCCGATGGATAGAATTCCGTAGCGAAGCTTCCAGTAGCTACGCCGATGACGCTGACGCTCGGAGTGATGACCGCTGCGTTCGTGACGTCGTAGATGAACATGCGGACATCCGAGCTCGAGCCTGGAACAAAGTTCGCCGAAGCCGTGAAGTCGAACGATAGGCGGACAGTTCCGTTTGCGTTCTTGACCGAATCGTCGATTGAGAAGTCATAACTCACGCCCTCGCCCTGACGGTCAGCGGCGTCTTTAGTGATTAGGAAGTCGCCAGACCCCTTTAGCGGAGTGGTCGTGTTGCGAGTAATGGTAAGAGTGGGAGAGCCACCCGTTCCATTTACTGGAGTTGTTCCGGCTGCATCAGCATATGCCGACCACGGCGAAACTGTGGATTCTGCGCCAGGATTTGAAATGTAATTATCTAGTGATCCGCCACCCGATCCAACATCAGAAGAAGAGACGCCATCGTTTGAGAAAATCCATTTGCTACCTGATTTGTCGTAGCACATAGAAGGTCTGTTCGATAATCCGGTATTAGAATAAAGGCATGTATCCACTGAGGATGCGCTCTTACCCATCAAAACTTTTTCACCAACAGTTGTCGTAGTTGCAGCCGATGCCAGCCCGCTTAAAAGCAGTAATCCAGTGATGAATTTAATCATAAGTTCCCCTTATTCTTCGATATTTCCAAACTGTGCCACGTCGACGAGAGAACTGTCAATGGGTGTGTCGACGTTCAAAAATCTAGTGCCCCAAACAGAGCATGATTCAGCAGAAGCGTTAAATGCAAAGCCTTTATCTGTTCCGCCATTGAATCCAGAGATTTTTCCGCCATGATAATTAAATCCGCTACCACCCGCTTGCACGTCAAAGCATGTCGTTTGTGCGCCGCCCTTTGAAATGATCGCGCCAGCTTTGGTGTGAATTTCAACATTCGCCACGTTGATCGCATATGCCGCTACTGGCGCTTGGCTTTCCGTAACCAAGATGCGGTCGCCAGCGAGAAGAGATCCCAGTGCGATCGTCAAGCTTGCGTGCGTGCATCCTGGCGCAGAGCCCACGATTTTATTGAAAATGAGTCCTACTTGAGCCGAAGCGCCCGCAAGAGCATCAAGCTCAGAAAGAGTGGTCTTGAGTTTCGTGCCAACTGCTTTCGTAGGCACTGAAACGAAAAGAGACGTGTCGATTTTCGTGTTCTCGAGAATCGGCATGACCGTACGAGAGTCGGTGATGTTCGCCTGAGATGTTGGGCCGGTTGCGGCTGGCACGTCGACCACTGCAATCTTGAGATAGCCCGATGGAACCGCTGGTTCAGCTGGTGAGCCGCCTGGCGTTCCGGTCACGACCTGAAGCAAGGAATTCCAGTCGGTCTCGGTTACAACTGATTGAGGAGCTACCACTTCGGTCACAAAATCTTTTACTTGGCGAGATGCGGAGACGGTCGTCACGCGATTGTGCTTGATGACCACGATGTCTTTGCGCGGGTTCGTTCCATCTGGGGCAGTCAAAGCCAGTGTTTGAGCGGCAGCGCGATAGAGCACTCGCTTCGTGGTCTCTGGCGAGACCTGGGTATTGTCTTCTTGGATGCCGAGGCCTGCTCTGACAGAGACGTTTGAGGCGTCGACAAAATCTACGAAAAAGGAGTCTTGGAAAAAGCCCGACAGTTGCTTGTCGGTCAAGTAATGAATAAAGCGCTCGTTCAGCACTTTCTCAGAAAGTTGCCCGATTCGGTTTATGTCTTCGTGCGCGACTTCCTGGCCGTCGTTCGTTTGAACTCTCATGAATTTCCCCTTTTATCGCTCGATTAGTCTCCAGGCTACACCAGCGGCCCGAGCACTTTCAACTGCGGCGATGATCACCGCCAAAATAAGCTCTGCCGGAAGCGGCCCGATCGTCCCTAAATAATCGTCTCGATCGTAGAATCCGCGGCGGTCATAGAAAAGGTCCGACACGGGGATCTGCTTATCGATCAAGACTGTGAAATAATTGTAATGCCTTCTCCCAACAAAAACAAAGTCTCTATCGTAGAAGCACGCACGATCGTAGAAAGGCGCATCGTAGCCGTGCTCAATAATTGTGCTCTCGCCGGTAATCAGAAGAGCGTCGATGATTTTTTTGATGTCCGGCTTATTGGACATGTTCACGATCTGCTGAACACGCTTCAGATAGAGCGCGTCAGGCTCGCCCGCAATGCGCTTCACATTGCGCTCAGCACCATGGGCATCGAGATATTCGCCAAAGGATTTGGTCAAGAAAGTGAGATTGAAATGGTCGTTTACCGTCTCGTCAACGGCCTCAAGCAGCTTTGCGATGGCGTTGAATACGGCGACTTGGTACTGCTCACGCTCGAAAAACCAGCGCGGCACCCAGGCTTTCAGTTTTCCGAACCATTGCTCCTTCGTCAGCATGATCCGATGGCCATCGTTCCTGCGATAATCTTTGTTCCAGGAACGCCGGCAACGTTGCCGGAAGGAATAACGGTGTCAAAGCCACCAGAGACGAGGTCGTCCGTTCCTGATGGGCCCCAGATCGCCAAAATCGCGGCTTCGGCATCGGAGACATCAAAGCCACTGCCAGGCAGAATGGCGTTGATGTAGTCACGCATTGTGTCAAGAATGGGCTGCGGATCGTTCGAAAGCGCCGTGTAGTTCGGGCCCGAAGGATTGAGCGTAATCTCGGCGGTCCAGTTCAACGTGAAGGCCGTTGCGCCCACGACGTTGATACGCACGCCAGCGGCGCGCACGAGTTCAATCGCTGCCTTTACCGCGTTGATAAGCGCGGCGTTCGCCGTACCGTTGGCGTCTGCGATGTAAAGGGTGGCGTATGGAATGCGGAAATAATCGCCAATCGGGACTTCGTTTGCAATGTCCCATTCGATGACGACTTTTTCGATCTCGACGATCGTCGCGCTCACGACGCCAGAGACCGTTTTCGCCTTGGCTTCGATAGCCGCCTTGGTCGCGCCGCGTATCGACTCGATCAGGTTGACGATGTACTGGCGATAATCGGAATCGTTCATCACCACAGCGCCGCCGGTCGTTTCATCGTTGTTCGTGCAAACGATGGTCGGATCGGTGAGTGTGGTCTCGAGAATTTTAATCAAGCCATCGGAAACGTTGCCTTTGGGGCCCGCCGTGACGGCGCGGATCGATGCGTTAATGCTTGTGCCGACCATGAGAACGTCTGCAATCGTCTCAAAGCGCTGGACTTCCCCGCTTGAGTCTTGTTCCGTCTTTACGATGGTGCCAGCTTGAATGAGAACGTCGCCCGCTGCCGTGTTTGGGCGCGTAAAGGTCTCGATACCGATTGCTTTTTGCGCTTCGGGCCGCGCGAACGTGTCGCCGAAGTGATCGACCGCGAGATCCTCGAGATCGTCTGGGCCGCCGGTAGCTTCCGGACCCTCGGCAGACTTGAACATGGTTTTCTTGAAAAGTTCGACCGCAAGGGTCATCGCTTCATGGACTGCGGTGGACGTTGCGCCCGCCTCGATATCCTGAATAGAGCCTTCAGTGAAATCCGTAAGTTCGGTCGTGTTTGATTCGACTTCGTTTATGTAGATCTCTAAGAGCTCTGAGACGCTCAGGATTCTATTGGCCATTTAGCCCTCAAATGGTGTGAATTGCATTTCAACTTCATCGTATCCTACGGGCTTGACGCTCACAAGGATTTTAGTCATCGATGGGTTGTCCGGCGGAGTCTTAAACGAAATCCCTACTACTTTCTCGGTGCGCGGATCGCGGAGAAACTGCTCTTCAATCCGAACGACGAGTTCGCGCTGCTTTTCAAGCGAGAGCGGCGCGCCCTGATAGTTCTTGATGCCCACGCCGTAATCTGGACGATGAACGATCGAACCAGGACTCGTGATCAATCTGCGGAAAAGCGCATCTTTGTAGTTTTCAAGTCCCGAGACAAGCGCCCGGTCTCCGGTCGTGGTGCGAACGTAATCGCTTTTGTGAGCGATGTCCGTGAGCATTACCTCTGTAATATTTGCCATTAGTTGATACTCCCAAGGCCATCAATGTCATTGTTGGTCGTGACGTGACCGGTGTCGCCGGCGGCAACGCCAGTATCGATAACGATAAGCTGCCCGAGCGGATCGAAAAGATTTGGGCCGGAAAGAGCAATTGGTCTCACGTCGGCGTTTGCGCGGAAGTGCGCGATCGTCACCGGAGCGTCGCCCGTTGCGATTGCGTTTGCCAGACGAGACCAGCAAGATTGAATCCTCGTGATGTCCGCCGGACGGAGTTCGCTTGAAATGGAAGTAAATTCAGCTTGAAGAGCGGCTTCGGTCGCCGCTTTCATCGCGGTTGTTAGGCCGCTGGGGTTTAAAGCCACTTTAAGTTCCTTTCCGCTCCGTGAAAGCTAGCTGGCTGACGATATTCGTGTTGTTATCGACCAAATATTTTTGCTTAAGAAGAAGCATGTTCTGACGAATGTAGTCCGAAAGAAACGTCTCGCCGACGGCGCAAACACCGGCATACGGCGCATTAAGCCACATATCAAAAAATTCTATCATGAATTGGAGATTTGTCGTGCCAAGAACGAGCGCTTCGGTGGGATCGGTCCCGCCGCCCTTATAGAGATTGATGCGCGTGTTACTGCCGACGTAGGCCTTTTTTCCAGGCAAGGCCTGCATTACAGAATGATTTTCCTTGGCTTTTGGATGAATTTTGTCTTCGCGGCTTGAGAGCCTGCGGATGATGTACGCGTCATCTTCGGTACCCTCGGCGTAAGCCATCAGAACGAGGTCGCCCACAGAGATCGGGCTAAAGGTGCCGGATTCGGGGCCAACGCCGTCCCAGGTCACGCGCGCGATGACCTTGTGATCGTCTTCCTTGCCGGAAAGAGTCTTGCACTTGGCGCGTAGAACCGAAGCGTCCTTTGCGAATTCAAGACTCAACACTTGACCGACGACGATCCAAGTCCGCTTGTCTTTGAAAATCTCTCGCAGTGTTTCGAGATCTGACGGGATCATGAGAGCAACCTGTTCTGCAGCTCGATGAAGTTGATGAAGTCGATCGACAGATTGAATCCCTGGCTGTCGAGCTGGAATCGAGCGGCTTTGGTGTAAAATACCATGGGCGTCTTGCCTACGGAAGCCGCAAGTGCATCGACGATCCCCGAAGCCACGTTTGGACCATAGCCCACCGCCGTCAGATACTTGACGCGGTCTGCGGTCGTTGCAATGCGGCTCATCGACACCATGTCGGCCTGGTCGATCTCAACACCTACCGGACTGCCGTTTCGAATCTTTAGCAGGTTGAAGTTTTGGCGCACGTTGTTCTTCACGTCTTGGAAAATGCGCATTTCGCGCGTCTCCATGTCGCCTTCGATCTGTTGGCGGCCCACTTCTTCAAAGAGCTTCTCGCCGATCTTTACCAAGTGAGCCTTGTCGCGCACGTCCGGGATCCGGAACGAAAGAAATGGCGCATCTTCTTCTTGATCTGCCCCGGCTTTCGTATTGCCAGATCCCACGGCGGTCGTAACGCCTTTTTTCGCAGTGTCTTTGCCGTAGCTCTTCACTTCGTTCTTCGGAATCGTGATGCGTTTTTTCGGGATGCCGATGTCTTGCGCCCACGCATCGGTGGCTTCCTCTGGAATGAGCGCTTGAATCAGCTGCTTGCCTTCAAGGTCGAGCGAAACCACTTTGATGTTGAAGTTTTTCTGGCGCCCGAGCTTTCGCTTGAACGTGAGGGTCTTTAAATTCTTCCCGTAAATAAACTGCACGGCCTGGTCGCGGCTATAAAGCGCTCGAGGCTTTGAAATGATCAGCTTGTCGAGTTCGATGAAGGCAATCAAGCCAGCTCGAGAAATAAGATCCTGAATCACATCCCAATAAGTGTCGTCGCGGCGCACGTTCTTTTGTCCGGCCAGGCCGTTGAAGTCCGGAGAGAATTGGCCAAGCGTCGGAAGGGTTTCGTCGGTGCGATTTTCTACTTTCAAATCTTGGGTCGATGGAAGCGTCTGCACAAGCTGCGTGAGAAGCTGTTCGAGCGGCGTAGTCATCGGGATCGTTGAGCCCTTTGGATACGGAGCATCGATCAAGAGCGCGGTGAAGTCGCGGCCCTCAAATTTCACGGTGCGCGATTCGCTATCGAGTTCGATTGTGTTCTCGTCGGCAAAGCCCTGGAAAATAGTGTTCTCTGGCTTAGGAACGATATCTTCAACCGTGTCTTCCATGTGAATGGTGACGCCGAGCGCTCGAATCACTCGGGGATCGAAGGGAAAGTTTTTATAATCGAGTTCGAGCGAAAACGTATCCGCCTGCGTGTAATCGTTGATGTTTACTTCGACGCGCTTCGGGCGGCAAACCACGCTGTAAGTTTTCTGAAGCCTTACGTCCGACTTTTGCTGGTAATCTTCGAAGACGATCCGCAAAGTGACCGCCGCCTTGGGATAGTAAACGCTTGGATTCATAGGCGCGGGATCTCCAGAACGGATCCGCGCGCGAGTTCAGTCGTCGAAAGCTTATTGTGGTCGTAAATCTTCTTCCAGTTGTCGGCAGATCCATAAAAGGTGATCGAGATTTTCTGAAGCGTATCGCCAACGATCACTCGATGACGCGCGATCGGCACAGTCTTGCGGAGCGCTTCAAAGCGCTTTAAAAGCTGCGTCAGAATTTGCTGAAGGGTCAGAGCATCGCTCATCGAGCGGCCAATGAAGGAGCTATTCGTAAATCGAGTCGGCACAGAGACGCCGGCAAGCTGCAGAGAGTAGGAAATTGCGCCTACTCTGCGCTTATAGGTGATCACCTTGCCGCGCGCGTAACGAACAATGCCCACCGCACGGTTGATGCTGTTCGCGATTTCTTCGCCGGAGCTGACGACGCCATCAACGAAGTCAGTCACGATTTTCACGGCGCCGGCGACGCTAGAAACTGCGTCGTTTAAGATGTCTGCGATCGATGCAGGCACCGAATCTGGGATCGTGCTGTAAGTTTCCTGGAATTCAAAAGCCGCCTGGATCAAATCCGAGTTGATCTCGACCGGAATATCTTCTAAGCGATCGATGAGCTGATAGTTTTGCGGCACTCGGCGCCCGAGGATCATGAAAGTGATTTCGTAATCGATGTCGGCGAGCGTCTTCTCGCTGGTGCGGCATTTCGTGATAAGGGCGTAACGGCGGAACTCTCCAAGAGAGATCTTGACCACGTTTTTACGCTTGGTCATCTCTTCGAAGGCGTCACGGATCTGGCCGGCGACTCCGCGATACGCTGGATCAGAGTATCGCTTGTCGTAGAGCCTGCCCTTGATTGTAATATCGTTTTCTTCGATGCCCAGGATGTGCGCAACCGGATCGTCGCTGCCTGGATAAAAATCTTTCTGCACGCGCAAAGACACTTCGCGGTCGAAGCGATCTTTGATCATCATGTTGCCCATGAGGCGAATCTGTACGCCGTCATTTTCTTTCGGCGCGATCTCGTCGATCCAGAATCCTTCCGGGTAATCAGGAGTCAAGAAATCCGGTCTCTTCACCGATCTGCTAAACGGGTTTCTCAGGAAATTTGTAAGCGAACCGACCGGGCCCTTTACGATGGAGCTTGTTCCGGAAACAATGCTTGCTGGCGTTTGGATCAAACTCATGAAGTTGCTCCTACGGGCGCGAATTTCCTATCGCGCGACTGCGTTGGGTTTTGTGCGGTCTTCATGAGCTGCTTCGTCAAGCTGAACGCAACGCGGTCGGGCTCGAGATTTTCTTTGAACTGGTTGTTGATGTTCACGGCCCCGATGTTGGTCGTAGAATTCACTACGGCCTCGCCGCTATCGATCTTGCCCATGGCTTCCTCGAGCGCCATGTCGATCCCGGAATTGAACGCGCTACCAAGGGCCGAGGAGTTGAAACCACCGCCCGTGATGAAGGACTTGATCTGGTTGAAAAGCTCAAAAAAGAAGAAGGCGATGCCCTGGAACGTTGCGCGCGCCATGACAAGACCCTGAGCCAGCATCTCGAGCGCCGAAACCGCAAGGTTTGCGTAAAACGAGAGTTGAAAGATCGGCGAGAGGAACTTCGCGAGCGCGTCGAAGGCGTCGATGAAGGGCTTGAATACCCAGGTGAACAATTCCATAACTTTTGCGAAGCGCGGAGCGATTTCGAGCAAGGCCTTCGCGTCGTCGATGCGCGCGTAAGCGATGGATTTCGAAAGCAGCTGAAAACCTGCAATTAAGAGCGCAAGAGGCACAAAAATGCGCGTAAGTACCGTAAAAAGACCGCCAAAGAAGCCAGAAGCTTGCAGGCCGAACATCTGGCTGAAAATCGCCATGCGCTCAAAGACCGCTGTAACTAGCGGAATTTTAAAGCCCAGCATTCCGGCAATGTGGTTCAGCGCAGAGAGCGCGCCGACGACCGAAAGAACCGTGCCAGCCGACTGAACGTCGCTTTTGAGCGATTTCGCCTGCATGATGCCCGCTAAAAAGCGCTCTGGACTCGAAAGCGAGCCCTTCAAAATGTTCGAGAAACTCTTGATGATTTGTCGACCCTGCGTGTCAAGGTACGAATTAACGCCCTGGAAGACCGTCAGGACGGGTACCATAAGCGTATCGCCCAAGTCCTTCAAGATCGAGAATGGACCCTTCAGAAGCTCGCCGAAGCGCTTCATTTGGCCATTTAAACTGCGAGCGTTACCATTCACATAGTTCAGGTTCGAGGAAAACTGCGCTAAGCCACGCGTCAAGACTTCTAGGCGCTTCGCCGCGGGCAGGGCATTGAATTTTTGCGTCCCGCCGTTGCCGCCGAACTGCTTCATGGCCGTCGTTTCGCCGGTCATCCTGGTAAACAGCGTGTCATTTCCGCTCGCGTCGCCCAGAACGGCCCGGACGAGCTGCTGCTGAGCAAGGCCCGGATCAATGCCAAGCGTCGGAGCCGATTTCAGGTATTGACGCGATATTTCAACCGATTTGGTCAAAGACATGTCATCCAAGCCATGCGAAAGCAGCACGGCGCCGATCTGTTTCGAGGTCGAGAGCAGGTCGGTCGTCGAAAGTGAGAACTGCGCGGCCTTGCGGTTGATGTTTTCCATCGTTCCCGCTGCAATGCCCAGGGCGTCGCCCCAACTCATCGTTTTACCGGCATTTGATGTGATGATGTTCGCGAGATCGCGCTGTGATTGTGCGAACTTGTCGGAAGTCTGAAGGGCTGCCCCTAACGCTCCCAAGAATCCAGTCGTGCCCAAGCCCAAGCTCGCCACGATGCCAAAGCCTAAGCGTTGGAACGTGCTGAGCGCGTTGTCCGCCGCGGTAGAAACCTGATCGACGGCTCCTGCGAGTCTCTCCGTACCGAGAATTGCATGTCCTACTTCGAACCTGAACTCTGTTAGTACGTTATAGACTAGAGGAGCCGCCATTTATTGCCCTTTACCCACCAGGAATACCGTTTATTTTCTCTGCTTCGATGATTTTGGTCAACTCATCGGTGAAGATTTTATATTGCCAAGGCTTCATCTTCATTACATCACACGGACGCAGGCTTGTGTAGCGCGAAATCCAGGCTATTTGTCGCCAGAGATTCTTGAGAACTCGAGCTTTGGGTCGGACACGTCATCCGTTCCCGTGATCTTCGCGATCACCTTGCGCAGCTTGATCAGCTCTTTGTACGTAAAGAGCTTCTTAAGGTTTTCTTTCTCAAGGCCCGTCAGCTTCACGCCGTCGACTTCAACGATGAGCGCTTTCAATACTTCGTTCTGATAGAGCAGGCCGAACTGAGCTTGGTTGTCGCCGGCCTTATTTCCGATCGCGCGAACTGCGTTCTCTTCATATTCCATCTGCATCTCGCGAAGGACGACTTTCTTTTCTTTGCCGCCATCCGACAAAACGACCGTGTAAACATCTAGCATTTGGCTTTCCATTCGATTTTCTCCATTGGTTAAAACAACAAGAGCCGACCCCTAGAGGCCGGCTCTTGAATGATAAGGCAACATGTACAACCGAGGCAAGATTAAAGCTGAATGCGGCCCGAGAACTGGAAATCCAGTTTCTTGGTCATCTTTTCGGTCTGGTTCGGATGGCGTTTGCTCATCTTCACCTGGCCGTCGTAGTAGACATAGGCGCGGATCGTGCCGTCAGGATAGTGCTCTTCGGCAACCATCGTGAATTCTTCAACGCCGACGCCAGCGAGGTTGTTCTCGGTCATTGCGTCAATGAGGTCGTCGACTTCCGGACCCTTCACTTCCACATCAGCCGAGCCGCTGTAACCGTCGATCGTTTGATCGCCTTCGGGAATCTTCTGGCCAACGTATTGGCTGCGAGAGAAGTTCGAGTCCTGGTTGATCTCGACGTTCGTGAGTTCGATGATCGCGCAGTTCACGCCCGCTTTGAAAAACTTAATTGAGCCCTGGTGGCCGCGAATTGATGGAGGCATTATTCTTCCCCTTCCGTAACGATGACAGTTTCGCCGATTTCAGCTTGCAGCACGATGAAGCGCATAGAGCTGAAGATTCTGCGTTTGTATTTCACTTTCATGAATCCCAACCCGATCGACGTGTTGGTGTTCAAGCTTTCCGTGTCGATCAAACGAGCTTTGCCGCCACTGACTTCGGAGTCGTCGGGCAAAACTTTCGACTTGATCTGATCGTTGTCGAAAGCGAGCATCGCGCCTTTGACTTCGCGGCGTTTTTCCTTGGAGTTCGGAGCGCCTTGGTAATTCTTCAAGAAGCGGCCCATCGAATCCGTGAGGTAATCGGCCATACGGCGACGAAGCACCGTGAGCTTGCTCGAATTCGCGATTTGAGTCACGATTCCGGACTTCACTACGAAGCCAATGTCTTGATCGAACTCGAATGCCGAAATGCCGGCTTCTTTGAGCGCGATGTAGTTCGCGCGCGTGAGCTGACGCTTCAGGTTCGTGATGCCCGACAGATACTGCGTGTTGAGCGTGTACGAAGGATCGATGTTCGGAGCGATTTGCGAGAGCAGCGAAGCGTAGAAGCTTGCAGGGCTCACCATGGTGTTCACGCCGTCGATAACGGTTTCAACCCATGGGTACGCGTAGATGATCCGGCCATCGGCGTCGCGGCAGTTTGCCACGTCCGTGATTGCCGTCGCAACTGCGTCGGTTTCTGCGCCTGCCACGATGACCATTTTGTCTTGTGTCGCAGCAGCGTGAGACTTGAGGTAGCCGTTTCTCGTCGCATTGTACTCGTCGAGGAACATGACGTTGCCAGCGCGCTCGACTTCACCAACGGCGATTGCCGTTTGATAGTCGGTGTCGCCGACCGTGCCGTCTGCGCCCGAAGCCAGGTTCGTGAAAGCTGCGTTGGCTGGTTCAGCAACAGAGGAGTTGACCACTGCGGTGATCAGCTGCGAGTTGCCGAAGGTTGCTGGAACGATCGAAGCGATCACGACGTTGTCGTAAACTTCATCCGGAAGAACCGCGCCCACGTTGTTGTCGTGGATCGTGTATTTCTTGCCGGTCGTTGATCCGGCTTCGATCTTCACCTGGATGTTGTTGCCGTATGCGCCCTTGCCCTGCTTTGCAGAGAAGGTGATGCGGTCGGCAGGAGAGCCGCCAGAGTCTTGGAATGCCTTGGTCGCGAGAACCGAGTCAGCAGCAACTACGCGGATCACGCGCAGGCGGCCGAATTTTTTGTTTTTGAGAGCTTGGTTGCCGGAGAAGCTGGATTTTCCGTACATCTCTTGAAGCTGGCCGATCGTGCCTGGCTCTTGCATCGTTGCAGGGCCGCGCTGAAACTTGCCAACGAGAATTGCGATGTTCGCCGGGCTGCCTTGGATGTTTGGCGCAGGGGCGGATTCGTCGATTACGATCCCATCAACATCGTCAAACTGAGTTGGGTCGTTTGTTCTGAAAATGCTGCTCATTTTGGGGCTCCCTTTTTTATTCTATCACAACATCCGTATTAATAAACTCATCGGTGATTTCAGTCTCAACGATTTGGAATTCTTCTTTTTCGACTATCTGTTTGCAATGAGCTAGGACATCCATTTTTATGCGCCATTCCTGGCGCTGCGACCCTGCTTCGCTGTCATCGAATCGATAGCCAATGAGGTCGTATCTGCAAATGATATTGTGATAATTCGGAAGTTGCAACGAGATTCCTGAAACCTCTGAAAGGCTGTCGAGAAATTGCCCCATAAACAGTTTTGTTGAAATCAGCTCGTGGAAGCGGTTGCGCTCTGGCTTGTTGCCAAGCCACGCATCAAGCTGCAAGGTCCAGTCGAAATTACCAACCACCCACTGGTTTACGGACTTATTGGCGCCATTGATCACGCCAGTTTTATAGAGCCACGGATGGCAAGGCGTCTGTTTCGGTGGATTGGACGAAAGAATCGATAAAGCAGGATAGTTTAGTTGCTGGTTCGCGTCCGGCCACTCCTCGAGTACTTCGCGGAATTCAGGAACACGAGTCCGTGCCTCTAGGGCCAAGCGCAGAATCACTTCATCTTGAACGCTCGTGATGTCACTCAACTTTTTCTAGCTCCTGGCGGATGTTATCGAGAATCGTGGGCAGCATGTTCTCAAGTATTTTACGCGGTTTCATGCCTTCTTGCGCTATTTTTTTCTGCGTCCCATAAGCCAATGAACGAACCTCTTCCGAATAGTTCGGTGGCTGGCTTCCGTCTCCAAGGACGCGCTTTGCCCAGGCAAGCAGCGGAGCGATGGGCGGACTGAAGGGGCGAGCGCCTTCTTCGATGATTGCAGCGTGTGGCGCGTAATTACCAAGGATAGCTTCTTGTTCGTTGATCGTGAAATCCCACGAAGAAGCGTAGAGTCCGGTATCAACCGGAGACGCGGCGACAAGATCCGGGATAGAGCGCGCAAGGCCAGAAGCCACGCCTTGTTTGACTTGCTTAATATGAAGATTTGGATACTCCCTCAGCACATCGGCAAATTTGTTTAATTGAACCGTCTTTACCGGCATTAAGGATACTTCCTTTGATCAGAAAGCGGCCTCAAATGAATGTCCCACTGCAAATAGCGCTCGCGCACCGTGATGCAGAGATAAAGCGCGTCGCCCACGCAATAGAAGTGCTGGACGCCGGTGCTCTCATTTGTCGACTCGAGCTTTGCGCGGTCTGGGTAGCGGTTTTTGGAAACCATTTTGAGCAGGATGTCGCCCTGCTTGACCACGCCCGCCTCGAGCGCGCGATAATTCTTGCTGAGGTCCACGAGGTAGGGAGTCTTCATCATCAGCTCTTGGGTATCTTTTGCGGCGCCCTGGCCGACTTTGCCGCCGGCCCATGTACGCGTGACAAAGTAGACCTTTTTCAGGCCGGCACCAATGTCTTCGCGGATCCCCAGGATTGCGTCAGAGCAGTCCGTGAGGGAGTCTATAATGCCTTCTCCCTCGGCGCTCATATACAGATGCCCACATTCATGCCGCCACCACCCTTTAAGGGAATGTCGAGGTATTCAGCGAGCATGCGCGCAAGGCGCCGACGCTCAGAGCGGAGCTTGTCGATTTCGTCTGGATTCAGCTCGATCTCGTCAACGCGCTTTGCGGATAGACGGCAGCCGGCCTTGCCTAGGCGTGCATCGGTTGTCGCAAGTGCTTCAAGAATTTCTGCCACCCGCGCCTCAATGTCTGCGTCCAGGTTCAGCATGCGGCTATTGATCGTGTTGCTGAAGTGCGTGGAACCAGTGACGATGGTCTTCGCGGGATAGCCCAGGTAGAAGAGGATTTCTTGCTTCTGAGCGCCGGAGAGGGCCATTTACTTGCCTTTCGCTGGTTTTTTTGCGACTACTGCGGCTTTTTCAGCAACAGCGGCCTTTTTCTTTAAAACTGCTTTACGTCGTGCTTGTCTGCGTTTGAACATTTTGGTTTCTCCATTTGAAACAAAATGAAATGAACTGGGGCGGGCGCGCGCATGGAGATAAAGCCATGTTCTCGCGCATTGTGGGCATGACTCCACCCACCCCAATCTTTTTTAGAGCGGATACATCTCAATTTCGAGCTTCGCAAGCGTCGGAACGCCAGTGCCGTTTTTCACGACATTGACTGCGAGACTGGAGCCAGCGGCCACCAGTAACTCGGTTTCCGGAGCGAGCTTGGCGACGTTCTTCACGAGGGCGCCTTCGTTCGCTGCGCGCGTGTCGACTTCGGCCAACACCGCGCCACCTGGAGCTGCCAAAACCTGAACTTGCAAGAAGTTCGTGTTGTCGGCAGCGAGATCGGCTTGGTTAAGCAGACGTACAGAGCGGATTTTGCTCTTTTTTCTTACATACACACCAGGAAGCTCGATAGAAGCTGCCTGAGTGCCCACGTGTACAGTGACAACGTGTGTGTTGTTTTCGTTTGATTTACTCATTTTCTTTTCTCCTATTGGAAGTTGGTGGGGTGGCCCTTAAGAGCGCCACCCCAAAACCGTTACGCGTTCACTCGAGTTGCGAACAAGTGACGGCTGATGCGCTTGTCATCTGCCGAGACTTTTCCGTGGAATGCCTTCACGCCGTACCATTCGGAACCGGCGAAGAGCCATTCGCGAGCGAGCATGTCGTAGTCGCGTTCCATTTCTGGAGCTTGCTTCTGGATGATGCCGAATGGTTCGGCCTTCATGATGAAGCAGTAGTACGACTTCTTGCCGTTCAGAGCCGCGCCAGCTGGCATGGTGTCCAGCGTGAAGAGAGCCATGCCGAGCAAGCGGCCAATGAATCCAGGAGCGCCCCAGAAAGGATCGTTCGCGTCGGCTTTCAAGAAGCCAGCGGTAGAATCCGTCAAGAGGTCCAAGAAATGCAACGAGTGCATGAAGATCGCAACCGACTGATCTTGCTTGTCGCCGAAAGCCAAAATCTTGCCTTCTGCGATGTTCGCGATCTTTGCGACGTGCGTATCGGTCGTGCCGATGTAGCCGTCGGTGTAGTTGCCGGACGTGTTGATCTCGGTGATGATGTCTTTATCGACCTTCTCCGCCATGACTTGCGCGATTTGCTTCTGCACTTCAGAGTCGATGCGCGCACGGTCTTCAGCAGACTTCATGTACGCAGACTTCTTGATGCCGACGGCTTTCGCCACTTCCTTGACGGTGCAGCTGAAGCTGTCGTCTTGGAGTTTGTCGACTTCAAGGCCCGAATCTTCATTCGGTTCTTCGGCATCGCCGATCTTCTTGAAGTACGGGAAGTTAACAGTTTCGCCGGGGGCAGCAGTCAGGGTTTTGTTCCTGACAGCCATCTGGCCGATTGCCATCTTGCGGTCAAAGTAAGCCGATACGTGGCCTTCCCAGACCTTCGGCTCAAACGCAAAATCTCCACGTTTGGTTGCACTCATTTTATTTCTCTCCTTCGCTTATAGGCGACGTTTGTTTTTTGCTTCCTCGAAGAGCTTGTCGTAAAGAGCGCGGTTTTTGACAAAGAGTTCGGACTTTTGAACGGTGTCCAGCTTTACGAAGCCATCGACATCGAGTTCGGTTTTCCCTTCAGGGTTTTTCCCGCCATCTTTGTCGTCGTCGACGCTAGTTCTGATCTTCCCGCCGGTGCGCTTGGCAGATTTTGCAATCGCTGCAAAATCAGTCTCATCCAGCTCCTCACCGTCTTTGAGTTCAGCGAGCCTTTCAGCCACGAGGAACTCGAAGTATTTCCGATCTTCTTTTGCCACGCCGTTGTCTAACGCAGCTTCGAGTACAGCAGTTTTAAAGGCCATGCCTTCGTTATTTTGTTCCAGATCCTTCAGCTTGTCTTCAGCGGAACGTTCATCGTCCGCGCCGCCAACAACCTTCTTGAGTCCGGTTTCAATCGCGCTCAGCCTAGTTCCAAGGTTTTTAGCCGTAGTTCTGTGCTTTGCGTTCTCGCGACGAAGCTTCGCTAAATGCGCCTTCGTCTTAGGATCGAGCTTGGATTCGTCCAGCGAATCTTCCTCATCCTCGTCGTCGCCCTTCTTTCCAGAAGAAGAGTCATCTTTTTTGGAATCGTCGTCATCTTGAGCGACCAGCGCATCAGAATATGCCGATTTCGCAGCTGAAAGTGCCGACTTCAAGTCCGCATCGTCCGGCTTCTCTTCAGACGCCGTTTTAGCTGCCAAAAATTTTGCTTTCAATTCCTTGATATCCATTTTGAGGCCTTTCCCTTGATCCAGTCAAGTGGTTTGGTTTATTTTTACTTCTTCAAATATCCAGCCACAACTTGGCTTTCGCGAAGTTGGACCAGAAAGCTGATTTTTAATACAGTTTCTCGATATGCCTAAAATTCTAGCAGCTTCTCTTTTAGAAGGAAATATTTTTACCTCATTGTTTTGAGTGCTTATAGCTCTCAACAACTTTGATGGACTTGGATTTCCATTACGCTCATTTCGTTCTTTTACATTATCTGAGCACTCAACTAATTCTATGTTGTCTAGCGAGTAGTTCTTGTTATGATCAATGCGACCACACTGAGCGCGCTTCCAGTTCATTTTTTTGGAATATTCAAGCTCCCACCAGGCGATAAATTCCCGAGAACCATATTCCACGCGAATCCCACGAGCGCCCCAGGCATAGTACCTAGGATCGTTTGGATTAGAACAGCGCTGGCGCTGATCTTTCCATGCTTTATAAGCCTTTTTTTGAATTGGATTCATTTTCTTAATATTTAAAGAGCCTTCGTACTTTTTCATTCATCCCAAGCCTTTCTATAGGGTACCAGTATAGCCCTATCATTAGGTCTGTTGGGAGGCGCCATAAATGTGTATGTTTTACCATTCCACTTCTGAATAAAAGGCTTATCAATGTCTACGATTGGATTTTGTCTAGCTAAAGCCTTGGAATCCGCTCCAGTCCTGCCATCCATGGGGTGTATCAGGGTTTTTTTGAGGTCAGATAAATAATTTTCCTGTACCTCTTCCATGCTCGCCATCTTACCCAGGTTGTAAACCCCGTGAAGCTCCGTGCGTGCGATCTGAGTGAGCTTCCACTCCTCGCCCAGGAAGAATTTGCTCATCCGCCCGGTGAGTTCGTTCATGGTGATCTGCTCAAGGGATGCATTCGCGATCTGCGTAGTAATTTGAGATCTGAGCTGCTCAGAATATGCATCAAGGCTTGACTCGTACTGGTTAATGCGAAAATTCGCAGCATCCTGAGCAACCAAAGCCACGTTTAAGTTGATTGGCGTGACCGCGCCACCGAACATCTGACTGAATTTGCGGATCTCGGAGAGAAGATCTTCTACGCCGCGCAGAGCGCTCTTTTCTGCGCCCTCAACGATACCGTCCTTCAAAGACGAGTTCATCGCTATGATTGCAGCATCAACTTGAGCAAGAACTCCCCGGATTTGCTGAGCAGTAAAAGTGCCAGATTTAACAGAATCCAAACGATCACGTAAATCGCCGCGAATTTCCCGATATTTTGATAGAAGTGCACGCGCCTGAGTCTCTTCCAGCTTAAGGACGCTGTTGATATGGTTTTCAACGATTTCGGACTCGTCGACTTGGTCGAAAAAATCAAGCGTTTCATTTCTTACCGGCATCTGGCTCCTCGATGTAAATGACCGATCCGGAGCGGCGCTTTACACCGTAGCAGTGAATAACGTAGTTCGGTCGATCCTTGTAACTTGAAAGCCCTGTATAGCTGTGCGTCTTGATTACGATCGCAGAAGCGTACTCGGCAAGCTTTTTGGGTTCATTAGTCCCAACAATTGCCCATGGAACCGCGCCCGTAACTCGCTCGCGGCTGATGTATATTTCCCAGTGACCAATCATATGCCCCTAAGAATAAACTGAATCGTTTTCCTGTTTTTTGCAAGCTCTGCAGCTTTTTTGAGCGTAGGCACGACATTGCTCAAGCGAGGATCGAGAAGACGGCGGTAGTATTCAAGGCTAGCGATCGAGGAAGCCACGGTAAAGCCAGCGGCAACAGATTTCTTCTCTTCGCCTTTCTTCAAGAATTTGTTCACGCCGTAGGCGATGAGTGGCGCGGCGGCCAGGGCGCCGGCTGCAATGGCGAAATTGCGCCTTCCATGCAGAACTTTCGACTTCTCGAGAATCTTACGCACTGATGCGGACCTAAAAAGATTCATCTGACCGCCAACTTGCGATGCGATCTTTGAGCGAGCGACGTTTTCAAGCTTTGCAGAGGCGGAAATGTAATTGTGCGCAACCGCACCACCGACGGCGGCAACAGCAGCGCCAGCAACAACCGAAGTTGCGCCGATTGCTTCTTTCTTTTTTATGCGGATCGGGATGATTCTGCCGTTTATTCGACGAAAGACGATGTCATTCATTTTTTTCTAATCGGTATCAACCGACCCCCGACACGCCTGAAAATTAGCCCCTCGGCAGAGCGCTTTCGGATCTTTTTCAGCGCTTTAATCGCTTTCGACGCGCCCTTAATTTCGCTGCCAATTGCTTCGGCGGCCTTGTAGCCTATTTTATGAGAAAGAGCGGTTTGATAAAGCTCTTTTGAGACGGTTTTTCCTGTGCTTTTAAAAAAAGTGGCCTTCGCAGTACGATATGCGGAAAGGGCCGATGCCTTAAGCGCTATCTTGGCGTTTGCAGCCTTTACCACGGCCTTCAATATTTTAGGAGTCATTTAAAATCCCCCGAATGGGTTGACCACCGGCTGTGAGGCAACTCGTTGCAGCTCAAGCTCTGGATCTTCGACTCCGAATTCTTTGAATTTTGAAAGGTATCGAGTTCCCCACTCGCGCGAGAGGATATTGCCGCTCGTGATGGTCGAAACCATGGCAGAAATCTTCTGCAGATCCTCGATCGTGAGCGGAAACGTTGGCGGCCAGTCGAAAACAAAGTCGAGCGACTTCGGCGCGTAACCGTCAGGGATCAGGATCGGACCTTCAAAGCCCTGCTCGTTCACCGTGAGAACCGTGATCGCCATTTTCGTGACGAGGTTCTTCATGCCCTTTTGAATCATAGGGCGAAGCTCGTTTAAAAGCTCGATCATCGGGCCATGAAGAACTTCCATGGCTTTTCCGGACTGCGCAGAGCTGGTCATTTTCTCAGGATCGAGTAAAACGATTCGCGCAACGTCTTGTATCAGCACGCGCATCTTGTCGCGGAAGTTTGACGCTTCTTTAACGCCACCCATGTGCGACTCGAGGAGCGAGGCTTTGCCGTCTTTGCCGAGGTTCCAGGCTTTGGACGAAGACTTGATGAGCGTTTCTACTTCCTCTTGATCCATGCCGTTGATGATGGTCTGCGGATCTTGGTTGTAGGAAATCGCCTGAGAACTCTGCGACAGGTTGTAGCAAAGCTCATCGATGAAATCGAGAATGTCTTGGATATACGAGTATCCGTCAGGGCTGTGCTTTTCTTCGCTCGTGCGAAACCATTCGCCCTGAACAAAGCCAAGGCCATGATCAACTGAGTCGACTTCTTCGAAGGCAGGCATATGGCCTGGAGCATACTCAGGATTGTCGAACATCACGTCGCGCATCGTGCCCAGCACCATGCGGAACCATTTTTTCTTTGGATTCTTGTTCGAGTCGAGATCGTTTGGATCCTCGTACACATAGCGCACTTCAAGCTGCGAAAGCTCGCCGGCTTCGTCGAACTGCGGATAGCAATATTTCGAGAGATAGTGCTCGACCTTGAGTGCGCCGCCTACGAGCTGGAAGCGCACGAAAACGGAGCTTGAAGCCAGCAAGCGCTCAATGGCTCGCTGAAGTCTTGGCTGCAGCATGGCCGCGTTCTGGAGCACTTTCAGGAACTCGGTGGTATCTGGGTCTTCAGAGACGCTCAGGGTGGGATAATGGAGCAATCCCACGAGCTTTGAGGTCACGCGCGCGCAGAAAACCTTGGCGAAATTGTAGATAATCCGCGGCTTTCTTTTTCGAATAGCGACGTAATCATCCGCGCAGCACGCGGCATCCCACTCTTCCAGGTGATCGTACTGGCGGCCTTCATAGTACTTGTCTAAGAGGTCGAGACGTTCGTCGCGAAAGAGAAGCTTTTTTTGATTTAGAGGGCCCTGGTACGTAATGCCAAGGTTGTTCGCGGCAAGCTGCGCAAATCGAGACTTTCGGCCCGACTTATAGAAGCCGCTGCGAACCTTACCCTCATATTCAGACGGATCGAATCCAGCCATTGATCACCTTAAGCCGATGGCTCTACAATATTGAGAACCTTGTTAAAATTCACTCTT
>Ga0075163_10000680_pt1 | contig 44466 bp, 42 predicted proteins | sample JI1023141ADNA_FD_71478 | JGI IMG/M metagenome (GOLD analysis project Ga0075163, IMG submission 71478) | Wastewater effluent complex algal communities from Wisconsin, to seasonally profile nutrient transformation and Carbon sequestration -... | ecosystem: Engineered > WWTP > Effluent > Algae...
AATTCACTTAGGCTTGCCGGAAAAATTAGCGGCAACGCAAGGCACTGCTCACCTTGTGAACACGATCTTGTTGGGGGTGCTCACCTTTTTGGGCGTCTTCTTCTTAAGCGTTTACGTTTTCGGGAAGAGGGAAAAATCCGCACTTTACTTTGCGTTGCTATGCCTTACCTGGGCCTTGCGATCTATTTTCTCCGAGCAGTATCTCGCCATCCATTGGATGCCATACTTTGATTGGGAGTTGGGAATAAAGATTGAATACCTCACACTTTATTTGACAATGGCATGGGCGATTTCTTTTATTGCACATTTGTATCCATTAGATACTAATAATTCAGTAAAGCGCTTATTGTTCTATCCAAATTTCTTGTTTGTATTTGTGACGCTTGCCACACCTGCACTGTTGTATACTCGTTTTTTGGATGTGTATTTAATTCTGGCTGGCGTACTTATTCTTTACGCAGTAATTGTCATTTTACGCGCCATGCTTTTTGAGCGGTACGGTGCCTGGTTTAGTGTGTTGGGAATTATCTCGTTAGTGGCAGCATTCGCTTATAACTACTTAAGCTATCAGGGAGTTTTTGAATTTTCTCCGTTGACTTTTTTTACAGCCTATTTAGTTTTCTTTTTCTTCCTAGCCATTGCCCTGGCCTATCAATTGAGTCCGAAAGCAGGGGAGCGTAATTATTCTGAAAGCCTTTCGCTTGATGATGTGATGGCAAAAAGATAAGAGACGACCTGCTCGCGCAGATCGTCTCTTCTTGGATCGTTAATACATAGTATTACCCTACTAAGGTAATGCTTCGCTTAATGAAGCTTGTCAGATCAGCACCACTCAGCATATTTTGAGAGAGCAAGCCCAAATCAAAGGCTTGCTTGGCAAGCACCAGCTGCTGCTCTTCCGTCTCTGCTTTTAGAATTTTTTGCGTGATGGTGTGATTGCCATTGATAGCCACATTGTAGCTGTCGGGCATGCCTCCCATAAAGGCATAGCCACCACCTCCCATTTTTGCCATGTCCTTCATTCTTCGCATCCACTCGCTCATGGTAATCACCACAGGAAGTTCATCGGTCGATAAGGACTCAACCACCACAGTCATGCTGGGATTGTTAATGGCTTTATCGAAAATGGCTTTTACTTTTTCTTGTTCTTCTTTCGAAAGAACACTCTCCATTTTGGTGTCCTTATCAATAAGCTTGTCGATGATCTCGCTGTCCACACGTTTTATCTGTGTTTTCTCGAGTTTTTGTTCTAAAGTATTGATGAAGTGATTATCCAACACACCATCTAAGCGGAGTACATCGTATGACTTATTCTTAGCTGCTTGTACAAAGCTGTCTTGCTTTCCGGGATCGGTGGTGTACAGGTACACCAAACTCTTATCCTTATCGGTTTGGTTAGCACTTACTTTTTCTTTGTATTCATCCAAAGTAAAGTACTGCTTGTCTACATTTTTCAATAAGGTGAAATCCTTTGCGCGATCATAGAATTTCTCATCGCTGATAATTCCGTACTTCACGAAAATGTTTACATCGTCCCACTTCTTTTCAAAATCAGCACGGTCTTTCTTGAACAATTCCTGAAGCTTGTCAGCTACTTTTTTGGTGATGTGCTGACTAATCTTTTTCACATTGCTATCACTTTGTAAGTAGCTGCGGGATACGTTTAGCGGAATATCCGGTGAATCGATAACCCCGTGCAACAGCATCAAAAAGTCAGGCACCACATCTTTGACTTCATCCGTAATAAATACCTGACGGGAGTAGAGTTGAATTTTATTTTTCTGTACCTCAAAGTCATTCTTCACTTTAGGGAAATACAGAATACCTGTCAGATTAAAAGGATAATCCACATTTAAGTGAATCCAGAACAGCGGATCTTCACTGAATGGATACAACTCTTTGTAAAAAGAAATATAGTCTTCGTCTTTCAGTTCGCTGGGAGATTTTGCCCAGAGCGGAGCGGGATTGTTAATGATACGATCACTAACTACTTTTTTAAATTTCTTTTTGCCGTCTTTATCTTCTCCGTCTTCAACACTTTCTTCTTTGGTGCCGAATTTAATTTCTACCGGAAGAAACTTACAATACTTTTCTAAAATGCCCTTGAGTCTAAACTCTTCTAAAAACTCTTCAGAGTCTGCATTTACGTGAAGGATCACATCTGTTCCCCGATTTTCTTTTTTAGCGGAAGTGAGCTCAAACTCAGTAGAGCCATCGCAAATCCAACGAGCGGCTTCTGTGTTTTCTTTGAAAGATTTAGAAACAACCTCTACCTTATCAGCCACCATGAAGGCTGAATAAAAACCAAGACCAAATTTTCCGATAATATCTTTTGAATCGGTTTTGTCTTTAAATTTTTCGACAAACTCCGTAGCGCCCGAGAAAGCAATTTGATTAATGTACTTCTTGATTTCCTCGCCCGTCATACCCAAGCCCTTGTCGCTTACGGTAATAGTCTTCTTATCTTTATCAAATTTTACTTCGATGGTCGTATCACCCACCTCTCCATTATACTCGCCCATGGAAGCTAATTTTTTAAGCTTTTGGGTTGCATCCACTGCGTTGGAAACTAGTTCGCGAAGGAAGATCTCATGATCACTATAAAGGAATTTCTTAATAATTGGGAAGATATTCTCGGTATGAATCGAGATGCTGCCTTTTTCTGCTACTTCTGCCATAGTTGTACGGTTTAAATGAAAAAATCCTGCGCGGGCAGGATTTCAATTATTGTTCCAGTGCTAAGAAGGTGACAGCTTGGCAGGGTTGTTAACGGGCTGGAATTCAAATTCAGCCCTAACTCCTTAGCGCAAGCGATCAGAATCTCTTATCAATTTTTCGTCTCTCCGAATGAAGCGGTTGGCTAAAAAGTTAGCGGCCACGCCAATGGCAACCATCCAGAATCCTGAACCATATTGGCCTCCCTGATGCGACTTTGCCAAGTCAAGCACAAAAACAACAATAGCTACCATGGTTCCAAGCATTAAAAGAGAGTTGAGTACCCCCAACTTCATTTGAAGTACTCTGTTTTTAAACTTGCCAATGCTAATAAAGGCTACTGTTGCTGTGGCAATGGCCAGCATGGCTGTGATCGCGTAGGGCATGTAAACAGTGTTTGCTGCCCCATCCGTCTTTTCAGTATAGTGCAAGGCGAATAACTGATGCGCATTTTCGGTCTCAGGCTCATATACCCAAATAGGCATGAAAATCAGGGCAATCATGGAAATAACAACGACAGCGAGAAATACAGTTTGAATTCTTTGCCACATATACTTTTCTTTAACTTGCCGGCAAAACTACTAAACCCACAAGGTTTTCAAAATCGGTGAGGTTTTATAAACTATGAAAACTGCCTACATAATTGATATTCTCAGGACACCCATTGGTAAATATGCAGGCTCGCTGGCGAGTGTGCGTCCTGATGATTTGGCCGCTTTGGTGATAAAAAAACTAATCGAACGGAATCCCACTTTTGATTTTAAGTTGGTAGAAGATGTGATTTTTGGCGCTGCCAATCAGTCGGGGGAAGACAACCGCAACGTGGCCCGCATGGCCTTGTTGTTGGCTGGCCTGCCGGTAGAGGTGGGCGGAGTAACGGTAAATCGTTTATGTGCATCTGGTTTGCAAGCCATTATGGATGCTTCTCGTGCCATTATGGTAGGTGAAGGAGAGGTGTACCTGGCCGGAGGTGTGGAGAGCATGAGCCGTGCGCCCTTTGTAATGGCCAAAAGTGAGGAAGCTTTTTCCAGAAAGCCGGAGATTTATGATACTACGATTGGCTGGCGTTTTATCAATTCAAAATTGTCAAAGCTATATCATCCTTATTCCATGGGCGAGACCGCAGAGAATGTGGCGGCCAAGTGGAAAATAAGTCGTGAAGCACAGGATGAATTTGCGTACCAAAGCCAACTGAAATATGCTAAGGCACATGAAGCGCAAAAATTTAATCAGGAGTTGGTGAGTGTGTTGGTTCCACAAGGTAAAAATGATCCCTTATTGTTTGATAAAGATGAGCATCCGCGCATTACTTCTGTGGAGAAATTGGCATCACTCAAGCCAGCTTTCAAAGAGGGTGGCAGCGTAACGGCCGGTAACTCTTCTGGTATCAACGATGGAGCCGCTGTTTGTTTGCTGGTGAATGAAGAGGTGGTAAAGCGATTTAACCTAAAGCCTATGGCCCGTATTGCCTCTATGGCCATTGCCGGAGTCGATCCTGCATATATGGGCGTTGGGCCGGTGCCAGCCGTGCAAAAAGCATTAAAGCGTGCAGGCATTCAAGCAAAAGATCTTGGCTTAGTAGAATTGAATGAGGCTTTTGCTGCGCAATCATTAGCCTGTGTGCAAGATCTGGGTTTAGATCCAAACATGGTAAACGTGAATGGTGGTGCCATTGCCATTGGTCATCCTTTGGGATGCAGTGGCGTTCGCATCTCTGCTACACTTATTCATGAAATGCAAAAGCGAAACGTGAAATATGGAGTGGCTTCCATGTGTATCGGTGTGGGCCAAGGGTCGGCTATTGTGTATGAAAAAATGGATAATTGACAATGTACAATTGTCAATTATTCACTGTCAATTGTTAATTGAAGCCCGATGCACAGGTATTTCTTTGAAATCTCTTACAACGGAACACACTATGCGGGTTGGCAGAGTCAACCGAACGCGAAAGGCGTGCAAGAAGTAGTGGAGAATGCGCTGAGCAAACTATTGCGTCAGGACATTGAAATTGTAGGGAGTGGCAGGACAGATGCGGGTGTACATTGTGAGCAACAGTTTTTCCATGTGGATGTTGATCAGGAATTAGATTCTATACTTTTTTTAGGAAGACTGAATGCCTTTCTTCCAAAAGACATTGCGATTCAGTCTGTTCACCCGGTAAAGGAAGATGCGCACGCGCGCTATGGGGCAACCGAAAGAAGTTATGAGTATCGGATCACCCTTAAAAAGAATCCTTTTTTAGAAGGATTGGCGCTGCACTATTTTAAATCGCTGGATGTTCAAACCATGAACCGCGCAGCTGCGTTATTAGTGGGTCAGCAGGATTTTGAGTCCTTCAGCAAGGTAAAAACAGATGTGAGCAACTTTAGGTGTGATGTAAAGGTGGCTGAGTGGAGGCAAAATGCTCATCTCCTGATTTTTCACATCACGGCTAATCGCTTTTTGCGAGGAATGGTGAGAGCGATCGTTGGAACCTTGTTGGATGTGGGTGCGGGAAAATTAACAGTGGCAGATTTTGAAAAGATACTAAAGGCAAGAGACCGAAAAATGGCTGGGATGAATGCGGCACCTTATGGATTATTTTTGACAAGGGTTGCTTATCCGGAAAGTCTATTCATACAAAAAGTAATTGCGTAACAACAAATTTTGACAAGCAGATAACGTGGATAAGGAGCAAGTAAGCAGTGGAAATATTATAGACTGGTCAGTATTAAATCGATTAATGCGATTTGTACAACCGTATAAGGGAAGATTTTACTTCGTTGTTTTTTTAACCATCGCCATCGGACTCCTGTCCCCCCTGCGGCCCATGCTTATCCAATACACACTGGATAAAGATGTGGCCAATGGCAACTACCAAGGTATGGTATCCATGATTGGTGTATTGCTTGGCTTACTCATCATTCAATCGATCGCTCAATATGCCCACACCTATTTATCGGGTTGGCTGGGTCAACAGGTGATTCGCGACATACGCACGAAACTGTATGATCACCTCATCCACCTTCGGCTCAAATTTTACGACAAGACACCTATTGGAAGATTGGTAACACGCACCATCAGCGATGTGGAAACACTAGCCGATGTTTTTAGTGAGGGACTTGCAGCCATGATGAGCGATCTGCTGCAAATTGTCTTCATCCTTGCCATTATGTTTTATACTGATTGGCGCCTCTCTCTATTAAGCTTATCGACTATTCCGCTCATGCTCATCAGTACCTACATCTTTAAGGAAAAGATAAAGGTGGCTTTTAATGATGTGCGCAATGCGGTAGCGAACTTAAACACATTCGTACAGGAGCATATCACAGGCATGAACATTGTTCAGATTTTCGCCAGCGAAAAGCATGAGTACAAAAAATTTGAAAGCATCAACAAAGATCACCGTGACTCCAACTTGCGTTCGGTACTTTACTATTCTATCTATTTTCCGGTGGCGGAAATTATTGCAGCAGCGGGCATTGGTTTATTGGTATGGTATGGAGCAAAGGGTGTTTTGCATTTCGAAGCAACGGGTATTACCATCGGTAAGCTCATCGCTTTCATCATGTACATTCAAATGTTTTTCCGCCCCATCCGAATGATCGCGGATCGGTACAACACCTTGCAAATGGGAATTGTAAGTTCTTCACGTATTCTCAATTTGTTAGACGATCAAACCTACGTACAGAAAAATGGAAATCATTCACCCAATCATATTGAAGGAGATGTTTCATTAGAAAAAGTGTGGTTTGCCTACACAGACGAACAGTATGTATTGAAAGGGATAGATCTTCATATTAAGGCGGGCGAAACGGTGGCTTTAGTGGGGGCTACCGGTGCTGGTAAATCCTCCATCATTAACTTGCTGAATCGCTTTTATGAAATCAATAAAGGAGAAATTAAAATTGATGGCCGCGACATCCGTGAGTTCGAACTGGGAAATCTTCGTAAAAATATCGGAGTGGTCTTGCAAGATGTATTTCTCTTCAGTGATACCATATACAAAAATATAAGTTTGGGAAGCGATGAGGTAACGGAAGAAATGGTCTGGCATGCCGCAGACTTAGTAGGAGCTCGTAAATTTATAGAAAGGCTCCCGGGCGGATTGAACTACAATGTGATGGAACGAGGCGCTACCCTTTCGGTGGGACAACGTCAGTTGATATCATTTATCCGAGCCATGGTGTATGACCCGCGCATTTTAGTATTGGATGAAGCCACTTCCTCTGTAGACAGTGAAACAGAAGAAATGATTCAGCAGGCTATTGAGAAGATGATGAAGGGTCGTACCGCCATTGTTATTGCCCATAGACTGTCTACCATTCAGAAAGCAGACAAGATTATTGTGTTGGATAAGGGCGAAATTATGGAGGCGGGCCGCCATGACGAACTGCTATTGAAGGATGGTTTTTATGCGCAGCTCCACAGAATGCAGTATAAGGAGCTTGTTTAAACATTTTATCGGTTAACAGGCCCTTTCCTTTCTTTGCTTGCCGTTCAAATGACGTATATTTGTTTGAATGCCTCCTTTCAAAACCCTTTCGATTGCGCTTTTATGCTTGCTGCAAGCTGTGTCGCTCTTTGCGCAAAAGAACACGCGTTCGAAAAGTTTTTATACCCGCGAGCGTCATAATTTCCGGGCACCAGTAGTTGGGCATACGAAAGCAAAAACCATTTGTCCTATTTTCGAGAACAGCAAGTATCCTTATCAGGGCATTGGATTTAAAGTGGGTGATCCCTTTGCACTCACCTACAAGCTTTATCCAAATAAACATTTTGCATTTGTGGTAGATGCAGGACGGCCTTCCAGCAGTCTGTATAGCCAACTCTTCCGGGAAGAATTTACACTGAAGTCTGATGAATTAACCCCGGGACAGGAATCCACGGAGTACTTATCTCATAAGGTTGAAAATGATTTTGTGTTAGATGTTAAGGCCCTATACCAACACGATGCAGAAAAATTATCGAAAGGCTTACAGTTTTACGCTGGCGTAGGATGGGAAATACGCAAGACCAAGATTGTTTACGACTACTTGTTTGAGACGGGCGTGAATGAAAATGAGTTTGCCCGCGTCACCAATAATCGCCTTACACAAGGTGTGCAGGCGGTGGCGGGTATTGAGTATTCTTATTTTCAACTCCCCATTTCTGCTTTTATTGAAATGGAATATTTCATAGATATTGTACAGCAACCTGGCTGGACACAAATGCAGGGTGGTATTGGCTTGCGCTATGTTTTTTAATGTGCTGAATGTGTATGAGGAAGTCTTTTTTCTTGTTGTTGATTCTCGTTGTTTCTGAAAATTGTATAGCCCAGCACGATGGCATTGGGTTTCGCTTGGGAGCCCCGGTGGGCATGAGCTACAAGAAATATATTTCCAACTCTACCAAGGCCATTGAATTTGGTGTGGGTGGTATGCCACGAGGCATTCAGCAACAGTACTACCGCAGCTCCTTTGGAAAGGATAAAGATTTTGATAACAAGGATTACAAGAATCACGCTGTTGAGGGAAACCTGGTGCTGCAGGCACGTTTTCTTTTCCACTATCCGCTAGTAGTCGAAGGCGTGGAAGGTAGATTTGAGTGGTATTGGGGTGCAGGCGCTTTTATGAAAATAGCAAAAGTCGATTATACGTATACTGACAATTCAAGCCCAAACGTACAAGAATCAAAGACAGAAACAGATTTGGATCTGGGACCTGAATTCCCGCTCGGTTTAGAATATACCTTTGAAGATATACCCCTCACCATTTTTACGGAGGCAAGTCTTTTCGTTGAAATTGCGAATCGACCAGGAATCCCTGCTTTCTATGGTGGTATTGGGTTGCGCTACAATCTCTTTGGAGGAGCCCTTTAATTCTTTTATTTCTTTCCTGGTTTTTTGCTTTTAAGTTCTGCCATCTTAATGGCTTCATAAGCATTCACCAGTCCTCCCGTCTTGCTGAGTTGCGCAAAATCAATGGCATCAACAGATCCAGGCTTGTTCACCTGCAGGCCATCAAATTTCCGAACGGATTGACTGATAATATCTTTTACCTCAGCGGCTGTTAACTCGGGGAAATAGGAGAAGAGTATGGCTGCTACACCACTCACCACTGGTGTGGCCATACTGGTTCCTTGCAAAGATTCATAATCGTTGCCCGGCACCGTGGCATAAATAGCCGTACCAGGAGCAAACACATCTACTGTTTTCTTGCCATAATTTGAAAAGTCCGCAACAAACGCTTTCCCCTCGCCCCAGGAAGAGGCGCCTACTTCCAACCAATTGCCAGCTGTTTTTCCATTGGAATATACAGGCACTGGAAAATGTTTTTTAGTGTCAAGGTCATCTCCATCATTTCCGGCAGCGTGGATTAAGAGTACACCCTTTTGTTCGGCATACTTGATGGCTTTTTCAACAACGTCTTTATTAGGAGAGAAATATTTGCCAAAGCTCATGTTGATGATCCGGGCTCCATTATCCGCAGCATAGATAATTCCATTGGCTACATCCTTATCGCGTTCGTCTCCACTGGCAGGCACCACGCGTATGGGCATGATCAACACATTGTCGGCTACACCATTGGCACCAATGCCATTCTTTCTATTGGCAGCAATAATTCCGGCCACATGTGTGCCGTGTTTGCTGGGATCGCTCACATCGTTGTTGCCGTAGTATTTTTCAGTAGGGTTATTTGGATTATCGCCTACAATTTTTCGAGGCTCATAGGTTAGATCATAACTTTTTACGGCTGCCCCTAAATCATCTACATACTCTTTCAGCGCTAGCACATGAATTTCCAATTCTACTAAAAACTCTCCTAGCTCTGTTTCTGGCTCCAGGCTTTGGTAAACGTTTTGAAGCGTTCGCTTAACCATTAACAATGTATCATTGGTGGCATTAAAGGCATCAATTTCTGTAAGCGTAATTCGTGTGGCACTTACCTCCTGGCGAATCAGACTATCGCAGACTGTAATCGTATACAAGGCGTTTACATACAAATTAAATTGCTCTTGAAATTCCTCCAGTTTTTTTTGATTGGCCTGTGAATCACGATCATACTTAGCCTTCACCTCTTCCCAATAGGAAAGCCCTTCTTTATCTTTTTTGCCAGACTTATTTTCTTTTTCATAAAGAGGTTTTAGTCTCATGTATTCACGCGTTACTTCTGCATGATCGTTTACTAAACTTCCTTCTTTACCTCCTAAAAAATTCCAGCCATGGATGTCATCGATGTACCCATTTTTATCATCGTCAATTCCATTACCCGCTACCTCTTTAGCATTTATCCAGATATTCTCTTTCAAATCTTCATGCTCAATGTCGACTCCTGTATCAATAACAGCAACGATTACTTTTTTAGAAGGCTTGCCATGGAGAAGTGTCTGGTACGTCTTTTCTATACTGATCCCCTGAAACTGATCAGTTTGTGGATCTAGCAAAAACCAATTTTTGGGTGGCTCCTGTGCAGCCTGGGCTTCTGCCAACTGAGCAAAGGAGGAACTAAAGAAAAGTAAAAAAATGATAGACAGGGAGTAACGTGCAATCGAGCGCATGGAAAACAATTTCATAATCAGTACGAATAACGAAATAAAAGTATTGAAATTAAGTAGCAGGCCAATGTTTTACAGTTGGTTCCGCAAAAAACGGCAAAAACAAAGTGAATCTTACCTCTGTGCGAAGAGCGAATACCTTGCCAGGTAGGCCTGCTGCAAGAATCGCACCTTTGTGAAGTATATGAAGCTGGAGATGTATCTTGTTCTGACCATGGTTATCGCCCATTTTGGGATATTTTTTTACTATGTACATCGATTGAACAAGGAGTCGGAAGATAAGCGATACAGTAATTAGGATAATAGGTTAGTGATGGGGTAAAAGGGTAACACTCGTGTTTACCCTTTTTTGTTTTCAGCCCCCTGTGTAAGAATCCTGCTTTTATTGGTTGTGGCATTGGCTATAGACGAGATCTATATTGCTTACTTTTACATAAGTAATAGCAATACGTTAGCCCATGAACATTCAACAATTGGAATACATCGTTGCTTTAGATGAACACCGCAATCATGTAAAGGCTGCCCAACAATGCCATGTTACGCAACCTACCCTCAGCATGATGGTGAAGAAGTTGGAGGATGAGCTCGGTGTTAAAATTTTTGATAGAAGCTCCTTGCCTCTAAAGCCTACACCAGCTGGCGAACTAATTTTAGCAAAGGCACGCACTGCATTAAAAGAAATCAGGGGAATTAAAGATGCGATCAAATCAGAAAAGGATACGATCGAAGGCGAATTTCGCCTGGGAGTGATACCCACGCTAGCCCCCTATTTGCTGCCCCGCTTCTTGCATGAATTTTTGCAAAAGCATCCGGGAACATCCTTTACTGTTACCGAATTGCAAACACAAGACATTGTGGCTCAGTTAAAATCCAACAAACTTGATCTGGGTATTTTGGTGAGCCCCTTGGAGGATAAGGAAATTCGAGAGATCCCCATTTTTTACGAGCCCATACTTCTCTACACGTCCGAGCACATGAAGTACTTCAAGCAAGATCGCATCAGCTTAAAGTCGCTTACGTACGATAATTTATTATTGCTCGAAGAGGGCCACTGCTTTCGCGGACAAGTTGAGAACCTGTGCTCTTCGATGGGTAAAAAATCTGTTCATCAATTAAACTATCAGAGTGGTTCGTTTGAAACACTGAAAGGAATGGTAGATAATAATTACGGATATACCCTCATTCCTGAGTTGGCAGTAAATGTAAAAAGTAAGCACGTAAAACATTTTACCTCACCAGAACCGGTACGCGAAGTAAGCCTTGCCGTTCATACTAACTTCATTAAGGAAAAACTATTGGAAAAGCTGCGCGAAGCCATTCTCAAATCCATTCCAAGTCATTTTAAAAAGAATGAAAAAGTGGTGCGCATCCGCTGGAATTGACAAAAATCAGTGAATGCGGGCTTTGTTTACTGTAGCTTACAAAACCGAGCAAATCCGTTATATAGATGGTGTCTATATTAAAATAGAAACTATCGCTTTGATTGATAGCCTCCTTCTTGGCACCTTCGCAGCTGGAATGATCCGAATCATTTGAACTGCCTTGAAAAAAGTAAAAGGCACTAAACGACAAGCGGATTTTTTTCTGAGAAATCATTGAATTGAAACCTATATCATCTTAACTAATTTACTAATCTATAGACAATGGAAAAGCACACTCATTCAAACGCATCCTACGACATGAACGGTGAAGCCAAGTGCCCGTTTCACGGTGGAGCGCTCAAGCAAACGGCCGGTAATGGTACCAGCAATCGCGACTGGTGGCCTAATCAGCTGAAGTTGAACATTCTCCGTCAGCATTCTTCCTTGACGAACCCCATGGGAGATAATTTTAATTATGCTAAAGAATTCAAGTCCCTTGATCTGAAAGCTTTGAAGAAGGACATCAACGAAGTGATGACTACATCACAAGATTGGTGGCCTGCCGATTTCGGTCATTATGGTCCTTTCTTTATTCGCATGGCGTGGCACAGTGCAGGTACCTACCGAATAGCGGATGGTCGTGGGGGTGCAGGGAATGGCACGCAACGATTTGCACCGCTGAACAGCTGGCCCGACAATGGTAATCTTGACAAGGCCCGCCTATTGTTGTGGCCTATCAAGCAGAAGTACGGCAAGAAAATTTCATGGGCAGATTTGATGATTCTGGCTGGTAACTGTGCCTTGGAATCTGCCGGTTTTAAAACGTTCGGTTTTGCTGGTGGACGTGTAGATGTTTGGGAACCAGAACAAGATATTTATTGGGGATCAGAGGGTAAGTGGTTAGAAGATAAGCGCTACTCTGGCGACCGCGAATTAGAGAACCCTCTGGCCGCTGTTCAAATGGGTTTGATCTATGTAAATCCTGAAGGCCCTAACGGAAATCCTGATCCGCTTTTAGCCGCCAAAGACATTCGCGAAACATTTGGTCGCATGGCGATGAATGACGAAGAAACAGTTGCTTTGATTGCGGGGGGACACACCTTAGGTAAAACACATGGTGCCGGTGATCCAAGTAAGTATGTTGGACCTGAGCCTGCCGCAGCAAGCATTGAAGAACAAAGCATGGGTTGGAAGAACACCCTTGGCAGTGGTAATGGTGCGAATACCATTACAAGCGGATTGGAGGGTATCTGGACAACCACACCAACAAAGTGGAGCAATAATTTCTTTGAGAATCTGTTCGGTTACGAATGGGAATTGACGAAGAGTCCTGCTGGGGCACATCAGTGGAAACCGAAAGGTGGCGCAGGGGCAGGTACGGTTCCCGATGCACATGATCCGTCCAAGAAACATGCGCCTACGATGTTGACAACCGATCTTTCCTTGCGATTTGATCCTGCCTACGAAAAAATCTCCAGAAGATTCTTAGCAAACCCCGCAGAGTTTAATGATGCCTTTGCACGTGCGTGGTTTAAACTAACACACCGCGACATGGGGCCACGTGCCCGTTACCTCGGACCAGAAGTACCGAAGGAAGAATTGATCTGGCAAGACCCAATTCCTGCAGTTACGCATAAACTAATTGACAGCAGTGATATTGCTACGTTGAAAAGCAAGATCCTGGCTTCAGGACTTTCCATCGCTGAACTTGTTTCTACTGCATGGTCTTCTGCTTCTACGTTCCGTGGTTCCGATAAGCGCGGTGGTGCCAATGGAGGACGCATTCGGTTAGCGCCTCAAAAAGATTGGGAAGCGAACAACCCTGCACAATTGGCGAAAGTGTTAAAAGCACTGGAGACTATTCAAAAAGATTTCAATACTGGCGATAAGCAAGTGTCAATCGCAGACTTGATTGTGTTAGCAGGATGTGCGGGAATTGAAAAAGCCGCGAAGAATGCTGGGCATACCATTACAGTGCCTTTCACACCTGGTCGTACCGATGCATCTCAAGCCCAGACAGATGTAGATTCATTTGCTGTACTGGAGCCTGTTGCTGATGGTTTCCGCAATTACATGAAGAAGAAGTACACAGTATCCGCTGAAGAGATGTTGGTTGACAAAGCGCAGCTATTAACCTTAACGGCTCCTGAGATGACCGTACTGGTGGGTGGTTTACGTGTTTTGAATGCAAACTTCGATAAATCTAAGTTGGGAGTTTTCACGAAGCGTCACGAGGCACTCACGAATGATTTCTTTGTGAACCTCTTGGATTTAGGCACTACCTGGAAAGGCATCGCTGGCTCTACCGATGTTTTCGAAGGCCGCGATCGCAAGACGGGCGAAGTGAAGTGGACAGCTACACGTGTAGACTTGATCTTCGGATCTAACTCCGAGCTTCGTGCCTTGGCCGAAGTATATGGCTGTGCGGATGGTCAGGAGAAGTTTGTAGCAGATTTTGTGGCAGCGTGGAATAAGGTGATGAACCTGGATCGCTTCGAATTAGCGTAGTAGATTTCTTGGTTGAAAGGAAAGGTGGTCTGTCCGATAGGTTTCGGATGACCACCTTTTTTATTGCTGCCATAGGGTTGTCAGTCCACCTTCTTTACTTTGTAACGTGGAAGAACCCATTGTAAAACCTTTTCGGAAAATTATTCATGTTGACATGGATGCTTTCTACGCCTCGGTGGAACAACGAGATTATCCGGAATATCGTGGCAAACCCATTGTGGTGGGCGGTTCTCCAGAAGGGAGAGGAGGGGTAGTAGCAACAGCAAGCTATGAGGCACGGAAGTTTGGTATTCGTTCGGCCATGTCCTCTAAACGTGCAAAAGAACTTTGCCCGCAGGTAATTTTTATCTATCCACGCTTTGCTGTCTATAAAGAAGTCTCTGAGAAAATCAGAGAAATTTTTCATCGTTATACAGATCTCATTGAACCACTTTCCTTAGATGAAGCATTTCTGGATGTAACGGAAGATAAATTGGGCATTGGCTCGGCCATTGAAATTGCGCAACAAATTAAGAAGGCTATCAAGGAAGAATTACAACTCACTGCTTCCGCAGGTATTTCTATTAATAAATTTGTCGCCAAAATTGCCTCTGATTTGAACAAGCCGGATGGACTTGCTTTTATAGGCCCTTCTCGGGTAGAACAATTTGTAGAAAAGCTTCCGGTAGAAAAATTCTTTGGCGTGGGTAAAGTTACGGCCGAGAAAATGAAAAAAATGAATTTGTATACCGGAGCAGATTTGAAAAAATTGACAGAAGCGCAACTGCAAAAGCATTTTGGCAAGCCAGGAAGGTTCTATTATAAAATTGTAAGAGGCATTGACAATCGATTGGTGCAGCCTGACCGTGAAACGAAATCAGTTGGCGCAGAAGACACTTTCCCTTACGACCTCACCGAGTTAGAGGAAATGATCATTCAACTCAAAAAATTATCGGTGCTTGTAATGAATCGCTTGCAAAAGCATTCTTTGAAAGGCCGTACCATTACCTTAAAAATTAAGTATCACGACTTTAAACAAATCACCAGAAGCAAATCTTTTGAAGAACCGCAGGATGATGCGGACCTTATTCTGGAAACTGCCAAAGAGCTGCTCATAGCCACCCATCCAGAGGAATCCAAAGTTCGCCTTCTGGGTATTTCCCTTTCCAACTTTGGTGAAGCTAAGCGCGGCTTACTGGCCGAAGAACGCAACGACCAGCTTACCCTGTTTTAACCAAAAAAGGAAAGAATAGAAATCTTAACTTTCCATTGTAACCTTTTGTACCCCTTCCGGTAACTAACCTGAAAATTGATTGAATTCCTTGCCAATGACCGATGAAGCCATTATGGAGGCCGTAAAAAACGGGAAACTGGAACAGGCCGCTGTACTGTTCGAGCGCTACCATGTAAGGCTTTATAATTTTCTGGCACGGCTGGCCATGGATAAGGAAGTGGGGGAAGACCTGACACAAAACGTATTTCTTCGAATGCTGAAGTACAAGCATACCTATAAAGAAGGAGCTCGTTTTCAGTCGTGGATTTACCAACTGGCGCGAAATGTATTTTCCGATCACTATCAATCAATGAAACGCAGTTTGAATTCGAAACTGGATGTAGAGTTTTTGGCGAATAAGTTGGCAGATGTTGAGAGCGGTGTGGAGGAAGAGCGAGAAGCGCGCTTGCATCAGTGCTTGCATTTGTTGTCGGACGAGCAACGAGAATTATTGGTACTCACGCGCTTTCAACACATGAAGTACGAAGAAGTGGCAGATATTTTGGATACCACTGTAGCGAATATTAAAGTGAAAGTGCACAGAGCCATACTAAAATTGAGAGAACATTATTTTCAACTGGAGGCGTATGATTAACGAGACAACACAACAACAAGTACTTGATTATATAGACGGAAGGCTTTCGGAAGAGGAACGGAAGCAAATGGAACAACTTCTGAAAGAAAATACCGAAGCGCGAAATTGGTATGAGCAAATGAAGGAGATGAACTCCGCTATCAGTTTCAGCAAGGAGTGGAAGCCAAGTGCTGCCTTACGTGAATCGTTTAGTGCCATGTTGCAGCAAGAACTGGAGCTCGAGAAGAAATCTAAAAGTATTTTCTTTAACCCTGTTTTCTATCGGGCAGCAGCGGCTATTGCATTATTAATAACTCTTGGAAGTTTAGGCTTTTGGTACAGTAAGCAACAAGCCAAAGATGCAGAGATTTTGGCGCTGCGTAAAGAGATGGAAGCAACACGCGCTTTAGTGTTTGCACTGCTGGAAAATGATCAGTCGGCCAGTCAGCGCATGATGGGTGTAAAAGCAGCCTACGAAACAACACGAAAAGACGATGCTATTGTTCTTGCTTTGATCAACGTCATGAATGAAGATGCGAATATGAACGTACGTCTTTCAGCCGTAGAAGCTTTAGGGAAATTCTCAACTGAAGCCATTGTTCAACGTGCGCTGATAGAGTCCTTGCCAAAACAAACAGATCCTGCTGTACAGATTGCACTCATACAAGTGCTTGTTCAGATGAAAGAACAAGGAGCCGTGCAATCGTTGCAAAAAATTATTGAAGATGAGTCAACGATTGAGTCGGTAAAAGACGAGGCACACGCTGGCATTATCAAACTGTCTTAAGCGACAGACAAAAGAGAAATCGCGATGAATACTAAATAAACACGAACAAGTAAACACATGAACAACATGAAAACGAACGCAACAATTTTAGGCATACTTCTTTTTACAAGTTCCTTTGCCATGGCCCAGGAATTCAAATTGGTCAAGAGCACGGGGAAGTTGGAAATTAAAGAGGTAAACGAGGTACAGATTGAAGGCTATAATGGCAATGAGATTATTTTCACTTCGCTCAATTTCTCAAAAGAAAATGATAAACGGGCTGCCGGCCTCAAGGCGATTAGTGCCATGGGCCTGGAAGATAATACAGGCATTGGCTTGTCTGTGGTCGACAAGGGAAATACCATTGAGGTAAATCAATTGAAACGCATGGATGGGCCGAAGGTAAAAATTATGGTCCCAAAGGGAGTGTCGGTTTCTTTTGTGCATACCTCCCCTTACGGAGATGATGTTACATTCAAAAATGTAGAGAGTGAGATTGAAGTCTCTACGGTGCACAACGGAGTTCGATTGGAGAATGTGACAGGTCCATTAACGGTAAAGACTGTTCACGGAGAAATTGAAGCAGATTTTAATGCGGCTTTGAAGAGCCCTTTGTCGCTCATCTCCACACATGGCCCGGTAGACATTACCATGCCTGCGGCTACTAAATTGAATGTGAGTATGTCGACCAGCTACGGTGAAATTTTTGTTGACCCAGCCATTAAAATTGAATTTGAAAACAAGGGCGACTGGAAAGTGTATGGCTCCAATAAGGTAAGTGGTAAAATAAATGGTGGAGGCATTGATCTAACATTATCTTCTACTCACAACAGCATCTACCTAAGAAAGAAATAGTATGCGACAAGCAGTAAGTATTCTTCTGATATTCTTTTGCCCAGTGTTACTGGCGCAAAAGAATATTGAAAAGAAAGTGACCGTGCCAAGTGGCCAAGCACTTTCGTTAGAGTTTGATTATCCTGAATTGATCAAAGTATATGCCAGCACCACCAATGAGCTTATCATCAAAGGAAAAGTGAGCATTAATCGTGGAGAGAATGATGAGGCATTTGAATTGAGACAGGAACAAAACGGAACCGTGATCCGAATCATCTCTGGCCTTCGTGATAAAGATAAATTACCGAAGCGTCTGGTGCTAAAAAAGGGTGATCAGGAATACTACTTTAAAACAGATAACTACAACAGTCCGGAGGTGCAAAAATTTCTGGAAGAGAATGGCAATGAATACACCTACATGAACAACGGCATTATCATGGATATTGAGTTGGAAGTATACCTTCCGAAGGGTGTAACCACCACAATCGATGCTAAGTATGGAATGGTGGAAGTGCTCTCCTGTGATGCTCCACTAACGGTAGTGGCACGCTATGGAGGAGTGGATGCTACTATTCCGGCAAAAGCATTTTCACATGTTAGCGCCAAAACACGTTATGGTGAGATACTCACGAATCTATCAGAAAAACCCTCCACCAGTGAATTTGGCAAAGGTCACGACAACTGGACAGCGGTAAGCTACTCGTTTGGAGGAAGCCACAAGCTGGATCTTGAATCTAAGTACGGTAAAGTTTATTTGCGCAAATCACAATAGGGTTTTCATTGCTGGTCATACAAAAAAATGTAATTGATATCTGGAAAAATCTTTCAACTTTGTGTTGAAAGATTTTTTTATGAGAAAACTACTCGCCCTTCTGCTCCTTATTTCCGTTTCAGCAACAGCTCAGGACAAACCTGCCTACAAGGTTTACACGAAAGACGGTAAGCCCAGCGACTTTACGGCCATGATGAAAGAGGCTGCCAAAGCTGATATAACTTTTTTTGGCGAACTGCACGATAACTCCATGGCACATTGGTTGGAGTTGCAGGTGATGAAAGATTTATTCGCACAGCGCGGCAGTGTTACAGTAGGTATGGAAATGTTCGAAGGAGACAATCAGCTTATATTGGATGAGTATGTAAGTGGCTTGATAGATGAAAAACTGTTGTTGAGTGAAGCCAAAGTGTGGGACAATTATAAGAATGATTATAAACCCCTGGTAGAGTTTGCGAAAGAGAACAAGCAAAAAGTTGTAGCTACGAATGTTCCTAGACGCTATGCAAACCTTGTCTATAAGAAAGGAATTGATCAATTGAACTCTTTGCCGCAAGAGGCCAAGAATAGCATTGCGCCACTACCGATTACCATTGACCTTACCTTACCCGGTTATAAGTCAATGATAGATGGCATGGGCAGTCATGGCGCTCCCGGAAGTGCAGAGAACATGGCGCGTTCGCAGGCTGTGAAAGATGCTACTATGGCTCACTTTACACTAAAGAATAGAACCTTTCCTTTTTTGCACGTAAACGGATCTTATCATTCTCAGAATTTTGAAGGCATTGTTTGGTACCTAAAGCAGGCGGATGCAAAACTGAAAATAATTACACTTCAGGTAGTAGAACAGAAAAGCATTGATGCATTGGATGCAGAAAATAAGGTATTGGCAGATTTCATAATCTGTGTACCCTCAGACATGACAAAGACATACTAGTTGTTCGTCTTCTCCAGAAGTCGTTTTGTCGATTTGAAAGCAATATAAAGGAAGGATCAGCAGTTGACTGGTTAAATAAACCAACCTCAACTCTCAACACATGATCCGGTATTGCTTACTCATGCTCTGCATAAGCGGTAGCCTTTATGCGCAGCGCAAAAAATCCTTTGAAAAAACCTTCCAGTTTTCGTTAGCCCCCGGTGTTGGCACTAATGGGCTTCATGCAGGATCCTTTACCAACATTTTTTCTTTCAACCTCACTTCTGGATACTCGGCTGCGAACAAGTTTCTTGAAATAGGCCTTCTTTCTAATGCCAATGAAATAGAAACACACGGACTCCAAATTAGTGGGATCGCCAATGTTACGGGTATCAATGCCTATAAGGGCTTGAGTGAAAAGGAGATTGAACAGAAATATAAAAATGGTTTTGAGGCCAATATGATAGGCGCTCAAGTATCGGGTGTGATCAACAGCGTTTTGTCGAATGCGTATGGATGGCAGGCTACCGGAGGTGTTAACATCGTCAGAAATGCACTTTTTGGTTTTCAGTTGGCAGGACTTAGTAATGTTGTTTACAAATATTCATTTGGTTTTCAATTGGCAGGAATTTCAAATACTTCTCTCCAATCTATGGATGGTGTACAAATAGCGGCCATCACCAACCATACACAAGGAGGATTGTATGGTGTGCAGATCAGTGCCCTCAACGAAGCGGGATTCATCGAAGGTAAAAATGGGTATGAGAACTCCGACTATACAGGACTGCAACTTGGCTTGGTGAATAAAGCGCGTGAGAGAATGAACGGGTACCAGGTTGGCTTGATAAACATCAGTGGCAGAATGCAAGGCACTCAGATTGGTTTGATCAACATCTACAAAAGAGGAAAAGATATAGGCACGCGCGATGGTACCTCTATTGGGTTAATCAATATTGGTGATGTGGGACACCTGGCTGTGTATGCGAACGAGCTTTTCACCACCAACATTGAGATCGCTACAGGAAATAGCAAGAACAAGCGTATTGCGTCAGACAGTAAGAATAAATATGTTCTCAATTCTCTGATCTATTCTTCAGGCAGCAATGCAATTGTATTGGATGATGTATCCTGGGCATTGGGCTATGCGCTGAAGAAATACTTTTACAATCGCTCCACCCTTGCCGGTATGGGGGAATTTTGGTTCTACTCGTATGGAATGAATTTCACTCATTTAAACAGTGTGAAGGGAAAAATAACGAAGACACTTGATCTGGCATTGCGCCCGGAAGTGTCTGTGGGCAGAAAGATCCATCCTAAAATCAGCAATGTGTATGTCTTTGCAGCTGTGACGTACGCCACGCGTTTAAAGAATGATGTGCTAGATGCGGGAAATGGAGAACAGCTTATGATTGATCATTGGCCCGGTGCTTCACTGGGTGTACTGATTCATTAGTTCAAAAACTACCATCGGAAACAATCCCAATATTCCATCGGGATAGAATGTAGGTTACTTCACCTTTGCCTTGCGAACTATTTTTGCAAAAAGGCCGGGTGTGTACCGATGTAAGTAAGCAGCCAGGGTTTCCTTCCAGCCCCCTACATAGATCTCACGCTTTTTACCTTCAATCGCTCTTACAATTTTATGAGCTACAAAAGCAGGTGTAAGTCCACTGGCATGCGTATCGTCTTTTTTGTTTTGAGCAGAGCCATCGCCCTTCAAGGCAGTTAAGCTAAGGTTTGTGTTGGTCCAGCCCGGACAAATCATGGTTACATAAATAGCGGGACTTTCTTTCCACAACTCTGCACGAAGTGAATTGAAGAAGCCCTGTAGTGCATGCTTGGCAGCAGCATAAGCGGTTCTATACGGTGTGCCAATGATGCCTGTAATACTGCTTACCGTAACAAAGTGTCCTTGCTTACGCTGTATGAAATGAGGAATGAGATGTTTTGTTAAAGTGATGGTGCCGAAGTAATCGATCTCCATAATTTTTCGATCTACTTCTAAGGTTGTTTCTTTTGCCAGAGCGCGTTGTGAAATACCGCCATTGTTAATGAGCACATCCACATGCCCAAACAACTGTATAGCAGCATCAGCAGATAACTTGAGTGTTGAACTTTCTGATAAGTCCAACGGAAGAATTCGAATGTTGGCTTGTGCAGGGGCAGGGCAATTACCCTTTACACGCTCCAACTCTTCTTTTCTACGAGAAGATAAAATCAGTTTGGCATTTAAGTTTGCTAGTTCGTAGGTAAGTGCTTCACCAATGCCAGAGGAGGCTCCGGTAATCCAGATGACTTTGTTGTTGAATGAGCTCATAGATTTTCAGGATGCTGTACGCGAAAGTTTTTGGTCTTCAGAAAAAATCCAGATGGCGTACACGCCAATAGCGGTACCGATCGGAAAGGAGAATAATTTTAAGCAACCTACAATTAGTGAAATAATAACCGCCCACGATTGCTTGGTGAGTAGGCCGATGCCTGCAATAAAGGTAGGGAGTGCAAAAACAAAAATGATAATGGCAGGCAAGTAAGCCGTAAGAGCCATAATAAAATCCATGACGCGTTGCTCTTCCGGGTCCGCTTGCTCAAAGGCAAAGGTGAAAATAAGAGAGAGCAGTGCGTTGATCAATAAAGCCCCTAACGTAGTGAGGGCTGCTGAAATAACATATAAAATACCGAGTACTTTTTTGTGGCCATCTAAACGTTGTGCATCCATGGTTGTTGGGTTTGGTTCAAGAGCTAGAGCAATTGGTTTTGTTTTTCATACACTACAAAATCGAAAGCGAAACGGTGCTTTTCGTCTGCATTATGATTGATTCTGGAAATTTCTTTATAGTCTTTGTGATTCACAGCAGGAAAAAAAGTATCCCCATCAATTTCCGCATCGATTTCTGTTAAGTACAAACGATTTGCTACCGGTAGAGCTTGTGAATAGATTTCTGCTCCTCCCATGACAAACACCTCTACTTCTTTTTGCTGACGGGCCACATTCAATGCATCTTCTATGGAATGCACTACAATACATCCTGCTGCCTCAAAATTTTGCTGACGCGTTACCACAATGTTGGTCCGGTTAGCGAGTGGCCTAAACTTGTGGGGAAGTGAATCATAATTTTTTCTACCCATGATCACACAATGGCCTTTAGTAGTCTCCATGAAATACTTCATGTCGTCCGGTAAACGCCAAGGTAAATCATTATTCTTTCCGATCACTCGGTTTTTGGCAAGGGCAGCGATCAACGAAATTATCATAGCTAAGCAGTGAGCTTCTAGCTTCTAGCTTCTAGCTCGTGGCTCAAAGCTGGCAGCTTGTAGCTCCTTAAAGTTTGTTTCCTCTAAAAAAATCCTGAATGCTCATTTTCTTTTTTCCTTCTGGCTGCAGCTCCTCAAGACTGATCAAACCATCCAGTGTATGAAAATGTAAAAAGTTTTTGTTGTCTGTTTCAACCGTGCCGGGCTCTTTTACCACGCGCCTTGACTCCACTTGTTTGGCCTTTATTATTTTATACGTCTTGTCGTTAATCTTTGTCCACGCAGTGGGGTAAGGACTTAGTCCACGAATAAAGTTGTACACCTGTTCACTGGTTTGATTCCAGTTGATTTCGCACGTCTCTTTAAAAATTTTGGGCGCATGCTTTATTTCAGCAGAGACGGATTGAGGCACAGAAGGATAATCTCCGGATTCAATAGCTCTGACGGTTTTTAAAACTAATGCCGCTCCTTTGTGCATCAAGCGTTCGTATAAGGTTCCAATGGAATCTTCTTGCTTAATTATTTCTTTCTCTTGAAAGATGATACTACCTGTATCAATTTCGTGTTGCAGAAAGAAGGTAGTGACACCCGTTTCCTTTTCACCATTAATGATTGCCCAATTGATGGGGGCTGCTCCGCGGTATTGTGGGAGTAGTGAGCCATGAAGATTGAAGGTTCCAAACTTAGGCATGCTCCAAACCACTTCGGGTAACATGCGAAAAGCTACAACAATTTGCAGGTTTGCATTGTATCCTTTCAACTCATCCAGAAACGCAGGTGATTTTAAGTTGGTGGGTTGAAGTACAGGGATATTATGCTTAACGGCACTTTCCTTTACAGGAGAGAATGCTATCTTTTGTCCTCGCCCTTGTGGTTTATCAGGGGCTGTAATAACGGCTACTACATTAAGCTTGTTCTCAATCAAAATTTCTAAGCTGGGCACAGCAAACTCGGGGGTACCCATAAAGATAATTCTGAGGTCATTCATGGGCGCAAAGAAAAGGGAATGGTGGCTAATCTCTTAGCTCTTTGCGCATATATTTCTTGCAGATAGGGCAGTCTGTCCAGATGTGCCCGCGGGCAGGGCAATATTGGCGACCGAAATAAATAATCTGCAAATGTGCTTTATTCCAGCGCTCTTCGGGAATGAGCCGCTTCAGATCATGCTCGGTTTGTTCTACACTTTTCCCTGTGCTCAAACCCCAGCGATATGCCAGGCGATGAATATGTGTGTCCACGGGAAAGGCAGGAATACCAAACCATTGGGTCATAACAACGGAAGCTGTTTTATGGCCTACGGCCGGAAGTTCTTCCAAGGCCTCGAACGTGTTGGGCACTTCTCCATTGTACTTTTCAATGAGAATTTTGGAGAGTCCGTAAATGCCTTTTGACTTCATGGGTGAGAGTCCGCACGGCCGAATGATGTCCTGAATTTCCTCTACGCTCATTTTTACCATATCAAATGGGTTATCCGCTTGTTTAAATAAAATCGGAGTGATCTTATTCACGCGTTCGTCTGTGCATTGAGCAGAAAGTAAAACAGATACTAAGAGCGTATAGGCATCTTTGTGATGTAGAGGAATTTCTACCGTGGGGTATTTTTCTTCCAGTATGGAGAGGATGTCGGAGACTTTTTCAGCTTTTGTCATGGTTAGCTACAAGCTACTTGCCACAAGCTACAAGTCAGAGTAGGAGTAAAACCTGAGGCTTGTGGCTTGCAGCCAGTAACCGTTTACAGATACATCAAATACTTTTCTCTTTTTGCTTTGAACTCTTCAAGTCCTTTTTTCCAACTATCACGGATCTGTTCTTCTGTGAGGCCGTCTTTAATTTGTTGCTTTAAGGTTAGTGTGCCGGCAAGAATATCGAAATAAGGAATAAAAAATTTTTCCTTTTCGGGATATGCCTGGTACATAGTTATGAGATAATTCAAATCGATGTTACGTTTCACTTCCACTTCGCGCAAATCAATTCCGTAGCAACGTTTATTTTCATGAGGTGGTTTAACGGCAACACCCTTGATGGTAACGGGTGTAAATTCAAAACTCATGTTTTTTAACTCAGGATTTCCCAACACCTGAAAAGGGTAAGGTGTGCCGCGTCCCAGACTAATCACAGTACCTTCGAACAAGCAAAGTGAAGGATACAGCTTGATGGCCTGGTCATTAGGTAAATTAGGAGACGGCTTTACCGGCAAGGAATATCCATCGGAGCGCTTCCAGTTTTGAACGTTTATGATTTCAAGCTCACAGCTGATTTTATTGGTCAACCAGCCTTCACCATTAATCATGCGCGCTAATTCCCCTACCGTGAGTCCATGCGCAATCGGAATGGCGTGCATAGCGACAAAGGATTGTCCAGGCTTTTCATTAATTGGCCCATCTACAAAGGCATTTGGATTGGGACGATCAAGAATGATGAGTTTCTTATTGCTTTCAGCGCAGGCCTCCATTACATAGTGCATGGTGCTGATGTATGTATAAAAACGAGTGCCCACATCCTGTATGTCAAAAATCAAAAGGTCTACGTTGGACAATTGTTGAGCACTTGGCTTTTTATTTTTTCCGTAAAGAGAAATGGCAGGAATGCCGGTTTTAACATCTACGCTATCATTCACCAATTCACCATCAGCAGCATCGCCTCGAAAGCCATGTTCGGGACCAAATATTTTTACAATGTTTACACCCAGATTCTTCAAAGTATCGGCCAAATGGGTAGAGCCAACCAAAGAAGTGTGATTAACTACCAGAGCCACCTTTTTGCCCTTTAGCAAGGGAAGAAGTTTGTCAAGCTGATCGGCCCCACACTGTACTGTTTTGGGTGTTGGATCTTGACCAATAGGGACTGCCGAATGAGGTTTATAGGAACAGCCAATCACCAATATGAGTACACTTAAAAATCGTATCATTCAAATAATGTATTTTGCAAGCATTCAAAAATAGAAATACTCTTTGAACCTTTCCTATTTCATTGCCAAACGTATTAGCCGACAGCAAAAAGAAGGCTTTTCGGCCACCATTCACAAAATTGCTGTGGTGAGTGTGAGCCTTGGTCTGGCTGCAGCCATTAGTTCCTTCCTGATTATGCATGGTTTCCAGGAAGCCGTGAAGCAGAAGATGTACAGCTTCAGCGGTCATTTGGTGGTTTCGGCACTTTCCTACAATAATTCGATGGAGGAAACTCCTTTTGATTTTAACCTTGATCTCTACAATAACCCCGAGCATTACGAAGGTGTTCGTCACATTCAGGAATACGCACACAAAACGGGTTTGCTGAAAACGGAAGAGGAAATACTGGGAGTGGTGATAAAGGGAGTCAGTAAGCGCTTTGATACGCTTGCCTTTGCCAAAACAATGATAGAAGGTCGCTTTATTCATTTTCCTGATTCGGCTGTGGCCAACGAAGTGGTCATCAGTAAAGTGATTGCAAACAAGCTGAGGCTAAAGACAGGTGACGAGTTGGTGGTACACTTTTTTCAAAACCCACCACGCTTGCGCAAACTAAAAGTTACCGGCATTTATGAAACGAATTTGTCTGAATACTTCGATGGTAAGATGATCATCAGTGATATCAGAATGGTGCAGCGCTTGAACGAATGGGCTGATAGTATTGCCGGTGGACTCGAAGTTTTTGTGAAAGACATTAATCAAGCAGAAACTGTAGGTGAAGACATCCACAACAGTATTGATTATGATTTACAAGTAACCAGTACGGCCTATAAATACCAGCAGGTGTTTCAGTGGTTAGAACTTATCAACCGTCAGGTAAATATTTTGCTGGTGATCATTCTTACCGTGATCTGTATTAACATGATCTCCATCGTGCTGATTTTGGTCATGGAGCGCACGCAAATGATCGGCATGCTAAAGGCTATGGGAGCCACCAACGGCTTGGTGCGTTCTATTTTTATTAACAACGGTGTTAACCTGATCACGCGGGGTTTGTTCTGGGGCAATGTAATTGGTCTGGGCTTTTGTTACCTGCAGTACCAGTTTAGAATAATCCCTTTAAATGCACATGATTACTATATCAGTTATGTGCCTATAAGCTGGCATTGGGATGTGGTGCTGTTGCTAAATGTTCTCATGTTTGCAGTAGTGTCCGCGGTACTCTTGCTACCCACCATGATCATTTCAAGAATCAATCCAATTAAGGCGATTAAGTTTGATTAGGGATAATTGAAGTTGATCAGTTAACTGTTAACAGTGAATTAAGAACTAATTGGCGGGAATGTATTTCTTGAACCAACTACTGATCGTCATTTGCAACACGCCAAAGAAGGCTTCTTTAAAAATCCCAGCCGACATTTTGGATTCTCCGCGCACGCGCTCGGTAAATATGATGGGAACTTCCTGAAGTTTGAAACCGTATTTCCAGGTGATGAATTTCATTTCGATTTGAAAGGCATAGCCTACAAATTTTATCTTATCCAGAGGAATGGTTTCCAACACTTTTCGTCTGTAGCAAACAAAACCGGCTGTGGTATCGGCTATTGGCATAGTGGTGATCAGTCGCACATACATGCTGGCAAAATAGGAGAGTAACACTCTGCCCATCGGCCAGTTCACAACATTTACCCCAGTGGCGTAACGGGATCCGATAGAAAGGTCAGCGCCCTGTAAGGCACAGGCATTGTATAACTGAACAAGATCTTTGGGATCGTGTGAAAAATCTGCGTCCATTTCCAATAAATAATCATATCCTTTTTCAATAGCATAATGAAAACCTGATATGTAGGCCGTGCCCAAGCCTTGTTTGCCGGGGCGTTTTAAGAGGTGTAGGCGACTAGTTTGGTCGTTGTAGATTTTTTGAAGGGATTCAACAATTTCAGCCGTTCCATCCGGTGAATTATCGTCAACAATCAGAATGTCAAACTCTTTGGGTTGCGAAAAGACAGCCTCAATAATCGCCTTTACATTTTCGCGCTCTTTGTAAGTGGGTATGATAACAATCGAATCGTTCACGGATGGTATTTGGAGGCTAAGCAAAACTACTAAAAGAATCCTCTTGAACAATTCATTTTTAGATTCAACACCCTCTGACAAGATAAGGGGTTGAAAAGCAGTTTTAAGTGCTTTTTTTAGGGCTTCCCTAAGCTTCTAAAGAGAACATAGTTTCAAGAAAATGGGGAAGGAAACGACCTTTTTCTCCTCTGCTCTCCAAACTTTTTGCAATTTTTCTGAAAAGGCTGGCAAGGGATCGTGCCCTACTGCTTTCATAAATTTTTGTGTGGCCGACCACGACCTTAAATAACCCAGAAATTGATCAAAGGTCCATTCCACCTTCAACGCAAAGTGCTCGGTTTGAACACTAGGGAAGGGAAAATAGATGTTGGCATATTCTTCTTCTATATGTTTTCGGGCAGCATCCCAATAAGGGCCGACAATAGTATTGTAGTAGTGATAAAAGAGAGGATCTACTTCATTATTTACGCTAAGAACAGAATAGCCCCAGATCGCCAGTTTTCCACCCGGCTTACCAACGCGTTTGGCTTCAGCAAAAAACTTTTCTGTATCAAACCAATGCAGGGCCTGGGCAACGGTTATCAGGTCAAATGAGGCATCAGGAAAGGAATTCTGTTCGGCTGAACTGATGTGGTAGTGAATGTTTTTGCCTTGGATAGCATTAGCTAATTGCTGTTGACTGATATCGGTTGCTTCAACCCTTGTGAAGTGTTTGCACAACTCGCTGGCTACTTGCCCATTTCCGGTAGCACAATCCCAAGCTGCATCAAAGCTCTTTAGGTGGCTAAAAACATAAGCGTATAGTTCGGACGGATAGGAAGGTCTAAACGTTGCGTAAATGCTGGCATGATCAGAGAAATAATCCTTTTGCATAAGGAGTAGAGGGCTTTTGATCAAACTAAGTAAATATGGATTCTAGTCGACCTTGTCTTTTACGATTTTGGCTGAACTTTGTTAACAATTTATTAATATTAGACTTGAATAAAGCATTGGTGCACCGATTCCTATGAAACGCGTCTTAAGCAGTTTTTTTCTGATCATCAATTACAAAACCCTTATCGTAACCCTCCTGGCATTGGTTTCGACCTACATTTGTATACAGTATAATTTTACTGCCAAGTTTCCGGATATGCTGGTGGGGGTAGCCATTGTATTTCCAGTGGTTTTCTCGATTAGCTCTGCGTACACAAGGAGAGAAACAGCCTTACAACGCTTGTCTGATTTTAAAGGTCATGCCATAGCCATCTATTTTGCTACGCGCGATTGGCCAACCGATGGTGGGACCGATTTATCGAATCGTTCGCGAAATCTTATTTCTGAAATGTTTGTGTTGATGCGGGAAATGTTCATGACAAGTCACAATGCAGACTGGTCGAAGAACGAAAAAACGATGTATGATAAATTCTCTGAACTTTCGAGCCTGACGATGCAAATGCGTACGGCAGGCGTTCAGAGTGGAGAGATTTCACGGATCAGTCAGTATGTGAGTAAAATGATTATTGCTTTTGACAGCATGAAAGTAATTCACAATTACCGAACACCAATTACGCTTCGAGCTTATAGTAAAGTTTTCATTTATATTTTTCCCATTCTCTATGGGCCGTATTTTGCGAGTGCACATATGGACTACTCTATGCATTTGGAGTATGTGATGCCGGCCTTATACAGTTTTATTCTGGTGAGTTTGGATAACATTCAGGATCATCTGGAAAATCCTTTTGATGAAGTGGGAGAGGATGATATCAAGATTGATGCGCACGAAACGCTCCGTCAGCTTTCATAACAAAAGAGCAAGTCTCTACGATCCGGCACGGGCCAGAAAAAAACGCCTTTCAGTAAAACTGAAAGGCGTTTTTGTTCTGATTTTTGATTTCTATATTCTAACCTTTTACAGCTATTCCAAGCTCTTTCAACTGCTCTTCAGAAATTGTAGAAGGTGTATCAATCATCACATCGCGGCCTGCATTATTTTTAGGGAAGGCAATGAAATCGCGGATGGAGTCGGAGCCACCAAAAAGCGAACACAGGCGATCGAAGCCAAAGGCGATACCTCCGTGTGGAGGCGCTCCAAATTCAAAGGCTTCCATTAAGAAACCAAATTGTTTTTTTGCTTCTGTTTCGCTAAAGCCCAAATGACTGAACATCATTTGTTGCGTGGGTCTGTCGTGGATACGAATAGAGCCACCGCCAATCTCTGTTCCATTCAACACCATGTCGTAGGCATTGGCGCGCACTTTTCCAGGATCTGTTTCTAACAGATGTAGGTCTTCTCGCTTTGGTGAAGTGAAGGGATGGTGCATAGCGTGATAGCGCTTTGTCTCCTCATCAAACTCTAACAAAGGAAAATCCAATACCCACAGGGCAGAGAATTTTGATTTATCGCGGAAGCCGAGTTGCTCGCCCAAGAACAAACGTAACTCACTCAATTGCTTGCGAGCCGCATTTGTTTCACCAGGGAGGATCAAGAGTAAATCACCTGGTTGTGCTTTAAAGGTTTCTACCCACTTCTTCAAGTCATCTGAAGTATAAAATTTATCTACAGATGACTTGATAGTTCCATCTGTTCTGTACTGCACATAGATCAATCCTTTTGCTCCTACTTGTGGACGCTTTACAAACTCAGTAAGCTCATCCAATTGTTTTCGTGTATAATCGCTGCATCCGCTGGCGTTTACTCCCACTACTAATTCTGCGCTATCAAATACACCAAAGTTTTTACCAGAAGTTAAATCAATGCCTTCACCTTTTAACTCTACAAACTTCATGTCGAAGCGTGTGTCCGGCTTATCGCTGCCGTAATATTTCATCGCATCAGCATATTGCATGCGCTGTACAGTTGGCAGGTCAATTCCCTTAACCGCCTTGAATAAATGACGGATTAATCCTTCGAAGGTGTTGAGAATATCTTCTTGTTCTATGAAGGCCATCTCGCAGTCGATCTGTGTAAACTCGGGCTGACGATCGGCTCGTAAATCTTCATCGCGGAAGCATTTTACAATTTGGTAATAGCGATCAAATCCAGACACCATCAACAATTGCTTAAAGGTTTGGGGTGATTGTGGCAAGGCGTAGAACTCGCCATTGTGCATACGAGAAGGTACGACAAAATCGCGAGCTCCTTCAGGCGTTGATTTTATGAGCACCGGTGTTTCTACCTCAATAAAATTTTGGCCATCTAAATAGGCGCGTGTTTGTTGTGCCACTTTGTGACGTAACTGTAATTTTTCGCGCACGGTATTTCTGCGCAAATCGAGATAGCGATACTTCATGCGAAGGTCATCACCACCATCGGTTTCATCTTCAATGGTAAAGGGTGGCAACTTAGCGGAGTTGAGCACAGTAAGTTTGGTCACTTTTATTTCCACCTCACCGGTATTGATCTTGTCATTTTTGGATAGACGTTCCGCCACAAGACCCTCCACTTGAATGACAAATTCACGGCCAGTAGCACGTGCTTCGGCAAATAGAGTCGGGTCAGTCTTACCTTCTTCAAAAATCAATTGAGTGATACCGTAGCGATCGCGCAGGTCAATCCACAACACACTGCCTTTATCGCGACTGCGCTGCACCCAACCGGCCAGTTTTACTGTTTTTCCAACATCCGAAAGTCTTAATTCACCGCAAGTATGAGTACGTAGCATAGAGAAATGTTAATTTTGTTCGCCAGCCGGAGCTTTAACGTAGGCTGGGCGCGAATTTAATTGATTCTTAACGAGCTATGCGATACTCCCTCATTATTTTCCTGTTGATTTTTAGTGCCTTTGTCGAAAAGCCCAAATTGGTGAAGACCAAATTGGCAGATGGAATGTCCGCCTCCATTCCGGCAAGCTTCAAGCCCATGGATGAAATGGACTTTACTCAGCGCTACCCTTCTGTGCGCGCTCCTCTGGCCGCCTTCACGAATGAGGATCGGGATGCAGACTTTAGTGTGAATATTTCAGCTACCCAATGGCCCGATGCTGATGTAACGATGGCCAGTAAATTCTTTCGGGCCGGCTTAGTCAATCTTTTTGATAAGGTTGATTTTATCAGTGAAGGCGTGCGCGAAGTTCACGGAAAACAATTTATTTATTTCGAGATCGAATCTCGCATGAGCGGAACTAGAACGAATGAAGAGAATCGTTCGCCCATCTCAAAGTACACCTACATTCAATACCTGGTAGAGAAAGATCGCACGCTTGTCTTTACATTCAGCTGTCAGGCGCGTGCTCGCCAGGACTGGGAGGAGACAGCTCTTTTAGTGATGAAATCTTTGAAAATAAAGTAAGAGTCTGCTGCTGAATTTATCCTAAACCCAGCAGCAGCCCCTTCATGCTTATTCCCCCAGCAACTGAAGAATTTCAGCGTTGCTTACAGAGTAGTCTACCAAGCGGTTAGTGTACACGTGGTTTAACCATTGATTGCCCGCATCATAGTTTACTGCGGGTTTGTTGAAGTGAACAAAATCGACCGTCAATCTAAAATCCAATTTGCCCAGGTGATCAAATTCTTCGTTGTTGAATTTGAAAGGATCGCCCCAGAGTATGTTGTTCGGTACAGCCATGCTGTTGGTATAGCAGTTCAATCCAACCTGTAATACCTGTGGCCAGTCTACGAGGTAAAATCGGTCGTGCACTGTCCAGGTTTTGTCTGCATCGTATTTATAGAGCATGATAAAGGCATTGCCAACACGCACCACGCGAAGGATGATCCATTCGGCTTTGGCATCGCGAAGTTTTAAATTGGAACGACTGTTGAGTGTGTATTTTGTTTCGATCACCTGCTTGCCACTTTCTTCGGCAACACCGGTGGTTATAAACATCCAATTCTCCTCTTTCTCTTTCCATTGTGTTTTGTCCGTACGCTTCGGAACACGCACCATCAAACCTCCTAATGACCATTTAGTGGTAGCGATATCCGTTGTTAGTCCGGTGGCGCGTATGCGGGCACGCACATCAAAATCACCTCGAATATCTTTGTAAAGAAAGGGAGCATTTTTATCAGCAAACCATCCGGAAGTTCCAGGTTCCAAGATGAGGTTGCCATCCTTAATTTCTTTTCTTTTTGCTTTATCGGGCCATCCTTCTGTTTGATGAAGCCATTTCCAGCTCGCTAATTCTTCATCCTTTGAAAAGGAAGTATTCAAGTCTGAAGTGCTTATTGATTGTGAAAAGGAGGTGAAGAGCGTTAAGCTAAAGATGAACCCCACTAAAAATTTTCGAAGCATAAATACATTTATTAAACAGGTATATACTTAGAATCGGGAGCAGAAGTTTCATAATTTTATACCCCCAAATCCCGTATTTGTCAGCTAATGATTGAATTGTACACAGACGACTATTTTATGCAAGAAGCGCTAAAGGAGGCGCAGAAAGCATTGGAGATTGGGGAAGTACCTGTGGGCGCTGTGGTGGTGTGCAATAACCGGATTATTGCGCGGGCTCATAACCAGACTGAAAAGTTGACAGATGCCACAGCCCATGCGGAGATGCTGGCGGTTACAGCAGCAGCTAATTTTCTTGGTTCGAAGTATTTAACAGAATGCACCTTATATGTTACCTTAGAGCCGTGTACCATGTGTGCTGGGGCCCTTCATTGGGTTCAGCTAGGACGCTTGGTATTTGGCGCTTCGGATGTGCAGCGGGGGTACAGCTTACTGAAGTCCCCGGTGCTGCACCAAAAAACAGAAGTGACCAGTGGAGTAAAGGCAGAGGAGGGTAAGACCCTGGTGAACACTTTTTTTAAAAGTATTAGAGATTAAAAATTATAGATGTAATGGACGTAAAAGGAAGAATCATTCAAATGTTGCCCATGCAAACTGGTGCGGGTAAAAACGGGCAATGGCGCAAGCAGGAGTTTATTGTTGAGACACAAGGTAAGTACCCCAAGAAGGTTTGTCTTTCTGCCTGGGGCGATAAAATTGATCAGTTTGGATTGGCTGTAGGTCAAACCGTAAGTGCTTCCGTAGAACTGGAAAGCAGAGAATACAACAACCGTTGGTATACAGAAGCACGTGCCTGGAAAGTAGAAAAGCAGGGTAGCGAAGGTGGCAATTATGCAGCGCCTCCTGCCTACGATACCTTTGATGCACCAGCAGGGCCTCAATCCTCAGACGATCTGCCCTTTTAATAAGCAGATAAATTGACCTTAGCGAACTAATAGAGTAGCATGAAGGTTGTAAAGCAAACTGAGCGAGAGTAGTCTTGTTTTTGTAATGACCTTTCGCTGCACGTGTAGCAACAAATTTAAACAACTAAAAAATTACCTATGGCATTTACACTTCCTAACCTTCCGTATGCACACAATGCATTGGAACCACACATTGATACAAAGACCATGGAGATTCACCATGGTAAGCACCACAATGCATATGTCACCAACTTGAATGCAGCAGTGGCCGGTAAGCCGGAAGAGAGCTTAAGCATTGAAGAGATTTGCAAAAACATTTCAAAGTACCCGATGGCCGTTCGCAACAATGGTGGTGGTCATTATAACCACAGTTTGTTCTGGACTGTCATGGGGCCAAATGCAGGTGGCACTCCTACAGGTGCCTTGGCCGATGCTATCAATACTGCCTTTGGAACATTTGATGAATTCAAAGCAAAGTTTGCAGCTGCCGGAACCACTCGTTTTGGTTCTGGCTGGGCATGGTTGATTGTAGGTGCTGATGGAAAATTAGCCGTTACCTCAACCCCGAATCAGGATAATCCTTTAATGGATATTGCGGAAGTAAAAGGCACTCCAATTTTAGGTATGGATGTTTGGGAACACGCTTACTATTTGCACTACCAAAATCGTAGACCTGATTACATTGCCGCCTTCTGGAATGTGGTGAATTGGTCTGAAGTGGCAAAGCGTTTTGCTGCCGCGAAATAATTTTTCAGTGAATCTGTTTAGAGAGCCTTGTGATTTTTCACAAGGCTTTTTTAATGAGGTAGCCCCTGTAGATAATGGAATGGGAAGGCTTTGTTTCTGACGTTGTAATTTGTTCCGCCTGATAAAGAAGAATCCGTATTGTCAACTGGCGGGATCGGCTTTCGAAGTAGACCTGGTTTTCATTATAAAGTAAATCCCGGACAGTGCACCTAGTACCAATAGCAGATCAACATTGATGGGAACATTATTGCAGTTCGGTGGAGGATTGGCTCTCAGACAAGGATTGTTACCATTGCCTCCTCCGGGTCCACCGCCATTTCCACCACCATTCCCCCCACCGTTTCCTCCGCCATTACCATTACCATTTCCTGGTTGAGCAACCGAAAACTGTACGAACAGTAGTATAACAAGAAGGAAATGAAGAAGCGAACGCAGCGCCACAGGAAGCCACCCTACAATTTTCACGGAATGATGATTAAAGCCAAAAATCTGTTTACACAGATATATTAATACACCTAAGTAAACAAATTAATTGTAAGATTGTTCCAATGAATATGGGTTTTTTAGGCTTTTTATTGGTTATTTTTCGCCCTTTTTGAGATTTTAAGCAGCCCGAAGTCGATGCATAAAAACCTATACCTGAATTAATATATCAAGTGAAATAGGTAAAAATCAGCGGCCTGAAACATGTGGTAGTTGGATACTGAAAACCGAACCCTCTCCCCAGGTTGAATTCATTATAATTTTACCATCCATTTTCTGAATGGCTTCCTTAGCAATGTAAAGACCAAGGCCAGAGCCTGAAGAGCTGGCCGTGCCTCTGTAAAACATGTTGAATAATTTGCTCTTATACTCCTCTCTTATTCCTTCACCATTGTCGATGATGTCGATTACTGCAAAGTTGTTTTGTTGGTAAGACCTGATTTTGACGTAGGGTGTCTGGTCGCTTAGTTTTTTCTGATACTTAATGGCGTTTGAGAGAATATTGCTGAGCGCAACTTTTAGCAAAAAATGATCCGTACGTAGTTCATTTATCTCCAAATCATATTGGAAGTTGATTCGGTTGTAGTTGTCGAGGAATTCGAACTTGGTGTTGATTTCCTCAATGATATTTTTCAATTCAAGTTTTTCATAAACCAACTGTTTGCGATTGGTTCTGGAATAATCCAGTACTTCATTGATGAAATTCTCAAGACGATCCACACTCTTATCAATCTTATCGATGTATTGTTCTGCCAAGTGTGGTTCCATCTTACTGATTGTCACCAAACCTTTTATGGATTTTAAAGGAGCACTTAGATCATGCGAAACACTGTAAACAAAACGATCGAGTTCTTCATTGGTTTGCTTTAATTCTGAGTATGTACTTTCTACTTTGGCTTTTTCACTTTTTAAATTCTCCTCTGCATACTCTAAATCAGAGACCACACGTCCCACTAAGAGAGAGAGGAACATCATGGTGCTCATGCCCAGGTGAACGTTGGCAAACTGTGTTGAGCCTTGTGTTATTAACAAGGAAGAAGCAAAATCAAAAAGAGGCAGTAAATAACTGAGAAGAAAGATGATCACATTTAAAATAATAGATGCCTCGAAGCCCCAACGCAGGGCAAAGAGCGTGGCCCCTATGCCATAGATGAACCAATATTTATCGAAAGGAAAAAGCAGGGAAAGCATGATGAAGGCAATGCTGACAAGACCCAATTCGAATAGCGATTTTTTGGTCAGGCCATTCAGGTCCTTTCGCAGTTTGATACTCATTCGCCCTGGATTGAATTCGAAGAAATAGAGTAAGGCAATTGCAGCAGGTAAAACAGTAATGAAATCAGACAACCAATACAAGGCAACTTTATCCAGATCTCCCTTTACAAATCCATAATGATAAACGTAAATAGAGTTAACGCTTACCGGGATCAGGATGCCGAAAAAGACAAAAAACATAAAGGACCGCGTGTTCTGAAAACGGGGTCCATCGGTATCTTTTAGAAAGAGGGTACATAAAAACCAAGAAGCAAGAGCTACCACTGCTTCATGAGTAGATAGCAACGCCATGCGTGGTGTAAAATTGCTCACCCCCCAGATCATGAGGGTAGTTACTCCGTTGATGAGCAGGATGGGAAATATTTTCCAACCAAACCAGTGGATGAAAACAATGCCCAGCACTAAGGGTAGGTATAAGAGCAAGGAGTTGGTAACTGTTCCTAATTGGAAGGACAGGTACGAGAGTATGAACAGGAGCCCTTGTAGGAAAAGGGCACGAATACCAATTTGAAAAACAGTAGTCACGCTAAGAGGGATGGTGCTCCTAAAGTAAACAAAATTATTTTATACCTGATCGCTTACCCCCTCCGTATACAAGCACTTCTACTTCTTGAACTTATTCATGAGCATTGCCAATTTTTCCTCCATGCTCACCTCTTTTACTTGCGGTTTATCATCTCTTCTTTTGCCGGCTGGTCTGGCTTTTTGTTGTGTAGGAGCTGGTGCTTCGCTGAAAGGGTCTGTCTTCATCGAAAGACCAATCCGTTTACGCGCAACGTCCACCTCCGTAACCGTGACCTCAACTTTTTGCTGAACGTTCACCACGAGGTTGGGATCTTTCACAAAATTATCAGACAAATGGCTGATGTGTACCAGGCCATCTTGGTGAACGCCAATATCGACAAAGGCACCGAAGGCTGTTACATTGGTAACAATGCCTGGCAACTTCATACCAATTTTTAAATCTTTGATTTCATTCACCCCATCCGTAAAACTGAAAGCCTCAAACGTTTCACGAGGATCGCGTCCTGGTTTTTCTAATTCTGAAAGAATATCGGTAAGGGTAGGCAAGCCCACCTTTTCGGTGATGTAATTTTTCAGATCGAGTTGCTTGCGCAATTCAGCACTGCTCATTAACTCTTTCACACTACAGCCTAAATCCTTCGCCATTTTTTCTACGATCGGATAACTCTCCGGGTGAACAGCACTTCTGTCCAATGGATTTTCCGCTTCGTGAATGCGCAAGAAACCAGCAGCTTGTTCGAATACCTTTTCACCTAAGCGTGATACCTTCATCAACTCTTCGCGATTCTTGAAAGGGCCATGTTGATTGCGATGTTCTACGATGTTTTTAGCGATGGAGGTATTCAATCCGGAAACATAAGAGAGTAACTCTTTGCTGGCAGTATTTACTTCAACGCCTACCGAGTTAACACAACTCATCACTACATCATCCAAGCCTTGTTTAAGTTTTATCTGATCTACATCGTGTTGATACTGACCTACACCAATGGATTTAGGATCGATCTTTACCAATTCAGCCAAAGGATCGGTTAATCTTCGCCCAATCGATACCGCACCCCGAACGGTTACATCATAATCCGGAAATTCTTCACGAGCTACATCACTGGCAGAATAAACAGAAGCTCCGCTTTCATTCACCATGACTACCAAAATCTTGTTGGGAAGCCCAATGGATTTTACAAAGGCCTCTGTTTCACGACTGGCGGTACCATTTCCAATAGCAATGGCTTCAATGTCGAATTTTTCACAAAGCTCTTTTACAATACCGCGAGACTTGGCGGTTTCGCGTTGTGGTTCGTGTGGATAAATGTTGGTGTTGAAAAGAAGTTTGCCTTGCCGATCCAGGCACACAAGTTTACAGCCCGAACGGAAACCAGGATCAAGCGCTAATACATTTTTCTGTCCAAGAGGAGCTGCCAACAACAGCTCTTTCATGTTCGTACAGAAAACCTTGATGGCTTCATCGTCTGCCTTCATCTTACTTTCAATGCGAACCTCTGTTTCTAAGGAGGGTCGGATTAAACGCTTGTAGCTGTCTTTGATAGCTAAGCGAATTTGTTCGGTGGAAGCATTTTCTGTTCTGATGTATTGTTTCTCGATGGAGTCAATGGCAGCTTCTTCAGCAGGAAAAATATCGAGCATGAGAATGCCTTCTTTTTCTCCTCTTCGCATGGCGAGCATGCGATGGGAAGGCACCTTACCAATGGGTTCTTTCCATTCGAAGTAATCTTTAAACTTCTGGCCTTCCTCTTCTTTTCCTTTCAACACGCGCGATTCGGCCACTCCCTGCTTCCAGAAAATTTCACGCACTGCTTTACGCGTTTCCTGATTTTCGCTCACCCACTCAGCAATAATATCGCGGGCGCCATCTAATGCTTCTTCTTGTGTAGTCACGCCTTTTTCAGCATCTATGAAAGAAGCTGCCAATTCAGTAAGGTTAATTTTTTCCTGAGAAAATATTCGCTCTGCCAGCGGCTCTAAACCTTTTTCTTTCGCAGCAGTAGCGCGAGTTTTTCTTTTTGGTTTGTAGGGAAGGTATAAATCTTCTACTTCAGAAAGCGTTTCTGACTTTGCAATAGCCGAGAGTAACTCGGGTGTAAGCTTTCCCTGCTTTTCAATGGAGGTGATAACCGCCTCTTTTCGTTTATCCAGTTCGCGCAATTGTTCAATGCGATCGCGCACATTGGCAATCATCACTTCATCCATGCTGCCGGTCATCTCTTTACGATAGCGGGAAATGAAAGGAATAGTAGCCCCCTCTTCCAATAAAGCCGCTACGGCATCAACATTTTTGAGAACTAATGAAAATTCTTTTGCGATTTGCTGGGTCCAACGGGAAAAATTCTGCTCTACACTCATAGTTTAAAATAGGGATGCAAATTTAGGATTCGGTATTGATTGGGCAAGGGTGTAAACCTTTATTCTCTGTCAGTTTATGTCGCGCGTTCTTGTTTGGAATCTTTACCAAAAATAAATGACAATAGCTGCCTAAGAGAGCAAGATTTCGGTTGAAGAAAGCCTTTTTGTGCTTCAATTTTGAGTCATAAACCATAGCTTTATGATAATGGAAGCCCAGGAGGTCATCAACTACAAGCGAATCGAAAAGGCCATCTTGTATTTGGAGAATAATTTTATTCAACAACCCCGCTTAGATGAAGTGGCCGATGCTGCCAGTGTAAGTCCTTTTCATTTCCAGCGCTTATTTACAGAGTGGGCGGGTATCAGTCCAAAGCGTTTTTTACAGTTTTTGACTGTGGATTTTTTGAAAAAAAAATTGGCAGAGTCGAAAAATCTGATCGATGCCGCGGAAGTAGCGGGCCTTTCTAGTCAATCGCGTATTTACGATTTATTTACTACGCTGGAAGCCGTTACACCACAGGAATATAAATTGCATGGCAAGGGTTTGCGTATCGATTATGGCTTCCATGAAACTCCTTTCGGGCAAGCGTTGATTGGTGTAACCGAACGTGGTATCTGCTGGCTTTCCTTTGTGAGCACAGATGAAGAACCACGTTTGCAGTTGGAAACCATGAAAGAACATTGGTATCAATCCATTTTTCATGAATCGAAAGACTTAACAGCCAGTATCGCATCAAAAATATTTTTACCAAACCACGACCAACCACAAAAGCTGCATGCCTTGGTGAGGGGCACCAACTTTCAAATAAAAGTGTGGGATGCTTTATTGAGAATCCCTCAGGGACAAGTAACCACGTATCAACAAATTGCTCAAGGCATTCAACAACCCAAAGCCTTGCAAGCCGTAGGCTCAGCCGTTGGCGCTAATCACATTGCGTATTTAATTCCCTGCCATCGTGTAATTCGCAAGGATGGTATATTGGGCGAATACCGCTGGGATGCTGTCCGGAAGAAAAGCATGATCGGATTTGAGATGGCAAAGAGAAATGGTCAATGAACAATTGACAATAAATAATGAACAGTTAGTTCAGTATTAAGTAAGGCTTAATCTTTTCAATTGTTCCTGCCGTGAGCAATTGAATTTTCTGTAGGACATCAACAGTAGTGAATGCACCATGCTGAAAACGATAGGCAATGATTGCCTTTGCCTCTTTTTTGGTTAGGTAGGGATGTCTCTCCAGCTCTTCTTCTGTGACCTGGTTTAGATTGAGTTGCTTGGGTTGAAAATCGGGAGCAATAAATGATTTGTTTATCAAGGTTTTAACAATTGCACTATCTAATCCATACACTTCCGATAGCTGCTCACTTCGAATAAAGCCACCTAAGCTTTCGCGATACTTAAAGATACGCACGGACAACTTTTCACCAATGCCGTATATTTTTTTGAGTTGACTCGTGTCTGCTGTGTTGATATCAAACTTAACACGAATGGGCCGTAAGATCTGATCAGATTTTGTGCCGGCATATTTTCTTTTCTCTCTTATTAATGAATCTGGTAATAAGACATAGGGCTCCAGTTCCTGAAAAAGAGAAGAATCCATACCATATAGCTTTAGGAGATCTTTTTTTACTTTAAAGTTGCCTCCCTTCGCTCTATAGTTTTGCATGCGCGTGGCCAGTCTTCCTGAAAAACCAAGCTCAATAAGTTCATCGCTGCTTACTGTATTGGGATCAAAATTGAAACGTCTTTTTTGACGAGTTGGAGTAGTTACCGGGTGCTTGATTTGTTGTGTCTGCCAATCGGAAATCAAACTATCTAAAAGTGCTTTATCAGCGGTGGACGTGCCGGCTTCTCTACTGATCCAGCTTCGGTAAACAGGTTCGGAGAAAAGAATCACCAACATGATCGGTAGGAGAACTAAAAAGCCATTGCTTTCCTGCCGGGAAAAGCCAAAAAAATTGCGTACGAGTTTTCGCAGATTCATATACTAAGGAGCCCTTCGAACTAAAATAGAAAGTTTACGTTCGAAGTCAAAGTGGAGACTGGCCTGTTATTTAAAATAATTCTAAATAATGCTTCTGGTGATTTTCATCACATCGCATAAGCCGGCAGACCTTACTTTTGTGATCCGATGAACGAGAATTTTAAGTCTTTAGTCCTTACTTACAAAACCGCCCCTGTGGCAGTGCGCGAGCAGGTATCGTTGAACGAAGCTGGCGTGAAGCAGTTTTTGAAGTTTATAAGCGAATTCACCACGGCAACGGATGTTTTGGTAGTTTCTACCTGCAACCGTACCGAGATTTATTACAACTCTGAAAAGGATTTCACAAAAGAGATTTTTCAAGGCTTGCGCCTTGTAAAGGGTCTGGATGCTGACTTGAGCAACTATTTCCAACAACTTGCTGGCAAGGAGGCAGTTCAACATTTATTTGAAGTTTCGTTGGGTCTTGATGCCCAGGTGGTGGGTGACTTGCAAATTTCGGGGCAAGTTAAAAGTGCTTACCAATGGACTGCCGATGAGAATATGGCAGGACCTTTTTTACATAGATTATTGCACACCATCTTTTTTGTAAACAAACGAGTGGTACAAGAGACAGCCTTCCGCGATGGTGCTGCCTCTATATCGTATGCTGCTAAGGAATTGGCAGAAGACTTGACATCCTCTCACCGCGATCCAAAAATTTTGGTGGTAGGGGTTGGAGAAATTGGTCAGGACGTTTGTCTCAATTTGAAGGAGTCGTCTTTAAAGAACGTAACCATTCTCAACCGTTCGGTAGACAAGGCTGAAAAGCTGGCAACCACCTGTGGTTTTCAGTTTGGTGGTTTAGAAAACCTGATTGCGGAAATACAAAAGGCCGATGTGGTGATCAGTTCAGTCTCCGGAGAAAGTCCGCTTATCAATCGCGATTTGTTGAAAGAGATTTCGATCATTTCGCATAAGTTTTTTATTGATCTCTCTATGCCGCGAAGCGTGGAGCCAGCTGTAGAAGAAATTCATGGCGCCATTGTCTATAACCTGGATGACATTCACGAAAAAACAAATGAAACTGTTGAGCGAAGAAAGGCTGCCATCCCTCAGGTGCAGGCCATCATTCAACAAGCCATTCTGGAATTCGAAGACTGGTCCAAGGAAATGGTAGTGTCTCCCACTATTCAAAAACTTAAAAATACCCTTGAGCAAATCCGCAAAGAAGAAATTGCTCGCTTCCTGAAAAATGCCAAACCAGAAGAGGCAGAGAAGTTGGAAGAGATGAGTCGCTCACTCATGCAAAAAATTCTCAAGTATCCGGTACTTCAATTAAAGGCAGCGTGCAAGCGCGGTGACGCTGAATCTCTGACAGAAGTATTACACGACTTGTTCAATCTGGAACGAGTGGAGGAGAAGAAGCATTAAAAATTTACGATAGTAGATTTACGAAGTACGACTTTCATTCTCCTTAGGCAATTCTTGATATTGGACATTGACAATTGTTCATTTTTTTGCCTGTAATTTTCTTTCCTATCTTTCGACTCATCTCAACAAAACCACCCAGTACGCGTGTCTGAGGGCGAAAAACCTTTCATCGATCTGATTAACCAGAACCAGGGACTTATTCATAAGGTTTGTATGCTTTATGAAAATGACCGAGAAGCACGCAACGATCTGTTTCAGGAAATTGTACTACAACTTTGGCGATCCTTTCCCACATTTAGAGGAGAGGCCAAAATCACTACCTGGATGTATCGCATTGCACTGAACACGGCTATTTCAGGTTTGAGAAGAAGAGGCCGTACCATTAAGACAGAAGATATCGTTGAGAAGCATTTTAACTTCTCTGATGTTTCAGACGATCATCAGGAGGAGAATTTTCAAAAGTTGCAATGGGCCATTAAGCAACTGACTGAGATTGAGCGAGCGATGATTATGATGGCCTTGGACGAAATTCCGTATGAAGAAATTGCCGAGACAATCGGTATTACACAAAATAATGTTCGCGTGCGCATGAACCGCATCCGCGAAAAACTTAGAAAGTTGATGACACCATGAGTTTGGAACTGGACGATCTTAAATCCATTTGGAAGGGGAATAAGCCTTTTGAAGCAAAGCCTGCAGAAGAAATTGCAGCCATGCTAAAGGGCCGAAGCAATTCTCCCATAGCAAAATTGAAACGCAGTACTTGGTTTGAATTGGTACTGACGATGGTCTTCGGTGTAATCATGCTTTTCTACTCGTTCACCTTGCCCAGCGGAGCACTCAAATGGTCAGTGGTGGCAACGCTTATCTTATTTGTGGTGTATTGTATTTATTACTTCAAGAAATTGAAATTACTGAATCGTTTTGATGCATCCCATCAGAACATTCGAGAGAACCTGGAAAAATTGGTAAAGGATCTTAACACCTATCTATCTTTTTACAAGACGAGTTATGCTGTCGTTTTTCCGGCTTACTTCTTTTTAGTGCTTCTCTTCACTGCTATTGAAAGAGGAGCCGATGCTTTTTTACATCAATTGACCCAACCCGAAACGATTCTACGATTATCCATTGCTTCGTTGGTATTCATTGCCATCATGGTGCTGGTATCCAAATGGTATTTGAAAAAATTATATGGCAACCACCTGGAGGACCTCAAAGAATTGTTGAAAGATATTGAAGACTCAAGCGCGCAAAGCAAGGAGTGAAAACGATAAAGCGGTGGTGACTTTGTCTATCACTTCAGGTGTGAGTAATTGTTGATTGATCTCTATCGTAATTCCCATGTATTCTTCTTCCGAGAATCGAGTTCGCAAGTAAGCCATAAATCCGTCAGGAGCATTGTCAGACGAATCCTTCAAATCAATGCGAAGATCTCCCATAGCCTGTTCCAGAGAGCTCATGAGTTGCAGCGCTATTGTTTTTTCGAAAGACCGCTGCGAATCAAAGACGATACCAATATCCGTTAAGTAAATTCTCTCTTGAAATGCGGATGGAAGACTGCGAATGGATAAGTGAACAACCGGTTTGGGAAGCATGGCCAACGCATGTTCTACCCGTAGTCGATATGGAAAATAGTATTTATCCAATAACAATTGTTTGTCTTCATCACCGAGATCGGTAGTAAAAGCTGAGAATAGGTGTGGATTGCTTAAGGATTGATTCACATCCACCAGTAAGCGCGTAGTTTGATGAGAGAAGCATGACACATCAAGGGATTCTGATAAAGCTACGGTAATGTCCAGCGCACCTGCGTCCCAACCTTTGGGTGAGCTAAGAATTTCGTCTGTTGGAAATAGCCCTCTATACCGAATCGGCACCTGATTACCGGCATATTCGCAAGAAAGAATAAGTGATAAGGAGGCCATTCGGTATCTAGTTTTCTGCTAGTGATCGTTTCGTTAAATTTTAAGGATTGATTTAGACGTGCCAAGTAGTGGCTCGTGTTCTTTAAAAAACATGAAGCAGTTTACTAATAATGAGATCAAAGACTTCAAACAAGATGAGAATAATGATGATCCATTCAAGTCGACTGCTTTCTCTATGATTTGATATTTCTCTGAACACCGTAAGGTTGTCTTCAATAATG
>Ga0075163_10000681_pt1 | contig 44412 bp, 29 predicted proteins | sample JI1023141ADNA_FD_71478 | JGI IMG/M metagenome (GOLD analysis project Ga0075163, IMG submission 71478) | Wastewater effluent complex algal communities from Wisconsin, to seasonally profile nutrient transformation and Carbon sequestration -... | ecosystem: Engineered > WWTP > Effluent > Algae...
GCCGGATACCTCAGGTTGGATGAAATAAATTTGTAAAGCGCCGGAAGTCCTCCTTCAAATTCTGGCTCCTTGTCTACAAAATACAATTCTGCCGGATCGTCAGAAGCAGTAAGTCCTGATGCGCCACCACCTGTGCTCCCGGTGCTAGTGGCAAGCGCTTCGTTTCCAACCGATCCGGTTGTTGTGCCGGTAAGGTTGGGGTCTGTTACCTGGTTTAAAGCCGTGTGTGTTTCTACACTTACCGAATCACTGATACTTACGACACTATTTTCAGGGGTTTCTGTACGAGCCGGTGGTAACGGTTCTCTATTTGTTGTATTTCTTGCCGATTCCTCCGGTTTTGTATGAAACACGGTGGTAATGGTTGAATCCTGATAGAAAGGAACATCACTTTTTTGAGGGGGCAAATCATTTGGGTTGCTGAAATAAAACGCGAGTCCCATAAATGTACCAAAGCCGGATGCGACAAGGAACAATGATTTGAACAGGGTGTTTCCGTAAGCGGAACGGATGGCGTAAGCGCCGTAATTTTTATTGCGGCCACTAAAGATAACATCGTTTAGATGTTGCTGGTTGTTGATGAAGTAACTCATATAACTGGTTTTTAGTTTTCCTCCGGCGGTTATGGCGCGCTTCATAGTGCCGGCTTCGGAAGTAAAATTATTTATAAGCTGGAGATAATTCTACATGGTCATTAAATGTGGTCGTGGTTTGTTTGTATGTGGAGGAAAACAAAAGGGAATTGGTGATGGTAAAAAGGAATTATCTTAGTATCGTGATGTCGCCTTTTACAAGTTTGTGTTTGTCGGAAGCATTATAAAAAAATACATAAAAATAGGTGCCGTCAGGCACCTCGGCACCGGCCCACTTGCCATCCCACGGGGTGTAATGCGATTTTTGTGAATGCACGCGTTGCCCCCATTTATTAAAAACTTCGAATTCAAAATTAGGATGATTTTCCACATTGACGATTTGAAGAACGTCGTTGTAGCCATCGCCATTAGGCGTAAAGTGATTTTCGACAGCCACGCTGCAAAGTTCTTTTAGAATGCTAAAATTTAAGGTCGTGTCGGTAACCAAAGTGTCGGCACTGGAACGCACGGACACGCTTATTGAATAATTTCCTTCATTTAAATCGCTGATGCTGTTTACGTTTTGTTCTCCGGTACTCCACACAATGTTTATAATATTATCGGTGGTGGTGCCGGTTATATTTAAACCCGCTGTTCCTTTTTTACACGCGTCGGGCGTAAGTAGTATCTCAAACCCATAACTGGCTTGTGGAAAAAAAAAGCCCGGAAAGAGACAACATAAACAGACAGTAATTTTTTTGAGTAACATCATAATAAATTCCTCAGCATAGAGCACGATACGCAGGATAAATATAAATAACCCAAACCGAAGATAAAAATTGATATTTTTTTTATTTTAATTGTATCTTTAGCAGCATAGTTATGAAGAACATCATCGAAAAAGTGAGCCGCGAGGCCTTGCTGGCAGAACTGACCAGGGACCGTTATGTCAGGAAAACCAATAATGGACATAACGAAATTTATATCATTAACCACCACAATTCCCCAAACGTAATGCGGGAGATTGGACGTTTGCGCGAGGTGACTTTCCGGCACGCAGGAGGTGGCACAGGGAAAGAAATTGATATTGATGAATTTGATACCAGTTCGCACCCTTATCAGCAATTATTGGTTTGGAACCCGGAAGATAAGGAAATAGTGGGTGCCTACCGGTTTATCCTGTGCAAAGACGCCGAATACATTAATGGAAAAGTGCAGCTGGCCACTACTGAGTTATTTGATTTTAATGATAAATTTTACAAAGAATATTTACCGGAAACCATTGAGCTGGGTCGTTCGTTTATTCAACCCGATTACCAGCCAAGCGAACAGTTTCGTAAGGGACTCTTTAGTCTCGATAATTTATGGGATGGCCTGGGAGCTATTGTTATTGATAACCCTTCACAAAAACATTTCTTCGGCAAAGTCACCATGTACACTGATTTTAATGTGCACGCCCGGGATTTTATCCTTTCGTTCATGAACTACTATTTTCCTGATAAAGACCGTTTGGTAACTCCTATTCACAGTGTGAATATTAAAACCGATGTGAGTGATTTCATACAACAGTTAAAAGGTCTCGATTATAAGGAGGGGCACGCGGTACTGAACAAACATGTGAGGGCTTTAGAGGAGCATATTCCGCCTTTAGTGAACGCGTACATGAATCTTAGCGCGACCATGAAATCGTTTGGTACAGCCATTAACCCAGACTTTGGTGGTGTTGAAGAAACCGGCATTTTAGTCACTATCAGTGATGTGTATCAAAGTAAAAAAGAAAGGCATTTTAATTCGTACCTGGCGGAGAAAGGCTTGTTGAAACTATAATGCAAATCAGAAAAGCCATATTTAAACAAAGCGCCTCAAGTATTTTTGGCTGCCCTAAACCTACCTTACAGGAATACGCGTTTATTGGCCGCAGCAACGTAGGCAAGTCCTCTTTGATCAACATGTTGTGTAATAACAATAAGTTGGCCAAAACATCCGCTACGCCAGGTAAAACGCAGCTAATCAATCATTTTGTGATTAACGATCATTGGTACCTTGTGGATTTACCGGGTTATGGCTTTGCCAAAACAAGTAAGAGCTCACGGGCGAAATTTGAAACGATCATTTTTGATTACTGTAAAAAACGAGAAACATTGGCCTGTTTGTTTGTCCTGATCGATAGCCGGTTACCACTTCAAAAAATTGATCAGGAGTTTATGCTTTGGTGCGCCGAAACCGGAATTCCCTTCAGTATCATTTATACAAAGACTGATAAAAATTCGAAAGCGGAGTTGGCAAGAAATATAAAAAGTATTGAAAAAGAACTATTAAAGATCTGGGAGGAACTGCCCAACAGTTTTATTTCTTCGGGAGAAAAGGGGACTGGGAAAGAAGAGATTCTCGATTTTATTGAATTTCAGTTGAATCAACCTCATATTCGCCGAACACCAGATAACGATGCCCCTGAAGAAGAAACGGCGGATGAATTGCAATGATAAAGAAGATGGTAAGTGACTGGGATCGCCTTCAGGAAAAATTAGAAGAACGTTTTGGTACCAAAATGGACTATGATTCCATTTTGTTTGTTATCGGATTGCAGGAGTTAAGCAAGCCTTTTAAAAAGTACAAAAAGGATGAGAAGCTGGAGGTCATGCACATCGCTATCTGTACCTTGCTGGAGCCTTATGGTTTTTATGAATTCGCCGGTCGCGATGAGGAAGGTTGGCCACATTGGAATTTAAAAGAGAACCTGCCTTTTTTAGATGCAAAACAACAAAACAAGTTAATCATTGATTCCATTATTGATTACTTTAAAAAAGAGGAGTTCATATAAACTGCTTCTTAATTCATTCCCGAAAACTTAAAAATTCTCTTTAAAATATTAGTCGGTTGTTTCGTTGAGCAACTGTAAAATCTCTTTTTGATCTGTTTTTTGCCACATAGGGCCAACCCAACGGACAAAATTACTCTTAATTAAAATTGTTAATATCTCCTGCTAGTAAACATAGCAATTTCAACAGGTTATGAACTAATGCGTCATTTCCAAAGTCCTTTCCTGTTGCAGCTTTCGATCATTTTCAACCAAAATTTGTTCATTTAATATAAAAAATTAACAGTGTTGATAAACACGGATTTTTCAACAGGGTGGTAAAAAATGGGGTAAAGTGGTAAAAAGTGGTAATTATTTACATATTTTTGCTAAAATCTTCATTTTCAAGGAATGACAAGTTTAATTGGGGAATACGATTGCAAAGTGGACGCAAAAGGGCGTTTCATGTTTCCTGTTGACTTGAGGAAGCAGTTGGAGACCGGATTTGAAAAAGGGTTTGTGATCAATCGCAACCTCCATCAGAAATGCCTGGTATTGTATCCATTGGCCGAATGGGAAAAGCTCAATAAAAAACTTAGTAAGTTGAATCGATTAATCAAGGCCAACGATGTATTTGTAAGAAAATTTACCGGAGGCGCAACAAATGTGGAAGCTGATAATTCGGGGAGGTTGTTGTTGCCAAAATCGCTAACAGATTATGCGGATATAAAATCTGATCTCAAAGTATTGGGAAGTAATAATGTGGTTGAGTTGTGGGATAAGAAAATGTACGAAGAGTTCCTGAACCAGGATATCGATATTGAAAAATTAGCGGAAGATGTTTTGGGTGGACTAAACTTTAATGATCCAGCTGATGAGTAACGCTTATCACAACCCCGTTCTTTTACAAGCCTGTATTGATAATTTAAACATTAAACCAAATGGAGTTTATGTGGACCTCACCTTTGGAGGTGGCGGACATTCGGCACATATTTTAAAACAGTTGAACGAAAAAGGTAAACTGTTTGCTTTTGATCAGGATGAGGATGCCCATAAAAATGATTTAAAAGATCCTCGTTTTGTACTTATCAAACAAAATTTCAGATACCTGAAAAATTATCTGCGTTTGTATGGTGTTTTAAAAGTGGATGGTATTTTGGGCGACCTGGGTGTTTCTTCCCATCAGTTTGACGAAGCGTCAAGAGGATTCTCTATTCGTTTTGATTCGGAGCTGGATATGCGGATGAATCAGAAGAACCCTTTATCGGCGAAACAAGTGGTGAACGAATACTCTGAAAAGAAGCTCATCGAAATTTTTAGAAATTACGCGGAAATAATTAATGCGCCAAAGTTAGCTGCATCCATAGCTGCAGCAAGAACAGTGAAAGAAATTAGAACCACAGAAGATTTGAAAGAAGCCATCAAGTCCTGCACGCCAAAATTTGAGGAGCAAAAGTACCTGGCCAAGGTATTTCAGGCTTTGAGGATTGAAGTCAATCAGGAGATGGACGCATTAAAAGAGTGTTTAACTCAATGTGTCGAAATTCTGGACCCCGGAAGCAGGCTGGTCGTTATTTCCTATCACAGTTTGGAAGACAGATTGGTGAAAAATTTAATAAAGAGCGGCAATATAGAAGGCATCGAGGAAAAGGATGTGATTTACGGCACTGGAAAAAAAATATTCAAGAACCTCACCTCCAAGCCTATTTTGCCGGGTGAAGAAGAAATTAGGAGCAATACAAGGGCAAGAAGCGCAAAACTGCGCGTGGCAGAAAAAATTTAAGGAGAATAGAGATACAAATATAAAATACAGGGAACCTACAAGTGGCTAACAAATTCAGGGACATACCAAACGCCAGCACCAGCGAGCCAGACATTCAGCCGGTGGTGGAGGAAGTGGAGGCTGTTCGTCCAAGCAAACCCATAAAGCCAAGAAAGAAAGGTGTGTTGGCCAAAGGGCTTTCATCTGTTTTTAGTGGAACGTTTTTGGGTAATGAAAAAAATGTAAAACACCTGCCCTTCATTTTGTTTCTGGGTTTAATGGCCATTATCTACATAGCCAATGGTTACTATGCCGACGATAAAATTCGGGAAGCCAATAAAATTTCAAACCAATTAAAAGAACTGCGCTCGGAGTACATCTCAACAAAAAGTGATTTGATGTTCGCCAGCAAACAAAGTGAAGTAGCAAAGTCAGCGGAAGCCCTTGGCTTAAAAGAACCGGTGGTTCCACCCATAAAAATAGAAGTGGACAGCTCCTTGTTGTATACGGAAAAAAACTAATTGGAGAATAAAAAAGACATATTATCGCGTACGTATTTGGTGTACATTTTCATGTGCCTGTTTGCACTTGGTATTTTATACCGGATCTGTGTTATCCAGTTTGTGGAAGGGGATAAGTGGCGCGAAAAGGCCGAAGCGCTTACCACAAAGGTAGAAGATATGGAAGCAGTACGCGGGAATATTTTTGACGCGAATGGCGCCCTGCTTGCCACGTCGTTACCTTATTTTGAGGTGGCTATGGATATTAATGCTCCAAGCATCACTGATAAAATTTACAAATCGAATCGTGATTCCCTGTCATTTTTGCTGAGCAAGTTGTTTCACGATAAAAGTCCTAAAGAATACCTGAAGATCCTTAATAAGGCGCGTAAAACCGACGACCGTTATGTCCTTTTAAAAAGGAATGTCTCTTACAAAGACCTTCAGGTGTTAAAGAGTTTTCCTATTTTCAGAAAGGGACGACGGGGAGGCTTGGTAACATTACAGACCAACCGACGTGAACGTCCATTTCAAATGCTTGCCGGAAGAACGATCGGTATGGCAAGACAAGGCGTGAAACCCGTTGGTTTGGAAGGGGCGTTTGATACAATTCTAAGAGGTGTGAGTGGAAAACGGTTGATGCAAAAAATTGCCGGCGACGTTTGGAGGCCCATCAATGACGAAAGTGAAGTGGAGTCTATTGATGGTAGTGATCTTTATACGACGATAGATATTAATCTTCAGGATGTGGCGACGCACGCATTGTTGAAGACCCTTGTTAAAAATAATGCCTCTTATGGCTGTGCGGTTTTGATGGAGGTAAAAACGGGTGAAGTGAAGGCCATCGCCAATTTGTCGCGTAAAGATTCATCGGAATATACTGAAAGTTTTAACTATGCAGTAGGTTATGCTACGGAACCCGGATCAACTTTTAAACTGGCTTCGCTTCTGGCGGTGATTGATGACTATGGTGTGAGTCTGGAAGAGAAAATAAACGTAGGTAACGGAGAGTGTACCTATTTTGATAAAACGGTAAGGGACGCTCACGCGCCGGAAGCCCCTATATTAACCTTGCAGCGGGTGTTCGAAACTTCATCCAATGTGGGGGTGAGTAAGATCATTACCAAGTATTATTCTAAAAATCCCCAACAATTTGTAAGTAAAATAAACTCGTTCCATTTAGGACGCCCTTTAGGACTCTCAATTCCTGGCGAAGGAATTCCACTAATTAAACATACCCGGGGTCCGGGCTGGTCCGGTGTTACCTTACCGCAAATGAGTTATGGGTATGAAACCCTGATTACACCTCTACAAACGCTTACACTTTACAACGCCGTGGCCAACGATGGGAAAATGGTGAAGCCTCGTTTTGTGAGGGAAATAAAAAGAAATGGGGTTACAGTTAAAAAATTTGAAACGGAAGTCATGTCTGAAATGATTGTTAAAAAAGAAACAATCAGAAAAGCAAAGAAAATGTTGGAGGGTGTTGTTACCAATGGGTCTGGAAAAGCGTTAAACATTACCGCGTTTAAAGTGGGTGGCAAAACGGGTACAGCTGCAATTGCGAGAACCGGTTACAGAAAAGGAAGTGGAAGAACCGCTTACGGTGACGTGGGTGACAGAATCTACCAGGCTTCATTTGTTGGTTATTTTCCGGCAGATAATCCTTTGTATACCTGCATAGTTGTTATTAACTCACCAAGCAACGGTATTTATTACGGCGCCGCGGTGGCAGGGCCTGTATTTAAGGAAATTGCCGAAAAAGTGTATTCCAGCAGTTTAAATTGCATAGATCCTGTAAACAATAGAAGAGAGTTAATTACCAGAGCACCCGCCACAATAACCGGCAGGTCTGAAGAGCTGGATGAACTCACCCATGCGTTTTCTATCCCATCGCAGAGTGTTAGTGCGGGAAAAATCGTTTACAGAAATACGGCCGATTCATCGAGAATAAAATATGTGGAGGTAAACTTCGAAAAACAACTAAAAAAAGGAATTATGCCGAATCTTCAGGGGCTGTCGGCAAAAGACGCGCTCTATTTACTGGAGAATAACGGAATAAATGTAAAAATACTTGGCTTCGGAAGTGTTAAAAAACAAAGCATTGAGGCCGGACAGAAATTTAATAAGGGAAATAAAATCGTACTAACGCTAAGCTAAAAAACATTGGTTAACCATGATTTGCGACACCCGTATATAACAAAAGATGAAGTTACTAAGTGAAATATTATATAAAGTGAGACTGGAAGAGGTCATTGGATCCACCCACATGGCTATCTCTTCCGTGGTGTTTGACTCAAGAAAAGTAAAAAAGGACTCTCTATTTATTGCCACCAAAGGTACTGCGGTTGATGGACACACCTACATTCAAAAAGCCATTGAATCGGGTGCGGCGGCAATCATGTGCGAAGTTCTTCCTGAAACTCTGAATGAAAATGTGACTTACATTAAAGTTACCGATTCTACTTTTTCGTTAGGAATCGTTGCCTGTAATTATTTCGAAAATCCGTCGCAGAAAATAAAATTAGTAGGAGTAACGGGAACAAATGGCAAAACCACAACGGTTACTTTATTATTTAATTTGTTCAGGTCATTAGGCTATTCGGTTGGGTTATTATCTACGGTTCAGAATAAAATTAACAATGCCATTATTCCATCTACACATACCACACCTGACGCGCTGGCACTGAATGAGCTGCTCGCGGACATGGTAGCGCAGGGTTGTGAGTTCGCTTTTATGGAAGTGAGTTCGCATGCGGTGGTGCAGAATAGAATTGCCGGCATCAGTTTTACCGGTGCTGTATTCAGTAATATTACACACGATCATCTGGATTATCACAAAACATTTGACGAGTACATCAAAGCAAAAAAGAAGTTTTTTGATCAATTACCTTCTGACGCCTTTGCGCTGGTAAATAAGGACGATAAGAACGGATTGGTGATGATTCAAAACACCAAAGCAAATAAAAACACCTATGCCCTAAAGTCAGTAGCTGATTTTAAGTGTCGCATTATTGAGAACCATTTGAATGGCCTTTTACTGAATATCGACAATCAGGAGATCTGGGTTAAGCTGATTGGCACTTTTAATGCATACAACGTATTGGCGGTATATGCCACAGCGTTGCTTTTAAAACAAGACCGAACTAACATCCTTACCGCGCTTAGTAATTTAAATTCGGTGGAAGGACGTTTTCAATATGTGCGTTCGCCAAAAGGTGTAATTGGCATTGTGGATTATGCCCATACCCCAGACGCTTTGAAAAATGTACTTGAAACAATCAAAGATATTCGCACCGGCAACGAACAGGTGATTACCCTTGTTGGTTGCGGTGGCGACCGGGATTCGGCTAAAAGACCGGTAATGGCTGCAATTGCCTGCGAATACAGTAATAAGGTGATCCTTACTTCTGATAATCCCCGGAGTGAAGATCCGGAAGAAATACTCAACCAGATGGAAAGAGGAATTACGCCGGCTGATACAAAAAAGGTATTGCGGATTACCGACAGAAAAGAAGCCATCAAAACAGCCTGTAGTTTTAGCAACAAGGGCGATATTATTCTTATTGCCGGAAAAGGGCACGAGAAGTATCAAGAAATAAAAGGAGTAAAGTATGACTTTGATGATTTTGAAATTTTAAAAGATCTAATAAAAACTCTGGGGATATAATATGTTATATTATTTATTTCAATATTTAGACAAAGCGTTTGACTTTCCGGGTGCGGGAGTGTTTCAATATATTTCCTTCCGGGCTGCACTGGCTTTGATCACTTCTTTAATTATTTCCCTGATTTTTGGTAAGCGTATTATCAATTTCATTCGCAAAAAACAAATTGGTGAAACCATTCGTGAATTAGGCCTTGAAGGTCAGAGCCAGAAATCAGGAACTCCGACCATGGGCGGTCTTATAATAATCGCCGCCATAATTATCCCCACACTTCTTTTCGCGAAAATCCTAAACGTGTATATCGTATTGATGCTTATTTCAACTATTTGGTTGGGAGGAATAGGTTTTTTAGATGATTACATCAAAGTGTTTAAAAAAAATAAAGAGGGACTGAAAGGAAAATTTAAGGTCATTGGTCAGGTGGGAATAGGGCTGATTGTGGGCTGCGTGCTTTATTTTCACCCGGATGTGGTGGTAAAGGAACGTGTGGTTTCAACGGCCAAAGATGTATTTAATATTTCTACTGGTCTCGACAAAACTGTTAAAACCCCTAAGTATGCCGACACACCTGTAAAAACATTAAAGACGACTATCCCGTTTTCGAAAAACAATGAACTGGATTATGGAAAATTTATTTCATGGGCATGTGACGATTGCCTGAAGTACGGTTGGCTGATCTTTATTCCGATGGTGATTTTAATTGTAACCGCCGTTTCAAACGGTGCTAACATTACGGATGGTATTGATGGACTTGCTGCCGGCACCAGTGCCATTATTGGCACAGTATTGGGGATATTGGCATACGTATCCGGTAATACCGTTTTTGCTGACTACCTCAACATCATGTACATTCCGCATTCGGGTGAGCTGGTGGTTTTCATTGCGGCTTTCATTGGCGCTTGCATTGGCTTTTTATGGTACAATTCATATCCAGCACAAGTGTTTATGGGCGATACCGGAAGCCTTGCAATCGGGGGCATTATAGCGGTATATGCTATTGCTATTCGTAAGGAACTACTCATCCCTATTCTTTGTGGGGTGTTCCTGATCGAAAGCGTATCAGTAATTCTTCAGGTGTATTATTTTAAATACCAGAAAAAACGTCGTGGACTTGAATACGCGCAAACGCATCGTTTATTAAAGATGGCACCCTTACATCATCACTATCAAAAAAGCGGGTTTCATGAATCCAAGATCGTTATGCGCTTTTTTATTATTGGGATCATGCTGGCAGTATTAACCTTTGTAACCTTAAAATTAAGGTAATGAGAAGAAGAATGGTCATATTGGGAAGTGGCGAAAGTGGAGTGGGTAGCGCTGTGCTGGCCAAACAGAAGGGGTACGACGTTTTTATAAGTGACAAAGGATTAATTAAAGAAAAATATAAAAAGCAGTTAATCGAAGAACAAATTTTGTTTGAAGAAGGTGCTCATACCGAGGAAAAAATACTGAATGCCGATGAGGTGATCAAAAGTCCCGGTATTCCTGATAAGGCGGAGCTGGTGCAAAAATTACTTGCTAAAAACATTCCGGTGATTTCGGAGATTGAGTTTGCCGGACGTTATACCAAAGCAAAGAAAATCTGTATCACCGGATCAAACGGTAAAACTACCACCACGTTATTAACTTACCACATTCTGAAAAAAGCAGGATACAAGGTAGGATTAGGAGGTAATGTAGGGAAGAGTTTTGCCATGCAGGTGGCCCGCGAACACTATGATTATTATGTTTTGGAGTTAAGCAGTTTCCAGTTGGATGGCATGTATGAGTTTACCGCCGATGTGGCTGTTTTGCTAAATATTACGCCCGATCACCTGGACCGTTACGAGTATAAATTTGAAAACTATGTCGCCTCCAAGTTCAGAATAACCAATAATCAAACAACCGAAAATTATTTTGTGTATTGCGCCGATGATGAAGTCATAACCACCTTCATGCAACAGCACCGAATAACTTCTACGCTCATTCCTTTCAGCATCAAAAAACCAATTGATGGTGACGGGGCATTTCTAACAGAGAACCAAATAACCCTTAATTATAAACCAAACCAAGAACCCTTAATTATGACAATTGAAGAATTAGCCTTACAAGGCAAACACAATGTCTACAACAGCATGGCCGCTTCGCTGGCATCGCGCATCGTAGACGTAAGAAAAGAAATCATTCGTGAAAGCCTCCAGGACTTTCAGAACATTGAACACCGTTTAGAATTTGTTGCCTCCATTAATGGCATCGAATTCATAAACGATTCAAAAGCTACCAATGTTAATTCTACCTGGTATGCTTTGGAAAGTATGGAGAAACCGGTGGTATGGATTTGCGGTGGCCAGGACAAAGGCAATGATTATAATGAGCTGACCGAGCTGGTGAAGGCCAGGGTGAAAGCCATTATCTGCCTTGGGAAAGATAACCGTAAAATTGTGGACGCATTTAAGGGATTGGTGGACACATTGGTGGAAACCGATTCGGCGAGCGACGCTGTAGCGGCTGCGTATAAAATTGGAAAAAAAGGCGATGTGGTGTTATTATCACCTGCCTGCGCTAGTTTTGACCTGTTCCAAAATTACGAAGACCGGGGCATGCAATTTAAAGCGGCAGTAAGAAGACTTTAATCCTTTCTTGAAATTAGTTATCTGATTTAAAAGATGAAACTTTTTAATTACTTAAAAGGGGATAAGGTAATATGGGCGATCATGTTCCTTTTATCACTCCTGTCGGTGCTGGTGGTTTACAGCGCTGTAGTAACACTTGCTCATAAATTTAAGCAGGGAAATACAGAGTTTTATCTTGTAAAACATTTCGTGTTGATCTCAATAGGGTTCGTCATCGCGTATGTTTTTCATAAAATCAGGTACACCGTATTTTCAAAAGTGTCGCAAATCGGATTTATAATTTGTATTCCGCTTCTAATTTATACTTTATTGAGAGGGGTCAGTGAGGGGGAAGCTTCCCGTTGGCTGCCTATTCCGGGATTGGGCCTTACCTTCCAATCCTCCGATATTGCAAAACTGGTGCTGTTGATCTATGTTGCAAGAATATTAACCATAAAAGGAAAGGAATTGAATGACTTTAGATCCGTATTCCGTCATTTACTTTTACCTATTGGCGTGATATGTATTCTGATTTTGCCAGCTAACTTTTCTACTGCGGCCCTGTTATTTTTTAACTGCATTCTGCTGATGTTTTTAGGTGGAATAAACTTCAGAATAATCTTGAAAATAATGGGTATTTGTGTTCTGTTCGCTGCGTTATTTTTCTCGTGGGTGTGGATTCTACCCGAGAGCATCCCCGGCGGGCGCGGTCCTACCTGGAAGTCGCGGATAGAAAATTTCAGCAGCGGCGACGCAAAAAGCAATTATCAAAGTGAACAGGCAAAAATAGCGATTGCCACGGGAGTTATTGGTAAGGGACCAGGCAACAGCACACAGCGTGCGTTTTTGCCCCAGGCTTCTTCCGATTTTATTTATGCCATTATTATTGAAGAATATGGTTTACTTACCGGTTTTGCCCTTCTGTTTTTATACATGATACTGCTTTACAGGGGGATAAAAATTTTACGAGATAATGACAAACCTTTTGGCGCGCTGGTGGCCATTGGATTGTCTTTTAGTCTGGTGTTTCAGGCGTTGATTAATATGGCAGTTGCGGTTAATTTATTGCCCGTTACCGGTCAGCCGTTACCCCTTATTAGTATGGGTGGTACTTCCACCTGGTTTACAATGATCACGCTGGCAATTATTTTAAGTGTAAGCAGAAGTATAGAAGATAAAACGGAGGAAAAACTTGAAACAGCTTAAAGTTATATTGAGTGGTGGTGGAACTGGCGGTCATATTTTTCCCGCGGTGGCTATTGCCAATGAAATTAAAAAACTGGTACCAGAGTCCGATATTTTATTTGTAGGTGCTTTGGGAAAAATGGAAATGGAAAAAGTTCCATTAGCCGGGTATAAAATTATTGGTGTGCCCATTGCCGGACTGCAGAGAAAGCTAACGCTCGCTAATTTAAAACTGCCATTCCTTATCATCAGGAGTTTACTCAAAACCCGGAAAATAATACAGGAATTCCAGCCGGATGTTGTTGTAGGAACCGGAGGGTATGCAAGCGGGCCGGTTTTGCGCGCGGCCAATAACAAAGGAATTCCGGTATTGATTCAGGAACAGAATTCCTATGCGGGTATAACCAATAAAGTACTGTCCAAAAAAGCAAAAAAAATCTGCGTGGCTTATGAAGGGATGGAGAAATTTTTTCCCAAAGAAAAATTACTGCTTACAGGAAATCCAGTTAGACAAGACATTAATAATGTAAAACAATACCGACAGGAAGCTATTCACTTTTTTAAGCTCGATCCTGATAAAAAGACCATACTGGTGATTGGTGGGAGCCAGGGGGCGAGGGTTATCAACGAATCCATCGGTAGCGGTCTTTCGGTGCTCGCCGAACAAAACATTCAATTAATCTGGCAAACGGGCAAGGGCTATTACCCTGTTGCGCAACAACAAGCCGAACCGTTTAAAAACAAGAACATTTATGCCCTTGATTTCATTTCGCGCATGGATCTCGCGTATGCGACCGCCGACATTGTCATCTCAAGAGCAGGAGCCAGTTCAGTATCTGAACTATGTAATATTGGAATGCCCTCCATCCTTGTTCCCTCGCCCAATGTGGCTGAAGACCATCAAACAAAAAATGCCATGGCTTTGGTTAATAGAGGGGCGGCCTTATTGGTAAAAGATAGCGACGCGAAAGTTCAGCTTATTCACACCGCGCTCGAATTACTTAACAACAAAGCACAACAGGTTACGCTCACAAACAACATCAGTACGATGGCCTTTCACAACTCGGCTAACGTTATTGCCCTGGAAGTCTTGAAACTGGCAAATTATAAGGTCAGTGGTTAACGATGAATGGTCTGGAATGAATAGAAGTAATTTATAATAATTATAAAATATGTTTTATAAAACCCCGAATATGTTACCGGCCTGCTACCATTCATCGGTTTTTAATCTCTCATCAGTTGTCTTTCATCAAAATAAAAAATGAACATTCTCAACTACAAATTATATTACTTTCTTGGTGTTGGCGGCATCGGGATGAGCGCTCTTGCCCGATTTTTTAAGCATTACGATAAACAGGTATATGGCTACGATAAAACGGAGAGTGTACTTACAAAACAATTGCAGGACGAAGGGATTAAATGCAGTTATATCGAAAATTCCTCCGGGTTCCTGCCTCTTCTAAACGCGTTTAAAAAGGAAGAGGTGTTAGTTGTTTATACGCCCGCAGTTCCCAAGGATCACAAAGAGTACCAATTTTTTTTAGACAGTGGTTACACCGTTTTAAAACGTTCGCAGGTTTTGGGACACATCAGCGATCAATTTAAAACTATCGCTATAGCCGGAACTCATGGTAAAACCACCACCACCACGCTGGTGACCCATCTATTAAAAAGCGCCGGAATCAACTGTTTCTCCTTCATGGGAGGTATTTCCAAAAATTACAATACGAATTTGTTATTGGGAGATGTTAACAACAAGGATACCTGGTTTGTGGTGGAGGCCGACGAATACGACCGTTCGTTTCTGACCCTTCACCCGCAGATAGCCCTGATTACAAGTGTTGACGCGGATCATCTGGATATTTACGGGGATGAAGGGCATGTCAGAGAAGGGTATTCATTATTTGCGAAACAGGTTAAAAAGGATGGGGTGTTGGTTGTTAAAAAAAATGTTGATAACGATTTGAGGCTCACGGATAAACACCTTATCTACTCGCTAAATTTAAATACAGAATATTGCGCACAATCGATCCATATTGAGGATGCGCAATTGACCTATAACATACAGAGCCCGGTAGAACCAATTGAACATGTAAGTCTTGGTGTGTCAGGTTTACACAATGTTGAAAATTCTATTGCCGCTGTAGCTATTGCACAGCAGTTGGGAATAAAGGGGAGTGTGATAAAGGAAGCGTTACGTTCTTTCAGTGGTGTTAAACGCCGGTTTGATTACCGTGTTAACACCGGCGAAATGGTTTACATTGATGATTATGCGCATCATCCAGAAGAATTGAAGGCAACGATCAGTTCGGTTAGGAAACTGTATCCGGGAAAAAAAATCACCGGAATTTTTCAGCCGCATTTGTTTAGCCGCACGCGTGATTTTGCTGATGGTTTTGCCGCGAGTCTTGATCTTTTGGATGCGTGTTGGTTACTTGATATTTATCCAGCCCGCGAACAGCCAATTGAAGGAGTGACATCAGCCTGGCTGCTCAGTAAAATGAAAATAGAAGATAAGCACGTAATGACGAAACAGGAAGTACTGGAGCAAGTTAAACATCGCCAGCCAGAGGTGTTGTTAACATTGGGTGCCGGGGATGTAGACTCACTGATTGGACCATTGGAAGATATTTTAAAAAATTAGTTTGAAAAAAATAAACTATAAAAAGATTTTAGTCACCGTTCTTTGGATTATTGCAATTGCAGGATTAACCAGCTCTTTGGGTTTTGTATCCAAAAGCGAAAACAATATCGTAGCGAATAATCTGAACATCACCATTTTTAATAATGATGAAAATCTTTTTTTAAGCGAGACGGATGTACGTCAGTTTTTAATTGATCGAAAAGACTCGGTGTTAAACAGTAGTTATAAAAACATCAATATTCCTGAAATCGAGAAAGCGCTTAACTCACATCCCGCTATTGAAAATGCTGAAGTATCGCGGGAACTGAATGGGGAAATTAAGATCGATATCCAGCAACGTACACCGGTGCTAAGAATCATTAACCAGGACGGCGAAAGTTATTATGTTGATTCGCAATCTAAATTAATGCCGCTAAACGATAATTATTCTGCACGTGTAATTGTAGCGAGTGGCAACATATCTGAACCTTACGCCAGAAGAAGTCAGTTTTCGGTAGATCAGATCAGGAACAGTGAGTTGTTTAGTAGCGTGAGTTTATTAGACGATCTTTTGGATGTATCAAACTATATTAATAAGGATAGCAGCCTTGCGTGCCTTATCCATCAAATTTACGTCAATGAAGATAAGGAACTGGAACTATTTCCCGCAATTGGTAATCATAAAATTGTTTTTGGAGACACTAAAAATGTGGCCGAAAAGTTTAACAAGTTAAAAGTGTTTTACACTCAGGGACTCAATAAAACAGACAGTTGGACAAAATATTCAACCATCAATTTGAAATATAAAAACTTAGTGGTTTGCACTAAAAAATAAAACGTATGGAAAAGAAAACAAGTCAAAACAACCCGAACCTGGCTTCAGAGCTTGTGGTTGGATTAGATATTGGAACAACTAAAATTGCGGCCATTGTAGGGCGCAAAAATGAATTTGGTAAAGTTGAAATTCTGGGCATCGGTAAAGCAGAATCTTTGGGCGTAAACCGTGGAGTTGTTGTAAACATTGAACAAACGGTTGCTTCGATAAAGTCAGCAGTTGCCATGGCGGCTGATAAAGCAAATGTCGATATTGGTGAAGTTATTGTAGGCATCGCGGGCCAGCACATCAAAAGTATGCAGCACCGGGGGATGATTACGCGACAAAGCCTGGATGACGAGGTTAGCCAAAAAGACATCGATTATTTAATTGATAACATGCACCGTTTGGTGATGAGTCCCGGGGAGGAAATTATTCATGTGATCCCGCAGGAGTATATCATCGACAGTGAATCCGGCATTAAAAATCCAATTGGGCATTCAGGCATCCGTCTCGAAGGAAATTTCCACATCATTACAGGTCAGGTCAGCGCTGTAAAAAATATTTTTAAGTGTGTAGACCGCGCTTCGTTACAAACAGTAGATCTTCACCTGGAGCCACTCGCCAGTTCCGACGCGGTGCTAAGTGATGAAGAGAAAGAGGCTGGCGTGGTGTTGGTGGATATTGGCGGGGGTACAACGGACGTAGCTATTTTTTATGATGGCATCATCCGTCATACGGCAGTTATTCCTTTTGGGGGGAACATAATTACCGACGATATTAAAGAAGGATGTGGTATTATCCGAACACAGGCCGAACAGTTAAAAGTAAAATTTGGCTCGGCCTTGTCTCAGGAGAATCAGGAGAACGAAATCATTTCCATTCCTGGTCTACGGGGGCGTCCACACAAGGAAATTTCGGTGAAGTTTTTGGCGCAAATCATTCAGGCCCGCATGGAAGAAATTCTTGAGTTTGTTCTGTTCGAAATTAAGAGCAGTGGGTTTGAACGTAAATTGGCGGCCGGCATTGTGGTTACCGGTGGCGGTTCTATGCTGAAACATCTACCCCAGTTAGTAATGCTCACAACAGGAATGGATTGCCGAATTGGTACGCCAAACGAACATTTGGCAGGTAATGATGATGAATTGAAAAACCCGTTGTACGCCACTGGCGTGGGACTGGTGATGAAGGGCATCGAAAAATACGAGCGTGATTCGAAACGTGGTGTAAACCTGGTGAAACAAGAAGTAGAGGTAGAAACGGGCCCAACCGCTAAAAAGAAAGAAGATAAAAAAGTAATCGGGCATTCACAGAAGAAGATCGGCAGCTTTTTTACCACTTTAATCGACCGTACGAAGGACTGGATGAGTGACGATATCGAATAGCAATTACAGCGTTGAAATAAACGATTAAGAATAAAGATCTACCCGGCTGGGCGGTTCTTAAAAGAACCAGAGAGAAAAGTAATAATTTAAAACTGAAACAACATGATGCAATTTGAATTACCACAGGATGAAAACTCAATCATAAAAGTGATTGGTGTAGGCGGCGGCGGAAGCAACGCTGTCAACCACATGTACCGTTTGGGTATTAAGGGAGTGGATTTCATTATCTGTAATACCGATAAACAGGCTCTGGAAAAAAGTCCGGTTCCAAATAAAATCCAGTTAGGAGAAAAGTCTACAAGAGGATTGGGTGCAGGCTCTATCCCTGACGTGGGGCGCGATGCCGCTTTGGAGTCTATCGATGAAATTAAAGCTTATCTGGGCGAAGGTACCCAAATGGTATTTATTACGGCTGGTTTAGGCGGCGGTACAGGTACCGGGGCCGCTCCGGTTATCGCCAGTATTGCCCGTGAATTGGGTATTCTTACGGTTGGCATTGTTACCATCCCTTTTACATTTGAAGGTAAAAAACGTCGTGCGCAGGCGGAAGACGGTCTTGAAGAGATGAAAAAGTATGTCGATACCTTGTTGGTGATCGGTAATGATAAGTTACGTGAGATTTATGGTAACCTGAAAATGAGCGAGGCGTTTGAACATGCCGACAACGTATTAACGGGTGCCGCAAAAAGTATTGCTGAGATCATCAGCTTGCACATGCACATTAACGTGGATTTTAATGACGTAAAAACAGTTATGAAAGACAGCGGCGTAGCCATTATGGGTTCCGCGGTAGCTAGTGGCGAAAAGCGCGCGGTGAAAGCGGTTGAACAGGCCCTTAATTCTCCGTTATTAAATGACAACGACATCAGTGGCGCACGCCACGTATTGCTTAATATTATGAGTGGTACCGATGATATTGACATGGATGAATTTGGTGAAATCACCGATTTTATTCAGGAGTCTTCCGGGGGCACTGCTGAGTTGATTACGGGTTACGGAACGGATCCTTCTCTTGGTGATAACGTAAGTGTAACAATCATCGCTACCGGCTTTAAATCGAAACAAAGCACCGGTTTTGAAGCACCAACGTTTAAAGAACGTAAAATTGTCAGTCTCGAAGAAAAAGTGGTAGAAACTCCGGTTCAGGAGAATAAACAGACCAATATCATTGACGAGATTAGTAAGTCGGAGCCTTTTGTTTTTACTAAGGAAGAAAAAGACAATGAGTCTGCCAAAGAGTTGAACCCATTTGTGAGTGTGAAGGAAACAGAGGAGACGCAATTCAGCATCAACCCGGTTTCCGAGGAGAATAAAGTCGTAATTAATGAAACAAGTTCAACCATTACCGAATTTACATTTAACACCATTGATGAGAACGTAAAAACACCTGTTAGTGAATCTAAAAACAATGTGGTGAGTTCGACTCCAACAAGCGACACTGTGAGCCGGGAGGAGCAAATCAAACTGGCGCAGGAGAGAATCCGTAAATTAAAAGACATTACCATGAAGATGAAAAGCCCGGAAGGACTTGCCGCTTTGGAAAAACAAACCGCTTTTGAACGTAAAAATATTACACTCGAAAACAAAACGCCAAGTACTGAATCCAGTGTATCGCGTTATACATTAAGTGAAGGAGACGATAAAAAGATCGAAATCCGTCCGAACAATTCTTTTTTGCACGACAATGTAGATTAATCTCAAATTGTTAGCCCCACGATCCGGTTTTACGAGTCCTTGGACAATGTGAAACCGGATTTTTTATGTCCCCACATTTTTATACTTTTACGGGCACCTCATGAATTTAAAAGTCGCTGGCATATTTGTTTTTTTGTTTTTGTGTGTGATCGCCGGCTTCTCTCAACTCGATAACTCATCGTTGTTATTTAATGCGGTAAATGATACCTCAAAGGAAAAAGCCGTTTACCTGAAAATCCAGAATCTTAATTATTTAAAGAATAATGAATATTATAATGCCATAGCGGACGGTTATACCATGTTTGGCGTTCAACTGAATCCGCAGATCGGCTACCAGTTGTCCAAAAATTTAAGCCTGGAAGGCGGCATTTTTTTGAATAAAGATTTTGGTAACAACGATTTTACCATGGTTCAACCTTCCTTTGCGGTGCGTTACATGAAAAAGGATTTTAAAATGGTTTTTGGAAACATTGATGGGAGCTTAAATCACAACCTGATAGAACCGGTTTATAATTTTGAGCGCGTCATGACCAACCGTTTGGAAAGTGGCGCGCAATTTGTGGTTACCAAGAAATATTTTGACTTTGATACCTGGGTGGACTGGCAGCGGGCTACTTATCGGTTCAGCAACCAGCAGGAAAATATCTGGGCGGGAATTAGCGCCAATGTTCTTAAACTTAAAACCGACAAAGCCGATTTTAAAATTCCCTTGCAGGCCACGGTATATCACATGGGCGGTCAGCTCGACACGTTGTCTGCCGGCATCGTTAAAAATTTCAATTACAGCGCGGGCTTTTTGTTCCATTACCATGTAAAGACCAAACGGGTACAAAGTGTGTTTGCGGATGTGCGTTATGTAATCCGCACAAATAATTACCTCGATTCGGTGGCGCGCACCAGCCAGGGTGACGGAATCCTGGCGAACGTTGGTTTTGTAACTCCACGGGCGTTCAACGTGATGCTCTCCTATTGGTACGGGAATGATTTTTACACTGACCTCGGTGGGTTTTTGTATTCCAGCAAATCTTCCACGGTGGCGTATTCCTGGTATTGGCGTGAAAAATACCGAAGTTTACTGATCCTGCGACTTACAAAAACGATCAAACTGGAAGATCAAACTTTATTGACCCTCCGCGCCGAACCACATTATGATTTTATCAATAATTATTTCGAATTTTCGTTTGGCTTTTATATCAGCCTGGACAAAAAGTTTTGGTTGAGTAAATAGAAATCTGAATTTTCCCCTAAAAATTCTCTCAAACAATGTGGCGATCGCTTAAACCACAATGTTCACAATCTTTTTCGGAACAATGATGATCTTCTTAGGGGTTTTGCCTTCCAGGTATTTTTGCACGTCTTCTCGGCTCATTACTTCCTTCTCAATCTCCGCTACCGTTAATGTGGCGGGAAGTTCCACGTTAAACCGCATTTTTCCGTTGAAGGAGATCGGGTAAGTAAACGCGTCATCTACTAAGTAAGACTCATTCGCTTCTGGGAATGGTTCAAACGTGATGCTGTTGGTATGCCCTAACAGCTGCCAAAGTTCTTCGGTAATGTGTGGGGCATAAGGTGAGATCAGGATCAACAGGGGTTCCAGGATCTGGCGTTTGTTGCATTTTAAATCCTGCAATTCGTTTACGCAGATCATAAAGTTACTCACCGAGGTATTGAAAGAGAAACGTTCAATGTCTTCGGTAATTTTTTTAATGGTTTTGTGCAGACTTTTTAGTTCTGCCTTGGTGGGCGCTTCTTCGCTAATGGTTAATTGTTCGTTCTGAAAAAACAAACGCCAGAGTTTTTTCAAAAAGCCGGAAACCCCGGTGATGCCATTGGTATTCCAGGGTTTACTTTGCTCCAAAGGCCCCAGGAACATTTCATAAAGACGTAACGTATCGGCGCCAAATTTTTCGCACACAGAGTCTGGAGTTACAACGTTGTACCACCTTTTCGACATTTTTTCGACGGCGCTGGAACTTAATAGTTTCCCGTTTTCAAGTTCATATTCAGCGCTACAAAAATCGTCTCTCCATTTTTTAAGAGCTTCAATATCAACTATATTATTTTCAACAATATTTACGTCAATATGAATTTCTGTAGTTTCGTAGTTTTTTCTAAGTCCAGATGAAACTACTTTATTCGAATTATTCACGCGATGAATCATAGCAGAAGTCCCTTGTATCATCCCCTGGTTAATCAATTTCTTTGCCGGTTCATCCACCCCAATCAATCCCAGGTCCTTTAAAAATTTGGTCCAGAAACGCAGGTACAACAAATGCCCGGTGGCGTGCTCGCTCCCACCAATGTACAGATCCACGTTTTGCCAGTAATCCATCAGTTTTTTATCGGCAAATACAGAACCGTTATTCGCATCCATGTACCTTAAAAAATACCAGCTGCTACCGGCCCAACCAGGCATGGTGCTGTGTTCGTAGTCGTATTTTCCGTCTTTTTTCCAGGAAGCGGCAGCTCTGGCCAGTGGAGGTTCCCCGTCTTCGGTGGGCAGGTATTTATCCACTTCAGGCAATACCAAAGGCAATTCATGATCGCCGAGCGCGCAAGGGATTCCATCTTTATAATAAATAGGGATCGGTTCCCCCCAATAGCGTTGGCGGCCAAATACGGCGTCGCGTAAACGAAAATTCACTTTTCCTTTTCCAAGTTTCTTTTTTTCAATTTCTTCAATCGCTTTTTTTATAGCGGCTTTTACATTCAGGCCATTTAAAAAATCGGAGTTCATTAATTTTCCTTCTTTTTCTCCCCAGGCATCTTTTGCAAAATCATGTTCTTTGTTTGGTTCAATCACCTGCGGCAGGGGCAATCCGAAATGTTTGGCAAATTTATAATCGCGCTCGTCATGCGCCGGCACAGCCATTACGGCACCGGTACCGTAACCGGCCAGCACGTAATCGCCCACCCACACCGGAACGGGTTGGCCGGTAAAGGGATGTTCCACAAATGCGCCCGTAAATACACCTGATATTTTTGTCACCTCGGCCTGGCGTTCCCGTTCGCTACGGTTCTTGGATGTAGTCACGTAAGCGTCTACCTCGACTTTCTGTTGTGGGGTAGTGAGTGCTGTTACCAGTTCATGCTCGGGTGCAAGGGTCACAAACGAAACACCGAAAACTGTATCGGGCCGCGTGGTAAAAACTTCCACCGAGTGATTACCATTTAGTACTTTAAATTTCAGGGACGTACCTTCGCTGCGTCCAATCCAATACCGCTGTGATTCTTTTAAACTCTCTGACCAATCGATGGTCTCCAGTCCTTCCAATAAACGCTGCGCATAAGCCGTAATGCGCATGCTCCATTGTTTCATTAATTTTCGTTCCACCGGATGGCCACCTCGTTCGCTGACGCCATCTTTCACCTCATCGTTAGCCAACACCGTTCCCAAAGCCGGGCACCAGTTCACGTAAGCTTCGCCCAGGTAGGCCAGGCGGTATCGCATCAGTACATCCGATTTTTCTTTTTCCGAAAAGGACTTCCATTCATTGGCTGAAAAGGATGGGGTGTTTTCGTCACATGCGGCGTTTACCGTTTTATTCCCGTTTTTTTCAAAATCAGCGATGAGCGTGTCAATCCGTTCGGCCTTGTTAGTACTCTTATTGTACCAGGAATTAAAAATTTGAATAAAGATCCATTGTGTCCATTTGTAATACTGTGGATCAGAGGTTCTCACTTCACGGTCCCAGTCAAAACTAAAACCGATCTTATCCATTTGTTGCCGGTACCGGGCAATATTTTCTTCGGTGGTAATTTTCGGGTGCTGGCCGGTTTGTATGGCGTATTGTTCTGCGGGAAGACCAAAACTGTCGTAGCCCATGGGATGCAGGACATTAAATCCTTTGTGGCGTTTATAACGGGCCATAATATCGGAAGCAATGTAACCCAGGGGGTGACCCACGTGCAAGCCGGCGCCGGAAGGGTAGGGGAACATGTCCAGCACATAGTATTTCGGTTTGGCAGAGCGATCTTCGGCTTTGTAAGTTTTATTATCGGCCCAGAATTTCTGCCATTTATTTTCTATTTCAGTAAAATTGTAATCCATAATGTGTAAATCCCCTAAAAATTATAAAGGCTCACAAAGATAAGATTTTAGGGGCTTTTGACAATAAAAAAGCGTGAACCTTGTGAGTACCCAACTGAAATCAGAGAAGTTCAAAATTATCGGCGTCCAGGCTCACAGGGAAAATTTTCCGGAATTCGTTCAGGTAGTTTTTATCTAACGTAATGGTTTCAACACGTTCTTCATTCGCTTTTAAAGTGCTCATGATTTCACCTCTGGGATTGATCACCACACTATCACCGGAATGATCGTAGCCGTTTCCATCTTTCCCGATTCGGTTAACCCCAATCACGTAGCATTGGTTTTCAATGGCGCGGGCAATCAATAATTGTTTCCAGGGGTAGTTACGCACTTGAGGCCAGTTGGCCACGTAAATTAATACATCGTAAACCGGTTGCTGATCTTTAAAATTCCGGCTCCACACAGGAAAGCGCAGATCATAACATACAAGCGGTAAAATAGTCCAGTCCGCGAGCTGTTTCACGATTTTTTGCTTGCCCATGGTGTATTTCTCGTCCTCTTTAGCCATGCGAAACAAGTGACGTTTATCATAAAAATCGTAGTCACCGGTTGGGGTCATCCAATGGAGGCGATTATAATAATTCCCTTTCTCTTCTATGGCGACACTTCCTGTGATGACCGCGTTTTTTTCAATCGCTTTTTTTTTCAGCCACTCAAAGGTGGTCGTTTTATGAGGTTCTGCTGTTTTCGCGGGGTTCATGCTGAAGCCGGTAGTAAACATTTCGGGTAAAACTATGAGGTCTGTTTTTTCGCGAATAGAATGAACCAACGCATCAAAATGGGCCAGATTTTTTTCACGGTCTTCCCAAAATAAACTGGTTTGTATGAGTGTCACTTTCATCGGCAGTATTTATTATAGGCATCCACGGCCGGTTTATAATTTTGTTGTGCGGCTATTCTAAAATCGTCGCAGGCATTTTGGCGTAAATTGACCTTAGCCACGGCCCGCCAATAATAGGCTTCATAAAGTAAAGGGTTTAATTGCAGGCAGGTATTTATATCGGCGATACACATAGTAAAATCCTGTTTTTTGCCAAAAACGATGGCCCGCTTGAAATAATAATCCGCTTCGTCGCTATTCAGGTCAATGCAGGTAGTGTATTCCTTTAACGCGTCATCCAGCTTATTTAAATCATTATAACAGTTGCCGAGAATAAAATGCGCGTTAGGATTATTTTTGTTTATGGCCAGTACATGTTTTGCGTCGGCCATTGCTTTTGGGATATTGCCTGTCAGGTGCTGTGCTGATCCTCGGCCAACATAGGCCTTGGTGTAATCGTAAATTTTAAGGGATTCATCAAAACTTTTAATCGCGAGTTCTGGTTGTTGGTTTTTTAAATAGAGCAGTCCCCGGTTATAAAAACCTTTATAGTTTTGTGGAGAAACCTGGATGGATTTGTTCAGGTAATAAAGCGCCTTTTCAGTATTGTCCTGAAGCATATATTCCACGCCCACACTGTTCAATGCCACAAATGAATTGGGGAAATTTCTCAGAATGTCTTCATAAAGGGTGATTCCTGAACGCCACACATTGCTGCGGGTAAATGAGGCGATTGCGAGAAGCACAATAAGAATGCCCGCCGGAATTTTATGAGAAGAGCTTGCTTTAAACAATAACGTTGAAAAAATCCACCCGAAGCCAACGGTTGGAATGTACATGTACCTGTCGGCATAAAGTACTTCTCCAAACGGAATAAACTGTAATACCAGAATAAGATTCGCCAGTGTGAAAAGAACCAAGGAGGTTACTACATAATTTTTTTTCCGAAACAAAAATATAAGCGTAACCACCAAAGCCAGAATAAAGGTATAGCCGGTAATTAACGCCGGGGCACTGTTTGGGGGATAGGGATAAATGACACTGAGGTTAATCGGTAATAAAAACAGGGTCACATATTTTAATAAGGCGTAACCGGCAAATCCTACACGCTCGTAGTAAGGAAATTCGTGTGAGTAGTTGATGAAGAGATCTGCTGCCTGGGTTTTGATGTTAATAATTCCGAAAACAACGGAGAGTATAAAGAAAGGAATTTTATCGATCAGAAATTTATAGGAAATTCGGCTGTAAAAAAGCAGGTCAATACAGATAAGACTGAGGGGGAAAACAACCACCGACGATTTGCTTAAACAGCCTGCCACAAAAAATAAAAAGGTATAAACAAGATCTGTTTTTTTTGAATGTTCCAGATACCTCAGGTAAAACAAAATACCGGAAAGATAAAAGGTGGTGGATAAAACGGTTTTTAATTCACTGATCCAACCAACCGACTCAATTTGTATGGGATGCAACAAAAACAGGATCGAACAGAGGGTGGCCACCTGTTCTTTTTTGAGTAATACCTTCCCGACCCTGTAAACTAAAATACCGTTAATAAGATGGAAAAGGATATTTACCGCATGATGACCACCGTCGTGGGTTTTAAAGAGCAGCCAGGCAAAAGCGTGGGTCAGCATGGTGAGTGGAATGTAATTACCTACAAAATGGTGTGTAAGCAATGCACTCAGATCAAATGACCGGACAGCTTTATTTTTAAAAATCATTTCAGGGTCATCCCAGCTAATGTGGCCGAAGGATAGAAACCTTGCATACACCAGCAGAGTAACCAGAAGTCCGATGGACAGCACGGGATTTTTGAAAACTATTTCTTTGACTTGTTTTAGCACGGATGCATAAATTTAAGGGATTAGCGAATGCTAAACTAAATATTTTTAATAAAATCTGAATGGGGAGGGTTGGCTTTTCATGGGCTTCAATAATTCCAAAAAACCAATAAATGTTTTAAAATTGGTATTTTTACCGCGTGATAAAACTGTCGGTTGTCATTATTACATTTAACGAAGAAAAGAACATTGAACGGTGCATCTTGTCGGTAAAAGAGATCGCGGACGAGATTGTTGTTCTGGATTCGTTTAGTAAAGACCAAACTGCGGCGATTTGCGCGAAACATGGCGTTAAATTTTTTCAACACACTTTTGATGGACACATTGAGCAAAAAAATCGGGCCATTACATTTGCGTCTTACCCACACATTTTGTCGCTCGATGCCGATGAGGCGCTGGACGAAGAGCTAAGCCGATCCGTTTTAGCGGTAAAAAATAATTTTGAAAAAGACGGGTATTATATGAACCGCCTTACGTATTATTGCGGCCATTGGGTAAGGCATTGTGGTTGGTATCCTGACAGCAAACTCCGATTATGGGACAGCAGAAAGGGTCACTGGACCGGCATTAATCCACATGATAAATATGAATTAATGGATGGTGATAAACATACGGGTCACTTGAAAGGGGACATTCTGCATTATAGTTATTATACGTTGGAAGATCATTATAAGCAAGTGGAGTATTTTACCAACATTGCCGCTAAAGCGTATTTTGAAAGAAATAAAAAAGCGCCGCTCTTTAAATTAATGGTGAATCCGGTGGCTAAATTTATTGACCATTATTTGTTGAAGCTTGGTTTTTTGGATGGTTCAGCGGGTTATCGTATTTCAAAAATATCGGCCTACGCCACCTATTTAAAATATAAAAAAATCAGAGCTCTTTATTATCAAAAAGATAAAAAATAATTTTAAAGTCGTTTTAAGCAGAACAGACAGCATCGGAGACGTGGTGCTTACCTTACCCATGGCCGGGATGCTCAAAGAGCAGTTTCCCGAATGTGAAATTTTTTTTATGGGGCGCAGCTACACGAAAGATGTTATTGCCCTGAGCAAGCATGTGGACGGGTTTATTAACTATGATGATCTTGAAAAGCTCCCGGCCCCGAAGGCAACGGAGGAACTAAAAAAACTGAAAGCCGATATTTTTATCCACGTTTTTCCTAAAGCCGAAATAGCGCGGCTCGCGAAACGGTCGGGGATCCCCATTCGTGTTGGCAGTACCAATCGAATCTATCATTGGTTTTATTGTAATCAATGGATCCGGTTGTCCCGGAAAAATTCTGACCTGCATGAGGCGCAGTTGAATATTAAGCTCTTGAGTTTTATTGGGATAAATACTCATATAGCGTTAGATGCTGTTAAGAACTATTATGGTTTTGAGAAGATTCCACCCCTTAACGAGTCAGCGATTTCCTGGATAGATCCAACCCGGTTTAATTTAATATTGCACCCAAAATCGAAAGGTAGCGCACGGGAGTGGGGGATTGAGAATTTTAAAAAATTGGTAAGTTTGTTGCCTGCTCAACAATACAAGATTTTTATCAGTGGAACTTCTGCGGATGCCAGTCTAATTGGCGATCTTTTGTTAGATCCGAAGGTGACGGACATTACAGGGAAACTCTCTCTGCAACAGTTTATCGCTTTCATTTATCAGTGTGATGGATTAATTGCGGCAAGTACTGGGCCGTTACACATTGCCGCTGCGCTCCGCAAAAAAGCGGTGGGTTTATTTTCCCCTATGCGTCCAATACATCCTGGTCGTTGGGCACCAGTTGGTGATCATACCGGGTTTCTCGTTTTTGATGAAACATGCAAAAATTGTAGTGAAGGAAAAACCTGTGATTGTATTCAGCGCATTGATCCACAAAATGTTATTCGTAAATTGCAGAACGTATGAGCGTCCATTTTAAAGATAAAGTGATCTGGATCACCGGCGCTTCTTCAGGTATTGGAGAAGCATTGGCTTATGCGTTTGCGCAGCGTGGCGCCAGGTTAATTCTCTCGGCAAGGCGTGAAGATGAGCTAAAACGGGTAGGTGTGGCTACTCAGTTACCCGAACTGGATTTACTAATTTTACCTTTTGATCTTGAAGATACAAGCCGCGCTACCGCTTTCGCCGCGCAGGTCATTAATAAGTTTGGACGTATTGATATACTCATCAATAATGGAGGTATCAGTCAGCGTTCAGCCGCCATGGATACGCCTTTGGAATTGGAACGAAAATTAATGGAAATAAATTATTTTTCGAGTGTGGCATTAACAAAGGCAGTGTTGCCCTATATGAAGAGACAAAAAGGTGGCCATATTGTCGTCGTGAGCAGCATTGCCGGCAAGTTTGGTTTTTATCTTCGGTCATCTTACAGCGCCGCAAAACACGCACTGCATGGGTACTTCGATTCGCTAAGACTTGAAACAGAAAAAGCAGGCATTGAAACGTTAATCGTTTGTCCTGGAAAAATTAAAACGGCAATTTCTCTAAACGCCACCACAGCAGATGGAGGCAAGCACAATGAAATGGACCCCAGCCACCAATATGCGATGACGCCGGAAGCTTGCGCAGAAAAAATCATAGAGGGCATCCGTAAGAAAAAGGAAGAGCTGTACGTGGGGGGCAAGGAAATAGCAATTGTAAAAATAAAGCGGTTTTTCCCAAAGCTATTCGGCATCCTTATCCGTAAACAACGTCCTTATTAAGAACCAGGATGTGAGAGATCGGTTAAAGAAAGAACCGTGAAGCGAGGGAAGATGGGCAATCAGGATTCTTTTTCGGTCGCAATGCGTGCGGTTTCGTCCACTAAAACAGCCTCAAACAATTGGGAGAAATGTGTCTTTAGTTTCTGTTTTATTTCCACCATGTTCACTTCATGTCCCAGTTCCTTGTTCAGGCTTGCTACCGCTTTGTCTGGAATTCCACAGGCAATAATGTGTTTAAAATAACTCAGGTCAGTATTCACGTTAAATCCCCAACCGTGCATGGTAACCCATCGGCTGCACCTAACACCCATTGCACAAATTTTGCGGGCTTTTAGTTTGTTGTCAACGTCCAACCACACGCCGGTTTCACCTTTACTTCTTTCTCCATCAACGCCGTATTCCTTCAACGTAAGAATAATGGTTTCTTCCAGTAAACGCAGATACTTATGGATATCTGTAAAAAAATTATCCAGGTCCAGAATGGGGTAAGCTACCAGTTGGCCCGGTCCGTGATAAGTAATATCTCCACCCCGGTTTATTTTATAGTAATCGGCCTTTTCTTCAAACAACCCCTCCCGGCTCAATAACAGATTGTTTTCGTTTCCACTTTTTCCAAGCGTGTAAACAGGTGGGTGCTCAACAAACAACAAATAGTTTTTGGTGGGCAATTGTTTGTCGGGCGGTAAGTCGCGGTTAAGAATTTTCTGATGGATAATTCCATTAAAAAGATCCTCCTGATACTCCCAGCAGGTTTTGTAGTCCATCAGGCCAAGGTCGCGAAATAGTATTTCCTTATTTTGCACGTTTAATTTACTTCACAAAAGTAACAAAGCATTTTTAAAACGCGGGCGCTATAATAATAATTAACAATGGTGTGTGGGGTAACCAGGATTTCAGAATCTGGAAAGCTCAGCTTTTAGGTGATCAATGATGTTGACTTCTACCGGATCAATTCCTCTGAGATCGGCGACGTAACAACTAATCCAGTCACCAATATTAATCAGGTAAAGAAATTGTTCTAATTTACTTTCGCCTTTAGCAGAAATGTCGACAACGCTGGAAGCGTATTTTTCAAAAATGGGCTTACAAATCTGGTAACGTTTTTTCGTCCGTTCATAATCGAAGGATGAATGGAATGCAACCACCACTAGGTCGTCATTTTGTTGCGTCCAGCCTACCAGCTCGTTGTGATTCATTTCAGGGAGCGTGTGGTGCCAGCAAAGCATTTTACTGTTTTCGTTTATTTGTTGCCTAAACCTTACCACAACCCCTTCACAGGTGCCAAGGGAATAGATAACCGGAATTTTACCATTGAGCGTCGCGGCTATTTTTTGCGCTTCGGCTTTGATGTTCTCGTTTTCTTTATCTAAAAGGCTGATCGCTCTATCCAGGTCAGATAACAGTTGTTTGTTAGCAAATCCTTTGGTTATGAGTACTTGTATGAGTTGAATAAGTGAGTAACCAATACATGAACGGGGCGGATTGCCGCCCGGGATCTCGATAAAATCAAATTGATTTTGTTTAGCGAGTTCCAGTATTTTACCACCACTGGTAATCGCCACTACTTGCGCATTTTTGGCGATTCCTTGTTGAACAGCGCTCAATGTTTCTTCGGTATTACCAGAGTAACTGGAAGCAATGAGCAGTGTATTTTTGTTTACAAATGCGGGCAAAAAATAATCTTTAACAACCGTAATTGGAACGGTGCAGGTATCAAAAATTAGTTCTGAAACAATGGTGCCGCCAATTCCCGAACCTCCGAGGCCACTAATAACGATATTATGAATACCGTGAGAATCCGAAATAACAGCTTTTTCAGCTATTTTTTTCGCTTCCCGCAATTGGTTGGTGAAATTCTGGACGAGTGACTTCATTCAATTTTAATAAAAGCGTAAAAATAAAAAAATTTAATGTCTAATCGCTTTATTTATCTGTAAAAGTTAAATAAGTCCCTGATCCAACAATAATTTGGTTTTTAAAATGGCCACCATGCTCAGGGAATCGGTTATTTGTCCATTCATGACCATGTGATAAGCTTCTTCAAACGGAAGTTTTTTTATTTGTAAATCTTCCGTTTCTTCCGGTTCAGCAATGGTTTGGGTTAAATCCTGTGCCAGGAAAATAATCGCCGATTCATCCGATACCGAATTACTGGTATGCATGCGGCATAATTCGCGGTAATTATCAGCAATGAGCCCCGTTTCTTCTTTTAGTTCCCGTTTTGCGGCGCTTAATGGTTCTTCTCCATGGGGAGCGCCACCTTCAGGAATTTCCCAACTGTACTGTTTTAAAGGAAAGCGCCATTGCCCTACCAGCCAGGTATTTCGTTCCGGGTCCAAGGGCAGAACGCCAATAGCCAGGTTTTTGAAGTTCACAACCCCATACAGGGATGGGTTTCCGGCGGGGTTCAGCACATCAAATTTTGAGACACTGATCCAGGGGGTTTCAAATTTTATTTCCTCTTTTAAAATTACCCAGGGATTATTTTCTTTTGTTTCAGACATCAATTATTTCAGTTTTATCGGTTTTACGCACACTTACGAACAGCAAAAATGTTAAATTTGTCTGGATTTTTTGTAAATTAGTAACCCATTAACACTTATTTTCGTTAAATAAGTTAAATATTGTATGTGTTTGAGAAGCAAACGTTTTTTTCTGGTCCTGGTTAGTTACTTTACTTACGTTGCTATCAATGCTCAAACGCTCTATTGGGTTGGGGGTAGCGGCAACTTTAACGACCCGCAACATTGGAGCCTCTCTCCGGATGGCCCTTCGGCGAATAGTGTTCCGAATTCATCCAGCAACATTTATTTTGAAGAGTCAGTTTCTTTTCCTGAAAGAAACATCATTGTCAGTGATAATTTTCAGGTAAATTCCATCACAATTAGAACCTATCAGAAGGTTAATTTGTTAGGAGGATTGACAAAAGGCGTCTTATCGATCAGGAGTAAATTCGAAAATTTACCCGATAACGGCAATTTTAATTCCGAAGTAACGCTGGAGTTTAATAACAATTTTGTTGTGCAAACAGGGGAAATTAAGGGAAATAATTCGGCTTTGGATTGCGATTTTGTTATTAGCGGAGGTAAGTGGTCTATTATCAATTCAAATCTTGCCAACGCGCATGGGCTTTACGTTAAAAACGCAAGTGTTGAGTTTAGATTTTCTACCATTGAAGTGGGGAATTTAGACCTGCAGAATTGCAATTACTTGTTTTTTAATTACGCCTATTTAAAAGTCAGAAATGAGATCAAAATCGAAAATTGCACGAATTATTTGATCAAAAAGTCGGTAATTGGTGATAAACGTTTTGATGGTTTAATACAGGCGCCCGGTGGACTTGCCTCTATATCGGGTAAAGTAAATTCTTCGCCCAATCAGGTGTTTTTTACGTGTATCACCTCAAGTTCGGTGAATACAACATGTAACCCCGGCTGTGACGGGCAGGTAACCATTGTTTTACCACCTGCCAATTGTTTTACGCCTCCAGCCACCTTACCGTATAACATTGTGGTGACGAGTCCCGGTGGCTGTGTGGATCCTGGAAATGGTTTAACGGCGGTTGGTCCCGGAACCTATGTGTTATCAAATTTTTGTAGTTGTAACAATGGGGATCAATTTTCCATCTCGGTGGAAGACGCTAATGGCCTTTTGTTTGATCCAACGGCCGTTGTATTGAACACGCAATTTGGGAACCCGCCGATTCTTGCCAGTCCTGCTTCCGGGGGAACATCAACCATTAATTGTAATGGAACATGTTCAGGGTCGTTAAACGTCAATTTTTTCAACGGGCTTGCGCCTTATAATTTCACAATAACTCCAACTTCAGGATCACCAACCATCACGACTTCAAGCGGATCGCTGGCATTGACAGGCCTTTGCGCGGGTGTTTTAACTATTACTGTGCGCGATGCCAACCAGTGTACTCAAACTTATTCAAGGACATTTAATTCACCGGCAGCATTAAATACCAATTCAGTGTTAACAAACATTAATTGTAATGGCAATTGCACTGGCTCTCTTGGCATTTCTCCAACCGGCGGTAGTTCTCCTTATGTAATTGCCTTTAATCCTGGAACAACATTTACGATTGGAGCAGGATCGACGGTTGGAACCAGTGGGTTATGTGCCGGTGTGGTTTCAGCAACGCTTACCGATTCAAAAAGTTGTTCAGTTACTACGAGTGCTAATTTGGTTTCTCCTCCAGCTCTTTCACTAACGGTTAGTAACACAAGTCTTTCATGCAACGGAACCTGTAATGGCTCCGCTACAATTAATTTGAGTGGAGGTACCCCTAATTACAATTATACCGTTGTGCCTTCGGTAGGGGCTCCCATTACGGGCAGTACAACCGGTGTTGCGGTAATAGGTACTCTTTGCGCCGGCAGTTACACTGTTAATGCAAGGGACATAAATCTGTGTACATTATCACAAGTGTTTACAGTTGCACAGCCGCCTGCTGTTACGGTAAGTCCGACGTTTACTAACATAGTTTGTAATGGAAGTTGTAATGGGGCCATTGACATTATAACCTCAGGAGGAAATGGCGCACCCTATACCTATACATGGTCTCCGGTAGGGGCTTTTCCGGGAGCAAATACACCGACACTTATTAATCTTTGCGCCAACCCTTATACGTTAAATGTTCGCGATGGCGCTTTGTGTACAGCCAGTGTAGTAATTAATCTTACTCAGCCGCTTCCGCTCACCTTAGTTACCGCTACCCAAGCATTGTCTTGCTTTGGCTCTTGTAATGGAAGCGCAACGGTTACAGCAAGCGGTGGGAATCCCGGGGCGTATACCTATACATGGTCGCCGAATCCCCCCGCAGGGCAGACCACTTCGGTAATTACTAACTTATGCGGAGGGAGTGCTTTCGTGGTAACGGTGCGTGACGTTTCGTTATGTACCCAAACGGCCTCTATCAATATTTTAAATGCGCCCAGTTTTACGCCCAACATCACCACCACCAATATCGCTTGTCATGGTTTATGTACGGGCGCAATTAACGCTGCCCCTACCGGAACCACCCCTTTTAACTATACACTAACGGTTCCTGGTTTTACGTCAACCGGCGCCCCTCCCTACAACGCGTTGTGTGCGGGGATTTATACATTGTTTATGCAAAATACAGCTACCGGCTGTGTGCAGTCATTTACTACGGCGGTAACCGAGCCAAATACACTCTCGGGATCCATTGTTGCAACAAACCTTAATTGTTTTAATGTGTGCGACGGTTCGCTTGTTGGGAGCCCGATAGGCGGGACACCCGGATATACCCTTAGTTGGGTAACGCCCACCGGAACTGTTCTAGGAGCTTCTTTACTTAACCAATGTGCAGGGAATTACGTTTTACATATAACCGATGCCAATGGATGTACAAATAATACATTGACCGCTACGCTGACCCAACCACCTGCACTTACCGTTAACGTGAATGCCACACCCGCAACCTGTGCCGGAAACTGCGACGGCATATTATCGGCGATTGTTGGTGGTGGAACGCCTGGGTATGGCTTATCTTGGTCAAACGGGCCAATTGGCAATCCGAACAACAATCTCTGTGCAGGAAATTACAGTTTAATTGTAACGGACGGTAACGGTTGTACGAGTGCCGTAACTGCAACTATTACTGAACCAGCACCCATTACCATCGTATCGGCAGTTACAAATGTTAATTGTTCGGGTGGATTCACCGGTTCAGCCACCATTACAGCTTCTGGTGGAACGCCTGGGTTTACATACGTATTCAATACAGTACCACCAACTGCGCCAATTGCTACAAATACTACAGGAATTGTAACCGGCCTTGGACAGGGTAATTACCTGGTAAGTGCAACAGATGCAAACGGGTGTACTCAGGGAATTAATTTCAACATTACTTCACCAACGTTATTAACGGCGAGTGTTACAGGGATCGTGAATAGTTGTAATGTGTGTACGGGAGCTGCTACTGTTGCAATTTCCGGTGGCACACCACCTTATCTTCCTGCTTCCTGGACAAATTCTTTAGGCGCTGTAGTTGGCACCGGTAATACCGCGTCATCTTTATGTCCTGGCAATTATACCATTACTGTAACGGACAACAACCTGTGCGTAACTACGCAAACCGTATTTGTAGATCTTGTTGTAAATATATCGGTGCTTGCGGGCGGCTCGGGAATTGCGTGTTTTGGTCAATCTACTGGTACAGCGGTTGCTAATCCTGTTGGTGGGACGCCGGCTTATCAATACACTTGGACCAATTCCTCAAACGCCGTTGTTAGTAGTACAAACGTTGCGTCAGGACTTCCTGCCGGTACCTATGTGGTATTTGTTCAGGATCAGCCTGGCTGTCTCGGGTCGGCTACAATCAACATAACACAACCTGCATCCATTACCGCTACTTCTTCGCAAACCAATGTACTTTGTTTTGGTGGACTAACAGGAGCCATTTCTGTTACAGCCGCCGGTGGAACCGGCCCTTTGAACTATTCGTGGACGCCTTCCGCGCCAAACACCTCCGTCCTTGCCAATTTGTCCGCTGGAACTTATTCTTTATTAATTAGGGATAATAATTTATGCGCGTTAAGTCTTCCGGTGTTTACCATTACTCAAAACACACCGATCACCGGGGCCTTTACATCCACCAACCCAACAGCCTGTACATTTTCAACTGGCGCTGTGTGCGTGTTAGCTGGCGGCGGTTCGCCGGGTTATCAATACACCTGGACGCCAACGGGAGGCAATGCGGCTTGTGCAACCGGTTTGGTAGCAGGTAATTATAACGTAATAATTAAGGATAACGCAAATTGCACCACCACACTCGCCGCCTTGTTAAGCAACCCTACCGGTCCAACATTAACCATTAATTCACAATCCATTAACTGTTTCGGAGGAGCAACCGGAGGAATTACCGTTACGGCGGCGGGTCTCAGTCCGTTCAACTTTAGCTGGACACCAGTGGTCCCGGCCGTCAATAACGCAACTTCGTCAATCGCTTCGGGGCTTTCGGCGGGCATTTATCAGATATCAGCCGCTGATAATAATAGCTGTGTTACTACTCAAACCATCAACATCACGTCCGCCCCGTCTATTACTACCAACGCGCTGGTTTCGGATGTGAAATGCAACGGCGCCAGTAACGGGTCGATTGTGGTTACGCCAACTGGTGGAACCCCGGCCTATTCATTTGCATGGTCAGGTGGCCTTCCAAATTCAGGAACTGTAACCGGTTTAGGCGCGGGCATATATTCTCTTACGATAACCGATGGGGCGCTATGTTCGACAAATTTCACGTTCAATGTAAATGAACCAACAGCGCTCACACTGGCCACTACATCAACAAATGTGCGTTGTAACGGGGCCTGTAATGGGTCTATCGTAGCTACGGGTTCAGGTGGACTTGGACCTGTATCCTATACCTGGTTGCCGGTTGGAAGTTTTGTCGGCGCTATTACACCAACTATTTTGAATTTATGCCCTAACGTGTATACCGTTATCGCCAGCAATCCTAATTGCAGTGTGTTGGCTACCGTTCAGATAACTGAGCCGCCGGCTATGACCAGCACATTAATACTTTTAAATGCCACCTGCTCTAATTCCTGTGACGCTATTGCGACACATTCAGTCGGCGGAGGTGTTCCCGGATACAATTATAGCTGGTCCCTGGGGCCATCTACAGCATCTGTGCTTTCGGGCCTGTGCCCGGGCAACTACATAGCAGCGGCGAGTGATGCCAACGGATGTATCATATTAAAGACGTTTACCGTTTCATCGCCGTCCACCTTTACCGTAGCGTTAACCGCTGCCGATCCTAAATGTAATGCTTCGTGCGATGGCAGTATCACTACGGTTGTGAGTGGGGCTCAGGGCAGTGTTAATTATAATTGGGCATTGAGTGGTTCCGGGCAAAATCCAACCGGTTTGTGTCCCGGCACTTATACTTTAATTGCCACTGATGCTAACTTCTGTGTAACAAGCGGTGTAGTTACTCTCAATAATCCGCCATTGTTGCTTGCCAACGTTTCTACAACAAATGCCTCTTGTGCAAGTAGTTGTAATGGGATGGTGAACAGTACGCCTGTAAATGCTACCAGTCCTATTACTTACGTTTGGACACCGGCAGCCCCGAATACGCCAAATTTAACCAATGTGTGTTCCGGCCAATACACCCTGCAAATAACCGATAATAATGGTTGCCAGGCTACTCAGCAATTCACGTTAACCGATCCACCTCTTCTCATTGTTAATCCGTCTACGATACCATCTACCTGCAATAATTCCAATGGTGGAATTACAGCAAATGTGATTGGTGGAACGCCGGCTTATTCATTTAATTGGCCGCCTCCGGTTTCAAGTACTAATTCGGTTGTATCCGGATTGGCAGCGGGCATTTATACGGTAATTGTAAGTGATGCGAATAATTGTACAAATACGATCACTGTTCCACTGAGCAATTCCAATGGTCCTAATTTTGTACCGATTATTTCTACCAGTATTGCATGTAACGGATTGTGTACCGGCGCAGCATCGGTAGACATTGCCGGAATTACTGGCGGTACTCCGGCTTATAGTGTGTCGTGGCTGGCTCCTGCGCCTTCTTCCACAAATCCTATTAATAATTTATGCGCTGGAGGATATACCGCTCAGGTAACCGATGCGAATAATTGTGTTCTTTTTACCGGGGTAACCATACTTGAACCGCCTGCCATTAATCTTTCTCCAAGTTTTGGGTTGCCAACCTGCAACGGCACCTGCGATGGCTCCATTTCACTTAATCCAACCGGTGGCGTAGGACCCGGTTACACCTATACATGGTTGCCATCAGGACCTCCAAACAGTCCGGTAATTACCAACGCTTGCGCCGGAAACTATAATGTGTTGATCGGCGACAATGGAAATAACTGCGTGTACTCGCAAACAGTTACCCTGCCTAGTCAATTGAACATTATTGTTTCAACAAGTATTGTTCCTAATCAGTGCTTTAATGACTGCAATGGTTCGGCTACCGCGTTTAATCCGCAAGGGGGAGTTGCACCGTATAACTTTAACTGGAGCAACGGGCAGGTTGGACCTACGGCTAATAACCTGTGCAATGGAACCTATACCTTGATAATTACAGATGCCAATGGTTGTTTTAGTTCTTTCCCCATTGTCATTATTTCCGCTTCCGACATTACTTCCACCGTGTCGGTTACGTCGCCTTCCTGTGGTTTGTGCAATGGTGCTTCAGACATCGTTTTGGCGGGTGGTGTTGTCCCTTATACTTATACCTGGACAACAGGCGCAAACACAAGCAGTATTACCAATGCCTGTGCGGGTATTTATCAGGTAGTTGTGAGGGACGCGCTAAATTGTCAACAAACAGAAACGGTCATCATCAATAACTCTAATGGCATTACAGGAGAAACGTTTAGCATACAACCCTTACCTTGTAGCGGTTTGTGTGCAGGAGCCGTTACTGTTAGCGCGATTGGCGGTAATGCCCCGGTTAGTTACAATTGGGTTAATCCGGTGTCTACTAATTCCGCCATTGCCAATCTGTGCGCAGGTACTTATTTTGTGCAAATGACCGATGCCCAGGGTTGTTTAAGAACCGCTTCGGTTAACATCGATCCAATAACTACGCTTACTATTTCAGCATTTATTTCTCCGCCTGGTTGTGGCCTTTCTGACGGGGTCATTAGCGTGGATATAAATGGGGGAGCGCTTCCTTACACTGTTAGTTGGAACCCGCCGTCTGGTAGCAGCGCGACATTAACCGGTATTAGCCAGGGAAGTTATACAATTACTGTGACAGAAAATGGACCTAATGCTTGTGCGCAAAGCCAGCAAATAAATGTGAGCAATACCACCGGGCCTGTTCTTACTGCCACGCAATCAGATATTAATTGTTTCAACACCTGTACAGGGTCGCTTAGCGTTACCGCTTCGGGATCACCCGGACCATTTTCATTCAATTGGAGTAATGGCAGCACAGCAACCGCTCTTACCAATTTGTGCAAGGGGGTTTTAACGCTGACGGTGACGGATAATACAACTAACTGCGTGACCATTGAAACATACACCATAAATGAAAATCCGCAAATGCAGTCAGGTACTCCGCAGATTACACAGCCGAGTTGCGGTTTATGTAATGGCAGTAGCAACCTAAATGTATTTGGGGGTTCGCCCGCTTATTCATACACGTGGTCAACTGGCGATACAGGTCCAAATGTAGTGGGCTTATGCGCCGGACTTTACCAGGTGCATGTTCAGGACGTGTTTGGATGTCAGCTTTCTCAAACGGTAATTATCAATAACTCGAATGGTATCACGGGCGAAACATTTAGCGTTCAAGGATTACCTTGCAGCGGTACATGCAATGGCAGCGCTACTGTGAGCGCTCAAGGCGGGAATGGAGCTATTACCTATAACTGGATAAATCCCGCAGTAACAAATTCAGTTATCTCCAATTTATGTGCTGGCGATTATTTTGTTCAAATGCAGGATGAGCAGGGCTGTATTCGCACCGCGTCCGTGAGCGTAGATGCTGTAACTACACTCAGTATCGCTACCACAATTATTCAGCCGGGTTGTGGACTCAACAATGGTTCGGCCAGTGTGTTCATTTCAGGCGGTACTCCTACTTATGCAGTAAGTTGGTCACCTGGCTCTAATACGACTCCAACATTAAGTAATATTTTTCAGGGAAGCTATACCGTAACGGTTACTGAAAGCGGGCCTAATAAGTGTTCTCTCACTCAGCAAATCAATGTAAGTAACCTTTCAGGTCCGGTAATAACAACTACTCAAACAGATGTTGCGTGTTTTGGCCAATGTACGGGTATAATTGACGCCGTTGCCACCGGCACCAGCGCGCCATTCGCTTATAACTGGAGTGTAGGAGGAAATTCGCCGGTTATCACGAACCTTTGTCAGGGGGTGATCACGTTAAGTGTAACGGATGCTAGCAATTGTGTGACCATCGAATCGTACACCATTAACGACCATCCTCCATTGCAATGGGGGTTACCACAAATTACCGAGCCAATCTGTAATCAGTGTAACGGCTTAGCCACCATCAATGTGTTTGGAGGGTCATTGCCTTACACGCTGTTATGGACAAACGGCGCCAGTTCAGCAGCCGCTACCGATTTATGTGCCGGAGTGTATCAGGTGCAGATAACCGATGCGCTCGGCTGCCAGGCTACGGAAAATGTGATTGTAAATAATGCGACAGGAATTACCGATGAAACGTTTAATGTGCAGGATGAACAATGTTCGAATAGCTGCAACGGGTCAGCAACTGTAACTGCCATTGGTGGCGTTTTACCTATTTCTTACAATTGGATCAATCCGGTGGTTTCCGGTCAGGTAATCGGTAATTTATGCCCGGGCGACTATTTTGTACAAATGACAGACGGCAATGGCTGTATACGCACTGCGTCCACAATGATCAATACTATTCCAAGCTTTACATTTACACCACAGGTTGTTTTGCCGTCATGTGGAAATTCGGACGGCTCCATTGATGTTACAGTAATTGGAGGCACACTGCCGTATACCTACTTATGGTCGCCCGGAGCAGGAAATACTCCTTCATTAACCGGAATCGGACCTGGCACCTACAGTTTGTTAATCACGGATGGCACTAATTGTTCAAAAACACAGGTGTTCACCATTAGCAGCGCGACGGCTCCGGCCATCACTTACACACAAACCAATATTAATTGTTTTAATGCATGTACTGGGGCTCTTGATGTTGTGGCCTCCGGATCGGTGGCTCCGTTCACCTATAGCTGGAGCGTTGGTGGGGTTACCACACCGTCTATTAACGGGTTGTGCAAAGGGGTAGTTACATTAACGGTTACCTCTTCCAATGGATGCGTAAACATTCGTTCTTTTACGGTTACTGAGAGTCCCGAATTAGTGATGGGCTTACCAAACTTTAAAAGCCCAGACTGTTTTGGGGATTGTAACGGGGCCATTACCCTGGTGCCAAATGGTGGAGTCCTTCCTTACACGTATAGCTGGCAACCGAGTGGCAACACCAACCCGCTTACTGCTTTATGCGCAGGCATTTATTCTGTGACCCTTACCGACGTAAAAGGATGTCAGAAAACTTCTACGGTGGAATTAAATAACCCGGCCGCCATTACCGTAACGGTAACTCCCGCTAATTCATCCTGCGGCAGTGTTGCAGATGGTTCAATTGGCATTGTTGTTTCCGGCGGCACGCCAAGTTATACCTTTGCTTGGACGGGGCCATCAGCCTTCACATCTACTTCGCAAAATATAACTGACTTATTTTCGGGCACCTATTCGTTAACGTTGTTCGACAACGCGGGGTGTAACGGCGATACCGTCCTGACACTTGCCCCTACCATTACTATTTCTGCTAATGCCGGCCGCGACACCACCGTTTGTGTTGGAAATGAGGTGGTTTTAAATGGAGGTAATTCGCAGGGAGCTGTTACATTTAACTGGTATCAATTACCTGATAATACCACAACCGTTTCAGCCGCCCCGAGCTTTACCTTGCCTGTTTCTGTGGCCAGCGTTACGTTTGAGTTGGTAACTGTTTCCTCTGTGCCTGGTTGTTTAGACCGTGACACCGTGGTCGTTAGCGCTCACCCGGAATTGCTGGTGGACGCGGGGCCAAGTGTTATTATTCCTGTATTTTCATCCGTTACCATAGGCGGAAATCCAACGAGTTTTAGTGCCATATCGTTAACCTGGTCGCCAGCTATTTATTTGAACGATGCCAACTCTCAGAATCCCGTGGCCTCCAACACGCTGAATGTTATTTACACCGTAACCGCTTTGGATGCGAACGGCTGTACCGCCAATGATACCATGCTGGTTGAACTTTACCCGGAGGTGAAAATCGCGAATGGTTTCAGTCCGAATGGTGATGGAAAAAATGACGAATGGATCATCGATTATATTGATCAGTTCCCTAATAATACGGTGGAGGTATATAACCGATGGGGCGAGCAACTGTTCCATTCGCAAGGCTATACCACTCCATTTAATGGAAAATACCGCGGTAAAGATCTGCCCGTAGGCACCTACTATTACATCATTCACCTTAACCATCCGGCTTACACCAAACCTTATACCGGACCATTAACCATATTCAGATGATGAGAAACTATTACATATGGTTATTAATTTTTATTGCAGGGATGACAAAAGCTCAGCAGTTGCCCCAGTACTCGCAGTATATGCTTAACGAGCTTGCCATTAATCCTGCGGTTTCAGGGAAAGATGAATTTACCGATATGCGTTCCAACATCCGGCACCAGTGGATCGGTATCACCGATGCCCCAAGAACTTATATGTTATCTGTTCACGGACCCATACAGTCCAAGAACATGGGCTTAGGGATGAATCTTTTTACGGATATTGTAGGGCCCACTCGTCGTACCGGATTAAACTTTTCGTACGCGTATCATTTGAAACTGGAGGAAGACATGCATTTATCCATGGGCTTAAGCGCAGGTATTTTGCAATGGGGTATCGACGGAAATAAACTCACTTTAAGGGAAGAGGGCGATCAGGGATTATTAAATACCTATCAAACTACCTATGTGCCTGATTTCGGGGCAGGCATCTATTTCCACAAAAAAGACCGGTATTACTTTGGTTTTTCGGTTCCGCAATTGTATCAGGCGCCTATTGGTTTGTATTCCGGTACAGGCAAAAAAAGCAAACTAACCAGCCAGATAAATTTAAACGGGGCCTACAAATTTGACTTGAACGATGATTTCAAGATTGAACCATCTTTCCTTTTTAAATACGAGAAACCGGCGCCTCCGAAAGTGGATGTTGGCGTGAGGGGTATTTACCAGGAGCAAATTTGGCTGGGCGCTTCTTACAGGCATAAAGATGCCTTTACGGCCCTCCTCGGGTACATGTACAAAAATTACCTGCTCATTGGGTATTCGTTTGATTTTACCACCACCAATATCAAAAAATATTCATCGGGTACCCATGAAGTCATGCTGGGAATCCGTTTCTCTAAAAAACAAGCCAATACCTGGAAAGGAGAATAAACTTTACAGGTAGTAAATGCCTGGTAATTCAATTCCACTTTTACCAGAAGAAAGTCGGCAATTTCTTATTTACGGTTTGTAGACAGAACTTTTGGTTCTATTGATTTTTCTGGTTCAAAACAATTTATTTAGAATCATTATAAATTGCACAACTCGTTAAAATAATTTAAAATTTACCTTAATAATTCTCAATCTTCTGTTAAATTTGCCAACGTTTTACTGTCATTAATTTGTCATAATCACGTATTAAAAAGATTAAATTTTCTCATCTTTATATGAAAAACCAACTATCCCGAATTCGAGTAAAAGCCCTACTAGCCTTAGTTTTTACGGTTTTTACGTTTTCTTTTAAGATTCAGGCCCAGGACGGAGCAAAATTATTTAAACAAAATTGCGCTGTTTGTCACGCCTCACATACCGACCAGAAATTAACCGGCCCCGGATTAAAAGGGATTTTTGACCGTGCGCCAAAGGGTGATTGGTTGGCAAAATGGATTCTTAACAACGAGAAACTGATTAAGTCGGGCGACGCTTACGCGAACAAAATTTACAGCGAGAACGGCAAAGCAGCAATGACTGTTTTTGAAGGCCAGTTGAATGACAAAGATGTTGCCTCAATCATCGCCTTTTTACAAGGTCCTCCTCCTGACAGTGGAAATAAAGGCCCCGGTAGCGCAGTTGTTAGCACTGAGACTACAGAAGTAAAAGAAGGAATTGACCCTTTGTACCTGATTTTGGGAGCCATTGTTGTGTTAGCCATCATGATGGTAGCACTGCGTAGCATCCGCACCTCATTACAAAACACCGCCAATGTGAAAGAAGGAAAATCTGAAAACCCGGATATCACTTTTTGGCAAGAGGTGAAACAGTGGATGGCCGGTCACCGTCGTCTGGTTGGGGTATTTTGTATCATTCTTGCTTTTGGCGGAATGAAAAGTTGCTGGGATGCCTGTTATAACATCGGCGTTTATTATGATTGGAAAACGCAAAAAGGCTACAAGCCGGAGCAACCAATTAAATTTTCACACAAATTGCACGCGGGCGATAATGAAATAGCTTGTCAATATTGCCACAGTTCAGTAGAAAAATCCCGTCATGCGAGCATACCTTCGGTAAACATCTGTATGAACTGTCACAAAGGAATTCAAACAGGCCCTCAATATGGCGATAAAGAAATTGCCAAAATCTACACTGCGGCAGGGTTCGATCCTAAAACCGGAACCTATGACAACAGCAAACAAAACCCGTTACAATGGATCAAGGTTCATAATTTACCGGATCACGTTTATTTTAATCACTCGCAACACGTGGTAGTTGGTAAAATTGAATGTACTACCTGTCACGGAAACGTA
>Ga0075163_10000682_pt1 | contig 44408 bp, 31 predicted proteins | sample JI1023141ADNA_FD_71478 | JGI IMG/M metagenome (GOLD analysis project Ga0075163, IMG submission 71478) | Wastewater effluent complex algal communities from Wisconsin, to seasonally profile nutrient transformation and Carbon sequestration -... | ecosystem: Engineered > WWTP > Effluent > Algae...
CCGCCGATGCAGTCGAGGACCAGCAGGCCGCCCTTGCGCAGGCACCGGCGCGCGTTGGTGAAGTACGCGACGAGCTGGCGGCGGGTGGTCAGCAGGTAGTAGCTGAAGTTGAGGGCGCAGACGACGTCGGCGCGGTGCGGGCTGTCCTCGAGGACATCTCCGCGGACGAGCTGGACGCGGCGCGCGAGCGCGGGGCCGAGGTTGTGGCGGCGGCCCCACTCGAGCGTGGCGGCGTCGAAGTCGACCCCGATCGCCCGGTTGTGCGGCGAGCGCTGCGCCCACGCGGCCGCCATCAGCGCGGTGCCGCAAAAGTCCTCCTTCAACACCCGCGGCTCTCGCCCGCGCATCCCCGCGTAGGTCGCCTGGATGAAGTCGATGTTGGCCTCGGGGTCGTTGACGGCCCGCTGATAGAGCGCGTGGCGGTCGGCCCGCTCGGCCAGAGTGGCCGGTTGTTGATGGATGGAGAGCTTCGTGGCGGTGCTACGTTGGACCATGCGGGTGGAGCTGGACTGCGCGGGGAAGCTAACACAACCGCCCGCGCGCGAGTAGTCGCGCGCGGCCGTGCTTGTGAGGGGCGGCCCGGTTTTGCTAGGCTGGTGGGCGTGTCGACGTGGCTCGCTGTCTTGGCGCTGACGTGGGCGGGGGAGCTGCCGCTGCGCGGGCCGTCCGCGCCGCCGCAGCCGATCATCGGCGGCGACGCGGTGGACACGCTCGACTGGCCGAACGTGGTCGCGGTGCTGAGCGTGGACCCGGAGGACGCGACGCTCGGGCACCTGTGCTCGGGCACCTTGATCGCGCCGCACATCGTGCTGACGGCGGCGCACTGCCTCGCGCCGGGGACCGAGGTCGACGACATCGCGGTGTTCTTCGGGACCTCGCTGTCGCCGCACCAGGAGGCGACGGCGGTCCGCTACGCGCTGCACCCCGACGCGTGCGTCGAGGACTGCAAGCCCGACGCGTTCGACTTCGCGTTCATCGAGATCGCCGAGACCGTCCAGGGCGTCGAGATCGTGCCGCTGCTGACGACGCAGGACGAGTGGGACGAGGCGATGGCGGTCGACGCCGCGGTCACGCTGGTCGGCTTCGGCGCGGTCCGTGACGACGAGGAGGAGGACGCCGCGCCGCTGATGGAGAGCGAGCGCGGCCACAAGCGCGAGGTCGACACCGTCATCTCCGGGTTCTCGACGTCCGGCCGCGAGTTCATCGCCGGCCAGGCCGGCAAGGACACCTGCGGCGGCGACTCCGGCGGGCCCGTGTTCGTCCAGCTCGAGGACGGGACCTGGCGCCAGGTCGGCGTCACCTCGCGCGGGGTCCGACCGTGCGGCACCGGCCGCGGCTACTACGGCGTGCCGTTCTTCGCGCTGCCGTGGCTGCGCGACGAGGCCGGCGTCGACCTGCTCCCGCCCGGCTGCGCCGACGCGCAGTGCGTCGACCCCAAGCCGCCGGACGACGGCTGCGGCTGCCGCTCCGGGGCGGGCTCGCCGGGGCCGCTGGCCTGGCTGCTGATGTTGGGGTTGGTGCGCCGGAGGACCGGTCGCAAGGGACATGTTCGTCGGGGCATGTCCTGACGGACATGTCCGCGCGGGCATGTCTCGACGGCCAGGTGCGCTTTTTTACTCTTTAAAAGGTGAAGCGGCGGCTGAGGACCGTGCGGTCGCCGCCGTGCGAGGGGACGGCCCACGCGGGGCGGGCCCGCTGCAGGGCGGCGCCGGCGGGCGGGAGGCCCTCGCTGGCGTCGAGGACGGTGAGCTCGACGGGGCCCTGCTCGCGGACGACGAGGTCGATGACGAGGCCGTCGGCGGGGACGGCGACGAGCGGGTGGTGGCGGACGTTGAGGTACCAGGCGCGGCGGTGCGCGGGGTAGGGCGGGGCGGTGACGCCGGAGACGGCGAGCCAGCGGACGCCGGCGTCGTCGGGGATGACGAGGGCGGCGGTGCGGGCCCCGCGGGGCGACCTGAGGCGCAGGCGCAGGTGGCGGCCCCAGGGGCCGCGGAGGGCGGGGACCCCGGGCTCGAGCGCGAGCTCGGGCGGCGGCGCGGCGATCGGTGAGGCGGGCGCGCTCCAGCTCGGCTCGTCGTCGGGGGTCCACGGGAACGCGGGCGCGGGCGCGGCGGTGAACTCGGCGGCGGCGCGCAGCGGGTCCGGGAGCGGCAGGTCGGCGTCGACCAGCCAGCGCGCGGCGCCGGTGTCGGCGTCCTGATGCAGCACGAGGCTCAGGCGCCGCGGGCGGGCCTCGGTGTGGGCCGGCAGCGCGAGCGTCCAGGCCGCGCCGGCGACGGTCGCGAGCCCGAGCAGCGCCCACCACGGACCGGCGCGGGTCGGCCACAGCGGCGCGAGCAGGACCAGCAGCAGCGCGAGCACGCCGAGCGCCGCGGGCCCGAGGCCGAAGATCGCCTCGACCCGGGTCGCCGCCTGCAACCACATCAGCGCGGGCAGCAGCAGGCACAGCAGCGCCGCGGCGGGGCCTGGCCATGCGGACATGTCCTTCGAGTCAGGTCGCAGCGACCGGGGGGCGGCGGGGCCTGGCCATGCGGACATGTCCTTGGGGGCAGGTCGCGGGACGACGGCGAGGACGATCGCGGCGAGCAGGACCGGCGGCAGCACGCCGACGCTCGCGGCCGGGGCGAGGACGGCGAGCGCGGCGGCGAGGACCGCGAGCGTCCACCACAGCGCGAGGGTCAGGCGCCGCTCTCCGAGGCGCCGGCGCAGCTCGAGCGCCGTCACGCCGCTGGCGAGCAGCAGGGCCGACCACACGGCCAGGCGCGCGGGCCACGGCTCGGCGTATCCGGGGACCTCGGAGCCGGCGAGGCGCGCGAGCAGCCAGGCGACGGCGACCGCGACCAGCGCGGGGACGGCGACGAGCAGCGGGAAGGCGAGGACCGCGAGCGCGCGGCGCGGGGCCGCGGACCGGCGGGCGCGGTCCTCCGGGCGGACGAAGCCGGGCGCGAGGTCGTGTGGGCGGAGGAACGGGGGCGCGCCGTCCTGCGGGTCGGCGGGGTCGCTCGCGGACGCGGGGTCGGGCGCGCCGGCCGACGCGTGCGTGCGCGCGGCGGCCGGCCCTGTCCCTCGGGGCATGTCTTTCAGGACATGTCGCGAGCGCCATGTCGCGAGGGCCAGGAGCAGCGCGGCGAGCAGGGCGAGCGCGGGGGTCCAGGCGGCGGGCCAGGAGAGCAGGGCGAGGCCGAGGGCGTCGAGGAACACGCGGTCGCCCGCGGCCGGCGCGGCGAGGTCGGCCTCGGCGAGGCGGCGGACCAGCGCGAGGGCGGTGTCGCCGAGGTGCTGCACGCTGGCCGGGTCGAGGTTGGCGAGGCGGTCGAGGGGGGTGTGGTAGTGGGCCTTGTCCTCGCCGAAGCCGAGGTCGATGCTCGGCAGCTCGGCGCGGGCGTAGACGCTGAAGTCGGTGTCGTAAGGGGTCAGGCCGTAGACGGCGCCGGTCACCGACGCGCCGTAGGGGCGCGGGACGGCGGCGAAGGCGTCGAGCACGAGGGCGTTGCCGGGGGTCGTGCGGGTGATCGACGTGACGCCGCGCGTGCCGCCGGCGTCGAGGTTGACGGCGACGCCGATGTCCTGCGCCCACGGGTGGCCGTCGACGAACGCCTGCGCGCCGAGCAGGCCGGTCTCCTCGCCGTCGACGAGCAGGAACACGACCGGGTTGCGCGGGGCTGGCCCGAGGGACAGGGCGCGCGCGAGCTCGAGGATCGCCGCGACGCCCGCGCCGTCGTCGCCCGCGCCGGGGCCCGCGGGGACCGAGTCGTGGTGGGCCGAGACCAGCACCGCCGGGCCGTCGACGCGGCCGGGCAGGCGCGCGAGGACGTTGCCGACGGGCCCGCAGCTGGCCGCGCGGGCGCTGCAGGCCGTGGCCTGCTGGTCCTCCGCGGCGAGGCCGAGCGCGGTGAATTCGGCGAGGAGCTTCGCGCGCACGCGGGCGCCCGCGGGCGAGCCGACCGGGTGCGGGACGTCGTCGCCGACGAGCGTGGCGAGCCGCGCGAGCGCGCGGCCGGCCGAGAACTGGTCGGCGGGCGCGTCGACGGGGAGCGCGGGCGGGGGCTCGAGGCGGGCGCGCACGAGCGCGAGGGCGCCGGCGAGGACGACGAGCGCGAGCAGCAGCGGGCCGCCGCCGCGGTGCGGGGTCGCGGCGACGACGTCTGGGTTCGCGGTTCGGGCGGCGCGCGCGGGCGGGTCGAGGTCGGCGCGAGGCGGGGCCATGCGCGGGCGAAGCTATCACATCGCCGCGCGCGGCCCGGGCTCACGGCGGGCGCGGACCGGGGCAGGCGCTCGCGGCGGCGTGAATCGACGGCGCGCTCTCAGGGCTCGAAGTGCGGCAGGACGTCGTCGCGGAAGATCTGGTTGACCGTGTCGTGCTGCATCGCGGTGTGGATCGCGGCGGAGAACAGGTCCCAGAACGCGAGCTGGCCGAACGAGCGGCGCGTCACGTACTCGAGGTCGATGTCCTCGGAGATCGCCACCTGATAGTCGCGCCGGCTCGGGCGCAGCTCGGGGACCCAGGTGCTGTGGACCGTGAACGCGAAGTCGAGCTCGGGGTGGCCGAGGCGGCACAGCGGGCCGGCGGCGATGTCGGCGGCGTCGAAGATCCACAGCTCCTCGCCGCTGGTGTCGTGCGGGCGCGGCACCGAGTCGGCCGAGTGCGCGAGGCACACGAGGTAGCCGTCGCGCGGGCCGTGGCCGCCGCGGCGCGGCACGAAGCACGGCGACAGCATGCTCCACCCGCGCGGACAGACGTAGCTGGTCAGCGCGCCGGTGGCGATCTCGAAGGCGAGCAGGCGCGGCGGGCGGCCGGTGCCGACCGGCATCAGCGCCGCGTCGACGCGGTCGTTGTAGGTCTTGAGCACGCGCTGCGGCACGAGCTCGGGGGCGAAGCCGCTGGTGTTGAAGTACAGCACCTCGAGCTTCTGGTCGGGCGGGCCGGGGGCGTGGGTGCCGAGCGCGAGGCCCCAGGTCTCGTCGCTGCGCAGCAGGCGGGCGGCGAGCGGCTGGCCGGTCTTCGGGTCGATCGTGTGGACGGCGAGGGTGCCCTGGGTGAGGGCGCAGGGGATCTGCATGCCGGCGATGTCCTCGCTGGCGTGCGAGCCGTCGAGCATCGTCTCGCCGGCCTGGACCCACTCGGAGACGTCGAGCGTCGGCGTGTGCGGGATGATGATCTCGAGCCGCTCGTCGTCGTCGTACTGCGTGAAGAAGTGGACCGACTCGCCGGGGATCTCGACGCGCAGCGCGCGGACCGGGGTCGGGTGCTCGGCGTGGCCGCCGCTGCGCGGGCGCAGCGAGCGGCGCGGGACCAGGTACAGCACGGTGCTCGGCCGCTGCGCCCGCATCTGCGTGCCGCCGAGCAGCTCGCGCACCGGGATGCCCGGGAGCAGCAGCTCGGCGATGTCGTAGGCCATCTGCCGCATCTCGACCACGAACGCCGAGTCCTGCAGGATCACGTGGTTCTTGGTGATCGCGACCTGATGGACGCACTGCTCGATGACGATCGGGTCGCCGCCCTCGTCGACGAGCTTGAAGTGCTCGAGCGCGCCGGCCTTGGCCCAGCGGACGAGGTGGGTGAAGCCGGGGCTGCCGGCGCCGGGGTTGGCGAAGTTGGCGGTGAAGAACTCGCCGGTGCGCGGGTCCTCGACGGGGTGCGCGGAGGTCAGGTGCAGCGGGAACACCCACGGCGCCGGGATCGCGCCGATCCACTCGTCGACCTTGCCGATCGGGGTGACGAGCTCGAGGGTCACCGGGTCGAACTCCCACGGGCGGCCGGCGTCGGTGGTGATGATCATGCGGTCGCGCAGCGCGACCGGCGAGTTGCTGAGCACCGTGCGCACGCCGAGCAGCGGCGAGATGCGGGTCAGGCCGAGGTCGTGGAAGCCGAGCATGCCGCCGTGGTGCGACTGCTGCAGCGAATGGTCGGTGTGGAAGCAGGGCGGGCGCATCACGGCCTGCTTGAGCTGGACGCGCTCGCCGAGGAGGTCGACGCGGTAGACGGTGCCCTCGCCGGAGAAGGCGGGTCGGCCGGGGGTGGCGATCGAGCCGGCGATGAACATGTGGCCGAAGATGTCGGTCGGCAGCTCGCCGCCGAGGACGCGGAGCTCGAGGGTGCGGCCGGTGGCCATCATGTCCTCGCCGCCGCTGCTCAGCATCGAGGTCGGCATCTCGCGGCGCGGAGCGACGGGGATCGGGGTCTCCGTCGGCAGCAGCGCGATCTCTTCGATGTCATTATCCATTCGCTCGCTATCCATGGTCGGCAGAGTGAGTGTCGATCGGCATCCCCCGGGATGTCGGGGCCCGCGTGCGCAAGCTCAAGGCGCCGGGCCTGATCGGGCCGCAGCGCCGTGTTTGTGCCCACGTTGGCGCAGATCCGGGCGCGAGCGCCGGCCGATGTCGGCGGTTGCGGGCCCCGGCGCCGGAATAATCCGCGGAGATCGCAGGTCGGCGCCGGAGCCCGGCGAGGGGCGATCGTGTGCGCGGGGCGGCGGTCGAATGGTCGAAGGGACAGGTCCGAAGGGACAGGTCCGGCGGGTGACGCGGCGGCGCCGCTCCGTTACGCTGCGCGCCGGCGATGCGCACCCTCGAGATCCCGCGGCCCGACGACTGGCACCTCCACCTGCGCGACGGGGCGGCGCTCCGGGCCGTGCTCCCGCACACCGCGCGGCGCTTCGGCCGCGCGATCGTCATGCCCAACCTGCGGCCGCCGGTGACGACGACGGCGCAGGCGCTCGAGTACCGCGAGCGCATCCTCGCCGCGCTGCCGCCGGGCGCGCGCTTCGAGCCGCTGATGACGCTGTATTTGACCGACCAGACCGCCCCGGAGGAGGTCCTGCGCGCGCGCGCCTGCGCGGTCGTCCACGGCGTCAAGCTCTACCCGGCCGGCGCGACCACCCACTCCGACGCCGGCGTGACGGCGCTGGCGCGGGTCGAACCTGTCCTCGAGGCCATGGAGGACTGCGGCATGCCGCTGCTGGTCCACGCCGAGGTCACCGACCCGAACGTCGACGTGTTCGACCGCGAGGCGGCGTTCCTCTACGGTCAGCTCGCGCCGCTGCTCGAGCGCTTCACGCGGCTGCGCGTGGTGGTCGAGCACGTGACGACGCGCGAGGCGGTCGACTTCGTGCGGGCCGCGGGCGACCGCGTGGCCGCGACGATCACCGCGCACCACCTGCTGCTCAGCCGCAACGCGATGTTCGCCGGGGGCCTGCGCCCGCACGCGTACTGCCTGCCGGTGCTCAAGCGCGAGCGCCACCGCGAGGCGCTGGTCGAGGCGGCGACCGGCGGCGACCCGCGGTTCTTCCTCGGCACCGACAGCGCCCCGCACGGGCGCGCCGCCAAGGAGGCGGCGTGCGGCTGCGCCGGCATCTACACCGCCCACGCGGCGATCGAGCTGTACGCCGAGGCGTTCGCGGCCGCGGGCGCGCTCGACCGCCTCGCGGGCTTCGCCGCGGAGCACGGGCCGCGCTTCTACGGGCTGCCGGTCAGCGGCGAGCGCCTGCGCCTGGTCGAGTCGGCGTGGCAGGTGCCCGCGGGTTATCCGCTGGGCGACGACGTGGTCGTGCCGCTGCGGGCGGGCGAGCGGGTGCTGTGGCGCCTGGCGGACTGAGCGCGGGCTCGACGGGGCGCGTTCTCCCTTGTTACCCTGCGCCGCACATGCGCATCTGCATCCTCGGAGCCACGGGTCTGGTCGGTCGCGAGCTGCTGCACCTGGTGCCGCGCGCGTGGCCTGGTTCGCAGCTGGAGCTGTACGCGAGCCGTGACCAGGACCTGACGGTCGAGGGTCGGCACTTCGCGGTGCGCGGGGCGGACGCGCTGGACGCGGTCGACGCGGTCGGCGGTCAGCTCGCGTTCGTGGCGCTGGACGACGAGCACAGCGCGCGCTACGTGCCGCGGCTGCGCCAGCTCGGCTACAAGGTGATCGACAAGAGCAACACGTATCGTCAGGACCCGGCGGTGCCGCTGGTGGTCGCGGGCGTGAACGACGGGCTGGTCGAGGCGAGCACCGACCTGGTCGCCAACCCGAACTGCACGACGATCCCGCTGGCGCTGGTGCTCGCGCCGCTGCGCCGGCGCCACGGGCTGCGCGCGGTCACGGTCGCGTCGTATCAGGCGATCAGCGGCGCCGGCCTGACCACGCTCGACCAATTCTTGCTCGACGCGCGCATCGGCTATCAGCAGCCCGACCGCCTCGGCCAGCAGCTCCCGCCCGGCGGCTACGTCGGCAACACCGTGCCGCACAGCGCGAAGACCGACGAGACCGGCTTCTCCGCGGAGGAGCGCAAGCTCATGGTCGAGAGCTGCAAGATCCTCGCGGCCCCCGACCTGCTGGTCTCGGCCCAGTGCTGCCGCGTCCCCGTCGCCGTCGGCCACTACGAGCAGGTCTGGCTCGAGTGCGAGCGAGCCGTCGACCCCAGCGAGGCCTACAACCTCCTGGTCGACGACCGCGAGGCCCCGTTCGTGCGCGCCATCCCCGGCGCCGAGGGCGTCGGCCTGACCGCGCTCGCCTGCGTGCAGGACCGCGACCGCGCGCTCGTCGGGCGCCTGCGCCGGGACCCGCGCGACCCCGCCGGCCGCGGCCTGTGCCTGACGGTCGCCGGCGACAACCTGCGGCTCGGCGCCGCGACCAACGCGGTGCGCGTCGCGGCGCGGTGGTTCCCGGCGGCGGACCCGACGCTGCAGGCGCCGGGCATGATGCCCTGAGGGACATGCCCCGCAAGACATGTGCAGACGGACATGTGCGAACGGACATGCGCCGCGGGACATGTCGCAAGGGACAGGAGTGACGCGATGAAGATCCGACGGCTGGCGATCAACACGGGGGGCGGCGACTGCCCGGGGCTGAACGCGGTGATCCGCGCGGTGGTGCTGCACGCGAGCCGCCACGGCGTGGAGGTGCTCGGGGTCGAGGACGGCTTCGACGGGCTGCTGCCGAACAAGCCGGCGATGGTGAGGCGGCTGTCGTGCGCCGAGGTCTGGCCGGTGCTGCCGCGCGGCGGGACGATCCTCGGGACCACCAACCGCGGCGACCCGTTCGCCTACAAGGACGGCCAGGGCCGGCCGCACGACCTCTCGGCGGCGCTGCTCGAGCGCGTGCGCGAGCTCGGCATCGACCTGCTGATCTCGGTCGGCGGCGACGGCTCGCAGGCGATCGCGCTCAAGCTGCACGCGCTCGGGCTCCCGGTGATCGGCGTGCCGAAGACGATCGACAACGACCTCGAGGCGACGGTCGAGACCTTTGGTTTCGGCACCGCGGTCCAGATCGCCACCGACGCGCTCGACCGCCTGCGCACCACCGCGGAGTCGCACGACCGCATCATGCTGCTCGAGGTCATGGGCCGCGACGCCGGCTGGATCGCGCTGCACGCGGGGGTCGCGGGCGGGGCCGACGTCGTGCTGATCCCGGAGATCCCGCACGACCCGGAGCTCGTCGCCAGCCACCTGCGCCGCGTGCTCGCCGGCGCCCGCCGCTTCGCGCTGATCGTCGTCGCCGAGGGGGCGCGCGCGGCCGACGAGAGCGACGGCTCGCCGCGGCTGCGCGGGGCGAGGATCGCCGGCGGCGCGGCCCAGCGGGCGGCCGAGGAGATCGCGGCGAGGCTCACCGAGGTCGACCTGCGCGTCACGGTGCTCGGCCACGTCCAGCGCGGCGGGACGCCGACCGCCCACGACCGCCTGCTCGCCACGCGCCTCGGCGTCGAGGCGGTCGAGGCGGCGCTGCGCGGCGAGTCGGGCGTGCTGGTCTCGTCGCAGCCGCCCGACATTCGCACGGTGCCGCTGGCGGAGGCGTGCTCGCGGGTGCGTCGCATCGACCCGGCGTCCCAGGTCGTCGCGCACGCGCGGGGCGTCGGCATCAGCTTCGGGGATCAGGCCCGGGGGGCCGTGAAGTTAGATCGCTAGCGGGGGGGCCGTGGCTGGCCGCGGACGCGTGTTCTGGGCGGTTGCCAGGGCGCGCGAGTCGGTCCATGCTGCCGCCTCCGATGAGCGAGCCGTTCCGAGACGCGATCGTCGAGCAGGCCGGCAAGGCGGGCAGCCGCGGCGTGGCGATGGGGCAGATCGTCGACGCGCTGGTCGGCGTCGGTCACACCGTCGAGTCGGTCGAGCAGGCGATCTGGGAGCTGCTCGCCAGCCGGCGCCTGACCCCCAGCGGCTTCGTGTGTCGCATCGTCCGCCGTCGCGACGCGTTCGGCGAGCCGGTCCAGGCCCGCAGCTACGAGCTGCTGCTGGTCCCGTGGTCCGCCGAGCAGGACCGACAGCTCGACCTCGGCCTGCACGGCGAGCGCTGAGCGCGGCGCGGTCGCGCGGCCGGGTGAGCCAGGCCACGAGCTGCGGGCCGCGGCGCGGCCGTGACTGGCGAGCGGCGTCGCGTAAAGTCCGGCGCGTACATGGACCTGGCGATCGACAGGACGCCGACGGCCGAGGCCGCCGCGGCGGCGCGCTGGCGGGCGACGTGGGCGGCGCGCGCACGCGTCGCGGCGCGCCCGGACGCGGCGGGCCTGTACCTCGCGCTCGCGCCGATGGACGGGGTGACCGACGCCGTGTACCGCGAGCTGCTGACCGACCTCGAGGGCGGCGCGAGCGGGATCTCGGTGTGCGTGTCGGAGTTCGTGCGCGTGACCCGGGACCCGGTGCCGGCCGCGGTGCTGCGCCGCGAGGTCCCGGAGCTGGCGCGAGGCGGACGCACGCGCGCGGGCGTGCCGGTGTTCGTGCAGCTGCTCGGCGGCGACGCGGAGCCGGTGGCCCAGACGGCCCGCACCGCGGCCGCGCTCGGGGCGCTCGGGGTCGACCTCAACTTCGGCTGCCCGGCGAAGACGGTCAACAACCACGACGGCGGCGCGACCCTTTTAAAATATCCGCGGAGGATCGAGCAGATCGTCGGACGGGCGCGCGCCCTGGTCCCGCCGGAGATCCCCGTGACGATGAAGATGCGGGTCGGGTGGGACTCGGCCGACGGCATCGAGGAGGTCGCGCGCGCGGCCGAGGCCGGCGGCGCCGCGTGGATCACGGTGCATGCGCGCACACGCGCGCAGCTCTATCAACCGCCGGTCGTGTGGCACGCGCTCGCGCGGGCGCGCGCGGCGGTGCGGGTGCCGGTGGTCGCGAACGGCGACCTGCGCGGCGCGGCCGACCTGCTGGCCTGCGCCGGTCAGAGCCACTGCGAGGCGTTCATGATCGGCCGCGGGGCGATGGCGCGGCCCGAGCTGTTCGCGCAGATCCGCGGGCAAACGAACGAGCGGATGAGCGCCGCGGCGTTCGCCGGGCTGCTCATCCGCTATCACGAGATGCTGGTCGCCAGCGGTGTGTCGACCTCGCGCGCGCTGGCGCGGGTCAAGCAGTGGCTGCGCATGGGCGCCGACATGGACGCCGCGATGGAGCCGCTGTTCGCCGCGCTCAAGGGCCTACCGGCGTGGGAGCCGGTGCGGGCGCGGCTGCTGGCCGATCAGTGCCAGCCCCAGTGAAAGCCGTTCACGGCGCCGAGGATCAGCGAGACGACCAGGCCGATCACGAAGATCAGGAACAGGATCCTCGCGATGCCGGCGCTCGCGCTCGAGACGCCGCCAAAGCCGAGCCCGCCAGCGATGAGAGACACGACGAGGAAGATGAGGGTCCACGTGAGCATGACAAAACTCCTTCGAAGTTGAGCGCCCGGAGGCGGCCGTCTTGCTGCCGGTCCGCCCGCCAGCGCCCCGTCATGCTCCGTTGCATGGACGCGGGCACCTCGGACGCCGGTGCTTGTGATCGGTTTATGGGAGGGGTCGCCGGTCGTGTCAAGCGGGCATCTCGCCGGCGAAATCTGCGAATTCGTGGGATCCGGGCGGATCTGCGGAATGTGACGCTGGGCGAGGTGCGCTCCGGCGCGACGGCGGTCCTGTCCCTTGGGACAGGTCGCTACTTCGCGGCGCAGGGGAAGTCGCGCAGCACGAGGTCGTCGCCCTCGCTCAAGAACTCGGTCCCGAGGCCCGCGCCGAGCGTCGTCATGCGGGCGCGGACCTGCTTGCCGAGGCCGCCGGTGGCCGGCGCGGGGTGCTTGCTGGGCGGGCCGCGCGTGATGTAGGCCGGGTGGAAGGTGAGGGCCTCGAGGCAGCGCTCGGCGGTGAAGCGGGCGCGCAGGACCCCGGTGAGGCGGGGGATGGCGTTGGTGTTCTCGAACAGGAAGTTGCCGAGCGAGTAGGCGATCGCGCCGCGGCCGTGGCGTTCGATGCCCTGCAGCACGTGCGGGTGGTGGCCGACGACGAGGTCGGCGCCGCGGTCGATCAGCGCCTTCGCGGCCTTGCGCTGATAGCCGGCCGGGGCATCGGCATATTCATCGCCCCAGTGAATGAACACAATTATTAAATCGTGCTCCGCGCGCGAGGCGGCGATCAGCGGGCCGAGCGTCGCGTCGAGCTCGGTGGTCGAGAGGTAGGGCAGCTCCGGCGTGCCCTCGAATTGCGGGGCGTTGCGGCGGGTCGTGACGGCGAGGAAGCCGACCTTCCAGCCGACGCGATCGATCGTGTCGACGCGGAAGGTCGGCGGCTCCGCCCGCGACGCGCCGAGCGGCACGAGCCCGAGCTCGCGGAGGATCACCGGCGAGTCGATCATCCCGGCGGCGCGCAGGTCGAAGGCGTGGTTGTTGGCCAGGCTCAGCGCCGTGAACCCGCCGTCGACGAGGTGGCGCGCCATCTCCTTCGAGGCCCCGAACCGGAAGCGCGCGCCGATCGGACTTTTTAGCGGGAGGTCGCGGGTCAGCGGCGTCTCGAGGTTTCCAACCAACAGGTCGGATCGCATCAGCGCCGCGATCGCGGCGAAGGGGTGGTCCTCCGGCCCGGGGATCGGGTCGAAGACGTTGTCGCCGCGGTAGCGCCCGAAGATGATGTCACCCACGAAGGTCAGCTCGATCGGCCCGCGCGCCGCCGGGGCCGGGCTGGCCTCGGGGACAGGTTCGGGCTTCGGGCTGTCCGCAGGGACAGGTGGCGCGGGGCTGGCCGCAGCGACAGGCGCGGGCGCGACGGGGGCCGGCGGCGTCGCCGGGGCGGGCGAGGTCGGGCCGGCGCCCGAGCAGGCGAGGAGCAGGGCAGGGAGCAGCCAGGCGCGCGTCACAGGGCCGGGAGCATGCCCAAGTCGCGGCCGTGGCGCCACTGCGCGGCAAACGGGCCCGGCGCGGCCGCGAGGGCTCGTCGGCGAGGGCGAGGTCGCGTCGCGTCGGGTGCGGGTCCGCGCGGGCTCGGGTGCCGCGGGTCCACCTGGCGAGGCCGGTCGCCTGCGAGGGTGGAAGCGGTCAATTCTCGAAGCAGTACAGGCGACGCGGGACTTTGCAGATTACGTCCAGGTAGCGAGTCCACCAGCGCTCGTCGGCCCACGCCTGCAGGTCCGGTGAATCGTCGGGGACCGCGTTCCATCCGGTGGCGCCCTGTGATTTGAAGCTGTCGTCGGTCCACTGGACGCAGTGGTGATCGTCCGGCACCGGCTCGCCCTCGTGGGTCGTGTGGGTCCAGACACCCTGTTCCACGATCGCCTCGTAGGTGTCCGTGATCGTGATGCCGACCGCTGGACCGTTCTGGATCAGGTCGTCGAAGCTGTCCGCGACCACGACGCCATCGAGACGGACGTACGGCGTGACGGCGAACGCCGGACCGTGATCGAAGTTGGCCGCCGGTCCGCTCGCGCCGTCGCCGAGCCAGGCGCGGTAGCTGTGGGCGTGCCCGGGGTCGAAGCTCTCGGCGAGCGCCTGACACTTGAGGTCGGCGCCGGAGAGCCCGCCGAGCTTTCCGGTATAGAGCTGTGACGAGATGAAGGCGACACGCCCGTCGTAGCGGCAGGTCGGTGCGCATGGCGCGGTTTCGTCTGCTGGATCGACGAGCATGCCGGGGTCACACAGCTCGTGGCCCGGCGTCACCACGCCATCCCCACATCTAGGTCCCCACAGGCAGGTGTTCGGTGCGCAGCCGCCATACTCATTGCTATTACCAGGACCCAAGTCGCACTCCTCGACGCCAGCGTGGACGTGCCCATCCCCGCAGGTCGCCAGGATACAGCTGGGCAGGCAGGACGAGGTCTCTGTATTGTTGGCGAGTCCATTGTCACACTGCTCATCCTCCGCGAGGATCCCGTCGCCGCAGGTGGGTATCTCCTCGCCGGTGCTCGCGGCCCCGGTCGTGCTCGACCCGGTGTCACCCGTCGAGCCCGTGGTGGTTGTTGTGGCCTCCGGGCCGGTGGTCGGCGGGGGCGCGTCGGTCGACGGGGTGGGCCCCGTGGTCGGGTCGGTCCCGGTCGAGCTCGTCGACTCGCCCTGGAGTGCGCCGACGCCCTCGTCGCTGGCGCAGGCCGTGATGGTCAAGGTGAGGAGGAGAGTGGGGGTGAAAGATCTCGGCTGGGGCATCGCTCGTCCTCGGGTGTCACTCTTGTTCGAAGCAGTACAGGGCGATCTGTGCGCCGCAGTTCATGGGGTTGAGGTCGACGGCGGCCAGCGTCCAGTCGGCGGTGGTCTCTGTGCTGACCCCCCAGAACTCGGTGGCGACCATGTCGTTGCTGGTCCAGTCGAGGCAGTGGTTCGACCCGACGGCGGCGGTGCCGTCGGGGTTGGTGCCGGTCCACACCGTGATGTCGTGGGTCTCGCTCTTCTCCGTCACGGAGATCGGGTTCACGAGCTCGCCCGCGACCAGGGCGTCCCAGCTCTCGGCGACGAGCAGGCCGTTGACGAGCTCGTAGCGGCCTCTGCCGTGGTGCATGCGCTCGAGCGGTGAGGTCGTCGAGTCGCTGAGCCAGGCCATGTAGCCGGCGAAGTTGGGCAGGCCGGCCTGGGCCGCGAGCGAGCGGCAGCGCTGGTCGGCCCCCCACAGGCCCTCGAACTGGTGGCCCTGGTAGGTCGCCGAGGTGACGAAGACCCGGCGGGTCCGGGCGCAGTCGTCGCAGCCGTCGCTGGCGTCCAGGTTCGCGTCGTCGCACTCCTCGACGCCGGTATGGATGTAGCCATCGCCGCACGACGCCGCGACACAGGTGTGCAGGCACTCCGCGTCGGGCGCGTTTTCCGCGAATCCGTCATCGCAAGCCTCTCCGGGGTCGAGGTTGCCATCGCCGCAGACCGGCGTCGGCGCGCCGGTGCTCGTGCTGGTCCCGGCCTCCGCGCCGCCGGAGGTGTCCTGTGCGGCGCCGGTCGAGCTGTCGTCGCCGTCGCCGGCGCTGTTCGGGTCGGTCGTGCTCGGGTCGGTCGTGCTCGGGTCGGTCGTGCTCGGGTCGGTCGTGCTCGCGTCCGCGGTCGAGCTGGCGGCTGCGCCGGTCGTGGGCGCGTACCCGGGGGTCTCGGTCTCGCCGCAGCCGGCGAGGATGAAGCCTGACAGCCATCGTCTCCAGGACATGCAGCGGTCTAGCACCTCGCGCTGCCATCCCGGTAGAAATGGCGTCGTGAGGTCATCAACGCGTACAGAATCAGTAATTTACAATACCGATTTTTCAAGGGGCACCCGACAGGATCTGGCAAAACGAAGTTATGAAGGGACCTGTCCCGGGAGACAGGTCCCTTCGCGGCGCCGTGATCACGTGGGACGATCCGACCTTCGCCGGCCGTGGCGCCCCTGCGCGGCGCGATGACAGGAGCGACGAGGACCTGCGAGCGGTAGGACCGGCGCAGGTTCGTCGGCGGCATCATGCCGCATCATGCCGCGGCGGGAGCGGGTCCGCGCGGGCTCAGGTGCCGCAGGTCCACTTGCCGAGGCCGGTGCCGCCGGTCGCGGTCAGCTGGTAGATGCGGTCGCCGCCGCCGCCCTCGGTCGAGACCGAGTTGATCCACAGCTCGTGCTTGCGGTCGCCGTCGAGGTCGATCGCGGCGCGGACGGTGTAGCTGAGGGTGTCGTTCTTGGTCGTCTCGACGGTGGTCCAGGCGCCGCCGCGCTGGACGTAGACGCCGCTGACCGACAGCCGCTCGCTGTCTTTCGGGTTGATCTGCGCGACCGAGACGATCTTCTCCGGGGTGCCGTCGCCGTCGAGGTCCTGGATCGCGACCTGGCGCACGGTGAGCTCGCCCTCGACCTTGGCGATGCCCGCGATCGCGGCGGTCTCCTCGGCGGTGAGCGTCGGCTTCTTGTCGCTCCACGACTCCTCGGGGATGACGACGATCTGGCGCGCGAACGACTTCGGCGCGACCGCGAAGTCGAAGGTCGCGCCGGCGTCGACGGCCGCGACCGAGAGGCTCGTCGGGTCGCCCGCCCCGCCGACCTCGCACATCGCGGCCTTGGGCGCGCCGATCTTGTCGAGGTTCTCGCTGTCCTTCGACTTCAGATAAACCTCGTCGCCGGCCTTGACGACCTTCAGGCAGTCCTTGCCGCTCCCGATCTTCTTCTTGTCGTGCAGGTAGCAGCCGACGGGGATCAGCGCGCCGTCGACCGCGAAGAACACCGCGCTCGCCTCCGGCGGCACCGGGCCGGCGAGGTCGATCGCCGTCACGGCCTTGTCCAGGCTGGTGCCGGGGTCGCGCTTCGGCTCGTCCGCGGGCGGCGTGGCGGCCTTGGGGTCGGTCTTCGCTTCGACCTTCCCGTCCGTCTTCTTCGTCTCGGCGCCAGGGCAGGCGGTCGACGCGAGGGCGAGCGTGAGGGTGAGGGGGGCCAGGAGCGAGGTGCGTGGCATGCGGGCGCCACGATAGCAACGGCCGGGCGCGACCCGCCAGTGCTCGCGGCGAAGTTCTCCGCGCCCGCCGCGGCCGCGTCCGGCGCGTTCGCGGAGCGCGGGCGGGGCATCCGGGCCGATGTTGCGGGGTCTGGAGAGCGCGGGGCCGGGGCGTCCGGGCCGAGCGGGGGCGCGCGCGCACCCTGGTCCGCCGCTGCGCCCGCCGCCGTCCGCGATGTTCGCGTACACCGATTCAGCCCCCGGCGAACAGCGCCCGGGCGATGACCAACTTTTGAACCTCGGTCGTGCCCTCGTAGATCCGCAGCGCGCGGATCTCCCGGTACAGCCGTTCGGGCGCCTGGCCCACGGTCACGCCGAGCCCGCCGAAGCTCTGCACCGCGCGGTCGATGGTCCGCTGCGCCGACTCGGTCGCGTACATCTTCGCCATCGCCGCCATCTCCGGCGCGCCGCGGCCCTCGTCGCGCGCACCCGCGGCGCGGTAGACCAGCAGCTGCGCCGCGACGTGGTCGGTGGCGACGTCGGCGAGCGCGAATTGCAGGCCCTGCTGGTTCGCCAGCGGCTGGCCGAACTGGACGCGGCGCTGGAGGTGGCGCGTGGTCTCGGCGAGGGCGCGGTCGGCGAGGCCCAGCGCCGCCGCGCCGACCGTCACGCGGAACACCTCGAGGTTGGCGAGCGCAATTTTTAAACCATCGCCCGGGGCGCCGACGCGGTGGGCCGCGGGGACCTCGACGTCCTCGAAGTGGAGCGCGCCGATCGGGTGGGGGGCGATGACCTGCGACGGCGTGATCGTCAGGCCGGGGGCGTCGCCGGGCAGCCAGAACGCGCCGAAGCGCGGGCGCTCGGGCGGGCTGTCGGCCTCGCGGGCGAAGACCACGTAGCTGTCGGCGACGCCGGCGTTGCTGATGAAGCACTTGCTGCCGCGCAGGCGCACGCCGTCGGCGGTCGCCGTCGCGGTGGTGCGCATGTTCTTGATGTCGGAGCCGGCCTCGGGCTCGGTCAGGGCGAACGCGCAGATCGCCGCGCCGCGGGCGACGCGGGGCAGCAGGGCCTCGCGCAGCGCGGCGGGGCCGGCCATCGTCACCGGGTTGGAGCCGAGGCCCTGCATCACGAAGGCCGTGTCGAGCGCCCCGCTCTCGCGCGCGAGCCACTGCCGGATCACGCAGATCGGGGTCGAGAGCAAGGTGGGGGCGGCCCCGCCGAGCTCCGCCGGCACCACCCAGCGCAGCAGGCCGGCGTCGGCGAGGCGGCGCACGTACTCGCGGGTCGCGCCGGCCTCGTCGCGCTCGTCGACCGGCGCGGCCCGGACCGCGGCGGTGAAGCGCTCGAGCGTGTCCTCGAGCGCGCGCCAGTCGCCGACGACCGTCCCGAGCGCGCGGTCGGTGATGCGTGGGGTCGTGATCATGACATGTCCTCAGCGCCAGGTCGGCGGTCGCTTGGCCGCGCGGGCGGCGGCGGCCTCCTGGAAGTCGGGGTGCTGCATGCAGATCGCCTGGGCCTGGGCCTCGGCCTCGATGCCGTCGGTGAGGCCCATGTCGAGCTCCTGCTGCAGCATCGTCTTGGTCATGCGGGCGGCGAAGTGGGGCCCGGCGGCGACGCGGGCGGCGAGCTCGAAGGCGGCGCGGTCGACCGCCTCGGGGTCGTCGTCGGCGACGACGCGGTTGGCGAGCCCGATCTGCAGGCAGCGGTCGGCGGGCACGCGGTCGCCGAGCAGGAGCACCTCCGAGGCCACGCCGAGGCCGACCACGCGGGGCAGCAGCCAGCTCGCGCCCATGTCGGCGCCCGACAGCCCGACCTGCGGGAACAGGAACGCGAACGACGCGCGCTGGCCCATCACCCGCAGGTCGCTGGCGAGGGCCATCACCGCGCCGGCGCCGGCGGCCACGCGCTTGACGCTGGCGACGATCGGGAGCTTGCAGCGGCGCATCGCGTGGATCAGCTCCCCCGTCATCCGCGTGAAGCGCAGCAGCCCCTCGGTGTCGCGGGAGAACAGGTGCGTGATGATGTCCTCGACGTCGCCGCCGCTGCAGAACGCCTTGCCCGCGCCCTGCAGCACCAGCGCGCGCGCGCCCTCCGGCGCGAGGCTGCGGCGGTCGATCGCCGCGAACAGGTCGGTGAGCTCGCGGTAGACCGCGAAGGTCAGCGCGTTGAAGCGGTCGGGGCGGTCGAGGGTGATGACGCCGACGCGCTCGCGCTCCTCGTAGCGAAACGACGCGGGCTCGGGCAGCGGCAGCGGGCGGAGGTCGGGCGGGGTCTCGGTCATGAGGGGGTCGGCGTTTGTTCGGGCAGCGCGGCGAGGGCCTGGATCTCGACCTTCGCGGCGTCCTCGACGAGGGCGACGACCTGGACGAGGGCCATGGCGGGGTAGTGGCGGCCGAGCACGTCGCGGTAGGCCTGGCCGACCTCGGCCAGCGCGCCGAGGTACTCGCGCTTGTCGGTGACGAAGATCGTCAGGGACAGCACGTGCTCGGGGCCCCCGCCGGCGGCGCGGACCACCGCGACCACGTTCTCGAGCGCCTGGCGAAACTGCGGCACGAACTCCGGGCTGACGATGCGCTCCTGCGCGTCCCAGCCGATCATGCCGGCGACCGCGAGCAGCTCGCCGCGGGCGGCCATGCCGTTGCTGTAGCCGCGCGGGCGCGGCCAGCCGGGGGGCGTGATGGACCGGGGCGTGGTCATGGCCGGAGTGTATAACGCTCCACACTCCCTCCATACCCGGCGCGGGCGGCTCTGATAGCCTGGGCAGCGAGGAGGCGCACACTGGCACGCGAAGCAGCCGCCGGCGCGAGCCGGATCCTCGTCATCGAGGACGACCCGCCGATCGCCGCGGGCGTCGTCCGCGGGCTCGCCCACGCCGGCTTCGCGGTCGAGCTGGCCAGCGACGGCGAGCGCGGGGCGGCGCTCGGGCTCGCCGAGGAGTTCGCGCTCGTCGTCCTCGACCTGATGCTCCCGGCCCGCGGCGGCTTCGAGGTGCTAGCGACCTGGCGCGGTCGGTCCTCGACGCCGGTCATCGTGCTCACCGCGCGCACCGACCTCGAGTCGCGGCTGCGGGCCTTCGAGCTCGGCGCGGTCGACTACCTGCCCAAGCCGTTCTGGATCGAGGAGCTGGTGGTTCGCATCCGCGCGCGCCTGCGCATCGGCCACGCGGGCGTCGCGGCCCCGGCCCGCGCGGTCCGCTGGGACGACGTCGTCCTCGACCTCGACGCCCGCGCCGTGCACGTCGCCGGGGCCCCGCTCGCGCTGACGGCCCACGAGTTCAACGTCCTCTCGTACATGGTCGAAAGGCCAGGTCGCGCCGTGACGCGGCGGCAGCTGGCGGAGGCGGCGCTGCCGGCCGCGGGCGACCGCAGCGACCGGACCGTCGACTCGCACATCGCCCGCATCCGCCGCAAGCTCGGCAGGCCCGGGGGCGCGCGGCTGGCGACGGTGTGGGGCATCGGCTACCGCTTCGACGCGCCGGAGGGCGGGTGAGCGCGGCGAGCCGCTGGCGGGGCCTGCCGCGGCGGGTGTTCCTGGCCGCGGGGCTGTGCGCCGGGCTCGGCGTCGGCGTCACCGGCGTGGTCCAGACCGGGCTGATCGTACAACAGGCGATGCGAAGGATCGGCGGGCTCGTCCCGCAGCTCGACAGCATCGAGGTCGGCCGCTGCGAGCGCGACCCCGCCGGCTTCGGCCGCCAGCTCGGCGAGGAGCTGCGCATCGACGTCTACGACCCCGCGACGCTGCGACCCGCGGCGCCCGACGCCCCGCCGATCGACCCCGACCTGCTCGCGCGGCTCGAGGCCGGCGAGGCCGCGCCGGCGCGCATGTACCTGCTGCGCCTGTGGGGCGGCGCGGCGCTGCGACGCATGGCCCCGTCCGGGCCCTGCGGCCTGGCGATGATGCGCTGGCAGTCGAGCGACCGCGAGCGCCTGACCGCGCTCGCGGCCATCTTCGGGTTCATCGCCCTGACCGTCGCGGCCTCGGTCGTCCTCGCCAGCCTCTACGCCGTGCGACCGCTGGCCCAGCGCCTCGCTCGCCTCCGCGACGCCGCCCAGCGCGTCGGCGTCGAGGCCGGCTACGCGTCCGCCGGCGACGCCGAGGCCGACGACATCGGTCGCCTCTCCGACCTCCTCGACGGCGCCCACCGCCGCATCCTCGCCGACGCCGACGCCATGAACCAGCGCCAGCGCGCGCTCGAGCAGCACCTCGGCGCCGTCGCCCACGACCTGCGCACCCCGCTCGCCTCGCTGCAGCTGACCCTCGAACACCTCGCGGCCAGCACCCTCGCTCTCGACGCCGACGCGCTGGTCCGCGGCGCCCTCGCCGACGTCGTCTACATGGGCGCGCTGACCGAGAACCTCCACCTCGCCTCGCGCCTCGCCGACGGCGCCGACCCGCTGCGCGGCGACCCGCGCTGCGAGCTCGGCGCGCTCGTCGACCAGGTCGCGCGCCGCTTCGGCATGCTCGGCCGCCTGCGCGCGATCGAGGTCCACGGCGCCCGCCCCGACGAGCCCGTGCCCGTGCTCTGCAACCCCGCGATGGCCGAGCAGGCGCTCGCCAACCTCGTGCACAACGCGGTCGCCCACGGCGAGCCCGGCGGGCACGTGGCGGTCGTGCTCGAGGTCGCCGCCGGCCGGTTCGCGCTGACCGTCGTCGACGACGGCCCGGGCGTACCCCCGGTCGACCTCCCGCGGCTCGGCGAGCGGACCTTCCGCGGCGACGAGGCGCGGCGCCGCGACCCCAAGGGCAGCGGCCTCGGCCTGGCGATCTCCGGCGAGGTGTGCCGCCGCGCCGGCTGGACCCTCGAGCTGGGCGCCGAGCAGCCCCGGGGGCTGCGGGCGACCATCTCGGGTCCCCTCGCCCCCGACGCAACCTCGGGCCGCTCCACAACCTCTCAATAATCGTCGCCGATGCTCGGGCATGCCCCGAAGCGCCCCGGCCCTGCCCCTCGCCCTGCTCCTCGTCGCCTGCAGCGACGGCTCCGACGCCATCGCCGACGACACCGGCACCACCGGCGATACCACCGGCACCGTCGGAACCACCGGCCCCGACGACGCCGCCGTCACCTACTACCGCGACATCAAGGCGATCCTCGACCGCAGCTGCGCGGGCTGCCACGCGCCCGGCAACATCGCCCCGTTCGCGCTGCAGACCTACGAGCAGGCCCGGCAGTTCGCGCCCGCGCTGGCCGCCTCGGTCGGCGCCGGGACCATGCCCCCGTGGCCGCCGGACGCCGCCTGCAACGCGTACAAGCACGACCGCTCGCTGCCGGAGGCCGAGCGCGCGGCGATCGCCGCGTGGGCCGAGCTCGGCGCGCCCGCGGGCGACCCGACCGACGCGCCCGACGCCGCCCCGCCGGCCGCGGACGACGTGGTCTACGACGTCGCGCTCGCGCTGCCCGAGCCCTACGCCCCGACGATCGCGCCCGACGAGTACCGCTGCTTCATGATGGACTGGCCGAAGGACGAGCTCGCGTACGTGACGGGCTTTCGCGCGACGCCCGGCGCCGCCGAGATCGTTCACCACGTGATCGCCTTCCTGATCCCGCCCGATCAGGTCGCCGAGTACGAGGCGCTGGCGGCCGCCGACCCCGACCCCGGCTGGCTGTGCTACGGCGGCCCCGGCGGCCAGCGCCCGAACTGGCTCGGCGCGTGGGTCCCCGGCAGCAACAACGGCGCGCTGCCGCCGGGCACCGGCCTGCGCGTCGAGCCCGGCTCGAAGGTCGTGGTCCAGATGCACTACCACACGCTCCCGGGCGCCGGCCCCGACCGCACGACGCTGGAGATGCGCACCGCCGCGAGCGTCGAGCGCTCGGCCCTGATGATCCCCTTCACCAACCCGAAATGGGTGACCGGCCAGACGCCGATGGAGATCCCCGCCGGCGCCACGGAGGTCACCCACACCTTCTCCGCCGACCTCACCAAGGCCCTGCCGCTGATCGACCCGGGCGGCGAGCTCGCGGCCGACCAGCCCCTGGTCCTCCACGCCGCCAGCCTGCACATGCACACGCTCGGCGTGTCCGGCCGCGTGAGCATCGAGCGCGCCGCGGGCGGCAGCGACTGCGCGCTCGCCATCCCGCGCTGGGACTTCGACTGGCAGGGCAACTATCAGCTCACCGCGCCGCTGACGATCGCGCCCGGCGACCGGCTCGCGCTCGAGTGCACGTGGAACAACGCCGCCGGCGACGGCCCCGTGTACTGGGGCGAGGGCACCGGCGACGAGATGTGCCTCGGCGTGGTGTACGTGACCAGCCCGTAGCCCGCTGTGGGCCGCCGGCGCACCGCGGCGCACTGGCTACGGCGCGAGCCGGCGCGCGCGACCAAAGCCACCGAATCGCGGACCACAAACCCGACGAGCCCGCCAAAATCCGGGGTCGCTGGCCACACCGCTGGCCACCGCCCCCGCGATCTGGCGACCGAGGTTGCCGATCCGCAGCGCTCAGCTCCGGCATCCGCCAAAATTCATCAACGATCACGGTCATCAAGCTCGGGGCACGGGGCTCGCAGAGGGGGGCACGACCTCTCGCAAGGACCTCGACCATGACGCTCTTCAATCGCACCCTGACCCTCGCCCTCTCCGCGCTCGCGTTCGTCACCCTCCCGGCCTGTGACACCGAGCAGTACGAGTCCCTGGGCGTCGCGATCGAGGACATCGACTCCATGTCCGAGGAGGAGCTCGACGAGCTCGCCGCCCTCGAGGACGAGCTCGACCTGAGCGACGCGGTCGACCCGGGCGACCCCGACGACCTCGCCGCCGGCGCCTCCGCGGGCCGCCCCGGCACGGTCGACACGCTGTGGACGCACCCGCACACCCACGGCGCCACCCGCCCCGGCGCGACCGACACGCTGTGGACGCACCCGCACACCCACGACGGCGCCGGCCGCCCCGGCACGGTCGACGGCCTGTGGAACGGCCCGTTCCACACCCACGGCGTCGCCGGCCCCGCCACCCTCGGCGAGCCGAGCTCGCCCCGCCCCGGCACGGTCGACGGCCTGACCACCCCGCCCCCGCCCCCGACCCACGCGGGCGCAGGCGTCGTCGCCGAGCTCGGCCTCCCGGACGAGGGCTGCGACACCCACGGTGAGGACCCCGTCCTCGCCGCCAACATCTGAACCCAGAGACAGGTCCGAAAGGACAGCCGGCCCCGCAGCGACCCCCTCGCGCGCGTGGCCGGCTTTTTTGCGTCCGTCCCGGGTCGTGAGCTAGCGCGCAGGTCCACATGCGCGCCCCGCGAACGTGCACGACCGCGCGCCGGGGGTCCGCCCCGGCTTGACCCTGTCGGGCCGATCGGCGCAATCTGGGGCCTCCCGCGGCCCCCCGGACGCGCCACCCCGGCCAGACCAGACGGCATGACGCTTCAGGGAGAGAGCGACGCCCTCGTGGTGATCGGCTGGCGCGAGTGGGTGTGTCTGCCGGCGCTGGGCATCGCGCGGCTCAAGGCCAAGGTCGACACCGGCGCCCGCACCTCGGCCCTCCACGCCTTCGCGGTCGAGCGCCGCGGCGACCGCGTCCACTTCCACGTCCACCCCCACCAGCACGACGACGAGGCCAGCGTCGCGACCCAGGCCGAGCTCGTCGACGAGCGCCACGTCCGCAGCTCGAGCGGCGCGACCGAGCTGCGCCCGGTCGTGCGCACCCGGCTCGAGCTCGGCGGCCAGAGCTTCGAGGTCGAGTTCACCCTGACGAACCGCTCGCTGCTCGGCTTTCGCATGCTGCTCGGCCGCGAGGCGCTGCGCCGGCGCTTCGTCGTCGACCCCGGCTGCTCGTACCGCTGCGGCGGCCGCCGCTCCAGCTTCGCCCGGACCCGCAAGCAGAGACCCGCATGAAGCTCGGCATCCTGTCCCGCAAGGCGTCGCTCTACTCGACCTCGCGCCTGAAAGAGGCCGGCCTCAAGCGCGGCCACGAGGTCCACGTCATCGACTATTTGCGCTGCTACATGAACATCACGTCGCACCACCCGCACGTCGCCTACCAGGGCCGACAGCTCGAGGGCTACGACGCCGTGATCCCGCGCATCGGCGCGTCCAACACGTTCTACGGGACCGCGGTCGTCCGCCAGTTCGAGATGATGGGCGTGTTCTCGCCGAACAGCTCGCAGGCGATCTCGCGCTCGCGCGACAAGCTGCGCTGCCTGCAGATCCTCGCCGCCAAGGGCATCGGCCTGCCCGTCACCGGCTTCGCCCATTCTATCAAAGACATCGACGGCCTCGTCAACGTCGTCGGCGGCGCGCCGCTCGTCGTCAAGCTGCTCGAGGGCACCCAGGGCATCGGCGTGGTCCTCGCGGAGACCAAGCAGGCCGCGACCTCGGTGATCGAGGCGTTTCGCGGGCTCGACGTCAACATCCTCGTCCAGGAATTCATCAAGGAGGCCGAGGGCGCCGACATCCGCGCGTTCGTCGTCGGCGACCGCGTGATCGCGGCGATGAAGCGCCAGGGCGGCCCCGGCGAGTTTCGCTCGAACCTCCACCGCGGCGGCAAGGCCGAGAAGATCAAGCTGACCCCGGAGGAGCGCAGCACCGCCGTCCGCGCCGCGCAGATCCTCGGCCTGAAGATCGCCGGCGTCGACATCCTGCGCTCCAACCACGGCCCCGTCGTCATGGAGGTCAACTCGTCCCCCGGCCTCGAGGGCATCGAGAAGACGTCCGAGGTCGACGTCGCCGACGCGATCGTCCAGTTCCTCGAGAAGAAGAACGAGGCGATCCAGACCGACGGCAAGCCCAACGACCGCAACAAGTACTGACGGTCACCCGCCGCGCAGCCGACCTGTCCTGAAAGACAGGTTTCAAACGAAGGTCGTCGTGCGCGCGATCCCGCGGTCGGAGGCGCGCGCCGACGCCCCCGGCCGCGGCGCCGAGCCCCGCGCTCTCCGCCCGCGCGAGCGCCACGCGAGCCCGCGCGAAAGCCCGCGCGCACGCTCCGGGACGCCCGCGCGCGCACGGACTCACGCGCGCCATGAACCCCGTTCATGCGACACTCCGTCCGCCGCGTGACCGACGCGATCGACAGCCCGGAGTACACGACCACCGAGGTGCTCCACACCTCCTCGACGTGGCAGCTCCTCCGCGCCCTGCGCCGGCCCGACGGCGCCCCCGCGCTGCTGCGCCGCCCGCTCGTCGCCAGCCCGCTGCGCCTCGCCGAGCTCCACCACGAGCTCGCGCTCGCCGAGCGCCTCGCCGGCCCCGACCTCCTGCGGCCCCTCGCCGTCGAGCACGACGTCGACGGCTTCGTCCTCGTCTACGAGCACTTCGCCGGGCAGGCCCTGTCCTCGGGGCCAGGTCGGCGCCGCGGCGTCGCCGAGGTCGAGGCGCTCGCGGTCCAGCTGTGCCGCGCGCTCGGCCGGCTGCACCGCGCGGGCGTCGTGCACAAGAACCTGCACCCCGGCGCGGTGCTCGTCGACGCGGCCGGCGCGGTCAAGCTGACCGACCTCTCGGTCGCGTCGGCGCTGTCGCGCGAGGAGGCGACGGTCGACCCGCCGGCGCGCATCCGCGGCGAGCTGCCGTACCTGGCGCCCGAGCAGACCGGGCGCATGAACCGGGCGATCGACGCGCGCAGCGACCTCTACGCGCTCGGCGTGCTCCTGTACGAGCAGCTCGCCGGCGCCCCGCCGTTCGCGTTCGCCGACCCGCTCGAGCTGATCCACGCGCACATGACCGCGCTGCCGATCCCGCTGCAGGAGCTCGACCCCGAGGTCCCCGCCGCGCTCGACGCGATCGTCCTGCGCCTGCTCGCCAAGAACGCCGAGGACCGGTTCCAGGACGCCGACGACGTGCTCGCCGCGCTGTCCGGCGCCGCCCCGGCCCACGACGCCCCCCACCAGTTTCGCCTGCCGCAGAAGCTCTACGGCCGCGACACCGCCAACACCGAGCTGATGGCCGGCTTTCGCCGCGCCGCCGCGGGCGCCTGCGTGCTCGCGCTGGTCGCCGGCTACGCGGGCGTCGGCAAGTCGTCGCTGGTGCTCGAGCTGCACCGCCCGCTGACCGCGAGCCGCGGCTTCTTCGCGGCGGGGAAGTTCGACCAGTACAACCGCGGGGTCCCGTTCTCCGCGGTGACCGTCGCCGCGGTCACGCTGATCCACCACGTCCTGACCCTCAGCGCCCGCGAGATCTCGCGCTGGCGCGACCAGATCGTCAAGGCCGTCGGCACCGCGCTGCCCGTGCTCGCCGAGATCGTCCCCGACGTGCAGCTGCTGGTCGGCGCCCAGCCGCCCGCGCCGCCGCTGCCCGCCGCCGAGGCCCAGCACCGCCTGCAGCTGACGCTGCAGCGCTTCATCGGCGTGTTCACGGCCGAGGAGCACCCGCTCGTGCTGTTCCTCGACGACCTGCAGTGGGCCGACGGCGCGACGCTGCGTCTGATCGACGCGCTGGTCACCGATCCAGGCACGCACCACTTCCTGCTGCTCGGCGCCTATCGCGACCACGAGGTCGACAGCGAGCACCGCCTCGCCGCGCTGCTGACGGCGCTGCGCGCCGGCCCGGTCCCGCCGCTCGAGATCCGGCTCGCGCCGCTGACCGTCGACGACACCGCCGCGCTGCTGCGCGACGCGCTCGCCACCGAGGACGTCGGCGAGCTCGCCGGCGAGCTCGTCCGCCGCACCCACGGCAACCCGCTGTTCGTGCGCGAGTTCCTGCGCTTCCTCCACCGCGAGGAGCTGCTGCGCTACGAGCCCGTCGCCGGCGCCTGGACCTGGGACCTCACCCACGTCGACGCCGCCAAGATCCCCGACAGCATCGCCACGCTCCTCGGCGACGAGCTGCGCCGCCTCGAGCCCGCCGCCCAGCACGTCCTCCAGCTCGCCGCCTGCCTCGGCACCCGCTTCGACGCCGAGACCCTCGCCCTCGTCCACGCCAGCGACGTCGCCGAGGTCGCCCGCCTCCTGCAGCCCGCGGTCGACCTCGACCTCGTCGTCCCGCTGCACCCGAGCTTCCGCCTGCTCGCCCACGCCCGCGTCGCCGCCGACCTCAAGCTCGACGTCCCGCTGCGCTTCCTCCACGACCGCGTGCGCCAGGCCGCCTACGCGCTGATCCCCGACGACGAGCGGCCCGCACGCCACGCGCTCGTCGGCCGCCGCCTGCTCGCCCGCGCGCGCGCGCACGGCCAGCTCCACGAGGCGCTGTTCGACGTCGTCACCCACCTCAACGCCGGCGCCGCGCTGCTGACCGCGGACGAGCAGGCCGAGCTCGCGACGCTCGACCTGACCGCCGCGCGGCGGGCCAAGGCGAGCGCGGCCTACGACACCGCGCTCGGGCTGCTGACGGCGGGCATCGCCCAGCTCGGGCCGGACGCGTGGCGGCGGCGCACGGCGCTGTGCTTCGAGCTGCACGCCGAGCAGGCCGAGTGCGAGTACCTGAGCGGGGCCTTCGAGCGCGCGCTGGCGCGGCTCGAGCAGATCGAGCCGTACGCGCACGGGCCCGAGCAGCGGCTGCAGCTGGTCGACCTGCGGGTCATCTTGCACACCAGCGTCGGCGACACGCGCGGGGCGCTGCAGGCCGGGCGGGCCGGGCTGGCGAGCGTCGGCGTCGTGATCCCCGAGGACGACGCGGCGTGCCGCGACGCGGTCGCCGAGGAGCTCGCGCGCATCGACGCGAAGCTGGCCGACGCGCCGATCGAGGCCCTGGTCGACTCGCCGCAGGTCACCGACCCGGTGATCCGCGGCGTGCTCAAGCTTTTGGCCGACATGCTGGCGCCGGCCAACATGACGCGACCCGACCTCTACGCGCTGATCAACACCCGCCAGATCAGCCTGTCGATCGAGCACGGCCACACCGACATCTCGGCCTACACCTACGTCGTCTACGGCTACTTCCTGGCCACGGTGCTGCGCCAGTACGCCCGCGCCGACGAGTTCGGGCGCTTCGCGCTGCGCCTCAACGACCGCCTCGACAACTCCGCGCTGCGCTGCCGCCTGCGCTTCGTGTTCGCGACCTACGCGCACTTCACCCGCCCGCTGCGCAGCGTGCTCGCCGAGCACGTCCAGGCCCAGGCCGACGGCCGCGAGTCCGGCGACTACATCTACCTGTCGTCGGCGTGCAGCCACATCCTGATCTGCCGGCTCGGGCTCGGCGACCCGCTCGCCGAGGTCGTCGAGCAGGCCGACCGCTTCATCGCGCTGATGCAGCGCACGCGCGTCGCCTCGTCGACCGCGGTCCAGACGATCGCGCGGCAGATGGCCGCGGCGCTGCGCGGCCGCACCCGCGCCCCGCACAGCCTCGCCGCCGACGACTTCGACGACCTCGCGTTCCTCGCCCGCTGCGAGCGCGGCGGGCTGACCTTCGCGGTCCGCTGGTACGCGACCGTCAAGCTCCACCTGTGCGTGCTGTTCGACCGCCGCGACGAGGCCCGCGACCTCATCGACCGCTTCGGCGGCCCGATCGCCAGCAACTTCGGCTTCTACTTCACGACCGAGTTCGCGTTCCTCGCCGCGCTCGCGCTGCTCGCCCGCGCCGCCGACGCGACCGAGCCCGAGCGCGCGATGCTGCTCGCCGAGCTCGACCGCTACGCCGCGCCGCTCGCCGCCTGGGCCGCCTCGTGCCCCGAGAACTACGCGCACAAGGCCGCGCTCGTCGACGCCGAGCGGGCCGCCCTCGCCGGCGACCTGTCCGCCGCGCTGTCCGGCTACGACCGCGCGATCGCCCGCGCCCGCGAGGCCGGCTTCGTGTCCCACGAGGCGCTCGCCTGCGAGCTCGCCGCCAGGTTCCACCGCCGCCGCGGCCACGCCCAGCTCGCCCGCATGCTGCTGCGCGAGGCCTTCGCCGCCTACCAGCGCTGGGGCGCGACCGCCAAGCTGCACGCGCTGCGGCTGGCCCACGGCGCCGCCCTCGACCCGCCCGCGCAGCTCGCCGCCGACGAGGCCGGCGGCGCCGACCTCGACCTGCGCAGCGTGATCCGGGCCTCGCAGGCGTTCGCGGCGGCGCTGCGGCTCGACGAGCTGATCGGCACGGTGCTGCGCATCGTCGTCGTCGCGGCCGGGGCGACCCGCGGCGTGCTGCTGCTGGCCGACGAGCGCCAGGCGCTGCGCCTGGTCGGCGCCTCGGTCGCGCACGGCCCCGCGCCGCCGATCGTCGAGGCCGCGCTCGACAGCAGCGCCGAGGTCCCCGCCGCGCCGATCCGCCTCGCGTTTCGCACGCTGCGGCCGGTCGCGCCGGGCGACCCCGAGCACGCCGCGCTGCGCGAGCAGGACCCCTACCTCGCGCGCGAGCGGCCGCGCTCGGCGCTGTGCCTGCCGCTGGTCGTGCAGGGCCAGGCGCAGGGCGTGCTGTACCTCGAGAACAGCGTCGCGGCGGGCGCGTTCACGCCGGCGCGCCGCGAGACGCTGGCGATGCTGAGCACGCAGATCGCGATCTCGCTCGAGCACGCCAAGCTCTACGCGCACCTCGAGCAGGCGCGCACGGCCGCGGAGGCGGCGAGCCACGCCAAGAGCACGTTCCTGGCCAACATGAGCCACGAGCTGCGGACCCCGCTCAACGCGATCCTCGGCTACGCCGACCTGATCTTCGAGGAGACCGACGAGCGCGCCGAGCCGCAGCTGCGCGACGACATCGCCCGCATCCAGCGCGCCGGTCGCCACCTCCTCGACATCATCAGCGACATCCTCGACCTGTCCAAGATCGAGGCCGACAAGCTCGACGTGATCGCCCACGACTTCGAGCTCGCGCCGATGCTCGCCGACGTCGTCGAGACGGTGACCCCGGCGATGCAGCGCGGCCGCAACGCCCTGGTGTTCGCGCCGGCGCCCGAGCTCGGCGTGATGCACAGCGACCCGGTCCGCGTGCGCCAGGTGCTGCTCAACCTGCTCAGTAACGCGGCCAAGTTCACGCAGTGCGGCACGGTGACCCTCGAGGTCGCGCGCCACGGCGGGCGGATCCGCTTCGTGGTCCGCGACACCGGCATCGGCATGACCCTCGAGCAGGCCGAGCGGGTGTTCGACGCCTTCCATCAGGTCGACGCCTCGACCACCCGCCAGGTCGGCGGCACCGGCCTCGGCCTGACGATCTCCCGGCGCCTGTGCCAGCTGCTCGGCGGCGACATCTCCGTAGCGAGCACCCCCGGCGTCGGCTCCCAGTTCACCATCGACCTGCCGCTCGTGCTCGCGCAACCGCGCCTGTCGCCGTGAGTGGCGCCCGCGGTCGCTTTGCGCGATCGTCGGGCCATGAAGCTGTACTACGCCCCCAAGACCTCCGCGTTCCGCTGCCGCTGGATGCTCGAGGAGCTCGGCGCACCGCACGAGCTCGTCACCGTCAGCCTGCGCCACGGCGACCACAAGAAGCCCGAGTACCTGCAGATTCACCCGCTCGGCTCGGTGCCCGCGCTCGTCGACGGCGACCACAACTTCATCGAGTCGGCCGCGATCGTGATGCACCTCGCCGACAAGGACCCCGAGCAGCGCTTCGCCCCGGCCCTCGGCTCGCCCGAGCGCGGTCACTACTACCAGTGGATCCTGTTCGCGATGACGAACCTGTATCAGGCGGTCCACGCGCCGTACCTGCGCTACTTCTTCCGCAACGAGACGGCGACCACGGAGGAGCGCGACGCGCTCGCGCGCCACCTCGCGGTCACCGACGAGCTGCTGCGCTCGCACAGCTACCTGCTCGGCGAGCAGTTCACCGCGGCGGACGTCGTGTTCGGCGGGCTGCTGGTGTGGGCCGAGGCGTGCGGGCTGCTGCTCGGGCGCGAGCCGCACAGCTCGTACCTCGAGCGGCTCAAGGCGCGGCCGGCGTTTCAGCGGGCGGCCGCGGACTGAGCCCCTGGCGGCTACTTGCGGAGCTTGCGGGCCAGCTGGACGACGGCCGGCTCGGCGCCGCGGGTGCCGCGGATCTGGTACTGGTGGCCGTTGAGGCCGACGGGCTTCTCGAGCAGGACGACGGGGGTCAGGCCGGCGACGCTCTGGAAGGTGTTGTCGTAGGACGTGCGGTTGGCGTCGATCTCGAAGCTGGCGGCGGGGAGCGCGAGGTTGCCGTCGGCGTCGAGGAAGCAGACCGTGGCGCGCAGGGCCTTGGTCGCCTTGCCGCCGGTGCGCTGAAACTCGAGGCGCCAGCTGTCGGACAGGATCGGCGCGCCGGCGAAGGTGCGCTCGGCCAACAACGTGCCGCTGGCCCACTGCGCCTCGCCGAGGCCGCGCGGGCCGATCTTCGCGGCCGAGTCGCCGGCCTGTTTGTTGTACTCGGTGAGCCTGGCGTCGATCTTCTGCTTGGCGGCGTCGAAGTCGTCGGCGCACTTCTTCGCGGCCGCCGCGTCGCTGTTGTTGAGCAGCTGACAGATGCCGCGCGCGATCTTGGCGCCGTTCTGGTCGAAGAAGCTCTTGAACTTGGTCCACTCCGACTGGCACGGGTGGCCGGCGGACGCGGCGGACGGCGCGAGGGTGGCGACGGCCGCGGCGGCGGTGATGCACGAGGCGACGATGCGGTGGCTGATGGTGTTGCGAACGGACATGGCGGCAAGATAGCCGCGGCCGCCGGGTCGCCATCCCACGGCGATCCAACAGCGCGGCGGTCAGCGATCGGGCGCGTCGACGAGCGCGGGGCCCCACGTCGCCGCGGCCTCGCGCGCGAGCGCGTCGACCGACGCGTCGAGGCTCGCGAGGTCCCACAGCCGCGCCGTGCCGTCCCAGCTGCCGGTCGCGAGCGTGGCGCCGTCGCGGCTGAAGTCGACGCTCACGACCCGCGCGGCGTGGCCCGAGAGCACGGCCCGCAGCGCGCCGGTGTCGGCCGCGAAGACCCGCGCGAGGTGGTCGGGCCCGGCGCTGGCGACCCAGCGGCCGTCCGGCGAGAGCGAGACGTCGAGCGGCCACGGGCCCGGGTGGGCGACCGTCCAGCGCGGCCCGTCGGGGTCGATGCGCGTGAGCGACTGGCTGGCGCCGACGACCACGACCCCGTCGCTCGTGACGTCGGCCGCCATGGCGCCCGCGGGCGCGGCGACCGGGCGGCAGCGCAGCGGGTCGCCGCCCTCGACGAGGTACACGCTGGACTCGACCGACACGACGACGGCGAGGCGCCCGTCCGGCGCGTCGGCGAGGTCGGTCCACTCGAGGAGCGGGCAGTCGACGATCGGCGCGTCGGCGTCGGTGTCGAGGTCGGCGGCGATCAGGCCGGGGGCGTACGGGGCGAACAGCAGGACGTCGCCGGCGAGCGCGACGACGCGGCGGGCCATCAGCGGCAGCGGCACGTCGGGGGTGAGGCCGCGGCCGCGGACGCGGCGCCAGTGGGCGAGCAGCGCCGGCGGCGGTCGCCAGCGCAGCTGACCCTGGGCGACGTCGAAGACGTGCGGGCCGGGCGCGCCGGCGCTGGCGTCGACGACGGCGAAGCGCGAGCCGTCGCGCACGAACGCCGCGGACTTGACGGTGCCGATGGCGACGGCGATGTCGTGGCGGCGCACGCCGGTCGCGAGGTCCCACAGCAGCGCTCGACCCTCGCCGTGGGTGGTCACCAGCGCGGCGCCGTCGGGGGCGAGGGCGACGCTGGCGACGCCGTGGTCGTCGGCGAGGACGCGCGGGCGCGGGGTGGCGGGGAGGACCCACTGCGTGACGCTGGTGGGTCCGGCGACGAGCACGCTGCCGTCGGCGAACAGGCGCAGGTCGTGGACGCGCTCGACGGGGACCCTGCCGAGCGGCCGCAGGTCGGGCAGCGAGAGCAGCTCGACGCCGCCGCGCTCGCGCACGACCGCCACACGGTCGCCGGTCGGCGCGACCGCCAGCCGGCGCGCGGGGTTCGGGCGGCCCGGCGCCGCGCTCCACGTCTCGCGGGTCGTCAGGTCGTGCACGGCGACGCGGCCCTGCGCGCCGGCGACGACGGCGAGCCGGGCGTCGGGCGTCAGCGCCAGCTGCGTGAAGCTGACGAACGCGGCGGGGTCGAAGGCCGGCGCGAGCGCGGGGTCGTCGGCGCCGTCGGCGAGGCCGACCTGCCCGTCGGCGCACAGCACCGCGTGGCGGCCGTCGATCAGGCCCGCGAGGCCGACCACGTGATCGGGGCAGTTGTCGAGGATCCGCGGCCACGGCATGCTCGGGCCCCACGTCGCGAACCGCACCGGCCACGCGCCGCCGACGTTGAAGTCGACGATCTCCCAGGCCTCGGGGTCGGGCTCGCCGGTGGCCAGCGACAGCGTCGTCAGGTGCGCGCCGCTGGCGACCGCCCACACGCGCCCGTCCTCGGCCCGCAGCTCGCGCGTCGGCCGGGCTGTCGGCGCCCGCCAGCGCTCGACGCCGCCGGTCAGGCGCCGCAGCGAGACGTCGTCGGCGCACAGGATGTCGTCGACGGCGACCGCGAGGAGCACGCGACAGTCGGGCAGCGCGGCGGTGGCGAGGCGCGTCGGCCTCGCGCTCGCGCGGGCGCCCGCGAGCAGGCCGCGGGCCGCGGGCGTGTCGACCAGGCGCAGCGCCTCGATCGCCAGCACCTCCATCGTCGCGTCGTCGCCGCGGTCGTCGGCGGCGCGCGCCTGGGCGACCAGCGCGGACGCGAGGTTGCGGTCCGAGACGGCCAGCGCCGCGCGCACCTCGTTCTCGGCCGCGACGGCGCGGTCACGCTGGGCGCGCAGGCGCAGGCTGGCGAGCACGAGCACGCTGGCGATCACGATCAGCGCGGCCGCGGCGACGAGCAGCGGCACCCGCCACACCCGCGCGAAGCGCAGCGCGACGTCCAGCGGCGTGTAGCGGTGCGCGCCGACGCGGCGGCCCTCGAGGTACGCGGCGACGTCGTCGGCCAGCGCCGCGGCGTCGCGATAGCGGGCCTCCGGGTCGCGCGCCAGCGCGCGCTGGGCGATCGCGGCGAGCTCCGCCGGGACCTCGCGCGGCGGCGCGTCGGGCTCGCGCATGTCGTCGGGCTCGCGGCGGGGCGGGGCGCCGTGCAGCAGCTCGTGCAGCACGGCGCCGAGGCTCCAGACGTCGGAGCGGCGGTCGGCCGGCTCGCCGCGGGCCTGCTCCGGGCTCATGTAGGCCGGCGTGCCGACGATCGCGCCGGAGCGGGTCTCGCCGGCGTGACCCGGCGGGTCGCCTGGCGCGTCGAGCCGGCGCGCCAGGCCCCAGTCGACGACCTGGGTCTCGCCGAACGCACCGATCATGACGTTGCTCGGCTTGAGGTCGCGGTGGATCACGCCCTGCGCGTGCGCGTAGGCGAGGGCCTGACAGGCGTCGAGGTAGTGCCCGAGCAGACCCAGGCGCGCGCCCAGGCGCGGCTCCGCCAGCACCTGCGACAGCGGCCGGCCCCGCATCAGTCGCATCGTGTAGAACAGCCGGCCGTCGCCGTCGCGGCCCTCGTCGTAGACCGTCACGATGCCCGGGTGCTCGAGCCCCGCGGTCACCCGCACCTCGCCCGCGAGCCGCCGCGCGAGCCCGTCGTCGTGCGCCTCCTTCAAGGCGACCATCCGCCCGAGCCGGCGGTCGCGCGCGAGGTACACGCGGCCCATGCCGCCGACGCCGAGCAGGCCGAGCCGCTCGTAGCGCGCGTCGTCGGCGGCGCGCGGCGACAGGCCGGGCGGCGCCGGGCCGGCCCCGCTGGCGTCGTCGGGCGGCCCGCTGGCGTCGTCGAGGGCGGTCAGCCGCGGTCCTCGAGCAGGTCGTCGTGGCGGAGCACCAGCTCCACCTGCCCGGTCCCGGCGGCTCGCACCAGGTCCGTGCGGACGCCGCCCTCGCGCAGGCGGGCGCGCAGGCGGCCGAGGTTGACGTCCCAGCGCTTGCGCAGGACCCAGGCGTCGTCCTCGTCGGGCCAGACCTCGCGGGCGACGACCTCCCAGCCGGCGGGGCCGCCGAGCGCGGCGAGCTCGGAGAGGATGCGGGCGTGGACGCCGGCGAAGTTGACGGGGGGCGCGTCGCCGGCCTGGACCTGCGCGGTCTCCCACGCCGTCACGATGCGCAGCGGCGGGTCGATGCCGCCGGTGACGCGGGTCGGCCGGAGGCCCGCGCCGCCGACGGGGACGGCGACGGCGAGGAACGGCGCGCCGTCGACGGACCAGGCGTCGCCCGCGGCGAGCGTGGTGGTGACGCCGGCCTGGCTGCGCCGCCAGCCGTCGCAGGTGTCCCACAGCAGGCACGCCGCGGCGGGCTCGTGGCGGGCGGACAGCACGATCTGCGGGCGCACGGCGACGATCGAGCACAGCCCGGTCAGGATCGTCGTCGGCAGCCCCGGGGACTCGATCGCCAGCGCCTCGTCGGGCAGCGTGACCGCCTCGACGACGAGCTCGAGGCCCTGCGCGAGCGCGACGCGCAGCCCGACGGTGAGGCGGACCTCGGCGACGCTGCGGCCGTCGACCGCGAGCCGCCGGCGCAGCGCGAGCAACCACAGCTCCCCGCCGCGCAGGCTGAGCATCGCGTGGCCCTCCGAGACCCGGGGGTCGTCGATCTGCAGCGCGGCGCTCCACAGCCGGCCCACGAGGTCGCCGGCGCCGAGCGATCGGCGGGACCCGTCCGGCAGCCGGAAGGTCGCGTGAGCGCGATGCATGTCGCTCTTGTAACACCGATGCTCGCGGCGACTTCACGGCGATCCTTCGCGGTCGATGTGCTCTCGAGCGAGCGCGTCGGATCGCGAGCACGTCCGCGTCGGACGGCGGCGCGCGCCGTCAGGGCTCGAGCGCCGCGAGCTCGGGGCGGGCGCGGATGATGTCGCGGACGAGCGTCGGCGTGGCGCTGGTGGCCAGCGCGGCGCGGACGTGGTCGCGGGCGCGGGGCAGGTCGTGTTCGGCGGCCGCGAGCGAGGCGAGGTCGAGCGCGAGCAGCCAGCGCTGCGCGTGGTGTGGGTCGTCGGCGGGCATGCGGTCGGACCAGGCGAGCGCGCGCTCGAGGTCGGCGCGGGCGCGGGCCGGCTCGCGGACGCGGAGGTGCAGGCGGCCGCGCCAGCTCAGCAGGTCGATCGCGCGGCCGAGCGGCCCGGGCTCGGCGCTGGCGAGGGCGTCGGGGTCGAGCGGGCTCAGGGCGGCGAGCAGGGCCCGCTGCGTGCGCGCGTCGTCGAGGTGGTTGGTCGCGGCGTTGCGCCACGCCGCGGTCGACAGCTCGAGCCAGCGCTCCGGGGCGAGCTCGCGCAGCAGCGGGCCGTGGACCTCCGGGGCGGCCCGCAGCAGCGAGCGCAGCGTCGGCTCGGCCGCGTCGGCGGCCAGGGCCTCGCGCCACAGCGGGCGCGCCTCGGCGACGCGGCCGAGCTGCTGCAGCGCGTGGGCGCGCCACAGCCGCTCGCGCGCGTCGAGCGGGCCGGCGCGGTCCAGCTCCGCGAGCGCGGCGACGGGGTCGCCCTCGGTCAGCGCGCGGCGGGCCGCGGCGCGGGGCAGGTCGCCGCCGTCCGGGTCCCGGGCGACCTCGAGGCCGCGCAGCGCGATGTGATGGATGCGGGCCGCCACCCACGCGGGCGCCTCGTTGCGGACGCGGACGATCAGGCGGTGGCGGCCGGCGGCGGGCAGGGGGGCGTCCCGGCGCTCGCGCGTCGTGCGGTCGGCGCCGTGGTCGAGGTCGGCGAGGCCGCAGCCGATCTCGGTGAGCAGCGGCGAGGCGAAGACGCGCAGGCGGAAGCGGATCACGCGGTCGGTCTGCGTGGCGACGATCGTCGGCGCGTGGTTGACGCGCAGCCGCCGGCCCGCGATCTCGCACTGGAGCTCGCGCAGGACCTCGGCGCCGCCGCGGCTGGTGCCGAAGGTGCTGACGCCGAGCCACGCGAGCCGCGGCCCGTCGAGGTCGGACTCGGGGACGACGTAGAGCTCGAGCTCGCTGCTCCACTCGGTCTGCTCGACGGTGATGTCGGCCTCGAGCTCGAGCAGGTCGCCCGACCAGCGCACGGGGATCGACGCGAGCACGCCGGAGGCCGCGGTCTCGACGCGGAGGCTGGCCGTCATCGACTCGCGGCGCAGCGCCAGCGGCTCGGCGATCGTCCACGGGGCCGCGAGCGGGGCGTCGAAGCGGAGCAGGGCGCGCGCGCTGCCCGGGCCGGACAGGCGCGCGTGCAGCTGCTCGAGCGCCGCGCGCGAGAGGTCGTCGCCGGCGTCCAAAGCGGTGAGCGCTGGTGACGCGGGCAGGTCGTCGCGCGCGAGCAGGGCGGCCGCGGTCGCGCGCGCCGCGTCGAGGTCGCCGAGGCGCAGGTGGGCGCGCAGCTGGCCCTGCAGGGCCGCGGCGACGCGCCCGGGCGCGAGGGCGGCGGCGTCGGGTGTGGCGGCGGCCTGGACGAACAGCGCGAGGGCGGCGCGGTCCTGGCCGTCGCGCTCGCGCAGGGCGGCGGCGTCGGCGAGGGCGTGGGCGCGGAGGTCGGGGTCGCGGGCGCGGCGGCCGAGGTCCTCGAAGGCCGTCGCGGCGTCGCTGTGGAGGCCGAGGTCGCGGAGGTCGTCGGCGTGGGCCCACTGGCGCGACCAGGCGGGGTCGTCGGGGTCGACGAGGCGGGGGGGCGGGGCGGCCACGTCGCGGACGGGCGGGAGCCGGGTGTCGCCGACGCCGAGGGCCCAGACCCGGGGCGCGCCGTCGTCGGCGATGTTGACGATCAGCTCGTGCGCGGGGTCGGCGTCGAGCTGGGCGAACGCGAGGAGCTGCGCGTGGCCGACGATCGCCGGGGTGAACTCGCCGTCCGGTCGTTGCAGGTACAGCAGGGTGTGGAGGTCGCCGCCGCGCGAGAAGTCGATCGCGACGTCGTCGCGGCCGTCGCCGTCGGCGTCGCCGACCGCGGGCGCCCAGTGCCACGCCGCGCTGATGTCGGCGGGCAGCGGCAGCGCGAGGTGGCGGCGCCGCGTCAGCCGCTCGCCGTCGAAGGCGTAGAGGTACAGCCCCTCGGGCTCGCCGTACGGCCGGCCCGGCGGGAACACCAGCGGGTTGGCGTCGAGGTGCAGGTTCTTGGCGACGAGCAGGCGCTCGCCGTCGGCGCCGCGCAGGCCGGCGACGCCGAGCACCGTGCCGAGCTTGTCGCGGCCGACGGTGCGCAGCGGGCCGCGGCCGTCGCGACGCAGCGCGCGGACGTCGTAGGCGCGCCAGCCGGTGAAGGTCGCGGCGAGCTCTTCGCGGCCGTCGCCGTCGAGGTCGACGGGGAGCAGGCCGTGGGCCGCGGACTCGAGCGTGTCGGTCGCCGTGTAGACGACCTCGTGCTGCCAGGCGCCGTCGCGGTCGCGCGTGAGGGCGAGGATCTCGAGGCCGGTGCCGGTGCCGACGTAGAGCTCGGGTGTCCTGTCGCCGTCGAGGTCCGCGGCGGCGGCGACGAACGGGCGCTCGCCGTCCCAGCGGTGCTCGGCGACCAGGCCGTCGGGGCCGGCGGCGTACAGGGTGTTCTGCGGCGCGGCGTGGACGATGACGCGCAGCGGATCGCCGGGCACGACCACGGTCAGGGCGAGGGGGCCAGGCAGCGAGACGCGCTGGATCGGCGTCAGCGCGGCGTCGCGGCGCACGCGGTGGACCGCGGCGGTGGGGGTGCCGTCCTCGATCAGCAGCAGCTCGTCGCCGGCGACGAGCACGTCGCGGATGTCGCGATATCCGGTCGGGCTCGCGGTCGCCAGCGCGTCCGCCAGCGCCCGTACGCGCGCGTCGCCGCCGGCGCCGAGGCGCGCGCTCGCGGCCGCGAAGTCGCGCTGGCCGAGCGCCGCGTCGACCCGCAGCGCCGCGAGCTCCGGCGCGTCGGCGCCGTCCGGGTGCTCGCGGTCGACGAGCGTCAGCAGCCGGTCGAGCTCGTCCCACTGCAGCTGGCGGCGAAACAGCCCCGCGAGCCCGGTCAGCGCCGCGAGCTGCTGCGCAGGCGCCTGGGCGCGCAGGTAGGCGCGCGCGAAGCCGGCGCGCGCGTCGTCGAGGGCGCCGTCGGCGTCGCGTCGCGCGGCCTCGGCGAGCCAGGCTGCGGCGCTCGCGGCGGTGCCCTCGTGCAGCGGGTCGTCGACGAAGGCCGCGAACACGCGGCGCGCGGTCTCGGGGTCGCCGGCGGCGCGGGCCTCGGCGATGCGGGCCTCGGCGGACGCGAGCGCGAGCCCGGCGCTGCGCTCGTGCTGGTCGCGGACCCAGCGGGCGCGCAGGTCGACGGCGAGGAGCACGAGGAGCACGGCGGCGACGGCGGTGAGGGCGACGAGCGCGGCGGCGCGGAGGCGACGGCGGCGGCGTTCGACGGGGTCCTGCTCGAGGCGGCGCAGGAGCTCGTCCATGCTGGCGAAGCGCCGCTCGGGCCGCGCCGCGAGGCCGCGCTCGAGCGTGGCGGCGAGCCAGACGGGCAGGGCGCGCTCGGGCGCCGGCGGCTGTAATTTGCCGCGCAGGACCGCCTCGCGCAGCCCGGCGAGGGACGGGCTGGCGAACGGGTGGACGTCGCAGAGGGCCTCGTACAGCGCGGCGCAGAAGCTGAACTGGTCGGAGCGGGCGTCGGTGGCGGCGCCGTTGAACTGCTCCGGGGGCATGTAGGTCGGGGTCCCGAGGATCGTGCCGTCGTCGGTGAGCGAGAGGTCGACGGGCGCGGGCGGCGGGGTCGCGTGCGCGTCGTCGGCGGGCGGGTGGGCGCTGCCGGGGGCGCCGCGGGTGGTGACGAGGCCGAAGTCGACGACGCGGGCGCGGCCGTCGTCGCCGACGAGCACGTTGTCGGGCTTGAAGTCGCGGTGGACGAGGCCCTCGGCGTGGGCCGCCGCGAGCCCGCGCCCGGCCTGGATGAACATGTCGAGGAGCTCGCGGCGCGGCGCGCCGGCCTCGCGTCGACGCGCGCACCACTCGCGCAGCGTGCAGCCCTGCACGTACTCCATGGCGATGAAGATCCGGCCCGCCGAGGCGCTGACGTCGTAGATCGGCACGACGTTGGGGTGCGAGATCTGGGCCAGCGCCTTGGCCTCGCGCAGCATGCGGGCGTGCGCCTGGCCGCCGCGTCGGTCGGTGCGCAGCAGCTTGATCGCCACCCGCCGATCCAGCAGCTCGTCGTACGCGGTGTAGACCGTGCCCATGCCGCCCTGACCGAGCAGCCGCAGCAGCGTGTAGCGGCCGAGGCGACCGCTCCCCGCCTCCGTCGCGCCGCCCGTGCTCGCGTCGCTCGCGGTCGCGTCCTCGTGGGCCGACCCCGCCGGCGTGTCGCCCCGCGGCGACGACAGCCCCGACACGAAGGTCGGGCTGGGCGGCGCGGCCCGCCCGGCGACGTCACGCGGATCGCGGCCGTCGCCGAGCACGGTGTTCGCAGCGGCGAGCAACGCACGGTCCGACCCGTCGGGACGCGCCTGCACGCCGACAGTATGTGCATGTCGGCGAGCAAGGTTGAAGATGCGTGCGGCCCGCAACCTGTGCGCCGGCGCGCGGGTCCGTGCCCGCGCGATCACGAACCCGGGTGTTTCCCTATCATCTGTCCGAAGGGACAGGCGCGATCCGGGTCTGTCCGAAAGGTCAGGTGTGACGGCGGCGGCGCAGCGCGAGGAGCAGGGCGAGGGCGAGGCCGGCGGGGCCGGGCGCGTCGTCGGTGCGGCAACCGCAGCCCTGCTTGTCGTTCGGATCGTCGCCGGCGGCGTCGACGTCGGTGTCGACATCAGTGTCGACGTCGGTGTCGGTGGCGACGTCGGTCTCCGGGTCACCGGGGTCGATCGGCGGCGGAGGGGGCGGTGGAGGCGGTGGCGGAGGCGGAGGCGGAGGCGGCGGCTCCTCGCCGAACGCCGGGCCGCAGGTGCGGCTCCAGTCGCCGAGGTCGTCGGTGCTGCAGCCGGTCTGCCAGGTGCTGCCCGGGGTGCCGGGGCTGAGCGGGAATTCGCGGCAGCCCGGGCCGGGGTGCCAGGTGCCATCGGTGTCGTGGCACGGGGTGAGGTCGAAGCCGGCGAACGACTCGAGCCAGTCCATGTGGGTGAAAGCGATCTCGTAGACGGTGCCGAGGCCGCAGATCTCGCCGTCCTCGCCGGGGGTCGCGTCGGGGTGCAGCGTCGAGGCGGCGCCGATCACCCGCCAGGTGCCGTCGTCGAGCTGCAGGAGCGCGGGGCCGCCGGAGTCGCCGAAGCAGCCGCCGGTGTCCGGGCCGATCATCACGACGTCGTTGCGCGCGATCTTGACGTCGGTGACGGTCTGCCGGGTGAAGCGCTTGCGGCCGATGCCGGAGGTGTCGACCCCGTCGGGGGTGACGACGCCCGAGGTCGCGCCGAAGCCGACGATCGTCAGGTCGACGCCGGGCATCAATTGCTCGACCTCGCAGCCCATCAGCACCGGCACGATCGGGACCTGGCGGACGGCGACCGGCAGGGTGCAGGCGGCGAGGTCGATGCCGCGGCCCTCCCAGTCCGGGTGCATCGCGCAGTCCTCGACGGGGATCGGGCGCACCGGCGCGGTGACGGACTCGCCGAACATGATCGAGCCCGGCGTCGCCCACGAGTCGTCCGGGTCCATGCAGTGGGCCGCGAACAGCACGAGCTGCGGGTGGATCAGCGTGCCCGAGCAGAACAGCCCGCCGGTGTCCCGGTCGAGCATGCCGACGACGCTGGGATAGGCGCAGGCGTCGGCCTCGGTGCCATTAAAAATAGACGGCGGCGCCGGGTCCTGCCCGGTCGGGGCGGCCGAGGCGGCGGCCGGGGCGAGCCAGCCGACGAGCAGCGCCCCGAACCCTAACAAAACACGCCTCGACATACGCAGGCATGATAGCGGGCCGACCTGGGTCTGCAAGCGTGTTCCGATCGGCGTCCGATGTGTTATGCGAGCGGCCCATGCTCGGCGCGATCTTCAGCCTCGCCTCGCTCGCGCCCGCCGGACCGGCCGCGCCGGCCGAGCGCAGCTACGCGGGCGGCGACGAGGTGGTCGCGCCCGATGTGGGTGCAGCTGCGCCGATGAACGCGGCTGTGCCGCTGACGCCGCGGGTGCCGGCGCCGTCGCAGGTGCCTCCCCCGGAGCCGGAGCCCGGGCCGCTGCCGCGCCAGCCGAAGCAGGAGCCGACGCCGAAGTGGTGGGGGCCGTTCCCGCGGCCCAACATTACGGCGTTCGGCGGGCCCATCATGCAGTTGACGGGGCTGCACGGGGCGTTCGCGGCGACGGTGGGCTTCGGCGGCGGGGCGTGGTTTCGTCAGCGGGTGGGTCTCGGCGGGATGGTCATGTGGCTGCTCAATCCTTCCGACGCGGGCACGACGGCGCTCGGGGCCAAGCAGCGGCTGAACATCAACTACGGCGGGCTGACGCTGGCCGTGGTGGTCGCGCGCGTGAAGCCGGTCAGCTTCACGGTCGAGGGGCTGATCGGCGGGGGCGGAGCGTGCCTGCAAAATCCGAGCACCGGGAGCTGTTTTGATAAGACGGCGCTGTTCCTCGGGCAGCCGGGGGTCGGCGTGCACGTGCGACTGGCACCGATCGTCCGGCTCGCGCTCGGGGCCGGCTATCGACTGGTGGCGGCGCGCGGGTGGGGTGGACCGAACAGTCGGCAGCTCGGGGGGCCGGTCGGGACGGTCATGCTCGAGTTCGGGCTGTTCTGAGCGGCCGGGGTCTCGTCGTTCGTGCCGGGCGGCGGTGCGCGCGTGCAGCACGGCGGCCGTGTAAATCGGTAGGGTGGCCTCCGAGACATGCGATGATATCGCATGACCTGTCTCTCGGGTCATACGATGATATGCGCAGAGCATGTCGGCCCGCGCGACGGCGTCCGGGTCAGGCGCAGGCCGAGTCGACGCAGGCCTGGCCGTCGGGGCAGGGGTTGCCGCACTGGCCGCAGTGGGCGGCGCTGGTGCGGGTGTCGGTCTCGCAGCCCAGGTCGTTGCCCTTGGGGTCGAGGTCGTCGTGGGTGCAGTCGCCGAAGCCGGCGTCGCAGGCGAAGTGGCACTGGAGGCACATGGCGCGGGTGAACGGGCCCGCGCCCTCGCAGTCCTCGAGCGCGGCCTCGTTGACCTTGCCGTCGCCGCAGACCGGCTTGCGGCAGTCGAAGTCGCAGTCGACGGTCTCCTGGTTGCCGCCGGGGTCGCACTGCTCGGTCGGGCCGACGAAGGCGTCGCCGCAGCGGGCGTCCTTGCAGTAGCCGGTGCATGCGGCGGTGTAGCCGTTGTCGGGGCCGTCGTCGCACTCCTCGCCGAACTTGGGCTGAAGGATGCCGTCGCCGCAGGTCGGGGGGACGCAGCGGGAGGTGCAGTCGTCGTCCTCGACGGCGTTGCCGTCGTCGCAGGACTCGCCGGAGTTGACGACGCCGTCGCCGCAGTTGGACTTGCAGGCGCTGTCGCAGGTGTCGTCGTCGCGGGTGTTGGCGTCGTCGCAGTCCTCGCCGGGGCCGAGCAGGCCGTCGCCGCAGGCGCTGGCGCGGCAGTCGGGCTTGCAGGCCGCGGCGATGGCGTTGGCGGGGCCGTCGTCGCACTCCTCGCCGGGCTCGAGCACGGCGTTGCCGCAGATCGCGGGCTCGCCGGTGGGGTCGGAGGAGGAGGTGCTGGCCGCGGAGGAGGACGCGGCGTCGGTGGCGTCGGGGCCGTCGGTGAAGCACGACAGGAGCGCGCAGGGGAGCAGCGCGACGCGGACGCGGGAGAGCGACACGAGGCCGTCAGGCTATCATCCGCGCCGGATGTGTTGAAGCGACGGGGCCGCGCGGATGCGCGAGCGGGCGGGCCGCGGCTGACGACGCGCGTCCGGGGGCGCATCCGGGCGGAGCACCTGGCTTCGATGTGGGGGGCGGGGCGTGGAGAGATGGGCCGAGGTCTGGGCTTCGATGCAGGGGCGGGGCGTGGAGAGATGGGCCGGACTGGCTTCGATGTGGGGGCGGGGCGTGGAGAGATGGGCCGAGGTCTGGGCTTCGATGCGGGGGCGGGGCGTGGAGAGATGGGCCGGAGGACGGGGGCCGCGAAGATGGGTCCCGCGCGACGGCGGTACCTCCCCATCGACCGTGCTCGGCAGCGCCAATCAGCTGGTTGTTGTGGCGTGGCATTCGGGCGCCGTCGCGATGTGGGGCGCACAGCGCTGCCTGCGCGCGCTCGACGGGGGCCCCCCCGCCTGCGTCCCATTTCAGCGGCCCTCGTCCTCCGTGCGAGCATCG
>Ga0075163_10000683_pt1 | contig 44394 bp, 39 predicted proteins | sample JI1023141ADNA_FD_71478 | JGI IMG/M metagenome (GOLD analysis project Ga0075163, IMG submission 71478) | Wastewater effluent complex algal communities from Wisconsin, to seasonally profile nutrient transformation and Carbon sequestration -... | ecosystem: Engineered > WWTP > Effluent > Algae...
AAAAAGAATGATAAGCCAGGAAATAGATTACTATGAAGACATGAAATACCAGGATTTTCTTTTGTCTTCGAGGCGAAAGATTATTTGTCCTCCTGAAAAAATCATGTATTATATCGAGATTAAAGACGCTTTGAATGTAGCGGACTTCGGAATGGGGAAGGGTTTTTTTACTCATTACTTGAAGAAAAAAATGGATAAGGATGCTCATCTCTGGGGAATTGATTACCAGCAGGAAATTTTAGATTTAGTTTTGAAACGCAAAGTAGAAGAAAACATTCAAAACTTTACAGTTGTCCATATGGATAAAACCGAGCATCCGCTTCTTCCCAATTGGATTCCACTGCCTGATGTTATTTTTACTGCGATGTGTCTTTCTACTTTTCCAGACCCGGGGTTTGCCATGGATGGACTCATTCGTTCAATGAAACCAGAAGGAAGACTTTTCGTAATTGATTGGGCTAAGGTTGAATTTCCAGAAGGTCCGGCGATTAAAGATAAAATTTCTTTCGACAAAATGAAATACTTAGCAGAATATCATAAATTGAAAGTTGTAAATGCATTTACGGTCAATGAATTTGTATATGGAATGGAAATTATAGCAGGACCGGATTTCAAAACTCAGTTTTACGATTACAGGGAGTAAACGATGAAAGAAAATAGGATTCTCGAATTATTAAATAAAAAAGATTGCACCATCGCGATTGTTGGAGCGACTAACGATTCTAGTAAATACGGGAATATTATTTACAGAGATTTGAAAAGTAAAAATATTAAAGTCTATGGAATCAATCCAAAGGCAACAACTATAGATGGGGATAAGGCATATCATGCGCTTGCGGATTTAGGATTTATTCCTGATATTATAGATATGGTAGTTCCTCCTAAGATTGGACTTCAAACAATTAAAGAAGCAGTGGCTAATGGCTACGATAATTTTTGGTTACAACCCGGTGCCGAGAGCGATGAAATCATTCAATATTTGGAAGACAATAAAAAGAATTACCTTGCATATGCTTGCGTAATGGTCGAGACTAGATAGAGGCAAACAATGAATAACTACACCGAATCTATTTTAAACGATCTCGAAAATAAAGAGAATGGATCTTTTCAAATAAAAAATGAAAATAACCATGCTGTGCTTGCTGTATTTAAGCCAGGAAAAAATGGAAAGCATGTTACAAGGCAAGATGTATTTCAGAGACTAAAGTTATTTAATATAGATGGGTATGATCGTGCCCAGGTGGAAGTAATTGTAGCAAATGCCGACGGAAAAGATCACCAGATTGCAGTCTGGACTGGCGGAAATCCGGTTGACTCAAAACTCGAACTAGAAGTAACTCCTGATAAGATGCAGGGGTATATCATTGTTTACCCCGCTTTGCATGGAGGAAAAACTCTTCGAAAAGAAGATGTAGTTGAATACCTGCGGTCAAACGGTATTATCTTCGGATTAAAGGAAGATGTTATTGCTCATTTACTGGATAATCAAAAGTATTTTATGAAGACTCTCATTGCAGAAGGAATTGCACCAACTCCAAGTGTAAATGGATATATAAAAGTTTTATTTGAGCCTCATAATAAACCAAACTTACATGAAGATGCACATGGTAGAGTTGATTTTAAAGATATTCAAGTAATTAAGAATACAAAGCAGGGCGAAGTTCTTGCAGAAAAAATACAGTCAAAACTCGGAACTCCGGGTAAGAATATTTTCAGTGAAGAAGCTATGATGGATAAGCCGATGGAAGGGGAATGGAAGATTGGGGCTAATTGCCAGTTGTCGGACGATTCCAAAAAGTTATTTGCTTCTATTGCAGGAAGACCCATTTTAGAAAGAGACGGAACGATTCGAGTAGATGAAGTTTGTTATTTGGAGAATGTTGATTATTCAACGGGTAATGTCGATTTCCCCGGCACAATCATTGTGGATGGAACTGTAGCGGATAATTTCACTTTGCGAACAAAAGGATCTCTCATGATTAAAAAAAGTGTAGGAAGAGTCTTTTTATATGCGGAGAGAGACATCGTTTTATCAGGCGGGGTAATGGGGCGAAATGGGGGAGTCATTGAATCAAAAGCAGATGTATATGCAAGATTTGTGGAGCAGGGAAATATAAAAGCAGGAAAAAGCATTTTTATTGAAGAGGCATCTCTTCATTCAGAACTAGTTGCGGGTGACTCGATTACAATTAAAGGCGGTCGTGGTGAGTTAATCGGGGGAGAAGCGATTGCCGGGAAAATGATTTCCGTAAGTAAGCTTGGCGCGGTTGTTGAAACAAGAACAGAGGTAATTGTCGGTTTGCCTCCAGAAATTTTAGAAGAGCTTCGCAAAATGAAAGAAGAGATTGCTTCTCATGCTGAGATTCTAAAAAAAGTAAAACAGAGCATGGCAAAGCTTACAGATCCAAAAAAAGTTTATACACCCGAAGAAAAGCAAATGCTCCTTAAGCTGTATGAAGTAGAGCGAAAATATATCGATTTACTTGCCAATACAAAGACTCAATATGAAACGTTGGTTGTCAGTTATGAGCCTGCACCATATGCCTACGTAGAGATTGAAAAAAATCTTTTTCCAAAAGTAAGTGTCAATTTAGGCAAAGGCAAAATTTATAATTCTGAATTAAAAAATTACAACGGTCATTGTTTTATCTACAATAACGAAGAGGGAATTCCATTTCGAACAACTATTGCGCCTCCTAAGAAGAAGGATAAGGATGAGTAGCCGCTACCGATAAGGGATCGGTGGCTCAAGAACTGAATATTCAAAATAGATATGCCTCTTTGTTAAATGGACAGGCAGGGATGCCTATCCTACTATTGGTTGCTATACATATAGTTCTTAACTTTGCAGGGGTTGTGTAAAAGCAAAGAAATTTTCTCTCACAGAGCACACAGAGGTCACAGAGAGTATTGATTTTATTGATTCTTTTCTCTGTGTTTCAAACTCAATCTTGCTTCTTTTGGTCGCAAGATAATGTGCGCTCTTTGAGAGATTCATGTTTTTACACAGTCCCTAACCTTATTCTTCATTCACTTCTTGGTTAAAAAATCATTATCTTAATGACATTGTGCGATATCAGGGGGATCAATAAGTTGAGACCCCCGATAGAAGAATTCTGGGGTGACAACTTAGTTCGTCCAGAGTTCGTCCACGCTTCGATCAGCCTTCGATCTGCGTTCGATACAAAGTGCCCTCCAGAACGAAGCGTGAACGTTTGCACTTCGTGCTCATTTCATGAGAAGGTTATCGCGGAATTTCTGTAGACAATAGGCGGGAGAGAATCAAGGGACTCGCATTTATGGGAGCCGGAATTTTCTTTGGAGCAGGACTTTTAATTGCCAATTCAAATTACAACTCGGCAAGGTCAGATGCAAAAGCAAAAGATAATCTAGATACACTCGTATTCATTGGCTCTGGAAATACATTTAACCCACTAGGACTGATTACTTATTCGCTTGCAAATAGTGCATCCGGCAAATTAGACAGTGCGGCTAACAGCGCTTCGCTTGCTTCGATACTATTCTTTGGAGTGTATGCGATAAACCTATTAGATGTAATGATCTTCGGCGGACACGACGCAGTGGCAGGGGCTAACAACTTATTAAACACTAATCCATATACAAAGACAGAAGGCTTCAAGTTTAATACCTATTCCAATTACCAAAATGGAAATTGGAATAGAGAGTATCAAGTAAAGTATGATTTTAATTTTTAAAGGAGAAGTGTCTGTCATTCCCGAAATCTTTAATCGGGAATCTCAACATCTTGAGACCCCCGATATCGCTTGGCGGTAGTGGATGCAGAAGTATCGCATCGGGTGGAAATTCGGGGGTGACAACTTGGTTTAATTTTAAAGGAGAAAATAATGAGATTATTTAAAAAAGTAAAATCCACAGTCACCTCGAGCCCCATCGTGAGGGGTCTATCCATCTTAGAACTATCAGTTTTAAGTCAGATAGACCTCTCACGTTCATCTTTACGGATACACTGCATTAGTCGTTTACGGAAGTTCGAGGTGACTGGGGTAGTAGGTGCAATTTTACTTTCCGTCCTATCGAACTGTAATTACAAGGGTGCAAATAATTCGGACATACAGGGAAAGGCAATCCTCAATTTTCAACGCGGGCTAAATACTAAGTCAGTTGGAATTTCCGTATCCTGTGATACGGATACGCCGAGTGTAGCCACAAAAAAGATTACTGGAAACGTAAAGGATTTTAATTCACTAGTCAATATTGCAAATGCGAGGGTATCGACTAATCCCTCTTATGCGACAGTGACTCTTACAGATGCCTCTGGAAATTTTTCGATTACTGGAATCGACTCGACAGCGACTGATCTCACAATGGGAGTAACGGCTACTGGCTATGAAACGCTCAGCCAAAAAATAAAACTCACCTGTCAGAATTCTATCGTAACCATTCTAATTTCCCCGGTGACCATTGCTGCTGCTTTTGTGCAAAGCTTTAAAGAAGTCGCGCTTCGACTCCGTTCAACGAGTGAAAAATTATCTCTCCTAGAAGAGTCCAACGAGAAACTAAAAATAGAAAATGAATCTTTAAAGAAGAAGATTGTCTCATTCGAAACAGAAGTAAAGACAATTCACGAATTGTTTCAAAAAGCTGCTAATGAGAAGAAGGTTATTGCGTTAGAAGAGGATAACAAGCGTTTGCGCGAAGATATGGCGCGGTTGCGTGGAACATTAGAAGATCGTCTTCGTGCTATTGAGAATTTGCAGATGGCGAGGAAGTAATCTAAAATGCGAGCTGCACTAGGCTACTTTTTTCAAAGGACGAATGTTAAAATTTACTTTTTTCATTTTGTCTTTGGCGGTTTCAATATCAAAATGAGTTTGCAGTCCAAGCCAGAATTCAGGAGAGTTGCCAAAGAAAAAAGAAAGTCTGAGAGCAGTATCAACAGTAATGGAGCGCTTGCCTTTGAGTATTTGACTGATTCGAATGGGGGTAACTTTGATTTCCCGCGCCAGGACAGCGGCAGTAATTCCATAAGGAATGAGAAATTCCTCACTCAGAATTTCGCCGGGATGAATAGGTGGAATTTTTTTCATAATACTTACCTCGATTTACTTTTTAGTGATAGTCAACAATTTCCACTTGCTCTGCATTTCCGTTATTCCAATAAAAACAAATTCTCCATTGATCGTTTACGGAAATACTGTATTGTCCTTTTCTATCTCCGGAGAGTGTGTGTAATCGATTCCCGGGAGGAGAATTTAAGTCCGTTACATCTTTGGCAACATCAATCAAGAGAAGTTTTTGATACATTAATCTTTGCAAAGAGGCAGGAAATTTTTTGGAGTAAGTTCTACTCCATATTTTCTTTGTTTCTCTATCGAAGAAAGATTGTATCACTTTCTCAAAGTATCGAGACTCGATATTTTTGTCAAGCGAAAAAACACAACGTTTTACATCACAACCAAGGAGAAATAAAATGAGAGAATACATCACAAAAAAAATAATCGGCGGAGTAGTCTTCGCCCTCGCAGTCTTCGGCACAACAATATTAGCCGTTGCAATATCTGGAACTATCACAACATGGACAACTGGTCAGGTGTTAAAAAGTTCTGATTTGAATACAACGATTACGAGTTTGAAGACCGCGATAGAGGGAATTCCAAATTGGACAAAAGCGGCTAACGGCAATGATGCGTATTATACTGCGGGCAATGTGGGGATTGGGACTACGAGTCCAACCTCTAGATTAGATTTAGATGGGGGAGAATTAAGAATTCGATCGGGAAATACTCAAATCACTTACTTTGGACAGGATGGAAACAAGGGATATATTGAACACAAAGGAAACAATACAACTACAGAGAATTTTGTGATTCAGTCTTCAAGAAGCGGCGATGGAACAAATTATACGCACTTTATCATTGATCCTACAAGCGGTTTTTCTTTCATGAGTACAGGTACGGGTAATAACAGCGTCGGCATCGGCACAGCATCCCCATCTCAACTACTAACAGTCAATGGCAACGCCGGTAATACAACTGGAGTCTGGGTGAATAACTCCGACGAGAGGCTAAAGAAGAATATCCAACCACTAGGAAATTTTCTAGAGAAGCTAACAGAATTACGCCCCGTTACGTTTGAATGGAAAGACCCGAAGAAGTTAAATGCTAAAGAAGGCAAACATATTGGGTTCATTGCGCAGGAAGTCGAGAAGGTTTTTCCGTATTGGGTTGACACGGATAAAGATGGAATGAAGTGGTTGTCCATGGAAGGGGTTAATGCTGCTTTTGTGCAGTCGTTTAAAGAAGTTGCGCTTCGACTTCGCTCAGTCACTGACCTACAACAAGCAGAAAAAACAGCTAATGAGAAAAAGCTTCTTGCGTTGGAAGAGGATAATAAGAGATTACGCGAGACGGTAGAGACGTTGCGTGCCTCTGTAGAGACGCACAGCCGTCCTTCTTTACGATTAGAAGATCGTCTTCGTGCGATTGAGAATTTGCAGATGGCGAGGAAATAATGAGGAATGTATTCGACAGGCTCAGCACAAGTGTGGAGTTAGGGATGAGAAATGCTAGTCTACAAAAGCTCTGTTCGAAGTTGCCAGATTTCTGGATTGCGGCTCGTGTGGATAACAGCAAAAATCCGCACTTCCTTATTTGATTCATTAATGATATAGAAAATAGCATATGGAAATTGATTCAGTAATACACTACGAACTTCTTGGTATATTTTTGCATACATTTGAGGACGCTCTGATAAGAATTGAAGAGCTTCTTCAAAGCGAAGGGAGAATTCGAAACCTAGATCAGTTCGTTGCTCTTCATACCAGGCAATTGCTTCTTGTAAATCCATTTCAGCTTCGGAAGAAAAAAGAAGATCGTAACTCATTTCCAATTGTGCTTAGTATAAAGTCTTTTTTTTACATCTTCCCAAGAAGACAAGCCAGATGGATTGGACTCCATAAGAGCAAGTCGTTTATCAATAAATTCTTTTCCTTTGTCAGAGAGTTTCAATTGATTAGCCGTGTCAGAGATAGAAGATTCAGCTTTATATTTTTGAAGGAGAAAACTGACAAAGTCGAAAATCTCCTGCCTGGCAATAGGAGGAAGGTTACTTATATTTTCTAAAAGAAGTTCGGGAGACATACTGAAAAGATTTATGATATTTGCATTAAATGTCAAGCGAAAATATACTGTTTTACAATACAACAAAGAAGAATAAGAATGAAACTAAATAATATTCCAACAAAGGATAAAAATATGAATAGATTAAACTCAATCGCAAAGACTACAGTCGTAAAGACAATTCACGAATTGTCTTTATTCTTCGCCATCGCCCTATTCACCACTTCTTTATTTAGCGCAGACATGATAGTAGTCGCTGCGTTTAAAACAGGGGAAGTTTCCTACCAGAGAGGAGAAAAGGAATTAGCCGTTACTAAGGGACAAATCTTTGAGAAAAAAGATAAGATTACAACTAAAAACGGAATTGTAGACTTACAAGTTGGGACAAATTCTATTATCCGCGTTGGAAAATTTACAACACTTTCTCTTACTGAATTATTAGAAGACAAGGGAAAGCTCAAAGTGGAAATGAATCTAAATAGTGGTTCTCTACTTACAAAGGTTACTAAAAAAATAGACAAAAACTCTGAATATAAAATTACAACACCTACAAAAACTGCCGGTGTAAGGGGAACTCAATTCTTAGTCCAGGAAGGCGATGACTATGAAAATCAAAAGGAAAAAATAGAAGATGGCATTTATGTTAGTGAAGGAACTGTCGAAGTAAAAGCAGATAATTCTGATAAGCCCATTGCAGTTAATGCAGGACAGGAGCTTATCACTTCTCAAAATGAATTAAAATTGCAAATACTAGATTCCTTTGCTAGAGAAAAAATGAAAATCTTAGATACCCTGAATGTGATGAATGAAACAAATTATAAAAATCTCCAGGAGCAATACCAGAAGAATAAAGAATTGATGAAAAAATAAATGCGCTTTCAACTAATATTCCGCCAACACTTTATTATCCACACGAATGAGAATGTCCAGGCGGATTTCTAGCCCCGTGTCTAGTAGCAGATATTCAGTCTTATCCTTAGCATAAAGGTCTTTTATTCTTCCGAATGTAGAAATTGTATTGCCAGATTCATCTTCGTAAAAAATTTCTACTTCTTTTTTAAGAGTGGAATAGGCTTCTAGTTCATCGTAAAAATCGCAGGATATTGGCTCGTAGTCTTTCATAAATAAAATCCTTTTTTAAAAACTATACCCGATTGTTATAAAAAAACTCGTGGGCTTAGCAATATAATTTCCACTTGTGTATTTACTAATAAAATAATCCGTTAACGTTAGTTGTCTATCTGATTCTACCATAAAATTGTATTGCCTGAGGGATCTTTTATAGTGCTTTGATTCAAATGCCTCTATGCCTAAGGATAATCCATTTTCAAATACCCAGCGATAACCAATTCCACCTCCATACATCAGCTTGGAAAGATTCATTGAATTAAATTCATAATTAAAGTTTGAATAAGATAGAGATTTTAAATACCAATTTTCATTTTCAACGGTTACTTTGTAGTAGCCCATACGTGCAGAAAGATAAAGACCTCCCGCTTTAAAAGGAAACCATTGTAAAAATAAATAGCTATCTCTTTCTTTTGTATTTGATATTTCGGAAGCATTGGTCAATATTTCCCTGTCAGATATTTTAACCTGGCGGGCATCTATTCCAACTGTAAAAGATGCATTCAAATTATAACTGAGTAGAATGGAGTAATAGTCATTCTTATAAATAAACCCGGCTACCTGAATTTTTTTATCATTTCTAATTTCTGATTGTGATTTGGATTCTGATTGGGAAAAAACTGAATTATTCCAAAGCAAAAAAAATGTTAAAATTATCTTTATAAATTTCATTTAATACCTCGAAAACCATTCTCTTCCATCTTAATCCCAATTGTTTTTTGGCAATACTAAAATTTTAAAAAGTTTTTCATTTTATTTTTTAAATATTTAAGTTTCAGTAGCAAAACTTATCTTTCAATTTCAAACTGAATAAAAAAATCACTTTTCATAAAACCCCTATACTTTAGTTTATAAACATGCATTTTATTTATAGATTTTTATTTTTAATCTTCATTTATAATTCCCTGTTTGCCGGACCTACTGAAGACCTTTTTGACGCTGTGAAGAAGAGAAGTGTAAGTGATATTAACCGCGCTTTAGAATTAGGTGCTGATATCAACGCGGGTAATGATTATAATACTACACCTCTTATGCTTGCTACTCATTTCGGTGCAGTGGGTATTGTAAAAGCACTCCTGGATAAAAAAGCTGATCCAAATGCGATTAATTATCGAAATGAATCTGCTCTTCGCATTGCCTGTCAAAAAAATCTTACAGAGATAATAAATATTTTAATCGATTACGGTGCCGACGTAAACGAGGAAGATATTAACGGTGCAAATCTTTTGATGAATTATTTGGATAAACAGTCCGGTAAGCCAAATGAATTGGCAATTTTAAAAGTATTAATTGATCGAGGGGCTAATGTAAATCATCAAAAAGAAGATGGTGAGTCTGTTCTCATGGTCAGAGTAAAGGATAAAGAAATATTCGAATACTTAATCTCAAAGAATGCAGATTTGAATCTTCGAAATAAAGATGGAAATACACTTCTACATATCGCCATCGAAAAAAAAGATAAAGAATTAGTTAAGTATTTATTAGGAAAAAATGCAAATGTAAACATTCAAAATTTTATGGGAGATACACCTCTCATGCAGGCGATTTATTTTGACGAGAAAGAAATAATAAATCTACTTCTAGAAAAAAATCCAGATTTAAATTTAAAAGATAGTGAAGGAATGACAGCAATTGTCCATGCAATTGATAAAAAACAAAAAGATACCGTAAAATTACTCCTCACAAAAAATGCTGATTTGAATGCAGTGGATAATAAGGGTTACACTCCACTTATGTATGCAATCCTTTCAGAAGAGCAGGAATTGATAGATTTACTTTTAAATTCCGGCTCTGATTTATTTGCAAAGTCTCAGAGGGGCTACAGTGTGTTTATGCTCGCCTGTTATAAAGGAAATTTGAATTTAGTAAATCTACTTTTAGAAAAAAATGTAAATATAGACGAGCCAAGTCAGACCTATGAGACTGCTCTCTACAATGCTATTCGCAATTCCAAAAATAGACAGCATGATATCGCTCAAATTTTACTGGAAAAAAAAATCAAAACTAAACGGGGGAAGTATAGAGATTACGGGGTATTAAGCGCTGCAATTTATAATGACTTTAAATCCATGCAATACTTCATCGATCAAAAGTTTGATTTAAATATTCGCGATAAAGAGGGAAATACTCCCATGATGATCGCTGCCGAAAGAGGATATGCGGATATTGTTAATTTGCTTCTCACAAATAAAGCAAGAGCCAAAAGACTCAATCGAAAAAAAGAATCTGCCCTGACTCTCGCAGTAAAAAACAATCATTGGGCTGTTGTGCAAATGCTAAACCCTGCTTATAAACCGCCACCAAAGCCTGTGGCTGCTGCCAAGCCAATCATAAAAAGAGAGGAGCGTGTATTTAAACCAGAAAACAAAGCTTTAATAGAAGCCATTCAAGAGGATAATGTTGATAAGCTGGTAGGACTCCTTAATTCCGGTGAAGTTTCTATCAATGAACAATATAGCGATAAAGGTAAAAGTCCTCTTATGTATTCTGCTTTGTATGGAAGTTTTAAAATAGCCAAATACCTTTTACAGAATAAAGCTGATTTGACCCTGAAAGATTCATCCGGCTCAGATGCTCTTTTACAGCCAATTCATTTTGTAAGACTCGAGAAGGATAATATTATTTATCCTTCTCATCTATTTGTTACCCGACTATTACTGGGAGCAGGTGCTGATGTGAATACTCGTGATTATGTGGGAGATAGTTTTATCTATAGTGCTTCGTATTATAATCAATTTGAATTGGTAAAGATTGCATTGGAGTTTAAGGCAAGAGTCAATGTTTCAAATGAAAAAGGTCTTACCCCCCTCCATGTAGCTGCCTGGCATAAGAACCCGCGCATAGTGAAACTACTTCTTTCGTATAACGCTGATGTAAATGCAAAGGATGCTGAAAATCGAACTCCTCTTTATATGATTTGTCTTTCCAAAGAAAATGAGTCCGAAATAATAAAAATGCTTTTAGAAAAAAATCCCGACCTCCATGTAAAGGCAAAGTCGGGTATGAGTGCGATTGAACTCGCAAAGGCTAATGGCTACGGGAAAATATTAAACGTGGTTATTAAATCAGTTGCAGATGAAAACGCACTGAAAGAATCAGAAGTAATTCAATATGAACTATTAAAAAAAGATTTTGAAGGAAAAATAATAAATTGGAAAAACGAAAAAGGAAATTCTCTTTTAGAGCTTGCCGTTCGATTTGAACGAGAATCGGAAGTAAAAGAACTTTTAGAGAAAGGTGCCGATGCAAATATTTTTAATTCTGAAATGGAAACTCCACTCATGGCTGCCTGCGATAGAGGCAACTATAAATTAGCCAAACTATTGATAGACAATAAAGCTGAAATTAATTTTCAAACAAAGACTGGAAATACTCCTCTTATGAGTGCTGCCTTTCATGGAAAAGTAGAAATCGTCCAACTTCTTTTGGATAAAGGAGCGATTGCAAGTGCAAAAAATGAAGCAGGGGATAATGCTCTGTCAATTGCTTCACGTTATGGACATCCACTCATTGCCCAAATGCTTTTAGATAGAAGAGTGCATGTAAATGCTTTGAATAAATTTTTTGGATCTTCTCTTATGGCTGCTGTCAAAGGGGATGAATTTGAAATCGCGGAAAAACTTATAAAAAAAAGAGCAAATCCTCACTTTAAATTTTCAGATGGAAATAACGCTCTAATGATGGCAGTAGAGAGGGGAAATAAATCTATCGTTAAACTTCTCTTAGAAAAGAAAGCCCGACTCGCCGAAGAAAATAGAAAGCACAAAACAGCGCTTATCCTTGCAATTGAGAATGGACATACAGAGATTGTAAAAATGCTATTAAAAAGCAACGCTAATATAAATGAAAAACTATTTGACGGATCAAATCTATTGCATCTTTCTGTATTGAAAGGATATAGAGATGTTCTAAAAGTTTTATTGGAGTATCCTAAGAAAAGTCAAGTGATGTATTCTTTTATTGATGTAAATGAAAAAGATAAAAATAGCCTTACTCCCCTTATGTATGCCGTGGCGTTAGGCGATAGAGATTCAGTCAAGCTTCTCCTGGAAAATGGTGCTGACCGATCGATTGCGGATATTCATGGTTATACTGCAATTTCCTATGCGAAAGACTTGGGCTATAAAGAAATTATAGATTTATTACAATAGGTAAATATGAACAGAAAAAAAATTGCAGTCATTGGTCTTGGAGACTTTGGAAGAGAATTAGTAAAATGCCTTTATGAAGAAAGGCATGAAGTGATTGCCATAGACAAGGATATGGATCTAATTGAAGAAATTAAAGATATTTGCACCAATGCTGTATGTCTAGATTCTACAGATGAAAGTGCAATGGAAGCTCAAGGCTTAGAAGATTTCGATTACGTCATATTAGCCACAGCAGATGATTTTGAAACTCTTGTCATTACAAGTGATATTCTAAAAAGAATTGGAGTAAAAGAAATCATTGCCCGTTACCAGACCCCACTTCATATCAGAATTTTAAAAATGCTTGGTATTACGCATATTTTTAATCCTGAAGAAAGAGCCGCTAAAAATATGGCTGAAATGTTCGGTCATGCCAATATTAAAGGAAGTATTATTTTATCAGAAGAATATCGTATAGCTGAGCTTTTGGTTCCAGAATTTTTCAATGGAAAAACAATTATGGATGTAAAGCTTAAAGAAAAATACAATTTACTTTTAATAACTATCAAACGGTATAAAACAACGGCTAAAGGCAAACGTCGCGAAGACGAAGCCATTTTAGAAACGTTAGGTATTCCTTCTGCTGAAACTGTTTTTAGATCAAAAGATATTATGGTTGTATTTGGAAATCACAAAGATGTAGAAAAGTTTCTAGATTTAATTTGAAATATTTACCGGTATTGGTTGTAATTTTCCAGAAAGCATTTTATTTCTTTTGTTTGCCATAGCAGCCAATTCCATATCGTGTGTAACTAGAACCATTGAGAATCTTAAATCCCTTTGCAATTCGAGGATAAGTGCCATTAGGTTCTTAGAATTTTCTCTATCTAAATTGCCAGTCGGCTCATCTGCTAACACTAATTGCTTTTTAGAGACCAGTGCTCTTGCTACACCAACTCTTGCGCTTTCACCACCCGAAAGCTGAGATGGAAAGCTATGAAGTCTTTCTCCAAGTCCAACTCTTTGTAACATAGAAATGGCTTCTTGTTTTGCTTTGATTACATTCATTTTATTTATGAGAAGTGGAATCATAACATTTTCTAAAGCAGTAAAATCAGGAAGTAATAGATGATGCTGAAAGATAAAAGAAATTTTGTTCGCACGAAATTTTTCTTTTTCTGTGTTTGAGATAGTTCCCAGATTTACACCACAGACTTCCACAAGTCCACTATCGAATTCATCCATAGCTCCTAGAATATTCAAAAGAGTTGATTTTCCTACACCGGAAGAGCCTTCTACTGAAACGATCTCTCCTTCGCCAATTTCTAAGTTTAAATCCCAAAGTATAGGGACACCTTTATCAGAAATGTAATAGGATTTTTTTAAGTTTTCAATTCTCACAATCGACATAGGGTAATTCTTCCTGGCAAGATTTCGTTACCACGATGAAAGCTACGATTGAATTTGCAAACTTAATAATATTAGTTGCCAATAGGATAGGAATTGGTTTATTTGTTAAAAGTCCCTATGGCTAGCGATTTATATTTTATTAAATTTGTGGCAAGAGATAGCATTCAAAGAACCTTTGTGGTTTTTGCTGCTATTGCCAATAAACAAAAGAACACAATTGAGCGGTTTGAAACTTTAGTTTCCCATTCGAATGAATTAATCAATATTAATTCTGACTATACCTATAAAGATGTGGTTAATCGAATTCAAAAGTTTATGTTTGAAGGAAATCATGTTCAAAGTGCAACTTTGACATTGGTTAATTCCTTTAAAAATTCTTTTAATTCAGAAAGTTATTTAGTCGAGATGATGTATTATTTAGAATATGATAATCCCGAAAAACTAAATGAACTTTTAAAACAGAATCTCTCCAAGGTTTTGGGAAAGGGTGATTATTTAATCAATACAATATTTCACTCTATCGAGCGGGATGAAATTGATGCCTCCGCTGTCAGAGAAGAAGTAAATGAACGCTCTAAAGACAAAGAATTTGCCGAAGGATTAATTCCTCCGGGTTCTGTTGTTTCTGCGTTTACCTATGTGTTATCTCCTGTTACTGGAACTAGAGTTGATGAACTTCGCATTGGTGATCGAATCATGGTAAAGTTTTCTCCTGACTCAGAGCCAGCGAATAATGTCATTAATCTCCTCTCGCTAAAAGATGATGCTGGAATTATTCGTCCCGTTCCGGCAACAATTATCGAAATTAAAAAAAGTCCTTCTGAAGTAGAGGCAATTATTAAAGTTACGGATGGGGTCTTTGGAAGATATGCCGAAAAAGAAACCACAGTAAAAGTTAAATTAGCTGGCTTTGAGACTTTAGCCACAACTATTAAACGCAAGCCCGAATCTGAAATAATTGAAGACAGACCTCCTAGAAAACCATTTCATATCGGAATGAATACGATTGGAGTTGCAGCGATCATTGGACTTTTAATTGTTGCTTGGATACTCACCTATATATTTTTATAATTAACCATGCATAAAACCAAGAAAATTATTGTTTTTATTTCTATCCTGATTCTACTTTTTTCACTCGAGAGTATATTACTTAATTTTACAGTAGACTTTGAACCGGAAGTATTTGCCCGTGAAAAACAAGTTGATTCTATTAACTCTGAAGAAGAGAAGCCAGCCAAGCCTCCGACACTTGAAATGAAAAAAGGCATTGTATTTAAAATCTTTTTTCTAAATTCTCTTCTTCAAGAGGTAAATGATGATTATACTCCAAATGATGGTCGTCTAGAAAAAACTATAGAAAAAATTGAAAGCCTTTTGATTGGATATAAAATTGGACTCGTCGTAAATTTATTTATAATCGCACTTTGTTTGTCGACTATCGTTTCTGTTTTGAATGATACCTGGTTTTCGGTATTTATTGGAAGGGTTCTACTCTCTATTTCTTTTTTTACTTTTATCTATTATGTTGCACGCTCTTTAGTCTTAGGATATTTTGTTCCTTTTATAGGAATTCCACTTTTTGTTTTTCATTTCACCGTTTTTAATCTTGTGACAATGGCAATCATCCATTCATTTCAACGTTTCTTTGATTCATTTTTTTCCAAAAGAAATGTCTTTTATTTTGTATTAACGCTATTTGCGGTAGGATTTTGTCTTGGCTTATTCTTAGAATTTCGATCTGCCACATCTCTAACTTTTATTCCTCCAGTCATTTCTGGAATTTCATCACTGGTGTATGGATTATTTTTGACTGGATACTTTTGGTTAGTCTACCGACTAAATCGATATTTGAAACTAACAGAAACTTCTCCTTCAAGATTCAATGCTCTTTTATTAGCATCTTATAATGATGAAGAAAACAATGCCCGTCCAGCAATCAAAGGAATTGGCGTAGAGGTCAAAAAGGAATCTTCCTTTTTGAAAATCGCAAGTCATTTTCTATACATTATTTTCGCGGGTGTGTTCATTGGAAATGTAGTTTATATTCCTCTTTTCTCTTTGCAAAAACATTATAGTTCAGAGTTTGGAGTTTTACTTTTTGTAATGCTTATACTTCTTTCCATTTTTTATGTTCGTAATTATTATAAAATTGGTAGAGAAGAAGATATTTCAACTAGCCGAAATGTTTTAGTTAGTCTTTCTTTTTTACAATATAGGTTTATTAAAAATTTACTTTTTATTCTTTTGTCTACCATAGGAGTGATTGTTTTTATCACCTGTCTATTCTTACTCCTGACAATGAATACTGTTATTTTAAAAAATCAGAATATTATCGACAAAACGATTAATTTATAATTTATTGACTGATTATGTGCAATCAATATAAATTAATTCTACTCCTATTATTTTTTTGTCTTCCCTTTGGTTTTTTAACTGCAGACGAAAATTCACAATTATTTAAAATTTTAAAAAAGAAAGAAATCATAGTTTCCGTTGGCGGAGACTATGAGCCTTATTATATAAAAAATCCTAAACCGGGATATCCTGGATTTGAAGTAGAGCTTGCAAGAGCATTCGCAGAATATTTGGGAGTTACACTGAAAGAAGTTGTTCCCCTGCAAACATTTGCAGATCACGCTCGCGCTATTAAATCAGGACGAGTTGATATTTCTTTTGGAAATTCTTCTAGTTTAAAAAGAGGACAGCAACTTGGTTTTAGTGATTCTTATTATTCTACTTCACCCGGTGCACTTGTGAGCAAATCTTTATTACCCGCAGAGTCAGAAGGACAGGTAGTCACCAATAAAATTTATCGTAAACTTACTGATTTAAAGTCCATTTCTGGTTTAGTGATTGGAGTAAAAGACAACACTTCTAATCTTGAATATGTAAGAGAAAATTTTCCTAGAGTTACAATAAAACCATATCCAACAGATGAAGTATCCTTTAATGCACTCAATGAAAACGAGATCAATTGCTATGTAGCGGACAATCTTTTTATTGAAGCATTAATTCAAAAAAACCCTTCCTTGAAAATAAAAATGCAACCTGTAGTAGAGCCCGTTATTGAGAAGCAGCTAAGTATAACTATGCGCAAGAATGATTTGGAGTTAATAAACGAAGCCAATTTTTTTATCAGAGAAATGAAACGCACGGGAGAAATTAATCGTTTGAAAGAAAAATATTTTAACAATAATGCATGGGTTCGTTGATGCATGAAGTTTTTTTTTCTTTTCATTCTATGTTTTGTAATTACTCCTATTCTTTCGGATGAACCAGAAACTCAAAAAAAGTTTAATATTACTGGAACAATGCGTTTTCGTGGATTTGCATTGGGGCGGGATACCATTCTCTCGCGGACTACTCCAACTTATCCGTATTACAATCCTCCACTTGAAGCAAGTGCACTCGATTCCACAAACGCACAATTAATCAACCAGGAAAAAGCAGCAAGGCTTGCGGGAAAACCTTCAACCTTATCTAAGAGAAATGAAAATTTAAATTTTTTTGATACCCGAGTCCTTCTAAATTTTGAATTTTTTACATCTCAATATTTTGATGGATTTGCAGGTGTGCAAATTGGTGATATGACTTTTGGGGGTAGATCAATCTCAAATCAAGATAGAAACAATCCTTCTATTCTTGGAAGCGGAACCGGTGGAGAATTGGGGCAGCAAACACCTGTTAATCTCAGAAGTAACTTTTTATATTTTAATATCAAGCTAAAAGAATATGATTTTACTTCTAGATATGGAATTCAATTTTTTTCTTCTGCACTCGGAAGACTTGTATTTGCAATTGGAAGTGGTGCTGTCATGACGAAAGGCATTCCGAGTTACAAGCTAACATTAGAAGGTGGATGGATTCGCACAAGGGAAAGAACGGCAGCCGATTTAGATGGAAATGGATTTAATGATAAAAGACAAAACGTAAATGTTTTTTTTCTTAAGGCAAAATTTGTTCCAGTCAATGGATACAATATAGAAATATACAATTACTCTTCAACAGATAACGATCAAACAGATCCTTACAGGGAAACCGGAAATTTATATTGGTGGGGATTTTTTAATGAATGGAGATATGGAACTGTGACTTTGATGGCACATGGAATTTACAATCATGGAAATCTAAAAGCTGCAAATTCAATTAGAAATCTAAGTGAGCAAGAGATTTATCAACAAAGAAAAAGTTATGCTATCAGTGGTGGGCTTTGGGACTTCCAGGTTGCATACAGTTACAATAGGGAGATTAAACTCAACCTAATCGGAATTGGAACAACGGGAAGACCTGGATACAGTAAAGACGGAGTTCCTGCAAATTATAGAGGAGGGGGGTATAGAACGATTTTCCCCGACTTTACTATTTCTAATATCGCAATTGATTTTACTGGTGGTTACGCCTTATTTAGCGCTAATAATATGAGTGGTCTTTATGAAGTTGGTAGCTTTGTTAATATTATTGTCCCGGGTCCTTTTGAATTGACGCTTGGTTATTATCATTTATATGCGAATCGCTCTCCTATTTTAGAAAACAATAGAGAGTATAACGCATTTTATTCCAAAGATACTTCCAATTTTATGGGTCGAGAATACAATCTAAACTTGCGTTGGAATGTGCTGAGTGATTTTCAATTGTTATTTCGTTCCGGGTATTTTGAACCTGGAAATGGTTTAAAAGCATTAATGGATACCAGGGCGGGAAGTTATATAAAAGAAGCGTTTTTAACTGCAGAGTATAAATTCTAAACATTTATTGGATAGGGAGAATATATGTGTCGGAGAGCATTTTTAATTTTAAGTATTATGTTTTTATCAAGATGTATTTATTTTAAAAATAATTCTCTGGATAAGATTCGTTATCCGGAAACTGTATACTATTCTGGTTTTATTTCGGGACATTCAGAATTAAATAAAGAGTATTCACTTCATTGGTGCAATCTATTTTGTTCTAAAATAAAAGATATAATCGAAAATTCTCCAGATGAATATTATTTAGAAATTAGAGGAAAGATGGATGCGACTGAATTGTCAGTGAATCGAGAAAAGATTTCTTTTGGTAGAGCTGAATCTGTTCGGCAATTACTTTTGTCTTTTGGTATTCCTGGGAATAAAATGAAAGCAATTGCCGACCCTGATCCGGATGAATTCTTAGGAAGAGATAAATTTGATCCGGAGAATCGAACTGTACGTTTTAGGCTTCAAGCAAAATGAAGAGGATTTATTTATCATCGCCATCTGGATAGAAGTCTTGAATGAATTGAATGATAAGACTGATAATTCCAGAAGAAACATAAAAAACCAATATACCATACATAACAAAAGGTGCTTTTGTAAGACCTAAAAAGAAAAACAAAATTGCAAATCCAATGAGGATAATGAGCATTCTCCCCTTTGTGAATTTTCCCCTGATAGCAACTTGTGGCTTGGAATAACGAATCTTTGAAACCATAAGAAGGGCAACGATAATAAAACTCGGAATTGTAAAATAGGTAGAGAAAGTATTTTGCGGAAAAGCAACAGGAAAAAGTCCAACTATCACTCCGGCAATCGGAGAAGGTAGTCCTGTAAAAGAAGCTGGATCATGTGCTACTGTAAATCTTGCAAGACGATAGGCGGCACAGATTGGAAATATGGAAGCAACAAGCATTCCATAGGGAAAGAGTTCTCCTGTTCCAAAGAAATCAAATTTGAAATTCTCTAAAATCATTTTATAAGTTAGATACCCGGGAGCAATTCCAAAGGTTGTTAAATCAGCGAGAGTATCTAGCTCTGCACCTAAAGCAGAAGTTGCATTTAAAGCTCTAGCAGCCATTCCATCAAACCCATCAAAGAGAGCCGCGAGAATGATAAAAATTCCAGAAAGTAAAAAGACTTGAGAGTTATTGGGGTTAGAGGCTGATACCTCTGATGCTATCAAGATGGAAACAAATCCAAGCGTAAGATTTCCAAGAGAAAGTGCATTTGGCACCCAGTTGAGTTTTAATTTCATAATTTTCCTATATTCCTAATGAATTCAGGAAAAGAATATTTATGCATAGCAATGTGTAAATTCATTTTTATTCTTACCGATTGGGACTTATTCTAAAATCAATTGATTCGGATACTCCCGATTTAAAAAGAAAATATCCCAGGGAAGCTACCATTGCTCCATTGTCAGTGCAGAGGATTTTTCTCTCGGGAAAAAAGAGTTCCAGTTTTTTGTTTTCGGCAATTTTTGTGAGACGTTTTCTAAGAGTTTCATTTGCGAGAACACCTCCGCTTGCGACAACGGTTTTGATTCCCGTAAGCTTTACTGCTTTAATAATGTTTTTCTCAACTAATTGAAAGGCTGTATTTTGAAAATGAAAGCATATCTCGTTTATCTTTTCTTCAGTTAGTTCCTGCTTTTTTGTATAATACAAAACACTTGTTTTAATTCCACTATAGGAAAAAAGAATTTTATCGGACGGAGTGTCCTTTAATAGTTCAGGAAAAGGGCTCTTATCCGCTGAATCTTGTTTGAATTGAGAAGCTCTCTTTTCTATGGCAGGTCCGCCCGGGTAAGGTAATTTTAATAGAGAAGATACTTTATCAAATGCTTCTCCGAGCGCATCATCGGTAGTATCCCCAATGAGTATCATTTTTCCAAATCCTTCTACAATGAAAATGGAAGAATTACCACCTGATAATAAAATTCCGAGGTAAGGAAAACGCGGAGATTTATTTTCTAGATGAACCGTGTTTAAATGAGCTTCTAGATGATCAACAGTTACGACGGGAATTTTGCAAGCAAACGAAATACATCTTGCTAGCTGTGCTCCAATCATGAGAGAACCAAGTAAGCCGGGTCGAGTAGTTACAGCGACGTAAGAAATATCTTTTAAGGAAAGGTTTGCTTCTTTTAGAGCTTCGTCTAAAAGAAGATTTATTTTTTCTAAGTGAGCACGGGAAGCTATTTCTGGAACAACACCTCTAAATTCAGCATGCGCTTCTATTTGACTAAAAATCTTGAGGCTAAGAAGTGTTATTCCATCCTCTACAATTCCAATCGAGGTTTCATCGCAGCTAGATTCAATACCAATTCCAATCATTTACATTGAAGTTGGTTTTGGAGTAATTGGATTAAGTAAGATTTCAATTGCTTTATTTAATTGTGGATCAAATTCTCTATCATATACAGGACTTTTCTCTCCAATTGCATTTTCTTTTTTCAAAAGGAATCTTGAAATGGTTTTATTCATCTTGTATCCTTTTTTGGTAAGTAAGTCTTGAAATGCTTTGATATTCTTTTCCGTGTAACCGGGATTATCCTTAACAAAGTTTTGAATGATTGTAGTTTTACTTAATTTTTCAATGAGAGTTTTATCGTCGTTATCCGGAGTAATTTGATTGACGACCACATCTGGAGTAATTCCTTTTTTATGAATAGAAACTCCACTCGGAGTATAGTATTTTTGAATGGTAAGTGCAATTCCAGTTTTATAGGGAAGATTGTAAATGTTTTGGACGGAACCTTTTCCGAAAGATTGATTTCCGACAATGATTGCTCTTCTGTTATCCTGTAAGGCACCTGCTAAAATTTCTGAAGCACTTGCTGAACCAGCATTTAATAAAACAACGATAGGAACATCTAGAACTTTTCCTTGATTGTCTTGCGATTTATAAACACGTATGAGTTTTTCTCCTCTGCCTTTTACAGATACAATATCAAGCTCGGGTCTTAGAAAAATATCTGACAATTCAATAGCCAGGTCTAATAGTCCACCCGGATTAGAGCGCAAATCTATGATTATCCCCTGAGCTTCTTTTGCAGCAAATTCTTGCACGATTCTTTTGAATTCGCCCCCAGTATTGTTTTCTCTTCCCATGAATTGGGTTAATCGAATGTAACCGATCTTTTCATTTTCAAGATAAGCTGATTTTAAGTATTGAATTTTAATTAATTCTCTAGTGAGAGTAAGAGGGAATGGATCTTTTAGGGATTTGCGTTTAATTTTTATAGTTACACTTGTTCCTGCCGGTCCCCGCATTAGCTTAACGGCGTCTTCAATCGACATTTTTTCTGTGCTTTTGCCTGAAATTTCTAAAATGCGATCTTGTGGTTGAATTCCTGCTTTCATGGCGGGAGTATCATCATAGGGAGAAATAACAAGGATAGACCCTTCAGAATGAGTTACTTCTAAGCCGACTCCGCCAAAACTACCCCGTGTTTCTTCTTGTAGGTGTTTGAATTCTTCTTCACTCATGAAGCGTGAATGTGGATCTCCAAGGCTTGCAACGATACCTTTGATTGCACCGGTATAGAGATTTTTTTCTTCCACAGACTCAACAAAATCTGTTTCAATAAATCCAACTACTTCATGGAGAATCTGTAAGTATTTTTCTCCCTCAGTAGAAATTGCTTTTACTCGATCGATTGGTTGAAATAGGGAGCAACTTAAGATTGCAACGAGGCTAATCCATATATAACGTTCTTTATTTTTCATCGTTTTGCCATTATTTGTTTATGTAGTTCTGGGTTTTGAGATTTTAATTTTTCTAATGCCTGTGTTACATCAAGACGAAAGATTTCACAGACTTCTTTGAAGATTTGGTAATCAGTTTTTAGAGGTTTACTTTCGCTTGGATCAAAATCTAAATTTTGAGAGAGTCTTATCATCGCAACTCTATCAATAAGTCTTTTTAAATCGATGTCGGAAACTTGCTCTTTTTTGGGGGCGCAGGAATAGAAAAGAGATATTAATAATAAAAAAAGAAAAAGGAAACTCTTCATTGATTCATGAGTGTGTGAGTTTCCTTTTTTTGTCAATAGGAATTCTTAGTAAAAGCGATAAAGACCAATTAGTTTACCAATGATACTTGCTTTTTTAGTTTTAATTGTTTTGAATTTGCTATTGCTTGGCTCTAAACGAACGATGTCACTGTCTTTGAAATAAGTTTTAAGAGTTGCTTCTCCATCGATAAGGGCAACTACTATTTCACCGTTACGAGCTACTTCTTTTTTTTGGATGATGGCGATATCACCGTCATTAATACCATCTCCGATCATCGATTCGCCGACAACCTTTAATGCGAAGATAGTTCCTTTCTTAGACATTCTGTCTGGAACAGGAATATAATCTTCAATATTCTCTTCTGCAAAGATAGGGACACCAGCTGCAACACGACCAAGGAGTGGAATACTCATGACCCGAACAGGAAGTCCATCTTCTGCACTATGGCGTAAAAGTTCAATAGCGCGGGATTGATTTTTGGAAGTCTTAAGATATCCTTTTTTTTCAATCGCTTTTAGATGATCATAGGCACCCTTTGCAGTAATTTGAAATTCGTCGCCTATTTCACGAATGGTTGGAGGAACACCTTTGTCTTTAATGACGCCAGTAATAAATTTCAATACTAGTTCTTGTTTGTCTGTGAGTTCTTTCATACTACACAACATAATACTTAATATATGTTATGTCAAGGTTTTTTCGGAAAAACTTGCATCAATTGATTTATTTTATCTGGTTCTTACTCAAAATATCTAGCTCTAATGAAAGCAGATTTGAAATTAAAAAAGAGTGAGAATGTTAGAAAAAAGTAAAAAAAAATCTCTCACAGAGCGCACAAAAGTCACGGAGAGTATTGATTCTTTTTTACGTGTTCTCAGTGCGCTCTGTTAGAAAGCACAACCTCTCAGTTCGCTTAATCTTCCAATATTATTGTTTATTAGTAATTCGCTTCTCCGGTTTAAATACCAATTTTCATAAATAAGTTTTGATTTTTTCCAGGAAAGGGTATTTCAATTCCCAAACGCAGAATATTCAATATTAAATCGGAAATTAGTTTTGAGAATTGGGAAAATTAAAATTAAATAATATCTTGACATAAAAATGACCCGGGGATATATTTTTCGACTCGAAAACCATTAAAGGATAATTACATGAAATCGTTAACTCCATTTATGATTTGTATTTTTTTAATTTATTGTGGCACTGCTCCTGTTAAAGAAGAAAAACCAAATCCACAACCTGATTCCGTTGCCACTAAAAAAGAAGACCCGAGAGAAAAATATTTAAATATTAGTTTTGCAACATCAAAATTAAATAAGAATCTATCTGATAAAACAGCTATCGCCAAAGGAAAAGCATTAACAGAGGAAGCAAAAGTTCTTTTGAAATTAAAAAAGAATGAAGAAGCAATTGTAAAATTTGAAGAAGCATTTGAATTTGCTACTGATCCCGATGCATACTATCGTTATGGGAATGCACTTTCTAATGTAATGAAGTTAGAAGAATCAATTAAAGCGTATGATATAGCAATCGATCTCGGGTATGACAAAGAGTATTACGCAATCTATAATAAAGGTTGTTCATATAGTCTTCTAAAAAATGGAGAAGAATCTTTTAAATATATTTTACTCGCGGTTGACAAGGGTTATACTGCTATTCCTTACATGGAAAAAGATCCTGATTTAGAATACGTCCGTTCTCTCCCTGAATGGAAAGCAAAATACAAAGAAATTAAAAAACATGCAAAGCAGAGAGAAGAAGTAGAAAAGTCAAAAGGCTAATGGCAAATGTTGAACTAGGAATGAGGGAGTGTCATTCCCTAAATTCCACCCTTCGCTCCAAGCATTCGCGACCTTCGCCTAACTCAATGTTGCTTCTCGGGGCGCAACATAATGTATGGGAGTGACAGATAAAGTCCATGAACTCGCATACAAAGTTCGAACTAAAAGTTTGACAAATAAAATGTCTCGTTTATCTTCTGCCAATGGCAAAATTTCAAAAATCGTTTTATCTAGTTTTAATTGTTTTATTTTATACAGTAGAGACAGGTCTGAGACCTGTCTCTACACAATCTACAACGGATACCAAACCCAATAATGATACCACCGTAGGGAACGGTTTGAAACCGTTCCATTCAGCGACAAAATCCCGCATTGCCTTCCTCTTAGGGATTAACAGCTATAAGGCGACAACTTCACTCAAATATGCAGTTGAGGATAGCGAGGCTATAGAGGATTTGCTGCTTCGAACAGGGAAGTATGATAAACTAATCAAGTTAAACGACTACGGAAAGATTACCACGATTTTAAATCCAGATACTTTGTCGTATACCAGCCAGAGAATTAAAATGGCTCCGACCAAAGCAAACATTGAAGCAACCTACCAGGAAGTCCTAGCGGAAAATCCGGATACTCTGCTCTTTTATTATTCCGGGCATGGATTTATCGAAGGGGAAGGGGGAGAAAACTTTATAGCTCCTAAAGATATAGATGTAAAGTTTGAAAAGAAAAAAGTAGGAAAGGAAATAAAAGAGGTTCCCGTTCCCTTAAATGGAATTTCACTCAAAGTCATGGGAGTGCAAGCGGCTAAGGTCAAACGCGTAGTATTTTTAATTGATGCCTGTCGTAGTCCACTACCCGAAGTAGAGGGAGAAGAAATCCAGATTGCCGATACAGGTAAAAAGGAATTATCCACTGCAAAGGACGCGAAGAGCACGAATGACGTGAGGAATTCTGTAAGCAAAGAATCTAAAGTTGAAACAGAAAAAGAGTTAATTCGAAATATAATTTCTGTCAAAACAGATACTTTACCCAAACGTGTTCTAGAAGCCGAAGGCATAACGATGTTAATCGGTGCTGCTCCTGAAGTTAGTAGCTTAGAAGATGAAGATTTTAAAAGTGGAATTTTTACTCATTTTTTAAAAAAAGCATTTAACGGGGGAGTGCAGGAAGAAAACCAGGAAGAGTATATTACTGAAGAAAATCTTTCTCGTTATATCGAAGACAGGTTTAAACACTACTACGAACTCCGTAAGAAAGAAACAGAGACAGCCGCAGAGCCAAAACTTTACAACCTAACCTTCGATAGAGGTAAGAAGGGAGAAATACTGATTAGCCAACATAGACCGATTGAAGGTAAAGAAAGAATTGAGAAACCAATCTATACTGACAAAATCCGTAAACGAGAGGTTAAGGGCAAATTAGTTTACAATGAAAAGGGAGAACGAGAAGACCTTCGATTTTTTGTACATGATAAAAAGCGAGCTATGTATTATCCGGACAGCCTCGATGGTGTCTACAAAATGGAATATAGTTTCAAAAAAGACAAGGCTGGCGAATTAGAAAAATTTACAGCCACTGAGTTCAATTTAGAAAACGAAGAAGTATTTGAATATGGCACAAAACTAATTCCAGATGTTGGTTGGGAATATAAGGGAATATACAATGCTAGTGATACGGCAACTGACCGTTCGGGTAATGATAGTAAGGACATCTACCGTAAGGACTTGATTAATCAAGTCCCTACGGCGAATCCTGTCCCTACGATGTCGTCGCAGCCATCGACGTCGCAATCTACGATGCTAACATCTGCGGATACCGAAAAAATCCGCTTTGAGAGAAAGGTCTTCGATTTTAATGGAAACATTATTTCAGAAGAATACTTTGATGCCAATGGTAAACCTTTAGAGTTTGGAGGAGTTTCCAAACTTGTTCGAGCTTATGATAAATATAGTCAAGTAATATTAGAAGAATTTTATAGCAAAGATACTTTAGACGAATATGGAGATGTCGCAGAAAAAGGAAAACTTGTCGCAAAAGATGGATTTGCCCGTTATAAAGCTAAATACAAATCAAAAGGAAATTTGCTGTTAGAAACTTGGGAAGATACGGATGGAAAAATTGTCGATAATAACTTGGGATATGCTAAGACAATATATATTTATGATAAACATGATAGACTGATTCGAAAAAAGTTTTACGACAAACAAAACAAACCTGCTAACGACAAATGGGGCATATCCGCTTATAGCTTTTCTTATAACTCGGATTGTATTCAATTTTATGAATCGCAGTTAGCAGAGAGTTCAAAAAAACAAAATAAAACAACACTTACAGATTGGAAGCTTGGAAAATACAAACTCTGTCTTGCAGAAGAAATTCATATAGATAAAAACGGAAAGCCAGCAAACGATGATACGCAAATACATAGAATAAGCAGAGCCTTTAATAAAAAAGGATACTTAGTCTCTGAAGAAAACTTTCGTGCGGATGGTAGACGGAATTTAGAGAATGGAGTGGCTAAGGTAGAGTATGCTCATGATAAAAAGGGAAATATAATTTCACGCAAAAACTATGGAGAGTTTGAAGTAAATAAAAAGCCTGTTCCCGTATCGGATGGAACTGGAGTGCATGAATATCGTTATACCTATCAGGATTTTTTTCTTTCTGACGGAAAACCAATTTTAAACGAATGTATGTATCATCGTCAAGAAAAAGGTATTATAATTGAGCCTTATAGTTGTGCCTTGAAAGTAGAGCATTTTGGAATTGATGGAAATCCTATTGAAAATCACAAAAATATATTTCGCACTAATATTTATTACACAGGTGCATACCAAAAAGAAGCAGATAAACATTTTTATAGATTCGGAAATGTATTTATTTACAGAGAAAATAAAGTAGACAAAACATTTAATCCTTTCGGAAGTTTGGCTCTAAATACATATTTTGAAAATAGAAATGGAAAAGAGTTTCTTGTTTGGAAAGAGGAAAATAATTATGACAAAATAAATAATAAGACTCAGTATGCAAAAATTGAAACGATTGATGGTTTAGAAGTTCTTTCCATAAAACCGGAATACAAATATGATAGGAATAGTAATCAAACCAAAGAAGTCTTCTTTGAAGCAAAGTCGGGAAAATTAGAGTTAGCCTGGATTACAAAATCTTCCTTTGATAAAAACAATAATAAATTATCATATGCTTACTATGAAATTTTAGAAGGGAAAGATGTTTTAATTTGGATCGAAAAGTATGTATACGATAATAGGAATAATTTAACTCTTTCATCTAGGTACGAAACGAAAGAAGGCAAAGAAATTCTAGTTTGGAAAATTGAAAATAAATACGATGAAAAAAATAATCTCACTCTTTATTTATACTACGGACTGGAGAATGAAAAAGTAGTTCCTATAGAAAAAAGAGAATCTAAATATTACAATAAAAATAGTTTAACGAATCTTAACACGGAAATATTATATTATAAATTTAAAGATGGAACATGGGATCTTTTAGAAAGATTTACATTTGACTATGATGCAAATCATAACTTGATCCAAGAGACAAAATTTAATTTAAATGGTAAAGTAGAGACTCTTACAGGTAAAATTCAATATAAATACGATAAGAAAAATAATAATATTTTAAAGTCCTATTACGAGATGAATGGAGAAAAGGAAGTTTTATTTGAAAAAACTGAATATAAATACGATGAGAAAAATAGAAAAATTTTCTGGGCAAGTTATAAAATTCAGAATGGAAAAGAATTCCTTACATGGGAAATGATAGAAGAATATGACGAAAGAGACAATAAAATACTAGAATCAAAGTTTGATGCAACGGAAGGTAAAGAAATTCAAATCTGGCATTTCGATGAAAAAAATAATCCAGTTCAATTTGACAAATATGAAGTTAAAGATGGAAAGAAAATACTTGTGTCGAGAGAAGAATATCAATACGATGTAAGAAAAAATAAAACTCTCGCTATTCAATACAATAGTGAAGATATAATAGTAGAGAAAAATGTATTTGACTACCGCTCTGATTCATATACCGGTGCGATTATCCAGTATATGTCGAAAATTAAGGTAACTGAAGCACTCCTAGAAAAATTGGACATCAACGCTGATCCCAAGAAAGAATCCGAAAAAAAATCCCTTAACCAAAAACTAGAAGACCTACAAAAAGAATTCGAAACCAAAAAGAAAAAATACACTCTCACCGAAGAAAAGTTTGGAGCAAACGAAAAGCTTGAGTCTGCTTCCTACAAGTTACTCTTCTTTAACCCCCGCGGTCCCGCCGAGAAGCGGTTAATGCGCGTTGACCTCGATAGGTTCTATCGTCCTGTGAAGGTTGGGTTTGAGGAGGAGTAAAGCTCCAACGGAGCGCAATACCTGCCTGCATAGTCTGCAAGGACTATGCAGTGTAGTTGTAAAAAGACCATTATGCCTTCTTCAAACTAATCACTGTTATCTCCGCTGGGGCTCCGATTCTAAGGGGAGGTCCCCAGTAGCCTGTCCCACTGCTTACATAAAGCCAGGTGTTTTCGTGTTTATAAAGTCCTGCTACAAATTTTTGAAATAAGTGAATTAAAAAGTTGCCGGGGAAATATTGTCCCCCGTGAGTATGTCCCGAAAGTTGTAAATCAAATCCTGCTTTCGTTCCTTCAAAAATAGAATTTGGTTGATGGGCAAGTAAAACTTTGAAATCGGAATCTTCCCGAGAAAAAACAGCCTTATTTGGATCAGAAGCATGAGAAGGAATAATATTATGCGCCTTATAATCCGTAACCCCTGCAACTAAAAGTTTTGCATTTCCGTGGCGGATAATTTCATTTTGATTCAGTAATACATTGATTCCCAGGTTTCGAATTTCCGGTATCCAGGATAAAACTCCAGAGTAGTATTCATGATTACCGGTTACAAAATAAGAGCCATACTTTGACTTTAAATCCCCGAGTGGAGAAATATGATCTTTTAGTTTATGCACAGAGCCATCTACTAAGTCTCCTGTAATAGCAACGAAATCAGGATTTAGTTCATTGATTCTATTTACGATTGATTCTAGAAAATCTTTTTTAATTGTCGGACCGATATGAATGTCTGAAATTTGAACAATTTTAAACCCTGCAAGCTCGGGATGTAAATCGGGAATTGGAATGACTACATTTTTAATTTCTACTTTGTGAATCGCTCTATAAAATCCGTAGCCAGTGAGGCTAATGGCAGTTAATCCAACTGCCGGTTTTAATAAACCCATTAAAAATTCTTTTCGATTGATATTGTCTCCGCTTATTTGTTCAACTGGAGATTTTGATTGGAATAATGAAATTAGCCAGTGAATCCCATCCATGATTCCAAAAGAAAAATCATGAAATACCATGAGACTAAATAGAATGGTCACAAATCCAAGACTTGTAAAGGCAGTAAACGAAAGAGTCCTCTGCCAATCAGAATCTTCTAAAAATAAACTAGAAAGGTAAGAGGCAGGAGTGAGTAATGTCAGTAAGCCAACAAATAACCAAAAGGAAATTTTTACCGGTAAAGAAATTGTATAGCCTTCTAGAAGTCGATTCCCTACATAATAATAAGCTAATCCAATGATAAAAGTGAATACAGAAATAAAAATAATAAATCGTTGCAATTTGTTTTCTCCAATGAGTTTGACTTTCTTCGTTTAAAAAAAGGAAAGAATTAGATACAGTTGTAAACTTTTAACCTGATTGAAGGTTCTCGCAAAGTCGCAAAGTCGCTAAGGGCTTTCACAATGATAAATATTCCTAGAATTTTTATCATTCTCTAATTTCTTGAAGATATTGTAAACCTTTGCGGGTTGAAACTCAGTTTTCTTTCCATAGGTCACTCCATAATGTCTTTTGATTTGTGTAAAATACTATTGGACTTGTTGTAAGCAAATTAACAGGAATGCTAAAGAGAAAAAAATATTTTCATAAGGATAGAATCATATTATACTTTTCGGTATTATGTGTTTAGCTCAAAAATTCCCCATGAAATAGAGCTATCCCTCTCAAGGTCGAGTGAAAACATGACTTATGACATTTAAAAGCTTAAATATAATCGATCCTATTTGCAAAGCATTAGAACAAGAAGGATATACTACCCCCACACCAATTCAAATTCAGTCCATTCCACCAGCATTAGAAGGAAAAGACATACTAGGTTCTGCACAAACAGGAACAGGCAAGACAGCCGCTTTCGCAATCCCAGTTTTACAAAAATTACAATCTAAACCAAAGACAAATATTTATGGAGGAGTCCAGGCACTCGTATTAGCGCCAACTCGTGAACTTGCAGTGCAAATTGGAGAAAGCTTTAAAGTTTACGGCAAATTTGCCTCACAAAAATATGCAGTGATATACGGAGGAGTTTCGCAGAGAAATCAAGAAGCAGTTCTTCGAGGAAAAATTGATATTATAGTAGCAACTCCCGGAAGACTATTAGACTTAGTGAATCAAAAAATTGTAAAACTTCATGCAGTTCATATGCTTGTATTAGATGAAGCTGATAAAATGTTGAGTATGGGTTTCATTGATGATGTGCGCAAAATCATAGGTAAACTCCCACCTAAACGTCAGACACTATTTTACTCGGCTACTATGCCTAAAGAAATTCAAAGATTAGCAGATGAAATTTTAAAAGATCCAGTAAGAATTGAAGTAGCCAGAGTTTCTTCAACCAATGAAAACATAGCACAAGAACTCTATCAAGTAGACAGGGGAAATAAAAATCAACTTTTAATCCATCTTTTAAAAGATGAAGCATTCTCCCGTGTATTGGTATTTTCAAGAACCAAGCACACTGCTAATAAAGTCGTAAAAGAATTAAACAGAAATTCAATTCAATCAGATGCGATTCATGGAAATAAAACCCAGAGTGCCAGACAAAAAGCTCTTGATAGTTTTAAAAATGGTAGATTACGCGTGTTAGTCGCTACTGATATTGCATCACGCGGAATTGACGTGGACGAAATTACTCATGTGATTAACTATGAATTGCCCAATGAACCGGAAGCCTATGTTCATAGAATTGGAAGAACAGGAAGAGCCGGTGCTATTGGAAAAGCAATATCTTTTTGTGATAAAGAAGAAAGACATTATTTAAAATCAATTGAACGATTAGCAAAAAAAACCATTCAGGTAAATGCAGATCATCCTTTTCCATTTGGAAGTCCAGTTCCAAAAGCTGAGCCCGGTGCCAATGATCGTCCTCCGAGAGATCCTAGAGACAGACGTGGCGGTGGAGATAGAAGACCAAGAAAATCCAATGCAAGTACTTCGAACGGAAATTCGTCTAATAATGGTAAAGAAGGCGGAAATAGAAACGGGGGAGATAAAAACAAATCTCGCTCATCTTCCGGTAATCCAAAAGGAAAGCAAAAAGACTTGGCTTTTTCCTTTAAGAAAAAAGGAAATCGCAGTAAATAAGTAGAAAATACTTGAAATAAAAAAACATCTAAGAAGTAAATGTAGAAAAGCATATATTCGATTCTATGAAACAGATTTTAATAGTTGACGACTCTGAAACTAGCATACTCTACCTTCAAATGATTCTACGTGACTATGAAGTAATCTTTGCATTGAATGGAAAAGAAATGTGGGAGCGGCTAAATGAAAGTAGCCCTTCCTTGATTTTAATGGACGTTATGCTTCCCGATGTGAATGGCTATGAACTAGTTCAACAGCTTTCAAAGACTGAAAAATACAAAGACATCCCGATAATTTTTCAAACAGCAAAAAGCTCCAGTGATGATCTCGAAAAAGGGTTTGAATCCGGAGCCATTGATTATATCCGAAAACCAGTTGATAAAAAAGAACTAAAAGCCCGCGTCAAGTCTGTTCTAAAAATAAAAGAACTCGAAAATCAACTATATTTAAAATCGATTACAGATTACCTAACTGGAATTTATAATCGAAGATACTTTTTTGAAATTGCAGCAAAGCATTTACAGTTTTGTCAAAACCTGGGTAAAAACTTGAGCATTGCCTTACTGGATGTAGACTTTTTTAAAAAGATCAATGATACTTACGGACATGATGGAGGTGACTTTGTTCTAAAGAAATTTGCCGAGATCATTGGACTCACAAAGAGACCAAAAGATATTTTGGCCAGGTATGGTGGAGAAGAATTTATTATATTATTCTTTGAGACCGATAAGAAAGACGCATTAGAAATTTTACTCTCAATTCAAAATGCAATTGTAAATGAAATATTTTTATTTAATGAAATGGAAATCAAATGCACATTTAGCTGTGGACTCGTTGACTTACAGGAGTTTGCCGGTAACCTTCGAATTGATGACCTGATACGGGATGCGGATAAGCGAATGTATATCGCAAAGCAAACAGGAAGAAATAAAATAATCTTCGAAGGTTAAAACTAAATCTCAAATCTATTTTTTTACGCTTTGTTTCTCTGGTTATTTAGAATATTAAGAATTTTTTCGTTTGGAACAAAGCCTTCTTTATCTAAGGAAAAATTTGCTCTTAATCGATTCAAGTAATACATTTTGATTTTCCCTTTGTTTTTTGCTTCGACTTCTCCCCGAAATTCACAGTCAAAATATTCTTTTACAAGTTCATACGTTGCTTGCGATATATTTATCTTACCCGGTGTTCCTGAAAATTCCATTCTACTCGCAGTGTTGACTGTATCTCCCCAGACATCATAAGCAAATTTCTTTTCTCCAACAACACCAGCCATGACCGAGCCACTGTGGATACCAAGGCGTAACTCCCAAAATGGTTCTTTCATTTTTTCTTTTACTTCTTTCATTTGACTCATAAAAGATTGAATTTCCAAAGCAGCAAGGCATGCTTCAACAGGATGAGTGTTACTAATTCGGGGAATTCCACCGGCACACATATAGCTGTCTCCGATAGTTTTTAGCTTTTCTAAATGGTAACGCTCAATCGTTTTATCGAATTGAGTGAAATATCCATCTAGCTCTCGAATTAATTGAGAAGGTGACATTCCTTCTGCGATATGTGTAAAATCTTTGAAGTCGGTAAACATGATAGTAACACTTTCAAAGTGAACCGGTGTTACTTCACCCTTTTCTTTTAATTCGTCTGCAACTTCTGAAGGAAGAATGTTTAATAATAAGCGGTCAGATTTATCTAGAGCTTCTGCTAAATCTTTTGTTCTTGCTTTAACTCTTGCCTCTAAAGTATTTCTTTCTTTTTGAAGTTCATCGTATGCCTGTGCGTTTGCTAAAGAAATACCGGCTAATGATGCGTAGGCTCCCAGAAGAGCTTCATCTTTTTCTGTAAAATGGTCGGTGTATAGTTTATTAAGAACCTGGATAACGCCTATTATCTGCTGACGAGAGTTATAAACAGGCATACATAAGATAGACTTGGTTCTATATCCACTCTTGTGATCGTTATCAGAATTAAATCTTGGATCCGAATAAGCATCCCGTATATTTACAGTCTCTTTGGATTGCGCAACAAAGCCAGCAATGCCTGTTCCGAATGGAATTCTAATTTCTTCTTTACTGCCGAGTGCAACGCGGGAAAAAAGTTCCTTTCTATCCTGGTCAACTAGAAACAGAGTAGCCCTATCAGCATTCATGACGTTTTTTACATTTTGAATAATTAAATCTAAAAGGGAATCTAAACTAATCTCAGCCATGATAGATCTTGCCGAGTCGATGAGTAGATTTAAATTGCGTGCCTGTTGGCTTAGGTTTTCGAGTTCCAACGCATCAAGATATAATTTTCCGTCTGTATCTTTGTAAAGACCTGGAATTACATCTGTCTTACGTTTCCCAAAATCTGCACCAGAAATGATTACTTCGTATCTTAACTTTTCCACTGTTTTGGATATTTATCTTTATTCTAGTTTTTTAGTCAAAACTAAAAATGGCTATTATTTATCAGAAATTTCCTTTGCAATCCAGGCAAGGCCTTCATGGAAATTTCCAATACTACAATTAGGTGGCCTTACGAAACTTCCAAAGCAAGGAGGAAAATCTTTCTTAATAGCCTGGGTTAAATCCCTACTTACATAATAGCGGCTAATATATATATGCTCGTATTTATTCAGGTCTGGTTTTATTTGAAAGTTTAGAATAAATAATTCTCTAGTAACATCTCTCATGCTAAATATTTCTTCATTTTTATTAAGTGGGAAGTCTTTTAGCTTGCCTTTAGTATCTATGAATGCAGTTTTATTAGGCTCTATTCCTAAAGTATTTTTTTCGTCTCTGCCAACAAGGGCAAAACCAAAATCTGTAAAAGCTTCTGCTTTCTGAAAATTTAAATCAATTGCTTTTTTTCCTTCGCGGTTAATATAATAGCGAGTAAATAGGTTTGATCGATTAAATGTTTTTGCTTGAAATGTCTCATCAACCAGCGCGAGTCCATCTTTACTGAAATTACTTGCTGCTCTAAATTTTAATGGAATTACCTCTTTTCCAGTCTTATCGATATATCCCCATAGACCCAGTGGCTCTTCTTCTGAAATCCATTCACAGTCCTTATAGGGGTTAGGGCTTGTTATCTGCACACGAGCAAATCCATTTTCAAAATTTCCAACGATTGTATACCTGGGCTCTATTATCCATTTATCATTTGTATCTTTAAATCCCCATTTCCCTTCTTTACAGGAAGGCATAAGTCCTTCTGAATATTGCCCGGGTCCGGCATAATAAGAATAGAGCCCATTGTGATAAATATATTTTCCTGACTTTGTTAAAAAATATTTATCGTATCTTTTGGACACACTTCTGTATTTGAACTTTTCTGTTGCTACTTCTGCTACTCCATTTCTAAATTCAGTAGCGTTATAAAAATTTGGTGGTATAATGAAATTACCCTTTAAGTCAATAAAGCCCCAAGCTTTTTCACCAATATCATTTTTCTCAACCGGGGCTAATGCTGGATCGTCAGCAAATGGTTTGGCTGATTTGAATTGGAAAGGAATTACCACTTCTCCGTTTGGATTAATATAACCCCAGAGACCATTTTTCTTTACAGGTGCAAGTCCATGACTAAACCTATCTGCGTCTTCGTATTCCTGTGGAATTACAATTTTACCGGATGTATCCATGAACCCATAACTGTATTTTGGTTTTTCTTCGCTGAATGCATCTACAAAAAGAGAAACGCAGGATTGTAAAAATAAAACTGGAAGTAATAAAAAGATAAATAGTTTCATAATTCAGATATTTATCTTCTTTTGTTTTATACTATTCTTTTTTGAAATTCTAAGCGTTTGAAATCCAGATAACACCTGGCTGTAGCGGATGTAGAACCATTGAACCGAGTCGATTTAGGGACGACTGCAAGATGTTCTAAAACAAATTAATTTCTTTAAAGGAAAGCAGTAGCAAAATTTTTTACTACATCGAATACATTCGCGTTAACCTTTATATCATTTTGTTTTACCAGATTGTATTCCATGGGGTTAAAGGCAAATGTTTTGGCTTTAAACTCTATAGTAAAACCCGGCCAGAGAGTAGTATTCTTACCGGATTTTGTAACATACCAACTATTGCAACTATCAGCCCAGACAGATTTTTTCAAGCGCTCTTGCAGTTCCTGATTGTAATTGTTCTCCACTTCTTTTTTTACATCTATGTATTTTAATTTATTTTCTTTAATATTGCGGATACATTGTGTTATATACTGAGATTGGGATTCTATCATATAAATCATTGAGCTATGACCGAGACCTGTATTCGGTCCTGTCATTAAGAATAGATTGGGAAATCCTGAAACAGTAGTTCCTAAATAGGCTTCGGCTCCATTTGATTTCCATTTTTGATTTAAGTTTTGGGATTCAAGTCCTATTACTTCAAATGGTGCAACTGCTTCGGCTCCTTGAAATCCAGTTGCGGCAATGATAGAATCTACAAAAATTTCTTTTTTATCTTTTGTAACAATGGAATGATTTCTTATCTCTTCAATTCCAGTTGTAATTACATCTACATTTTCTCGCTCTAGTGCGGGGTAATAGGTATTAGACAGTAAAATGCGTTTACAACCGAAAAGATAATTCGGTGTTAATTTTTCCCGTAGGATTGGGTCTTTGATACTTTTTTTTAGATATTCTCTTGCGGCTTGTTCAAATGCTTTCATGAGGTCAGGATTTAAAACGAGTCCCAATACACGGATTTCTAAAATCCAGTAGATATAATCTCTATAAAGTTGTTGCGTGATCGGAAGGATACTATAGAGTAACCTCTCCTTATCAGAAATTTCTCTATCTGCTTTAGAAATTATCCAGGGTGGAGTTCTCTGGAAAAGGTTTAATTTTTTAACGTCAGGCGCAATAGCTGGAACAATTTGAATTGCACTTGCACCCGTTCCTATTACAGCAACTTCTTTTCCTTTTATATCATAAGAATGATCCCACCTGGCTGAGTGAAAAACTTTTCCTTTAAAATTCAATAAACCAGGAAGATCGGGAATAGAAGGACGACTTAATCCTCCGTTTCCAGAAATAACCGTGCGTGCTAAAAATACTTCTTTGTTTAAAGTATGGACTTCCCAGAGCCCACGTCTTTCATCAAAATAAATACCCGAGACACAGGTGTTGAAGTAAATTTTATGGCGCAAATCATATTTATCCACACAAAAGTTCATATAGGCTAAAATTTCACTTTGCTCACCGAACATTTTTTTCCAGTGCGGGTTTGGTTCAAAGGAATAAGAATACAAATGAGATTGAACATCGCACTCTGCACCCGGGTATGTATTATCTCTCCATGTTCCGCCTATCGCTTCTTTTTGTTCAAAAATTTTAAAAGAGTGAATCGCGGCTTGTTTGAGTTTAATGCCCATACAGATTCCAGCAAATCCCGTTCCGATTATGATTGCGTCTAAAAAGCTTTTGTCCTGCCCTGTTGGATTTATTCCTGGTTCTGTTTTGCGTGTTGTCATATATGCTCCTCGATGAGTTTGGCTTTTAAAAGATTACCACCTATTCGAGCGACAGTGAGAATGGGCTTTCACCATGCTATCTTTACAGCATGAGTGAAAGAGACGGGAAACATCGATTCGCAATGAATACGGCAATATTTAATTCAAGCTTTATGAATTCATTCTAGTATGGAATTTTCAGATTGTCGCTTGGTATTATAATTTTAAACTTTTTTTTGTGTCAGGAATTATAATTTAGGACTTTTTTGCCACAGAGGCACGGAGGCACAGAGTTTGGGGAAAAATTGGATTTATTTTATTACAATGAACGGGCGATTAGCTTGGCAATGTAAGACCTTTAAACTCAGAAACATTTGGAGGTTTACTTAAAATTATTTTTCTTTTTTTAAAATGATTTTACAAAATTTCCCCGTAAATTCACTTTAAAAAAATGAAGCTCAATCAGTTAATATACTTAATTCTACTTTCATCTTCTTTAATCGGATACTATCCATTATCCGCTAAGAACCCTAAAAAATACGCAGATACAATTGTCTTAAAAAATGGAGTCGTTCTAAATGGAATTCGGGCGACTGATTCGGTTGTTGTAACTACAGAAGATGGTGCGACTACTATTTATAAAAGGAAAGATATTTCGGAAGTAAAAAAAGCAGGAGCGAGTAGGGAAGTTAAAGAAAGTAAAGAATCTGCTGAAAATCTAAAGAGCGAAAATTCAACTGAAGTTGAAACTGCTAAAAAAGAACCAATCTCAGGTATAGAACGATGGAGTGGCTATTTAGGTATTATGCGCTGGGATGAAGCGAATGCCCAATGTAAAAAAATAGGTATGAGGCTTCCGACGATTGGAGAGCTTAGAGATGCATTCATAAATGGAACGACTGAAGCATGGAAGAAAGATGGTTTGTTTTATTGGTCATCTACTCCAGGACAGGGCGATCATTCTTACAATATTGGAATTGCTGATGGTCATTTTTTTGTCGATGATAGAATTTTTATAAATGATGTTCGCTGCATTCGTTAAGGCTTAGTTTTTTTATCTCTGTATTCGCTTGGTCTCAGTCCCGTGATTTTTAGAAATTGAGAATTAAAAGTTCCTTTAGAGTTAAATCCAACCTCATAAGCTATAGATAGCACAGAACGCTTCGTATCCGCTAACAATAATTTTTCAGCCTCGGCAATACGATAAGAATTTATATACTCATTAAAATTCTTTTTAAAAGTTTCATTTAATATACGGGAAAGTTGATGAGGTGTAATGCTTAATTCTTCCGCCAGTGAACTCAATCTAAGTTCATCGTCTAAATAGATTTTTTGTTCTTTCATGAGTTCATCGAGTCTTTTGCATATTACATCAACATTTATTTCTGTTAACAATGTAGTCTCATATTTTTTTTGCTTAATGTCATTTTGCAAAGAAATAAAAAATTTAGGATACTTAGTATCAAAGACAAAAATTAATATGATAGTAATTGTAAGAACGCAAACACCAACAGTGTAAATTGGTTTAATTTGACTTAAAAAACCTGCACTAATTAAAATTACTCCCAGAATAGGGATAATAAGAATTATCCACACGAAGCGTGTATAGTTAATTTCAAATCTGGTAGTGATTTTAAAAAACATATGAACCATATAACCGAAGTAGGAAAGTATATGAATCATCGCAATTATATAGAGTAGTTTATAAGGGTTCATTCCTTTTTCATACAGGGCATTTTGAATAAAGGATTGTTTTGTTTCTTCTGGAAAAAATAGAAATACTATATCAAATAAAAGAGTTAAATCCGCAGGTATCAAATGATATCTAAGTAGAATTTTTTTATCATTCGCAAAATCTGTTACCGAAATTCCAAGCTTTAATATCATAGGACCAATCGCTAGAATGCTTGGTATAAAACAGAATGCTAAATTCGGGTAATTGAGTATTAGCCCCGTACCATAAAATCCCAATCTAAGTTGAATGAGCCCAAGAAAAAAACCTATAAAAAATAAATTCCCAATCGATTTAGATTTTTCTTTTTTGGAAACTTCAAGTAGAGCGAGTAAAAAACAAAGCCCTGTTCCAAATTGGATAAAGAAATTACTGAAGTCTTGGATTACTTGGCTCATAAGTTTTTTTTATCCTGCATACTATTTTGAACTATCAGTTAAATAATAGGAAGGCTTGTAGCTAGTGCTGTCAAATTAATAAAATTCTAATGGTAGGATAGGCATCCTTGCCTGTCCATGAAACCGATGCCAGTTCTACTACTCAAAGCATCACATTTAGTACTTAAGTTGACAGCATTAGGTCTACAGCCCTAGGGTAAATGCATTGTGTTAATCAGCAAGAAAAAAAGCTAAACTAGTCAAATATCTAAGCATGGAAAAAAGAGTAATTAAAACATGGGAATATAAATTTAACGGTTACACTCGCCGTGTTCGATTGCTCGAAGAAGGAGTGGAGCATTATTATGAAATATTTCCGGGGAGAAAAGAGGAGTATTTGGCGAGCTTTCGAGATTCGTTAAACAGGTATTATCCAATTGGTTACACCACAGAAATTGATACGGAAGTAATGTGTCTTGTCGCCCAAAGAATTACAAATGCAGAAAAGCTAAATGAGAAGGAAAAGAAATTTTACTCCTTTTGGAAATACATTGATTGTTCCAAAATTCCAACGAAAACATTTAAATCCTCGTATGATAAAAGTATTATAAAAATTTCTCCAGAGGGAGTAAAGGTTCAATTTCAGCCTAATAATAGGGATCCCGTTTATGGAGATGACTGCCTTGACAGTTTATTTTTTTATGGTCCGGAAATTCCTGCTGTCTCACTGGAAGACCGTGTTCAATTACAAAAAATAATTTTGAATGCTATTCATGATAAAGCAGAGCTTTCAGAAAAAGATGCATTTCCACTTTTTGATTTTAGTAAACTCATTTCCTTTCATAAAGAATTTAGTTCTGTAGAAGATCGGTCTGGAGAGTCTATTCAGTTAAGCCAGCGCGGTCTAATATTACTTTCAAGCTGGGATAGATGGGATGGAGGAAGCACTGCCCTTTCATTAGAAAAAGCCTGGCGTGATAAAGAAAAAAATTTAAAGGAAGGTATATTCAAAGAAGCTTATATTGAAATCTATAAAATTATGAAGGAGTCCATCATAATTTTATGATAACTGAAAATGAAAAAAATTTTCTTTTTAAAACTGAATCAAAGAACAAACAGTTCAAACTTATAATTCCTGACTCATTTTCTTGTAAGCAATTATAATTCACGCCGACAAAAACATTTTTCCAATATACAATAAATAAATTATAAGATTTTATTTTTGTCATTCCTGCGTAGGCAGGAATCCAGATCAACTTTACATTTTTCTTAAATAGTAAATGCAATTGAAATTCTAGATTCCTGCCTTCATTATAATTCTTTTTCCTAAAAGAATTATTGAGTTTAGAATGACAAGCGAATAATCATCAGGAGGAAGTTATGGGAAGCACAAATACAATCAAAGTAAGGCATGTAGATTTTGGATTAGAAAAGGAAATTCCAAATAATTGGTTTAAGGGAAATTTTTTAATTACACACTTCGTGAATAGTTTTCATTTAATTTTTCCGGACGGAGAAAAATATTTTATACGCTCTGTGAAAGCTCACGAAGAATTTGTTCAAGACCCTGAACTTAAAAAAAGAGTGAAAGCATTTATCGCACAAGAAATCATTCATGGAAATGAGCACAAAACATTTTGGGAAAACTTAAAAAAAAAGGGTTATGATATAGATACTTTTTTAAAGTTATATAACTCTACGACTTATGAATTCTTAGAGCCCAATCTAGAAAAAGTATTTGGAGCAAAACATGGATTAGCCGTTACAGTTGCCCTTGAGCATTTTACTGCAAGCCTTGCCGAGTTTGCCTTCAAAGATTTGAATGAGCTAGAAGGAGTCCCTGAAAATATGCGTCAAATGCTTCTCTGGCATGCCTCTGAGGAAATAGAGCATAAGTCTGTAGCATTTGATGTCCTCAAAGCGGTTGATGACAGTTATGCGTTAAGGATGCGAGGTTTACTTCATGCAACGATTACTTTGAGTGTTTATACAATCATTGGTTTTGTAATGTTTCTATTGCAAGAAATTAAGAAAGGGACTTTTATTTCACCGTTTGAATTTTGGGAATTCTTTACTCATTTTATTTCTCTTGCCCGCACAATGGGAAAAGAAATTGGAAATTATATGCGACCTGATTTTCATCCTGACCAAGTGGCAAACGAGCATTTAGCGCAATACTTCTTTGAAAAGTATAAAGTAGAAAAGGTAAAATTGAAAGTCGCAGTTTAAAAAGATTACCACCGATGCACACCGAGGACACCGATAGTCTTGGTTGTTGGTTAGATTAAGTTTGTGGGGTAATTCAATGTCATCCCCGATATTCCACCCGATGAGAAACTTCTGCATCCGCCACCGCCAAGCGATATCGGGGATATCAATGCGGATAATAGTATTACCCCTGTCACCTCGAACCGCTGCATCGTGAGAGGTCTATCTTACTTAATACTATTGTTATTTTACCAAATAGATTTCTCTCGTTCGTTCGAAATGATAGGAGGTAGGGTTAGCGAATACATCGAAGATGCCCATAGTTTCCTTTATAGTTGAAAGTCGTGAAGCCACCCTCTAGAAAGAAAAATTGTCCACTAGTAGTAGAAGTCCAATACCAATCATCACTATTTGAAGCCCATGATTTAGTAATTCCAGCATAATATGCCTACATTAATTCGTTCTGAGTTGGTAATCTCATTTTCATAAATATGCATCTTTTATTAGCTACATACCACTTATCTATATACCCTAAATCAACACTCCATGTCTTAGATTTCTTTTTCACTTTATCTTTAGCCTGTTAGATCAAACTAATCAAACAAACCAAAATCAGGCTAATCACTATTAGATGCTTCCTTCTTCTAGAATGTTTTCTTATTTCAATTTGTAACATTTTTTTCTTCTCTGTGCCTCTGCGTCTCTGTGGCAAATAATCATAATCCTAAACATTCGCAAGCGGCAAAGTGATAGTAAACCTGCTTCCTACTCCGACTTCGCTTGTGACCCAGATTTTACCACCCTGCATTTCTACGAATTCTTTGCAGAGTATAAGTCCCAGGCCAGTTCCCTTTTCGTTGTTCGTTCCCAGTTTGGTAAATTTAGAATCTACTTTAAAAACTTTCTTAAGATTTTGTGGCTCTATACCAATTCCTGTATCGGTAATGGAAATTTCTAGAAAGCCACCGTTGGGATTTGAAGATACTATTATTTTGCCGTTAGAGTGTGTAAACTTTATTGCGTTAGTTAATAGGTTTCTAAGGATTGTTCCGAGTAAGGATTCATCGGCTTTAATTAAATCATGTTTGGATAAATTTACTTCTATCTTAATATCTTTGTTAATAGCATTTGGATTTATAATTGGAATAGTTTTTGTGATTAATGAATTTAGAGAAATAATTTCTAAATTTACTATGAGTTCTCTTGTTTGAGACTTTGCCCATTGAGTTAAATTATTAATCAATGATAAGGCTGAATTTGAAGAGTTAATAATCAATTGAATGTATTTTAAAAATACTTCATCTTCTTCTTGTTTGGTCTCTTTAAATTTCTGCTCTATTAGTTCTGATATTGCTTTTATTCCAATGAAAGGATTACGTAGATCATGTGCAATGATATTAAAAAATTTATCTTTTGTTGCATTTAGAATTTCTAGTTCTTCGGTTCTCTCAAGAAGGAATCGCTCTGCATTTTTTCTAGCTGTAATATCAACAAAGCTAACAACAATTTCTAGGACTTCTTCCTGTGAGTTTAAAAAAGGAAATCCATTGACAGAAACCCAGATTATATCCTTAGAGGAAGGATTTTTAATTCCAATAATTTTATTCTTAATTGGTTGTCTACTATTTAGAATTTCATGTATTGGATAATCTGAAGTATCCAGTAGATTTTCTTTTTCGTCAAAGCATATAGCTTGTAATAAAATTGTAGTCTTTCCATCGTTATTTATTTCTGTAATTCCAAGTAATTCCGATGCTCTGTCATTATAAGTTTTAATTGAAGCATCTGGAGAATAGACAACAATTCCAGCTTCAATATTTGTAAGTAGTCCGCGGTATCTCATTTCACTTTCTCGAAGACTCTCTTGACCTTTTTTTAAATCAGTTATATCTAAGACTAGCGCATAAAAGCCTTTAACCTCACCTTTGTCAATATCGGGAATATACTGCGCATAAGTATAAGAAACTTGTCCATTTGGTTTAATAATTGCTCTTTCAAATCTTTGAATTTCGCCTTTTAATGCCCCACGAATAAATGATTCATTTGCCTCAAATAATTTTTCGCCAAGTAGGTCTTGCATGCGGATACCTATCATTTGCTCCTTTCCTCGTCCAAACCATGTAAGGTAATGTTTATTTGCAAATGCACATCTCAAATCGGAAGTCCAATATCCAACCATACCGGGAATGTTATCCGTAATAGTCCGAATAAAACTTTCCGATTGCTTTAGAAGTTTTTCAACACTTTGAAATTGAGTATTTTGGGGAATTGGATATATATCTTTGTGATTATTTTGCGTATCATTCATATCCATCTCCTAAGAGGAGTTTATGAAAAAATCCTCACTAATACAAAATTATTAAATCTGGAAAATGCCTGTCAAATGTAATACAAATTATTCCAAACTAAATCAATTTTGGATTCTGCAAAATTACTTGTTGATGAAAGTAATTTTACCAGAATTGACTTTACGAAGAATAATTGGATCAGTTCTAGTAAAGGTTCATTGTCACAATTTTCATTTTAGCGGTTAATTACTGTTTGACAATAATTAGAGCGGATTAATACTGGTAAACAGATTTGGATTTTTTGTTTCAGCATTGATGATTGTTCCTTTGAGTTTTTGCATTTCTTGCCTCTTCTCTCACAGTTTTCGTTAAAAAGACAAAAAGATTTTACAGTAGGGTTTTGATTTTTCTTGTCTTAACATTAAAAATTTCCGCTTTTCTCTAATTCTCCAGACTAAAAACATTTTAAGGATTTTAAATATGAATATTTATGTAGGCAACCTAACATACGAAGCAACTGAGAACGATGTAAGAACACTTTTTGAGACTTTTGGAGAAGTTACATCAGTAAAAATTATCACAGACAAATACACTGGTCAATCTCGTGG
>Ga0075163_10000685_pt1 | contig 44303 bp, 43 predicted proteins | sample JI1023141ADNA_FD_71478 | JGI IMG/M metagenome (GOLD analysis project Ga0075163, IMG submission 71478) | Wastewater effluent complex algal communities from Wisconsin, to seasonally profile nutrient transformation and Carbon sequestration -... | ecosystem: Engineered > WWTP > Effluent > Algae...
GGCTGAATTGCAGGTCGGGGTGGGCAAGGTGTGTGCGGTGAGCGGACTGCCGTGGATCGAGCACCTGGTCAAAAGTCCGCAGAATTACGTTGTCCTGCCTGATCAGCCGTGGCTCGACGGCATCAACGCCGGCGATGGGTTCATCCGGCAATTTGTCGCGGTGCCGCTCGGTTCTGGTGCCACAGTCGAAGGGCAAGTCACCGGTGAGGAAACCCACGGTGGAGTGCAACTGCGGACGGTCGGGTTGACCGGGGAGGCTCTCGTGAAGTGGCGTGCCGCGCGGCAGCGGCGCCCTGAAGTCTGCGCGGACATTGACCTGATGGCGAGCCCGCCAGCGGCGGCGTCGGCAAACATGGGTTTGGGGGCCGGTGGGCGGATGCGTCAGGAGGTTTACACCGATGACCGTCCGCTCTCCGATTACGACCAGAGCAGCGCGCGGCGGGTTTTCGTCCACTTGTGTTCGGCCGCGCAGTGGATGGCCATCACCGGAGAAGTACCGCCCCCGAGTCCGGTCGACCGCGGCGCCTACGTCAGCGCCGGTCTGCCTTGGTTCGACTACTACGACGCCGATGCCCAGGACCTGGCGCCTTCGCAGGTCCTAGCGAAGGTCAAGACTGTCGGCGAGAAGCTTGGTGGCGAGGACGCATCCTTCGTGCCCGTCGATCCCAAGACGGTGATATCGCTGGGCGACCACAGCTCAAACACGGTCACGGACGGAAACTGGTAAGTCATTTTTCGCCCCAGTGTGCGGCAACGTTCAACTCTTCTTGTGCTTGCTGTCACTTAGTATCCGGCGTGTGTTCATCGGCGACGTGCGACGAGTGCAGCTGCCTGCTCGGTCGAGCCGCATATGGGTGACGATCGCGGCCACGGCGATCCTCCTGTTGCTGATCGGGTTGCAGGTCACCGCGAGCGTCGCCGGCTTCCAGGGTCCGCTGCACAGCCTGATGAGCGACTACGTCGCCACTCCGAAGTCGGCGACGGTGAGTTGGGTGGCTCTCGGCGTGGCCCTCGTCGGGTTGTCCAACCGACGCCGGATCCTGGCGTTGTCGGTCGCCGCCGCGCTCGATATCGCATTCGCCGCGGAGCGGGTCTTACGTGGTGGCGTGCTGACGCTCGGCAACGGGCCGATGATCGTGCTCACTGGATTGGCCTTGGTGGCGTGGCGGTTCTGGACGGGGGCGGAACGGGCCACCGCCCTTCGCGCGATCGCGTTCGGATATCTGCTCATCCTTGCGACCAAGGCGGGCGACACGTGGCTGCGTATCACCGCGGCCGAGCGGCCGATGGTCCTGGACCAATACGCGCTCCTGGCCGACCATGCGCTCGGACAGCCGTCTTGGGTGATGGGCAGACTCGTCGAGGCGGGCGGTCCGGTGCCCAGCGCGCTGTTGCACTGGATCTACATCGAATTGCCCTTCGCGGCAATGGTTGTCGCGATTTACCAACTGCGCAATGTCCGCACCGGCGGATGGCCGAATCACTTCCTGATCCGAACGTTTCTGGTGCTCGGCTTGATCGGGCCTGTCATCTACGTGGTGTTCCCGGTCGTCGGCCCGGACTACGCCTTCGGCAGTGCGGGGCACGGGTTCGCGGTAGGCGACTACTGGCCTGACGCGCTGCCGCCGGTCGACCTCACGCCCGCGGCCATCGCCTTCGATGACGTCACTCCACGCAACTGCATGCCATCGATGCACACCGCTTGGGCGCTGGCTGTTTTCGTCCACTCCCGCGGTGGGCCGTACTGGCTGCGGTTGGCAGGCGCGTTTTGGCTGACGGGCACCGTCGTGGCGACGCTCGGCTTCGGCTATCACTACGGCGTCGACCTGTTGGCGGGCGCGGTGCTGTGCTTGACGGTGGAGTCGGCGCTGCGCGAACCGGTGTCACAGCGCTTCTGGTCGCCACGGGCGCTGGTCGTATTCGGCTCAGCTTTCCTGGTGGCCCTTCTGTTGTGCTGCCGCTACCTGGCAGAGGCGATGGCGCACTATCCGTTGTTCTTCGGCCCGCTCATCGTCGGGGCGATGGTCGTATTCAGCACGGCGTTCTACGCCACCTTCTTCGGAAGAGCAATCGGTGAACCCGGTCAGATCGTCACCGGCGGATCAGACCCGATCGCCTCGACGACCTAGCTGTAGCTCTCACACCGCAGAGTCGTCCGCCCATGAACCGGCCCTGCTGCGCCGAGCGGAGTTCAGAGCTGCATCGAAAATCTCGCCGATCGTCAGCACTTCTCGAATTCGGTGGACAGCTCGATCTCCAGCGGGAGTCGGACGTGCTCGGGTGTGTGCCGGTAGCAACCCCCAACGATGAACTCGGCGGGGCCGTCACCGGTTCGGATGGTCACGGCGACGGGCCTGCCGAATCGCTGCAGCAGTGCGGGGACGCCGAAGGCGACCCGTCGTGCCTCAGCCTGGCTGCCGGCGTCGGTGGCGATCGCGAAGTCGACGACAGACTCGGCCTGCATTCCCTGGGCCATCGGGAGGTCAGTGTGCCCGGTGGCCTCCAGGTAGGGGCCGACGAGCGCGCTGACTTCGCGCCAGGTCCGCAGATCGGCGTCGCTGGGGGGACGCGGGGTCGCGTAGTAGCTGTGTGGTCGGTACCGCGCGTCGTCCTGCACCGCGATTCCCCAGCTGGCATCGGCGAGCATTGGTTCCCTCGACTGCAATGCGAGTGCTTCGGACTGGGTGGCGTTGGGCCTCAACGTGATCTGAACCCGACGGCTGTCGCCGGCTCGATTCCAAGCCGGGGCGGTCAAGCTCGCGTCGGCGACGATCGGCGAGCGTGCCATTCGCAGCCACGCCGCCGAGTCGTCGGCAATCTCGTCGCCGCTGGGGCTGTCCGCGGTGCTGTTTGAGCCCCGCTGGAAGGACGCCGACTGATAATCCTGTGAGTAAAGCGTCTTCGCCGGAGGGGGCACGATCGGCAACCGCAGGGACAGGCTGGCAGAGCGTTCGGCCAACCCGGTCGCATCAGTGCGATCGGCGAAGTAGCGGGCGACGTCGCGAATCTGCGCCTCAGTGACGTCCTGATGCAGCGTCACCGCCAGGTTGAAGTTCTCCCCCGAGGTGAAGTTTTTGTCATAGTGCATGTCGGTGTCGGCCACCCCCGCCATCGCGCGCACGTGACGGTCCAGCTCTTCTGCCTCGCTCCGGTGATCGAAGAAGCAGCTCGTGGCCATCAAAGCGATCGCCAGCACCGTTGCGGTGGCGATGAACCGCTGGATCGGGTTGAGTCGCTGAGACTTGCACTCCGTCGGACGCGTCGTCATGCCATGAAGTATCGGCGACGGGGGCGCTGTGCCTCGTCAATCTGCCGCTGCCGCATCGGAGGACAGCCACTTCTGGCTCAGGCGTCGTTGGTTGTCACGCTGACATCGTCGAGGATCCCGGCCGCGACAAGGAGCGCAACGCCGTTGCAGATTCCGACCGTCCACGTTGTCGTTGCATGGATCTGCGCGATCCGGTCAAGGAATCTCGCGTCGGCCAGGCGTGCCGATACACCTGGTCCGCTATCGACACGCTCGTCAAACATCTCGAGCCCAGTCGACGCGCCCGCGACTAGACCGAATGTCGTTGTGACCGAATGTCGTTGTGCTGCGGTCAACAAGAAGCGAATCCATCGCGCGGGCCGAGGGCAGGCGGGGGCGCCATTCGTAGTACCCCGATTGGGAGCGGGCAACAAAATTGTCGGTGCTGGCCGATACCGTGACCGAGTTCGTCCTTGCGGGGAAATAGCTGCAGCGAGCAGGCATTCGGGGGGCGAGGGCCGAAGGCGCGTCGGCTCCGATGTTGCACGAGAGTGCCAATTGATAGGGGGCGGTTCATGTTTTGGTTCTTTGGACAAGTAACAGATCGTCAGTTCTCGCCAGAGGACCGGTTGCCCTATATCGAGGCACTCCGGGGTGAGCAGCCCATCGAACTGAGTGATCTGGAGATCCAGGTCAAGGTCAGCGGTCTGTTGGCAGAGACGACGCAGACGATGCGCTTTTACAACCCGAATGACCGGATGCTCGAGGGCAATCTCAGTTTTCCGCTGCCCGATAACGCCGTGGTCTGCGGCTATGCCTTGGATGTCGACGGCCATCTGGTCGACGGCGTGGTCGTCCCGAAGCAGGAGGCCCGCCGAATCCTCGAGGCCGAGGAACGCAAAGGCGCCGATCCGGGCCTCCTCGAACAGGTCCAGGGCAACGTCTACCGGACTCGTATCTACCCGATACCGCCTCGCGGTGCCCGTACGGTTCGCGTTACCTACATCAGCAATCTGACGGTCGACGGCAACCACGCTGCCTACCACCTGCCGTTGGCCCACGCGGCCGACATCGAGTCGGTGTCGCTGCGTGCGGAAGTCGTTCAGGCGCCGGTTGCACCGGTAATCAGCGGCGGTTTGGGCAACATGGCCCTGAACCGCTGGGAGGATCGCTGGGTCGCCGAAGCCAAACTCGGCCGGGGGCTGCCCGCAGAAGACCTCCAGATCCGAATGCCGGATCTGCCCGACCGATTCACCACCGTCGAGACCAAGGACGGGGAATCCTTCTTTTGCATCAGCAGCACGCTCGCCGCAGATGGTGACGAGCAGACTTGGATGCCGAAACGCGTCGCGATCGCCTGGGATGCCTCCGGCAGTCGCCAGTCCCTGGAACGCGAGTACGACACACTGCGGCAACTGCTGGCGGTGTGGAACAACACGGTGGTTGACGTGATCGTCTTCCGCAACCGCCTCGATGACGAACGGACATCGTTCGCGCCCGGCGACAGCCAGGCCGCAGACCTTCTGACCTATTTGCGGGGATTGCCGTACGACGGTGGAACGGATCTGACGGCGCTGGACCTGAGTTCGCCTGCCCACGCTGAATGCGAGGCGTGGCTGTTGTTCAGCGACGGCCTGGGAACCATCGACCCCAGGCTGCCCAAGGTCGGTGCCATCCCGGTCATCGCTGTGACGGGACAGGCCCATTCCAACGCGGCCCTGTTGCAGCACCTCGCTGAAGCCACCGGGGGCCGTTACCTGAACCTGTTGCGCACCAGCACCGACGCCGCGGTGCGCGAGATCGTCGCGGGTGGGGAAGCCCCGCGGATCGTCGAGTCCGGGGGATGTGCCGACGCGCATGTGATCGCCGGTCAAGGGCGCATGGCGGTCCTCGGTCGTCTCACGACGGAGGAGGCTTCGCTGGCGATTGCGGGGTTGGGCGCGACGCCTCAAACCGTGACAGTAAGCCGGTCGGGTGCCATCGCCGGTGATCTGGTGGCTCGTGCGTGGGCCGGTCTGCAGACCCAGGTGCTGGGGTTGACGCTGCAGCCCACCGCCGATGAAATCCTGACCCTTGCCCGCACGCATGGGCTGGTAACACCGGGATCGTCGCTTCTCGTTCTGGAGAGCCTCGAGCAGTACGTCGAATATCGGATTCAGCCGCCGGCCAGCCTCCCGGAGATGTGTGCGGCCTATCAGGCCCGCGTCGCAGAGAGCTCCCGAGCAGACGAGCAGCGCCGTGCGTCCCATCTGGACAGCGTCGTCGATCTGTGGCAACAACGGGTGCAGTGGTGGGAGCACGAATTCGACTACCGCCCAGCGAAGAAATACTCACGGCGAAGCCGTAGGGCGGGTGCTCCGGGAGCTTCCGAAGGTCCGTCAGAGGCGTCCGCCGACGATCTGGACGGAATGCCGATGGCTCCCGGTCCGCACCTCGGCAATCCGGTCGGCGGCAGCTTCGAGGCGATGGCAGCGCCCCCGGCGGCTGCCAGAGTATGCGAGGGCGACTTTGCCCTGGCCGGCGAACCGGAACTCGACGACTTCGCAACTGCGAGAGGAGCAGACCGGCCTTCGGCTGCAGGCGCCATACGCATCAAGCCCTGGACTCCGGATACCCCCTATCTGACGGCAATGCGGGACGTAGTGGACGAGGAGGCCTACGCGGTCTACCTAAGGCAGCGGCCTGAGTACGCCGCCAGCCCCGCGTTCTTCCTGGATTGCGGCGACCACCTATTGAGTTGCGGCCAAGAGGAACTGGGGATCCGTGTCCTGTCGAACCTGGTGGAGACCGGGCTTGACGACCCGGCATTGATGCGTAGTTTCGCCTGGCGGCTGCAACAGGCCGACGATCTCGATCTGGCCATCGCCGTGCTTGAACGCGTCCGTGAGGCCCGCGGAGACGAACCGCAATCCCACCGCGACCTGGCACTGGCCCTGAGCCGCCGTTGGGAACGAAACGGCGACCAGGCCGACGCAATCCGCGCGATGGATCTGCTGCATCACGTGATCCTGAACAGCTGGGCCAACTTCCCCGAGATCGAGATCATCGCCCTGGTGGAACTCAACCGGCTGATCCACTTCGCCCAGCAGAAGGGCGTCTCGGTTCCGGCGGCGATCGACAGCAGGCTGATTCGGCTGCTCGATCTGGACGTGCGTATCAGCATGTCCTGGGACGCCGACCTCACAGACATCGACCTGCACGTCTTCGAGCCGACCGGCGAACACGCCTACTACGGGCACAACCGGACACAGATCGGCGGGCTGGTCTCGTATGACTTCAGGGAGGGGTATGGCCCTGAAGAGTACGTGTTGCACAGGGCCTACCCCGGCACCTACACGGTCAAAGCCCACTACTACGGATCCCACCAGCAGACGATCTCCGGTAGTTGCACCGTGATCGTCGATGTCTATACGAACTACGGACGCGCATCGGAAAAGCATGAGGTGCTGACTCTTCGCTTGGACCAGCCGAGCAATGAAGTCGTCGTCGGCGAAGTGACGATCGATGCAAGCAGCCTGACGTCGGCGAAGTCGGACCGGCGGAACACTCTGTGGCAGAAGCAATTTGGGCAGATTCGGGAAGGCATGACGCTGGATGAAGTCACCGGGTTGGTCGGCCAACCGGCGGAGGTCCGCGGCGACAAGACGACGGTCCAGATCTATCGGCCGGCACCAGGCATCGAGATCCACATCAAAACGGCCCCCAAAGTCGTTGCCGTCCAACAGATCATGGATGGCGCGACATTGGATTTGGTCTGAGCTGAGGAGGAAAAACAATCCCCGGTCGGCATAACGAGCGACGGCCGACAGATGGCCGAATGAGTCACCACCACGACAGAAAGACGCGGGGATGTCATTCGACCATCGGATGAAGTACATGGAGGCCGGTACTGGCCACGTGTTTCACCTTGGACGACCTTGCGTAGGGGTGGAGTCAGTCAAGGGGCCTGGTTAGGGCTTTGAGTGCGGGGATGCCGACGGGTTCTGCGGCGAGCAGTGGGATGACGGCGAAGTGGTCGGCGTATTCGTTTCGGACGGTGTCGATTTGAGCGATTTCGGCGGCAGCTCGCCGCCGCAGTAGCGGGTTGTTGGGGTTGGCGGCGGCGACGGAGTTGTTGATGACCCATGCCCAGGGATGAATGCCGGCGCGTTCGAGGTCGTTCTGTAGCTCGGCGGCTTCGAGTACGGGGGTGGTTTCGGCGAGGGTGATGAGTATGACTTTGGTGAGGTCAGGGTTTTGGAGTCGCATGAGCGGGGTGGTGTAGTGGCCGCTGTCGCCCATCTGGCGGGCGATTTCGCGGTGGTAGGAGCCGGTGGCGTCGAGGAGCAGAAGGGTATGTCCGGTGGGGGCGGTATCGAGGACGACGAAGGTGCTGCGCGATTCCTGGATGACTTTCGAGAAGGCTTGGAAGACAGCGACTTCCTCGGTGCAGGGCGAGCGCAGATCCTCGGCGAGGGTGGCCCGGCCGGCGTCGTCGAGGTGGGCGCCCTTGCTGGCCATGAGCCGATCTCGGTATTGCCGGCTGGCTTCGGCGGGGTCGATGCGAGAGACCCGTAGGTGCTCGACGCCGCCCTGGAGGGTTTCGGTGAGATGGGCGGCCGGGTCGGTGGTGCTCAGGTGAACGTCGTGGCCGCGTTCGGCGAGGGCGACGGCGATGGCGGCAGCGACGGTGGTCTTGCCGACTCCGCCTTTGCCCATGCACATGACCAGTCCTTTTCCGCTGCGTTCGATTTCGTCGACGAGGTCACGCAAAGGCGATATCGCCACTGCATGCGGGACAGCCGGAGCGATGTTTCCGGGATGGCCGACGGGGGTGGTGTCGAACAGGGTGCGCAAGGCGTTGAGGCCGACCATGTTGTCGGCTTTGAGGTCGATGCTGTCCTGCGGCAGTGCCCGCAGAGCGGCAGGCATGTCGGTCAGGGCGGTCTGTTCGCGGCGATAGACCGCACTGGCCAAGGGGTCGGCGTCGTCGACAGGCATCGGCATGACGGCGTTGACCACTACGTACTGGCGGTTCATCCCCAAGGCGGCCAGTTCGGTGTGGGTGCGGTCGATTTCGCGCAGCGCCGAGCGGGTGGGGCGGGTGACCAGAACCAGGCGGGTGCGGTCCGGGTCGGCAAGGGCTTCCACCGCCGCGGCGTAGGTGCTCTTCTGCCTGTCCAATCCGGCCAGCGGGCCCAGGCACGAGGCATCACCCTTGCCGGTTTGCAGGAACTCGGTCCAGTTGCCCGGTAACTGCAGCAGCCGGATCGTGTGCCCGGTGGGCGCGGTGTCGAACAGGATGTGGTTGAAGCCACCGACTGTGCCATCGGTGTCGGTGAGCAGGGCGGTGAACTCGTCGAAGGAGGCCACTTCGGTGGTGCAGGAGCCGGAGAGTTGTTCGGTGATGGAGGCGATCTCGGCCTCGGGCAGCAGCCCGCGCACCGGTCCTACGATGCGCTCGCGGTAGTTGGCGGCGGCGGCCTCGGGGTCGATCTCCAGGGCGCACAGCCCCGGAACGGCGGGGATTGCCGTGATCTTGTTGCCGATGGTTATCCCGAAGACCTGCCCGACGTTGGATGCCGGGTCGGTGGAGACCAGCAGCACTGTCTTGCCCGCGCCCACCAACGCCAGCGCCGCCGCACAGGCCATGGAGGTCTTACCGACCCCGCCTTTGCCGGTGAAGAACAGGAACCGGGGAGGGTCTGTCAGGAATTTCAGATCAGCAGACGACATGGGTCAAATCTCCAGAAGTGGTGAAGGTTTCGCTTAGAAGGGGGAGTCAGCAGCAGTCGGAGTCACCGCAGCAGGACGACGATTCGCTGCTTTTGGAAAGGTCAAGGGTGATCGCACCGGCCGGGACCGACGCCGAGGTGTCCAGCCCGGCCCAGCGGGCGAGTTCGGCCCGGGTGGGATACCTGCCGGTCGCCACGGTGACACCGTCGACCAGCACCAGGGGCAACCCCGCGGAGCCGGCGATCTCCAGGAAGCTCTTCACGGCCTCGTTGTGGGCGAAAGCCATCGGGTCGTTGGCCAGGTTGTGGCGGGTGATGGTCGCGCCCTGTTCGAGTAGCCAGGCCATGTCGGCGGTGAAGGTGACGAGGTTCTGGTCGACGTCCTCCCCGCAGACCCCGGTGTTGCAGCACAGCGCGGGTTCGAATGCGGCGATCGTGGTCATGGGTCTTGTTCTCCTTCGGGTTAGTCATTGAGTCTTTCGCCGGGCTGGGGCTCGGCGCTGTAAACCTCGACGCGGCAACCGGCGAGCTGAGGCATCAACGCCGCCATCTGCGACTTGCCGGCGCTCGTCATGCAGACGAGCAACATCGTGGGTTTGTTCACCGACCCCCGATCTCTTTCCGAGCGGTCGAGGAAATTCACCTGCCCGTAGTTGACGCTTTGCATCGACTGCTATCAATATAGACCCATGTCGATGCAGCCGTGTCCGGCCGATCAACCGAGCTGCGCGTCGCTGGCCGATGCCCCGCTGGACTCTGATTGGGCCGGTGGGTTGTCCCGGATGTTCAAGGCGTTGGGCGATCCGGTGCGGTTACGCATTCTTAGTCTGATTGCTAGCCATGAGGACGGCCAGTGCTGTGTCTGTGACATCACCCCGGCTTTCGAGTTGTCCCAGCCAACCATCTCCCATCACCTCAAGACTTTGCGCGACGCCGGTCTGCTGGACTGCGAGCGGCGTGGCACGTGGGTCTACTACTGGGTCATTCCCACGGCGCTGCACCAGCTCTCGGCCGTCCTGGCTCCCGGCGCTGATTTCCCGAACACCCCACATGTTCCCGCGGCGAGCGTCGCGACCTCCCGTGAAAGGGTCTGTCGATGAGCGAAAAGCCCTCGGTGCTGTTCGTGTGCATCCACAACGCCGGCCGGTCCCAGATAGGTGCCGGGTTCCTCATCGCCGAGCTACTGCCCGACACCGCCCACCACTGAGATCCAGGCAGCCTTACGAGGACTTGTCGGACCGGCGACGGGAAGTCTTTATGAAACCTTCACAGAACGACTAGGAGAGCCCTATCGAGCCCGACAAGTGTTGTGAGCGAACCCGACTTGGGGTACGAAAGGACTGTTAGTGAATACGACAAGGACGGTGGCTACAGGGATGGCCGCGCTAGCCGCGGTAGCCGTGTTGGGTGCGTGTAGTAACTCGGGCAGCAAGGAAGCCGCGTCATCGACGGCTTCGACCCAGACGTCGATGCCGGCGCAAGTAGCCGCGCATAACCAGGCTGACATGCATTTCGTCCACATGATGATTCCGCACCATCAGCAAGCGATCGAGATGAGCGACATAGTGCTTGCCAAGCAAGGCATTGATCCGCGGGTGACAGATTTGGCCAGGCAGATCAAAGCTGCCCAAGGTCCCGAGATCGAGAAGTTGCAGGGCTGGCTGAATCAGTGGGGCATGCCGGGTATGAATCACGGCGGCATGCACGGCGCCGGTACCGACAGCCCCTCGCCGACCACCACCACAATGCCGATGCCCAGCGGTTCGATGATGCCCAGCGGTTCAATGCCGATGCCCGGCGGTTCGATGATGCCGGGCATGGGCGACATGCCGGGTATGGACGGCATGATGTCACCGGCCGATATGGATGCGCTCAAGAGCGCCAACGGTATTGAGGCCAGAAAACTGTATCTGACCGAAATGATCAGGCATCATGAGGGCGCGCTCACCATGGCGCAGGCCGAAATCAAGAGCGGTCAATTCCCCGATGCCGTGGCACTGGCCAAGTCGATCCTGGAAAGCCAGCAGAAGGAGATCGACACCATGAAAGAGATCCTCAAGTCGCTCTAGCCAGCTCAGTTTGCTGGGAGCGGGAAGAGTGGCAGCGTCGTGTGGGTAGCGCACCCAAGGGCGGAGTCGAGGAGGGTACAGACCACGCCGCCATGGACCGTCCCAATCGGGTTGTAGTGCGAGTCGTCGGGCAGGCACCGGAAGGTGACCGCGCCTGGGCCGACTTCAATCACCTCCATGCCGAAGTGACCGGCGATCGGCGCACCCGGCAGTTCGCCGGCAGCGACCATGGCCATGAAGTCGAATCCTGAGACTTCAGGCAGCACCGACAGTGCGTCTGCGGGGTCGCGCCACCGGATCATCTTCTCGTGTTGGCTCACTCCGAATCACCGTAGGTCGAAACCGTTGGGGTGCTGAGGAATTCGACCGCAGCGGCCGCGAACTCGTCGTGGTACTGGAAGATCCCGCCGTGACCCGAGTTGGGGTAGATCAGGAGTGTCGAGCCTGCGATACGGCGGTGCATGTCCTCGGAGAGATTGCTGGGCACCATGCGGTCGTGGTCGCCGTTGACGATGAGGGTGGGCTGGGTGATCCTCGAGAGATCGGCCGGGGTAGAGCGGCCCCAACGCTTGATCGCTGTGAGTTGCTGCTGGAACGCACGGACCTTGATGGGCTTGTCGCGATCCGCCGTGCGTTCTCTGAGGCGTGTGATGAAGGCGCCCGCGGCGCGCTTGCCGGTGTCGTCGCGACTGAAGAAGAGGAACTCCTTGGGATCGCGGCGGGCCAGCGTGGCGCGAAGCATGTCGTAATAGGTTGTGCCGGCGACCTTGTCGATGTCCTTCCCGCCGGCGGGGCCGGTTCCGGCGAGGATCAACTTGCGGACCAGTTCGGGGTGTTTGAGGACGAGTGCCTGGGCGACCATGCCGCCCAGGGAGAACCCGAGGATGTCGACGGTGCGCAGACCGAGGGCGGATATGAAGGTGTAGGCCTCGTCGGCCATCTCTTCGACTGTGCCGGAGACCGTCCCGGTGGACCTGCCGCAGCCGCGATAGTCGAAGGCGATGACGTGGCGGTACGCGGCGATCTGGTCGACGATCGCGGGGTCCCAGTTGTCCAGGTTGGCGGCCAGGTGAACGAGGAGCACAACTGGCACGTCGCTGTTGGGGCCTAGCTCCCGGTAGGCGAACGTCGTACCGCCTGCATTGACCGACAGGGTCGGCGCATCGCGGTAGGAGCGGATCGGACCTTCAGTGCGGGGTTTGTTGCTCATTTTTCGCCTTCGTGGTTGTGGGTGGGGTCGTCACCGAGAAAGCGCAGGGCCTCGGCGAGGAAACTCTGGTGGTGTTGGAACACACCCCCGTGTCCCGAGTCGGGGTAGATGATCAGCTTCGCGTTGGGCAACCGGCGCGCCATGTCGGCGGAGTGATTGCTGTCGACCATCAGATCGTTGTCGCCGTTGGCGACCAGGACAGGCTGGGTGATGACCGAAAGATCGTCGGGTGGGCACTTGCCGGCGTGCCGGATGGCTGCGATCTGTGCAATGCGGGCCTGCAGGGAGATTCCCTTGTCGCGGTCAAACGTACGCTCCTGCAAGCGGTTCAGATAGTCCTTAGCAGCCCGCTTGCCTTCGGGAGTGCGGGGGAAGAACAGGAAGTTGCGCGGGTCGCTACATGTCAGGGCTGCTTTGAGATAGGCGGCGCCGACGATGGTGGCCATCTTGTCGATGCCGCCTCCGCCGCGCGGCCCGGTGCCGGCCAGGATCATCCGTCGGACGAGGTGGGGTTGCTGCAGCGCGATCATCTGTGCGACGCCCCCGCCCAGCGAGAAACCGAACAGGTCGACCTTGTCTAGACCCATGGCGCGGATGAACGCGATGGCGTCAGAGCCCATCTGCTGGACGGTGCCGGGTACGGAGGAGCCGGTCCCGCCGACCCCTCGGTTATCGAAGGCGATGACCCTGTGGTGGGCGGCGATGCCGTCCATGATGCGCGGATCCCAGTCGTCGAGAACCGCGGTCAGGTGATGGAGGAACACAACGGGGACGCCGGGGCCTTCGCCGAGTTGCCGGTAGGCGAAGTCAACCCCGCCGACGTTGATATTCAGGGTGGGCGTGTCTATCCACGTTGTCATGGTTTGCCTTTCGATTCGACGCTATGTGTCGGTGGCGGGTCGGGCTTCGAGTGCGGATAGCGCGGCCGGGGTCCGAACGTCGCGTGCCATCCCGGCATTCAACATGGGCTTGACCGGGCCGAGCCTCCGCGATCCTGATTGGCGTACGATCATAATAGTATGAACGTACGCTATTGAGATATGGTGTGCAACAGGCGGACAGAAAGGAGATCGACCAGTGGCGCGATACACCGCCGAGCACAAGAGCAGGACCCGGCAGAGGATCATCGAGACGGCTGGCCGGCGCTTCAAGGCGCACGGCATCGACGGTTCGGGGATCGCCGCGATCATGGCCGACGCTCACCTCACCAACGGGGCGTTCTACGCGCACTTCACTTCGAAGGACGATCTCGTGGCCAATGTCGTGGCCGATCAGATGCGCGGCTGGCTGGGAAACTTCGGCGCCGCGCAGCCTGGACGTCCCGCGCTGGAGGAATTCGTGCGCGGCTACCTCTCGCCACACCATCGCGATCACCCGGACACGGGCTGTCCATCAGCGGCACTGCTCGATGAGATCGGCCGCTGCGATAAGACCACCCGCCACGCCTACACCCGGGCCATGCAGGAATTCGTCGACGCCGTGGCACCGCACCTGGCCCCGGACGACCCTGCCGTCGGACGCACCCGAGCGATCGGGCTGTTCACCATCTGTGTCGCGACGCTGCAACTCGCCCGCGCGGTCACCGACCCCAAACTCTCCGACGACATCCTCGAATCCGGAATCCACAACGCCCAGGTCCTTCTGGATGCCGCGGAGCATCCATAACCATCCCCACTTACGAATTCTGCATCTATGAGATCTGCACCTCACCGGACCAATTCGATCAACAACGCCGGCGTCGAATCGGGTGCCAACGAAGTCCTCGCCGATGAGATGACCCGCCGCGTGAAAGAGGAACTGAGCAAGCCGATCGCGGATCAGAAGCACACCAGCCATACCCACCTGAAGATAGGAGTTGGACATGACACAGCGCAGTGGTGGTCGCCGACGAAGACTGCAATGGACACTGGGGGCACTCGCGGTCATACCCATGACCAGCGCAGCAGGGGAGATCGCTCGCGGCCGCTGCCATGGTTCCGATACCAATGTGTAGCAGCAAGTTTCGCAATTTGATCACGACGGGCATCCCGGGGCGGTTCACTGTGCGAATGACGCGTTGTCCGAGGCCGATAAAGAGATCTTCGAGCTACCCCGTAGGTCGGATCTCAGAAGTCGCGACGTGGTGGTAACCCTGAATGACGTCTGAGTTGGCGATTAGGCCAGCTACCGGGCGGGATATTCCGGGACTTGTCGTGCTGGCGGAGCGTTACTACGTCGGTAACCTCGATCCGTCCGAGCAGGCCGACGGTTTCATCTCCATTCCTCTATCGGAGGATTGGTTCGCCAGGGCCGTTGACTCCAGCGGGGTACATGTCGCGGCGGCCGGGGATGATGCGGTCCTCGGTTTTATTGCAGTGACCGATCCGCCTACCCGCGCCCAAGTTGACCCGCATTCAATCATCGGGTCCATGCTTGAGCTTGCAGAGTCACTGGAATTCAACGGAAAGCCGATCGCGCAGCAACGCTTCGCGCTTCGCGGGCCGGTCTGCATCGACAAGGCCGTTCGCGGACGGGGAATCTATAGCGCGTTCAACGCGATCACAAGTGCGGCCTACCGGGACCGTTTCGATCTGGGAGTGCTCTTTGTCGCTGCCGACAACCCCAGGTCGCTCCACACCACGGCCAACAAACTCGGCGCCGAATCCCTGGCCGTATTCGATGTCGATTCCCGGCGATACCACTTCCTGGCGTTCACCTTTTAGCGGCGATCCGCGCATGAGTCCTGCTGGTAAATAAAGCAGTTCGTGAGACGATCCCACGCCACCTACACGGCTGACCCGAAAACTTCGCCACGGACATGAGACCAACTTTGTGGTCGATGGGTCAGACAACGTCTAGCCTGACGCAATGGCTGTGAACTCGCAGGTTTCCCGCTCGTGGCTCCTCGTCAACCCCTCCCGAGAGCCTGATCTCGAAGCATTGCTGACGGACACGAAGGCCGATGAAGTGATTTTGGATCTCGAAGACGCCGTCGCGCCCAATGAGAAGGAGGCTGCGCGCGAACGAGTCGTCGCGTTCCTCAACTCCGGCGCCCGGGCGTGGATCCGAATCAACGACGCGTCAAGTGACTTCTGGTCCGCGGACTGCCGGGCCCTGGCTGAATGCCGGGGGATGAAAGGCGTGGTACTTGCCAAGGCGGAAGGCGGAAATCACATGTGGGACACCGCAAACCGGCTTGGCGGCGAGTTGCCGGTCATCGCGCTCATCGAAACAGCGCGAGGATTATCCCGAGCCCATGACATCGCCGCGGCACGGCCATGCTTTCGCATCGCATTCGGAGTCAACGACTTCACGTTGGACATCGGCGTGGAGCAGGATCCGATGGCTTTGGCCTACAGTCGTTCCCAGCTGGTCGTGGCCTCGCGTGCGGCTCACCTACCGGGTCCGATCGACGGGCCGACCCGTGACCCCGATCAATTGGTCGAGGGTGTGGCGCTGACCCGGCGGATGGGTATGACGGGCAAGCTCGCGCTGCGTTCGTCTGACGCCGAGACCATCAACATCGGGCTGAGCCCGTCTGAGGCGGATATCAGTTGGGCCCAGGAGTTCGTCGAGCAGTTCCACACCAGTGGCGGTAAACCTAAGGACGGCAGCGACTTACCTCGATTGAGCCGAGCTCGGAACATTCTGGAAAAAGCGCGACAACTCCGACTGATAACGAATTGAACGAACGACTGCTCTTCCGCGGCGAGTAGATCACCACGTAGTGGAAGCCACCTTCGCGGGTACGCGCAACACTCGGGGCAACATTCGGGGCGTTACTCGCGTCAGGTGTTCTTGGCGAGGAAGCGGCGGTACAGGGGCCAGGCGATAGCCAGGTTGTAGGCGATGCCGGCCAACAGATACGGCCACCAGCTGCCGTTGTCGCAGGCGATCCAGAACGCCTTGGCGGCCCAGTAGGGCGGCAGCACGCCAAAAGTCAGGTTCCAGCCGGAATGGATGAACCACCCGAGGCAGGGCAGCCCGGCGATGAGCATCCCGAGCGCGCGGACCATCGCCAAGCCCTGGATCTTGTTGTTGGCTACCGAGACGATGAGCAGCAACGTGACGACCGCTGACGACCCGGCGAGAAGTCCGATCGGAATCAGTGCCGGGACGAGGCCGGGCGCGAGGATTCCGCTGAAGGACATCGTTGCCACCACATAGACGCCGGCCACCATCATGACGGTGCCCGCACGGTAGGCGAAGAAGGTGGACATCGGCACCGGAGTCACCCGCAGTGCGGCTATGGTGCCGGCGTCCACCTCATCCAGCACCAGGAATGCGGCCAGGCCGCCGGCGATGATGATGCTGGTCAGCAGCAAGAACCCGGTCAGCACAAGGGGGTAATAGGGAACCAGGTCGAATCCGTAACGGGTGGACAGCATCTCGGTGACTCGGGGGGTGATCAGCGCGACGGCACTGGTCCAGATCACGGGCGCAAGGACCAACATGATCAGCAGCGGATCCCGGTAGGTGCCTCGAATATCGTTGCGGCTGAACGCTACCCATGCCCGTGCGCAAACAGTAACGGACGTCGCCATCACAATCCTCCCGTCCGTGCGATGACGTAGCGGCCGAACATCGACTTTGCCGCCCAGCACAAGACCGTCACGCACACCGCCGGGTACCCCACGGAGTACACCAGCTGCCATGGCGCCAGGGTGATCTGGTCGAAGGCCGCCCCGAGTAGTAACAGGGGACCCTGGGTGGGAATCAGGTATAGCACCGGTTCGGGCCACACACCGGAGTAGTACAGGACCGGCAGGTTCATCACCGCCAGTGGGATGGTCCCTGCCAGGAACCAATCGCTGATGGACATGAATGGCAGCGACGTGGTGAACCCGACGAGCAGCATCAACAGTGTCCCGAGCGTGACCCCGACCAGCAGAGGCGCCAAATGGTAGGCGAACCCGTCGGCGATCGTGCACACGACCAACGCAACAAACATCGAAATCGCTGACAGGACAATCAGTTTGGCGGCAAGGTACTCCCAGAAGCGCAGCGGCGTGGAAATGATCGCACCCAGCGTGCGTTCCTGCTTCTCGAAGAACACCGTCCCCGCGATGAAGAAGAACCCGATGACCGCGACATCGCCCAGCAGAATGTACGGCTCGGCGATCGGGCGCAGCTCCCGCGGCATCGGCAGCAGCACGGCCAGCCAGATGAGTCCAGAGAACGCGGCCGCGTGCAGAAACCGCTGCCTGATCTGAAGGATCAGCTCCAGCCGCAACGCGCTGGCCAGTCGGGTCATGACAGCCGCCTGCCGGTGACCTCGACGAAGACGTCGTCGAGGGTCGCTTCCCGGCTGTGGATGGTCTCGACGTGGTGATCACGCAGCACTGCGTGGAAAGCCGGGTCGTCCGCCAGGCCGTCCATCGCGAACGAAGCGGCGTCGAGCCCGCCGCTGTCGCCGCGGTACTCGACACGCACGAATCTTTGGCTGCGAGCGATCCTAAGCTCGGCGGGCGTGTCCAGGGCGACGATCGTGCCATCGACGACGAACGCCACTCGGTCGCACAGTTCGTTGGCGGTCGCCATGTCGTGGGTGGTGAGAAATACCGTACGGCCGCGGGCCTTCAGGTCAAGGATCAAGTTCTTGACGTTGCGGGCATTCACCGGATCCAGCCCCGAGGTCGGTTCGTCGAGGAATAGCAGTTGCGGGTCGTGGATCAGCGACCGGGCGAAGTTCAGCCGCATCTGCATTCCCTTGGAATATTTGCTTACGCGCGTGTCTGCGTCGTCGACCAGGCCGACGGCGCCGAGCAACTCCATCGGGTCCAACGTCTTACGGCCGTACAGCGACGCGAAGAAGCGCAGGTTCTCCAGACCGGTCAGTTTCTGATAGTGGTTGGGCAACTCGAACGACACGCCGATGCGCTGGTAGTAGTCGGGTCCCCATGCCAGCGGGTCTCTGCCCCAGACCTCGGCCACGCCGCCGTGGCCGCGCAGCAGGCCGATGAGTAGCTTCTGGGTGGTGGACTTCCCGGCGCCGCTGGGGCCGAGAAACCCGAAGATCTCGCCGCGGTCGACGGTGAAGTCCATGCCGCGAACCGTTGGTTCACTGGCCTTCGGATAGCTGTAGGTGAGGCCGCGAACGCGGATCACCGTGGCGGCAGCGTTCGAGGACGCCGGTTTGGGATGGGAGTTCGTCACGGAGCCCTCGATTCCCCCTCTAGAGAAGGTCCTGCACTCAGCGTGCAATGAGCAATATCGTCGGTGCGGCCAAAAATCGGACGAGCCTTTATCTAGCCGAAAACGAAGTAGCGCAGCCACAGGTAGACCGCAGACAGCGCGATGGACATCACGGTGACCACAGCGCCCTTGCGGGTGAAGTCCCAGAAGGAGATGGGATTGCCTGCGCGGCGGGCGATTCCGAGCATGACGACATTGGCGCTGGCCCCGACGGCTGTCAGGTTTCCACCGAAGTCGGCGCCAAGTGCGAGTGCCCACCACAACGCTTCTTGATGGGCTTGACCCTGCAATCCGGCTGCCAACTCGTTGACGATCGGTGTCATCGTCGCGACGTAGGGGATGTTGTCGATGATCCCGGACACCGGCGCCGAGACGCCGAGGACCAGCATGACCGTCATCAGCGCATTCCCGCCGGTCACGTCGGTGGCTGCACGAGCCAACTGATCCACGACCCCGGTCTTGACCAATGCGCCAACCATGACGAACAGGCCGACGAAGAACAGCAGGGTCGGCCATTCGACACCGGAAAGGTAATCGGATCGGTCAAGCCGCGAGATCACGATCAGCACGCCCGCGCCGAGCAGTGCCACGATCGACGGTTCGATGTGCAGCACCGAGTGCCCGATGAAGGCTGTGAACACTGCCACCAGGACCACGCCGCACTTGACCAACAGCGCTGGGTCGCGGATGGCCTCGCGTTCCTCCAGTGACATGACGTCGGCCACCCTTGCGGGATCGACGTCGAAAGCGCCACGAAACAGGCGTGGCAACATCGTGATGAAGACGGCAAGGACGATCAGCACGATAGGCGACATGTGGAAGAGGAAGTCGTTGAACGTGAGGCCTGCGCGGCTGGCGATGATGATGTTCGGCGGATCACCGACCAACGTCGACGCACCGCCGATATTGGAGGCCAACACTTCGGCGATCAGGAAGGGTGCCGCGTTGATTTCGAGGCGGTCACACACCAACAGGGTGACCGGCGCGATCAGTAAGACCGTGGTGACGTTGTCCAACAGTGCCGAGGCGAACGCAGTGACCAGGACGAGCAGAATCATGATCCGCAGCGGAGATCCATTGGCGCGCTTGGCAGCCCAGATCGCGATGTACTCGAAGATACCGGTCTGGCGTAGCACGCTAACGATGATCATCATGCCGAACAGCAAGAAGATGACATCCCAGTCGATTCCGGTCTCACGAGAGTAAAAAACTTCTTCGGAACCGACCACCCCGATGGCGACGACGATCGCCGCACCTGCCAGCGCCACCAGCGTCTTGTCGACGCGATCGCTGGCGATCAACACGTAGGCGACGACGAATACTGTGATTGCAAGGACGGCCATCTGGTCAGTGCTTCAATGCCGCGGCCAGCAGACGCGATGCTGTGATCACCCCGTGCAGATTGCCGTCTTTCATTACGGCGATCAGCGGGCTTCGCAGCCGCGCCATGAGGGCAGCGACTTCGATGATGGTGTCATCAGCGTGGGCGGCGGGCACGTTTATCAGGTGCTCGGGCAACATGTCGCGAACGGTCTTGCCGCCCAGCTTGTCCGCCGCGTGGTCGGCCGCAGATTCGTTGAGCACGCCCGCCAGCGACGGATCGTCCTGGACGTACTGGGGCACGATGAACCTGACGACTTGGGAGGCGGGCAGCACGGCGTGTGGGCGCCCGGACGCGTCGGTCACCACGATGCCGGGCAGGCGATGGTCGGCCAGCATCCGGGCGGCGTCGAGCGCACTGGAGTCGATGGTCACCACCGGGAAGTCCTCGGCGATCTCCTCTGCATGCATTTCAGTGCGTTTGCAGTGAGGAACGGGGGTTGAATGTCATGGCGGCTCAACTTCTCCTTCGGGTGGCAAGCTCAACTGACTGCCGACCCGACTTCCCGGCGCACCGCCAAGAAACCTACAGCCGTAGGGTCTTTCGCACCAAGGATTTTGCGTCGGCTCAGAAATCCAGAATCACGTTGTGTGGCGAGATGGGCTTCGCATGCTGATGCAACCGTCGTCGACACCTCCTGGCCCACTACCATCGTGGCTGATGACCGAGGGCGCTACTGGACCGGTGTCGGAGCACGAGCAGTCCGACGGAATTCCACCGCTGGACATTGCGGGTTCGGGAGTGCTGCCGCCCGTAGGTGACCGGGTCCGCCGCGCTTTTTGGGTGCTTGAGCGGTTTGCGCCATTTGTGGGATCCCGGTGGGCTGTCGAGTTGTGGTGTACCCCGCCGATTTTTGAGTCGGCTCTGCGCATGCCGCCGGGTGTGGCACCGGGGAGACCGGTGGAAGCGTTCTGGGATGGGCATCGGGTCGCCGGCGAGGAATGGGGCGAGGGGCCGCCCATCTATCTGGTGCACGGCTGGGGCGGGCAGCGCCCGCATTTGGCAGTGTTCGTCAAACCGCTGGTGGAGGCGGGGTATCGGGTCATCGCATTCGACCTGCCGAGTCATAACGAGTCGGACCCGGGTGCGCTCGCGCCCGGGCGCACCACCGCCATCGAGTGTGGCAAAGCGGTTGCGGCCATGATCGACACCCATGGGGCGGCACATGCGGTTGTCGCGCACTCACTCGGAGCGAACTCGACTGCCTTGGCTGCGGCTCAGGGGACGCCGGTGGGCCGACTGGTTTTCATCGCACCCATGGGGCCTTTTCCGCTCTATCTGGATTGGTTCGCAGCACGCCACAACTTCGGCCGCCGGATCCGTGCAGGCCTGCAGCGTCGCCTTGAGACCCGGATCGGCATGCAGCTACACGAGACGAACCTCGCGTGGAACGGTCGGCTGGCAAACCATCCGCCGCTACTGCTCATCCACGATCCCGACGACCCGGATAGCCCGTACGCCGCCAGTGAACGGGTGGCCGCATCGTGGCCAGGCGCCAGCCTGCTGACTACGCGGGGGCTGGGCCGATTAGCGCACTACCGAATCCTGCGCCACCGCCCCGCAATTCTCGCCGGACTGGAGTTCATCGGCCGCGGCGTTCATTGACGCGGGGGCGCAGTCCAACGCAATCGCTGACGCGGGGGCGCAGTCCAACGCAATCGCTGCCCAAGATGGCGAGGCCGAGCCATACACTGGCCGCGTGAACATCAGCGACCTCATTGGCGGCGTGGCCATGGCTTCTGTGCGGGCCGGCGTCAAGGTAGCCGACGCCGGACTGACCGCCGCGGCTATGGCGCTCGGGTCTGTCAAGCATTCCCTGGGCGAGGACGGCCCGAAGACAGTGGATCCGATTACCGACCTGCTCCCGTTGCGCGGCGCAATCATTGGCGCCAACCGCGTTGCCGAATTGACCGAAAACGACCGCGCTTTGGGTCGCACTCTGGCTCGCGGCGGGGCGGCGGATAAGTTGACGCGCCCCGGCGGTGTTGTCGACCTGTTGACCTCACCCGGGGGCCTGCTTGATCGGGTATCCGGTGCAAGCAGCTCGTCGCTGGAGCGGATTCTGGCACCCGGTGGGCTGGCGGACCGGTTGCTCGCAGAGGACGGGCCCTTCGAGCGGATGTTCGCCGAAGACGGCGTTGTCGAGCGGATGTTCGCCGAGGAAGGCGTCATGGACAAGCTGCTGGCGAAGAACGGGCCGCTCGAACAGCTCACCGAAGCGGCCGAAATTCTGAGTCGGCTGCAGCCGGCCATCGACACGCTGACGCCGACCGCCGACACGCTTGAAACCGCGGTCGACACCCTCAACCGAATGGTCACCTCACTGAGCGGCATCACGGATCGCATTCCGCGGCGCCGCGCGAAGCGCACCATCGACCAGCGCGCCGTTGATCAGCCGGCGATTGAAGGTTGAGGCGACTCTACTGAGTTCAGCCAGGTCCGGGGCGTCCCGGTATCAACTGCCGTAAAGATGCAAGGCGAGGGCTGACGCCGTGGCCACATTGCCGCTCAATGTGACGATGGGTGGCCCCCCGGGTTGGTGGATCACGTTGGCCAGCACGATCACGTAGCTGTCTGAACCTGGATCCAGCCACATCGACACCCCGGTGAAGCCGACGTGACCGAAGCTGCCAACGGGGAAGATCGCCCCGCGTGGCCTCGAATAGGCGGTGTCGATATCCCAGCCGAAGCCGCGGCTGCCCTCCGTGACGGATGCCGGCTGTTGGGGAGTCGTCATCAATTCCGCGGTCGCTTGCTTCAGGGGGAACAGGCTCGGACGTCCGGCGAGCCGATCGAGAAGGGCCTGCGCGTACCTGCCGAGATCCGGGGCGGTCGAGAACACACCGGCGTTGCCGGCCACCCCGCCCATCCGGCGCGCGGTCGGGTCGTGAACGGTTCCGCGAATCAGCCGGCCGTAGTCGGGGTTGATGCCCGGGGTGTCGTCGTCGTGTGCGGTGGGAGCGATGCGGGCCACCAGATCGTCATTCCACGAACCGTCCAAACATGGGACTGCCGCGCCCTGTTGGTCGAAAACGATGGTGTTGCCGAGTGTCCGGACTGATCCGCACGCCGTGGCGGGTGGAAGGTAGCGGGTGTCGGTCATCTCGAGCGGGCCGAAGATGTGGGCCTGCACGTAGGCGTCGAGTGTTTCGCCGGTGATCTTTTCGACGAGGGCGCCGAGGATGATGAAGCCGGTGTCGGAGTAGTGGAATCCGTGCCCGGGTGGGAACTCCAGGCTGGCGGTCAATGCACGCCGGATTCCGTCGGCCTTATCGGCCTGCGTCAGTCCCCACGGACCCTCGTGGCTCAGATCTCCGCCGATACCCGAGGTGTGCGTGAGCAGCATCCGCACCGTGACCTCCGCGCGGTGGGGATCGCCGGTGGGGTTGAACGCCGGAAAGTACATCTGCACCGGCGCGTCGAGCGCCACCTTGCCTTGTTCGTAGAGTTGGAGAACCGCAGGCGCTGTCGCCAGCGGCTTCGACAACGAGGCGAGGTCGAAGACGGTGTCCTGCGTCATCGGCTCCGCGGGCGACGGTGACCCGTCGAGGCCCGGCTCACCGTCGAGCTTCCGCAATCCGAATGCCCGGCGGAAGACGACGTTGCCGCCGTGTCCGACCTGAACCACCGCTCCGGGCAGGCGGTGTGCCGCGATGTCGTCGTCGACGAACCGGACGACGTCGGTGAAATCGCCCTCCGGCACGACCGGGGGAAGTGGCTTCGAGGTGGTGGCGGGCGGCGGCCCGACAGTGACGGATGTGGCGTCAAGGCCTTGCGAATGGTGTGGCGCGTTTCCGCAGGACGGGGCAACCGCGACACCGAGTGCGATGGCTGCGGCGCCGCAAGACCTGGCACATCGCGAAACCGGCTGTCTCATCGGTTCGACCGTATTCCACTCGCGTCACCGCTGTGGGCCCAGAGGTCCGTTGGTGCGACGATGGGTGCGTGACTGCCACGCTCGTCGCGAAGAACCTGGCCGGCGGATTCGCTCACCGCACTCTCTTCGAGGGGGTGGACCTGACGGTGGCGCCCGGCGATGTCGTCGGCGTTCTGGGTGTCAACGGCGCCGGTAAGAGCACGCTGCTGCGAATTTTGGCCGGCGACCTCGAACCGCTCGAGGGCACGGTGAGTGTCGCACCCACCACGGCGTTCATCGGCTGGCTGCCGCAGGAACATCAACGAATGCCAGGTGAGACCGTCGCCGCCTATATCGCGCGCCGAACCGGGTGCGCCGCGGCGACCGAAGCGATGGACGCCGCGGCCGCTGTCCTGGCGGACCCTCAGTCCCCGGACGGTGGTGATCCCGCTGACGCCTACGGCGCGGCATTGGACCACTGGCTTGCGGCCGGCGCAGCCGACCTTGACGAACGTATGCCGCCGATTCTTGCCGAACTTGGTCTCAATTCCGATGCGATTCAACCGGATTCGACTCCGATGACAGCCCTGTCGGGTGGACAGGCGGCGCGGGTCGGGCTCGCGGCGTTGATGCTGTCGCGTTTCGACATCGTTCTGCTCGATGAGCCCACCAACGATCTCGACCTGACCGGTCTCGCTCAGTTGGAGGGCTTCGTCCAGAACCTTCGTGGTGGCGTCGTTCTGGTGAGTCACGATCGTGAGTTCCTCGCGCGCAGTGTGACTCGCGTGCTGGAACTGGATTTGGCGCAGAACAGCACCACAGTGTTCGGCGGTGGCTACGAAAGTTATTTAGCTGAAAGGGAAGTCGCCCGACGTCATCGACGCGAACAGTACGAAGAGTTCGCCGAGAAGAAGGCCGACCTGGTCGCCCGGGCCCGCACGCAGCGGGAATGGTCGAGCCAGGGCGTGCGCAACGCGATCCGGAAGTCGCCGGACAACGACAAGATCCGGCGGCGAGCAGCCGCCGAGTCCAGTGAGAAGCAGGCGCAGAAGGTCCGTCAGATGGAGAGCCGGATCGCGCGCCTTGAGGACGTGGCCGAACCCCGGAAAGAATGGACGCTGCAGTTCACTATCGGGGCCGCGCCACGTTCGAGTTCTGTGGTGGCAACTCTCGAGAATGCTGTTGTCCGACAAGGTGATTACGTCATGGGCCCGGTCTCTCTCCACGTTGGCGCGGGGGAGCGGATCGGCATCACCGGCCCCAACGGTGCGGGAAAGTCGACGTTGTTGCGACTCCTACTCGGGCGCCTGCAGCCCGACGAGGGCCGCGCGAGTCTGGGTGCCAGCGTGGCCATCGGTGAAATCGACCAGGCCCGAGCGGCTTTCACCGGAAGCGAAAGGCTCGTCGTCTGTTTCGAACAACGTGTGCCGGAATGGTCCACAGCCGATGTGCGAACGCTGTTGGCCAAATTCGGGCTGCGCGCCGATCACGTCGAACGCCCTGTCGGGGAGCTTTCGCCCGGCGAACGAACTCGTGCAGGCCTGGCGTTGCTGCAAGCCTGTGGCACGAATGTGCTTGTGCTTGACGAGCCGACGAACCACCTGGATCTCGCCGCGATCGAGCAGTTGGAACAGGCGCTGGACAGCTACGACGGCGCGCTGCTGCTGGTGACGCACGACCGCAGAATGTTGCAGAACGTGCGGTTGGATCGGTCGTGGATTGTCGATGGCGGCGGCGTGACCGAACTCGAATAGGGTTCCGGGTATGACTACTGCAGCCGACCGGCCGATCGCCGATCAACAGGCCGCCGATCAACAGACCGTCGTCGTTGGTGTCGATGGATCGGAGGGCGCGCTCGGCGCAGCACGCTGGGCCGCGGCGCTCGCTGACAGATACGGGATTCCGTTGACCCTCGTGCACGCCATCCCACAGCTGCGCTGGCACTTCACCAGTATCGATCCGTCTGGTGAGGTTGACCGTAGCGCAGCTGGTGACGCCGTTCTGGCTGCGGCGGAGGACGCCGTTCGGGCGACGCATCCGGGCGTCGTGATCTGGGCGGCAGCAGTCAAAGGCGGGGTGGGGACTGTCCTCGCCGACGCTTCGGACGCTGCCCGGATCGTTGTGGTGGGCGCGGGTGATCACCGCTCGCTGGGCGGGCATACCGTGCGAATCGCACATCGCACGCTGTGTCCCGTTGTGATTTGGCGGGCACCGGTGGCCACTTCAAGTGGGAAGCCGTTGCCCGTGGTCGTCGGCGTCGATGAGTCTGACGCTTCTGCCCGCGCGGTGGCTGAGGCGTTCGACATCGCGTGCACATTGCACGCGCCCCTGATGGTGGTGCATATGTGGGAACTCGACGCGGCCGTCGGAATGGGTGACCTTGGCGGCCAGGGGATGATGGACTGGCCCCTGCTGGAGGTACTGCAGTCCCAGCAGCGGCAGCGGATGGACGAGTTGGTCGAACCGCTTGCTCGCAAGTATCGGAACGCGCACGTGACCAAAATCTTTCAGGACATCAGTCCGGCGAAGGGCCTCACGGATTTGTCCCGGGAGGCGCAGCTCGTGGTGGTCGGCGGCAGCGGACACGGCCGACTCGCCGATGCCATCCTGGGCTCGGTCAGTCAGAATCTGCTTCACCACGCCGAATGCCCGTTGTTGGTGGTTCGGTAGTCACATCCGGTGGCGCGGTGATCTGACTCTGTCCCGGGTCTTCGGTAGGGTCTCGGCGTGACTTCACGCGTAACCGTTAAAACCGTAAATGCCAGGCTTGCTGGGGAATTGGCTGTTGACGAGGCCCAGGTGGCGGCTGCAGTTCGTCTGCTCGACGAAGGTGCGACGGTGCCGTTCATCGCCCGCTACCGCAAGGAAGTGACCGGTAGTCTCGACGACGGGCAGTTACGCACGCTGGAAGAGCGGCTGGGATATCTGCGGGAACTCGACCAGCGGCGGACCGCGGTGTTGGCGTCCATCGAGGAGCAGGGCAAACTCACCGACGAGTTGCGGGACGCGTTGCTGGCGGCCGACAGCAAGGCGCGCGTCGAGGACATCTACCTGCCCTTCAAGCCGAAGCGTCGTACCAAGGCCCAGATCGCGAAGGAGGCGGGGCTCGAGCCGCTGGCGGATCGTTTGCTGTCCGACCCCACACTGGTTCCTGAAGAGGCGGCCTCCGAGTTCGTGAACGACGAGGTGGAGGATGCGGCGAAGGCGCTCGAAGGAGCCCGCCATATCCTTGTCGAGCGCGCTGCCGAGGATGCGGAACTGGTGGGCGCTATCCGCGCGAAGTTCTGGGCGGACGGGTTGCTGCGCACTACGCCATGGTCCGACGAAGCCTCCAAAAGTGCTGCGGCGCAGAAGTTTCGTGACTACTTCGAATATTCCGAGTCGCTCGAGGCGATGCCGTCGCACCGGGTTCTGGCAGTCCTGCGTGGTGAGAAGGAGGAGGCGCTGTCCGTGCGCCTCGAGGGCGGTGACGAAGCCGCCTATCAGCACATGATCGCGCAGGCTTTGGGCATCGATCTGGCGGCCAAGTGCGCTGCGACGCCGTGGCTCGCGGGCGTAGCGGGATGGGCCTGGCGCACCAGGCTTGTGGTGGGAGCATCCGTTGACGCCCGGATGAAGCTGCGTCAGCGCGCTGAGGATGACGCGGTGGCGGTGTTTGCCAAAAACCTCAAAGATCTACTGCTCGCCGCGCCGGCAGGCAACCGGACCACGCTCGGTCTGGACCCCGGATTTCGTACAGGCGTCAAGGTGGCGGTGGTCGACAGCACAGGCAAGGTCCTCGACACCTGCGCCGTTTTCCCGCACCAGCCGCAGAACAAATGGGATGCGGCCAAGGCAGCTCTCGGTGCTCTCGTGGCACGCCATGGCGTGGAGTTGATCGCAATCGGCAATGGCACGGCCTCGCGCGAAACCGACGCTCTGGCAACGGAACTGATCGCCGACATCCGGGCCACAGGCGCCGCCGCGCCGGTGAAGGCCATGGTGAGTGAGGCGGGCGCGTCGGTCTACTCGGCCTCGGCATACGCCGCGCACGAGCTGCCAGACCTGGATGTGACGCTGCGAGGGGCGGTGTCTATCGCGCGGCGGCTCCAGGACCCCCTGGCCGAACTGGTGAAGATTGAACCGAAATCGATCGGCGTCGGGCAGTACCAGCATGACGTGACGCCGGGGACGCTGGCCCGCAGCCTGAACGCAGTGGTCGAAGACGCGGTGAATGCGGTAGGCGTGGACCTCAACACCGCTTCGGTGCCGCTACTAGCGCGCGTGTCGGGCGTTTCCGAAACGCTGGCGGAGGCCATCGTCGGCCATCGCGACCGGGCTGGCGCTTTCCGGAATCGCAAAGCACTGCTTGACGTTCCGCGATTGGGCCCCAAGGCCTTTGAACAATGCGCGGGCTTCTTGCGAATCCGGGGGGGCGATGATCCGCTCGACGCGTCCGGTGTTCATCCCGAGGCCTATCCGGTGGTGCGGAGAATCCTCGACCGGTCCGGCGTCACCCTCGCGGAACTGATCGGAAACGAGCGTTCGCTGCGCGGGCTTCGGCCCGCGGATTTCGCTGACGACAGGTTTGGCATTCCCACCGTCTCCGACATCCTGGCCGAACTCGAGAAGCCCGGCCGTGACCCGCGGCCGGCGTTCTCCACCGCGACGTTTGCAACCGGGGTCGAGAAGTTATCCGATCTGAAAGTCGGGATGGTGTTGGAAGGCGTCGTCACCAATGTCGCGGCGTTCGGTGCCTTTGTCGACGTCGGTGTGCATCAGGACGGGTTGGTACACGTCTCCGCTATGGCGGAACGATTTGTGTCCGATCCGCACGAGGTGGTGCGGTCAGGACAGGTGGTGCGCGTGAAGGTTCTCGAAGTTGACGTGGAACGGCAGCGAATCAGCCTGACGTTGCGGCTCAAGGACGATCCGCATGCGGCCCAGGGCAAGCGGCCGGAGCGAACAGGTGGCCCCCGCCGTGATGCCGGGAACCGTCCCCAGAAGGCCCCGGCTCAGCCGAACGGCAGCCGCGACAGGAATGCTGTTCGGCGTGAATCGAGTTCGGCGGGCGGGTCGATGGCGCAGGCCCTGCGGGAGGCCGGTTTCGGGAAATAGGGCGCTAACGCCATCGCGGTCCTAGCCGATAACTGGGTATGAGTTCTTCCCGTGCCGTGGGCGCGCTTGTTGTCGCGTTGGCGTGGCCGTGGGTTGCGCCGGCCACCGCGAACGCCGACAGCTACGCGCAACTCGATCCCGTCCCGGTGGTGGCGTCCCCCGGATGTGACGGGACGGTCAGCGCCGACGCCCAGGTGACACCGCTACAGGTGGGGGATCGGGTAGAGAACGGAGTGCGGGTGGCGATCAGCTACGACGCGGGCGTCTACGACGGATCCTGTTCACTGACCGTGCTCGCCAATTGGGTGAATCTTGACACCGGCGCTGCCGGGGGCCGAGATATTACGGCGGTGTCGACCATCGACGGGCACTACGGGTTCATCGGCTACGCCAACACCACATTCGAGACGGGCGGCGGCACCGTGGTGGTCACGCTGAGTTCGCACCCGGGCGCCGAACTTCGCATCACCGCGTGAGCGGCTGTCCTGCAGTGGCATCGAGACGGTTCAGAACGGCAGCGACCCGTTGTTCGGGCGAGCCGTTGACGGCGAGCGTGGGAAGCTCGGGATGCTCTGCCAAGATCGCGGCGAGGATCTCCTGGGATCTGGCGCGGGCGTGCGAGCCATCGCGTTGCGGGTCGGGATGCCAGGGGAAGTCGTCCTGGCACCACACCACGCACTCGCTGGCAGCTGTCCATTCCACGGCCCGGGGCAGCAGCGAGGCATCGTCGTAGTACTGGATGCTGTACACGGCGGTCATCAGGGGGCCGCTGTCCGCGATCACCCGCCGTCGGCCGGAGCGATCCGCCGCTAACAGAGCCGCCGTCTCGGATTTGTGTTGAGTCGTCATCACTTCCGCCTGTTCGGACGCTGAGGGGACTCGTCCCTGATGTTGATCGACCCACGTGCGTAGGAACTCCGAGACAACGACTGCGGATAACTGCCGGCCGAGCTCGATGGCCAGCGTCGATTTGCCGGTCGACTCACCCCCCACCACCGAGATGATGCGCGCGTCAGGCATGGGTGGCTGCCGGGGAGGACGTGACGTCGTCATCGGCCCTTGTGGACCAGGTACGCCAACCGGCGACGGCCATGACGATGAGGACCGAGTAGAACAGCGCTGTGAAGTAGAGGCTCTGACTGGTGTAGAGCACCGCGCCGACGGCGTTCACCGCGATCCATACCGGCCACGCTTCCGTCTTCTGCCAGACCATCAGCAGCTGGCCGGCCAGCGATCCCACCAGCATGACGGCGTCCCAGCGCGGGCTGGCGTCATGGACGCTCTGTAGCAGCAGGGCCACCGGCACCCACAGGACGAGGACCCCAACCGCTCCACCGAGGCGGATGGCCGGGGTGAGCCGACCTGGCATTCGCACCCCGTCCTGCCCCCAGGAGAACCAGCCCCAAACGGCGGCAGCCATGAAGATCAGTTGCGTGGCAGCGGAGGCGAATAGGTCCACTTCCAGGAACAGCCAGCCGTAGAGCAGGCTCGACAGGAAATACAGGGGCCACGCCCAGCGAGTCCCGTTGATGCAGAGGCCGATGGCAAGCAGGGCAGAGATCACCGAGACAAACTCGATGACGGTGACGTTGTAGCCCCACACAGTGAACAGAACAGTCATGACGGACGCTCCCTGCCCGGCATTACCCGGACGGTCATGCGGTCGGTGACGCTGTATGCCACCTTCTCAGACCGGTTGCCCCGGACTCCCGCCGTGTACTCCTGTCATCAGAGTATCGCCCGCGCGGGTTCGAAGCGGCGGTTCCCAGCTTCGCGAAGTCGTCGTGCGACTATTCCAGACGTGTGTTTTTCGATGACGGCTGATTTAGTGGCAGGAACCGCGTTGGTTCCGGTGGCGGCGTTGACGCTCCGAGAGGTCAAACACGGGCGGGAATTGCCGTTCGCACTGTTGCCGGCGACCTTCGCCCTGCACCAGTTCCTGGAGATCTTCGTATGGGCGGGCTTGGACGGCGATGTTTCCGCCGGAGTGGCGGAATGGGCGATGCGGGCGTATCTGTTCATCGCGTGGCCGCTGCTGCCCACCTATGTGCCGCTTGCGGTGATGCTGCTCGAACCGCACCGTGCGCGGCTGCGCGTAGCGCCTTTCCTGGCGCTCGGTGTCGTGGTGAGCCTCTATCTGGGGTACGTGGTTCTGGCGAATCCGGTGAAGGTGATCGAACACGCACACGGTCTCGAATACGACACCGTTGTGCAGCACCCACTGGTCTGGGCGGTGCTGTACATCATTGCGGTCATCGGTGCGCCGCTGATGTCTCGTTATCGATCGATCGTCGCGTTCGGCATCGTGAATCTGGTGGGTCTCATCGTGGTCGCGGTGTTCTACACGCAGGCGTTCGCGTCGCTGTGGTGCGTGTTCGCGGCCATCTCCTCGGTCCTGATGCTCGTGCACATGATTCGGCGACGCAAGCTGCCCGAGTCGGATCGTGTACGCGGTGAGCGGGTTCTGGTCTGACGGCCCCGGTGTACCGCTAGCCGGCCGGACCCATAAGGGGCCCTTACCTTCTAGGGGCCCTACCTTCGCAGGAGTCGTGCGCGGCCTGTCGCCACAACCGCACTGGTGGTGACGACAGCCCCGCCCAGGAGCATTCCGCCGATGACATCGCTGACGAGGTGGGCGTGTACGTACAGCGCCATCACGGCTACAGCCAGCACGCAGAGCACGACCAGGACTGCCAGAGTCGCCTTGGTCGACTGTGCCCGCCCGACCGAACTGATCACCGCGATAGTGCCGAGTAGGGCTGCGCTGCCGGCGACGTGCCCGGACGGATAGGAATGGGCGTATTCGGCGATCACCGACCATTGCGCCGGTGCATCCGGCCTAACAGTGCGTCCAAGCAGGGCCTTCAGCGTGTGCTCGACGACGACGGCCGTACCGACCCCGCCCACCACCAGCCCGATCGGGATCATTGAGCGGGCGCGTAACGACAGTAGGCCGCCGAAAAGAGTTGCGGCGATGGCGACCCCCGCCGGATCACCGATGAACCCGAAGATCGCGTCTGACACCACCGTGGTGTGGTGCGACCTATGGTCGCCGAAACGGTTCGAGACCGCCGCGTCGATGCTCTCCACCCAGTCGGCGCCGATGATCAGGCCCACCAGAACGAGCGCTGCGAGCAATCCGCCCGCGAGAAAGGCCAATGCCCGCCGGCCGTTGCTCAGCACAGCAACGATCAACAGAAGGGCGGTCGCGACGACCAGGAAAGCGATTGCGATGTCGATGATCGGAGATTCTGCAGTGCTTCCGGGGCACGCATTGCGGGTTTGGGAAAGTCCTCGGCGGGTGACGTGTCACCCGCCGAGGACGGCGCGCAAGAATGCCACGCTGGCGTGCGTGGCGGCACCGGGTTAATCGGGGGCCGGTGGGCGGTTGCGGTGGATGACCGCAGCAGCCGTCAACGCGACCAGGGTGCCGCCGATGATCCAGACAGCCAGCACGGCGACGCCCTGGCCTGCTCCGTGGCCACTGAAATACACGACGCGTCGCAATGCGTCGGTGGCAGCGCCGTTGGGCAGGGTCCCGCTGAGTGCTCGCCAGAAGGTCGGCAGGAGGGTCGGCTGATAGGCACCGCCGGCCGACGGATTACCGAGGATCACGAAGATCAGCAGGGTGAGCCCGATTCCGATGACTCCGAACAGCGTCTGCAGGGCGATCGTCACAGTGGCACCCGAGAGGGTCACCAGCATTCCGATTCCGGCGACCTCCCAGAAGTGGCCGCCCAATGCACCGAGCGCCTTCTCGGCGATGAGCGCGCCACCGAGACCGGACAGCGCCGCGTAGGGCACCGTCGCCCCGACGCGCCAGAACGCGCGGGGAAGGTTCGCCGGACGCGAGCCCTTCGCGATTCCGAGAATCGACGCGAACAGGTATCCGCCTACGGCCCAGCCGATTACCAGGTAGAAGCCGGACAGGCCGCGGCCGTCACCGGGGTTGAGCGGCACGACATCGTCGACCGTGAGTTGGCGCTGTTGCTGCTGCGCGGCCGTAGTGAACAGGGTCTCCACGGCGGTGGTCACCGATGTGCCACCGCCGGAAGCCACGAGCAGACGATCGTTGTCGCCAGTCGGATCAACCAGATACACCGCGGAGGTCTCGCCGTTCTGGAGTGACTGTCGAGCCGCGGCGGCGTCTGTGGAGCCGGTCGCTTCGACGGGTTGTCCGTCGACGCTGTTCAGCTTGTCGATCACCTGTGCGGCCACCTGCGGTGGCGCCACCACCGTCACCGGGATGTGATGTGGCGTCGGGGCGTGGAACGCGCCGAGGTAGGACAAGATGAACCCGAACTGCAGGATGAGAACGCCGATTGCGGGCACCAGGGTGCGTGCAGACAGGATGTCGCGCACGCGGTCGCGGCGGGTCTCCGGTTGGTCTGGGATGGCGTGCTTGCCCGAGTCCGGGGGGTTTATGGGCATGCGGGTATCGCTCTGAACGTGAGTCATTGTGCGTAGTCCTTCGAGAATGCCGGCTCAGCTGAAATGCGGTCCGGCGGTGCGGCGGCAGCGCCGACGGTTACCCGTCGCCGTCGCCGTCGCCGTCGCCGTCGCCGTCGCCGTCGCCGTCGCCGTCGCCGTCGCCGTCGCTCGGGCCGGTCAGCGCTTCCTTGGCTGTTTCGACCGCGTGAGTGGCGATGTCGACGGAGTTCTCGACGATGGCGCTTGCCCCACCGGCGATGTCACCCCGAAGGATGTCGGCTGCGTTCTCCACGATGTCTGAGGCCTTCTCGACGGCATGGGCCGCGATTTCCCTGGCCGCATCCAATGCGTTCTTGGGATCGAGATTCATTGTTTTTCTCCTTGTTTTCCGGGGATTTCCGCTTCCTTGTGGAGCGGATTACGTCGATTCTTCTCCTGCTTGCACCCGGCGGGCGCGAAACAGGTTGACCTCGTTGTCGATGCCGCGCAGTTCCTTTTCGCCGGCATACGACCAACGGAAGCGTGCGTCGTCTCCGATCTGTTCCCGGGCGTCCTCGGAGACCAGTACGGACCCGGGGCGTGCGGTTGAGGTGACTCGGCTGGCGAGATTGATCGGGCTGCCGAACCAGTCGCCGGCGCGGCTAACCGCCGAACCGTAGGTGATACCGGCGCGCAAGCGGGGCAGCATGTCGTCGCTTTCGGCGGCCTCGGTCAGGTTGAGGACCGTTTCGAGCAGCGCGGCCGGGTCGGGTGAGACGAACATGACCGCATCGCCGATGGTCTTCACGAATCGCACCGGGGCGACTGCTGCCTCGCGGGCCAGATCCGCCAGGCGGTGTGACATCGCCTCGAGGTCTTCGGGTGGAAGTTCTTCGCCGAGTCGGGTGAATCCGACGAGATCGGCGAAGGCCGCCGCCACATCGCGGGCCCCGGGTCCCGGAAGTCCTTCGGCGCGCTCGCTGGCGTTGACGGCTTCGGTTTCGGCCGCGTGCCGCAGCTGCAGGAACAGCATGTCGTGGATCATCGGGCCCAGCATCGGCGCGACGGAGTCGACCAGCATCTGCGAGCTCCTGGCGACCTCCAATTCGGTTGCGCCGGGATGAAGAACTGCCCCTAGCACCGCGGAACGCATCACTTCGGCGCCGTTGGACAATCCTTCGGCGAGGACCCGCACAACCGTGAGCATCTGGTCGGGATCGATTCCGTGGTCGAGGAGCTTCTTGATGTGCACGGCGATGTCGCCGTCGGGTCGCATGAACTGGGGTGCGTCCGCATCATCCACGACTGTCAGTCCGAGAGCGTGCTGGTAGCGGATCAGCTGGTCGATCGGGAGACCGGACTGCTCGCTGATTTGTCGGGCCGATAGGTAGCTGCCGTCGTCACCGACGGCACGACGGGCTGGTAGAAGCATCGGCGCGAAGGAATTGTCGATCTCTTCGGCGCCGATCCCCTGCTCCATAAGCCAGGTGATCAATTCGGCACGCTCAAGGCGTGGGTCCATGACCTCCAGGTTGTCGGTTGTCATGCCTCCACAATGACCTGCGTCCGAGGATAAAGTCTTGACAGAATGAAGTGAAGAAACCGGATCGTTTTGTTCGAGAGGAACAATTTGAAGCAAGCGCGTCCATATTTCACCGGGTTATCGCTCGATCCGCAGGTGGTCGCAGCCCTGGAGGACGTATTTCCGCGGATGGCGGAGTTGTCGGCGGCAGCCATCGTCGCCGAGGTCCCTGCCTATGCGGGTCCGTTTCAGGGTCAGGTGGGGCGCAACGTCACCGACGCCGTGCAGGCCTCGCTGGCGGCATTCCTGCGGCTGGCCACAGTAGGCGAAGGTGCCGGCCGCGATTCGTCGCTGTCGGCCGCTGTGGAAGGCGCCTACGAGCTGGGGCGCGGCCAGGTTCGCGACGGCCGCTCCATCGACGTGTTGCTTACGGCCTATCGGGTCGGAGCCAGGGTGGCGTGGCGAGAGTTGTCAGCGGCAACGGTCGAGGCGGGATTGCCCGCGCAGACGGTCGCGCAGTTCGCCGAGCTGGTGTTCGCCTACGTCGACGAACTCTCGGCGTCCAGCGTGTCGGGCTATGCCGACGAATTGGCCATCACGGGCCGGGCGCAGCAACGCTATCTCGATCAGCTCACCAGCCAATTACTCAAGGGCGAGGACAGCGAGACATTGCGGGCGAGCGCTGAGGCGGCGTCCTGGCCGGTGCCGGAAACCCTCACCGCCGTCTTGGTCCCGGCAGCTCAGATGTCGCGTGCGGGAACGTTCCTGAATCCCTACACCCTGCAGGCGGCGGAGGGTCTGCCCGGGCTCAATCCGGCCGAGCCCTGGGCAGTCCTGCTGGTTCCCGACACGGATGTTGGCGGGCGACCGGTCTTGCTCGCCGCACTTGCCGGTCGGTCGGCGGTAGTCGGGCCCAGCCGTCCTTGGGCGTCGGCACGGATCTCATATCTGCGGGCGATACGCGCGAGGCACCTCGCCCAGAAGGGGGTTGTCGTCGACACCGACGAGCATCTGGTCGAGTTGGTACTCACCGCCGACCCGGATGCGGTCGACGACTTGCGGCGCCGGGTATTGGCGCCGCTGTCCGAATTCAGCGCGAATGCCGTCGACCGGTTGGTCCAGACGCTGCGGAGTTGGGTGCTGCACCAGGGCCGCCGCGACGCCATCGCGGCGGAACTGATCGTGCATCCCCAGACCGTGCGGTACCGGATGAACCAGATTCGGCAGGTCTACGGGGATCGGCTTGACGACCCCACAACGATTCTTGAATTGACTGTGGCCCTTGGTATTACGCCCTGAGCATCAGCGGAATCGGACATCCAGCGTGGCGAGACCGAAGATCTTCCGGCCGTCGGATTTCGCCCCCACGATGATGACACCGCTGCGGGTTTCCGGATTCAGAGATTTGATCCGGCCGCTGAACTCGATGTCGCAGCCCTCGGCGGCCGACACGATTGCGGGTTGGGACAACCGCACCGCATACCGGGTGACGGCGCCGGGATCGCCCGACCACGCTGAGGCGAAACCGGCGCCGACCCCCATCGTGAGCATGCCGTGGGCGATGACGTCAGGTAGCCCGGCCAGCTTGGCGATGCTCTCGTCCCAGTGAATCGGGTTGGCGTCGCCGGCCACTCCCGCGTAGTTCACCAGGTCACCCCGGGACAGGCGAGTGTGATGTGCCGGCAGTTCGTCGCCAACCTTCACCTCATCAAAGTTGGCCGTGCCGGGCACGCGGGTGCTGCCGTCGGTTGCGATCCGAATCTCGCCTGCTGGACGAACCGTCTTCCGGTAATCGCAAGCCGCTGCGCCTATTCCGGAGAAATCGACGTCGTGCATCATCGCCTTCTGGACGGCGGCCATCGTGCCGGGATTGATGTCTTCGGCGGTGACGCCGACCACGGTGGTGTGCAGGGTATGCACCCGCTCGCCCGCGGTATCGGTGAATGTGTTGGTCACCGTGATGATGTCGCGTCCGGCGATCCTGCGCACCGATGTCAGTTCGACGTCGATGAACAGCTCGTCGCCGGCGACTATCGGACGATGCTGTTCGAAGACTTCTTCGGTTTGTAGATAGGTGTCATAACCGACGACCACGGATTCGAACATCCGCCGGTTGCAGGCCATCGCGGGTGTCGAGGTGAATGTCAGGGGAGCCACGACACCGGAATAGCCCAATGCTTCGGCTGCCGCGGGGTTCCAGTGCGCGGGGTGATAATCCTGCACCGCACGGGCGTACTCGCGGACCTTCTCCCGGCCAACCAGGTAGGGGCCGTCAGCCTGGTAGTAGTGGCCGACCCGCGATTCGAGTGCGGGTGCGTCTGCTGCTGAGGTCATGAACGGAAACCGTAGCAATGCGGCTCGACTGCCCGGCCGGGATTGCGCTCCCATGCCCCGTCGGGAGTGGGGCATGCTCGCAAGACAAGGGTGGATCGGCGCGCTGCCTTCCTGTCGGTCGCGACGCTGGGTTCACCTGAGGGCGCAGGAGTGGCCGAAACGGACATTTGGGCGTCGGAAACGCAGCGTTTGCTGCGAACGGGCAGTCGCGAACCGTCTCCCGTGGGTAGGGATGAAGTCGGGGCGCCGAGCGAATGTCCGGCGATCGGTGGACATGAATTCATCCCCGTGAGGGGCCGGTTGATGGATGGTCCAGATTCGGATGCGGCGGCAATACTGGAGTCAGTAACCCGAAAGTCCGCATGACCCCCCTGACATGCGGCTGTGCGGGCGAATCGCGACCGGAGCGGCTCAGCTGAGATCACTTCAGGGCGCGGGCACTATCGACGAGGCGGTTGTGGCACCCCCCTAGGCCATGACCGCCTCGTCAATGCGCACGTCGATCGTCAGGTCCCCGCAGGACGGTGATTTGCTGCTCACGGCGCCTCCGCACTATTTTGCTGAGGTGCTTTCCTCTGCTCTTGGTGTAGTTGCGCGTTCGATGGTTCCCCTGCTCGCCGTGGCGGTTGTCGCCGGTACCGGCGTTGTTGCAGAGCCGGCCCGGATCGGTTCTGAACCCGCGGTGCGGCTCGCATCCGACGACGGAAATCCGCTGGCCGGGATGCCGTTCTACGTCGATCCGGTGTCCGCGGCGATGCGTGCGGCGAAGAGCGCGAATCCGCCGAGTGCGGAGCTGACCGCGATTGCCAACACTCCGCAGGCGTACTGGCTTGACCAGGCGTTTCCGGCGGGCTCGGTGGGTGGGACAGTGTCGAAATACGTGGGTGCCGCTCAGGCCGCAGGCGCCATGCCCCTGTTGACCTTGTACGCGATTCCGCATCGTGACTGCGGTAGCTATGCCGCGGGCGGATTCGGCTCGGGTGCGGCCTATCGGGGATGGATCGACAGCATCTCGGCCGGACTCGGGGCGTCGCCGGTGGCGATCATCCTGGAGCCGGACGCCATCGCTATGGCGGGCTGTCTGTCGCCCGATCAGCGGCAGGAACGTTTCGACCTGCTGCATTACGCCGTGGAGACGCTGACCAGGGATCCGGCCGCAGTGGTCTACATCGATGGTGGCCATTCACGGTGGATGACTCCAGAAGATCTGGCCGCCGGGCTCAACCAGGCCGGTGTGAGTCTGGCGCGGGGCTTCAGTCTCAACACCACGAACTACTACACCACCGATGAGGAAATCGGCTACGGCGAAGCCGTGTCGGCACTCACCAACGGTGCGCACTACGTGATCGACACGTCGCGCAACGGTGTCGGGCCGGCACCGGACAGCCCGCTTAGCTGGTGCAACCCGGCCGGCCGTGCACTCGGCACTCCGCCGACGACGGACACCGCGGGCCCGCACGCCGATGCATATGTCTGGGTCAAGCGCGTCGGTGAATCGGACGGGTCATGTGGACGCGGCGAACCCGGCGCGGGGACCTTCGTGAGCCAGTACGCGATTAATTTGGCCCGCAACGGCGGCTAAGACGCCGAGTGCTGGATTGGGATCGTCAATCCCTGATTCCGACGGTGATGAGGTCGAACAGGGCGCCCATCCATGGCGGCCGGGGAATCCGGTGCTGATCGGTGACGGTGAACCCGGCATCTTCGAAGAGCGCCCGGAATTCCGTGGCGGTGGCATTGTGTTGCGGCTTCCACAGGTTGCCGGCAGGCATCTGGAATCGGGATCCCCGTGAAGCGATGGCGGTGACGGCCAACATTCCGCCGGGCGTGAGGACCCGGTGGAATTCGCGTAATGCGGCGGCTTGATTGAAGAAGTGAAATGCGGTGGTGGTGACCACGGCATCCAGCGACTGGTCCTCGAAGGGCAGCTGTTCGGCGGGGCCCCGCATCCAGGTCACTCCATCGGACTTGGCTCTCGCCTTATCGAGCATGCCCTCAGACATATCGACCCCGTAGATGGCCTCCGGATGTAATTCCCGCTCGATCCGAGTGGTGAGAACTCCAGTGCCGCAGGCAATATCTGCGATGCGCTTCGATCGATGGGACTGCAGCTGCGCAATCACCTCGTTGTGTGGGGGTCGGTAGACCTGCCGCTGCAGAACGGGCAGGTCGTAGATGGGGGACAAAAAGCCCCACATCTGCGTCACTGCGTCATTGAGACGTCGTCCGCGTTGTGCTGTCATCTGGTCGATCAAACCGTGGTGGACTGGGGTTCGCCCGACCGGGGTGCCGGCCAAGGCGCCGGAACCGGACGGCGCCGCACATTCTGTGGCCACCAGAACCACCGGCCGAGCATCGCCGCGATCGATGGGGTCATGAAGGAGCGAACGATCAAGGTGTCGAACAGCAGGCCCAATCCGATTGTGCTTCCCACCTGGGCCAGCACTGTTAGCTCACTGACGGCGAAGGACATCATGGTGAAGGCGAACACCAGACCCGCCGAGGTGACGACGGATCCGCTGCCGCCCATCGCCCGGATGATCCCGGTGTTGATCCCGGCGTGGATCTCCTCTTTGAGCCGGGACACCAGAAGCAGGTTGTAGTCGGCGCCGACGGCCAGCAGGATGATGACGGACATCGCCAGCACCATCCAGTGCAGTTCGATCCCGATGATGTGTTGCCAGATCAGCACCGACAATCCGAATGATGCTCCCAGGGACAGCAGCACTGTTCCGACGATGACCGCTGCGGCAACCACACCGCGGGTGATGATCAGCATGATGATGAAAATCAAACAGAGCGAGGCGATTCCGGCGATCAGAAGATCCCAAGTATTGCCCTCGTTCATATCCTTGAACATGGCAGCGCTACCGCCGAGGTAGATGGTCGACCCCTCGAGCGGTGTCGCCTTGATCGCCTCTTTTGCTGCTGTTTTGATCCTCTCGATCTTGGCGATGCCCTCTGGTGTCAGCGGATCGCCGTCGTGACTGATGATGAAGCGCACGGCGTGGCCGTCAGGTGAGATGAATTGCTTCATACCGCGCTTGAAGTCGGGATTATCGAAGACTTCGGGCGGGAGGTAGAAAGAATCGTCGTTCATCGACGCGTCGAACGCGTCACCCATTGCGGACGAATCCGTCTGCATCGCCGACATCTGGTCCTGCAGTCCCCGCTGTGTCGACTGCATGCTCAGCATCTGCGTCTGCATGCTCTTCATCGACGCGATCATCTCCGGCATCAGCGCGTTCATTTGGGGCATCAGCGAGTCCAGTCGCTCCATGAGCGGGACAATTGTCTTGATGTCGTCGGTCATGACATCGATCCCGTCAAGTGTGTCGAAAACCGATCGGAAGGCCTGACACAGGGGGATATCGAAGCAGTGCGGTTCCCAATAGAAGTAGTTGCGAATCGGTCGGAAGAAGTCGTCGAAGTTGGCGATGTTGTCGCGCATGGTCTCGACGTCGCCCACCATGGTCTTCATCTGGATGACCATGCTGTGGGTGACCTCGGACATTTGGATTGTGAGACTTTGCATCCGCTCCATCTGATCGATGTTCGTCTGCATGGTGTCGACCTGTTTGAGCATGTTCGATGTCAGGTCGTGGTTGTACTTCTCGGTCAGCTTCTGGGAAGTGCCCTGCATGCTGATCTGAAAAGGGATGGAGGTGTGCTTGATCGGCTTGCCATCCGGACGGGTGATCGCCTGGACACGTGAGATGCCCTCGACCCGGAAGACTGCCTTGGCTATCTTGTCGATCACCAGGAAGTCGGCCGAGTTCCTCAGGTCGTGATCACTTTCGACCATCAGGACTTCGGGGTTCATTCGCGCCGCCGAAAAGTGACGGTCCGCAGCCGCGTAACCCTCGTTGGCCGGTATGTCCTGGGGCAGGTAGGCGCGATCGTTGTAGTTGGTCCGGTATCCCGGCAGTGTCAGGAGCCCAATGAGCGCCAACGCCACTGTGCCTACGAGAATAGGGCCAGGCCAGCGAACGATTGCTGCGCCGATCTTGCGCCAAAGCCTCACTCGCATAGCGCGTTTGGGCTCCAGCAGTTTGCCGAATCTGCTGACCACCGCAATCATGGCGGGGGCTAGCGTCAGTGCCGTCACAACGACGACGAACATGCCGATAGCAAGCGGAACGCCCAGCGTCTGAAAGTAGGGCAACCGGGTGAAGCTCAGGCAGAACGTCGCTCCCGCGATGGTGAGACCGGATCCCAGCACCACGTGGGCGGTGCCTGTGAACATTGTGTAGTAGGCGGATTCACGATCCTCGCCCGCTGAGCGTGCTTCCTGATAGCGGCCGATCAGGAAGATGGCGTAATCGGTAGCGGCCGCGATCGCCAGCATGACAAGGAGATTCGTCGCGAAGGTGGAGAGCCCGATGATGTGGTGATAGCCGAGGAATGCCACGCTGCCTCGGGCCGCCGCGAGGCTCAGGACAACCATTCCGAGCATGATCAGAAGCGTGGTGATCGAGCGATAGACCAGCAGCAGCATCACGATGATGACGGTGAATGTCAGCGCTTCCATCAATTTGAGGCTGCGATCACCGGCGAGCTGTTGGTCGGCCAGCAGCGCGGCCGGACCCGTCACGTAGGTTTTCACGCCCGGAGGAGCGGTGATGTTCGCGACGATGTTCTGAACAGCCTTCACCGACTCGTTGGCCAGGGCCTCGCCCTGGTTGCCGGCGAGACTCACCTGAACGTAGGTGGCCTTGCCGTCGGTGCTCTGCGCACCAGTGGCAGTCAACGGATCGCCCCAGAAGTCCTGGATCGAGAGGACGTGCTTGGTGTCTGCGCGTAGCTTCGCGATCATCTCGTCGTAGTACGCGTGTGCCGCAGCGCCGAGGGGCTCTTGGCCCTCCAGCACGATCATCGCGGAACTGTCCGATGTGCCCTCGTTGAAGACCTTGCCGATGCGCTTCATCGAGATCATCGACGGGGCCTGGCCGGGGCTCATCGACACCGCTTGGCTCTGGCCCACCACTTCCAGTTGGGGCACCGCGGTGTTGAGGACGACGATGATCGCTATCCAGCCGAGGATGATCGGCAGTGCGAATGTGCGGATCATCCGGGCGACTAACGGCCGCGGCGTCCTCATGCGGACTTCACAAAGCAGTAGGTGAGCGCGTCAACGCCAGTCGCCGTTCGTTCGTCCTTCACTTCGTCGTCGACGGTGATGCGGCAGGAAATCGAATCACCTTTGCTTTGAGCGAGGAGAATCGGCGCGGCCGATGGCGCGGACGTCTCGAGGGTGAGTGACCAGGGGAGTGCGGCACCGTCGATTCGCTTGGGTTTCGCGTCGAGGTCCAGGTAGTTCAGATTGGCCGAACCGGCGGCACCCCATATCTCGTACTTGACGACCTTGGGGTCGAAAGGCTTGGGGTCATCGGCGAAGACCTTCGGCGTTGTGATGATGCCGCCCGATCCGAAGAAGCTTCGAATGCGGTGGACCGTGAAACCACTGACCAGCAAGACGACAATGACGAGCAGCGGTATCCACGCTCGTTTGAGAAAGCCGATCATCGTGAGCCCCCGTCGACGTACAACGAAGTTTCACAGTACAGTGAAAGTTCTGAGCGTCAAGCTGGGGCCGAGGAATCCAGCTACCTGCGATAATCACCGGATTGTCTTAGTACCGTGAAAGTTGTGAGCGCCATGGAGAGCGACGCGGAGGCACCGCTGCATGCCGAGATCATGCAGTTCGTCGAGCAGATGGGCGGCTTCTTCGAGTCCAATGGTCTGACGCGGCTCGGCGGCCGTCTGCTGGGCTGGTTGCTGGTGTGTGATCCCGAGCGGCAGTCCTCGGAGGAACTGGCGGTGGCACTTGATGCGAGCAGCGGTGGAATCAGTACCAATGCGCGCATGCTGATCCAATTCGGCTTTATCGAGCGTCTTGCGATCGCCGGAGACCGCCGCACATTTTTCCGATTGCGGCCCAATGCTTTTGCCGCCGGCGAACGGCAACGCCTTCGGACCATGGCCGACCTGCAGAGTATGGCGGAGATCGGGATGCACGCCTTGCGTGACGCTCCCCCGGAGCGCTGCCGCCGACTCTTTGAGATGCGAGATCTGTTGAGCTACATGGAAAAAGCACTCACCGAAGCCCTCGGTGACTATCACCAAAGAGGTACCAACGATGCCCCGTAATTATGTGAAATCTCTAGTTGCTGCAGCGCTGTTGTTAGGGGCGTCGGTGACAGTGTCGGCGGGCGCCGCGTCGGCGGACGCGACCGACGACTATCCGATTCCGAACCGGATGCTGAAAACACAATGCACCGCCGAGCAAATCATGGCCGCCGCACGCGATGTGGAACCTGTTTACTACGAGCGCTACATGATCGACTACAACAACAAGTCGGCCGATGTCCACCAGGCAGTCCAGGACCGCATTCACTGGTTCTATTCGATGGACTACGCCGGCCGTCGCGCGTACTCCGAGGAGATCGCGACCAACATCTACGGCGAATCACTGGCGTTCGCATGGCCCAACTGGGCCAAGCTGTTCTTCAACAACAAGGGTGTCGCGGCACGCACTACCGACGTGTGCATGCAGTATCCGCCGGACGATATGTCCGTTTGGAATTGGTAGGTGCTACTGCCTCTCCAGAGTCCGGCGGAATGCCGCGGCAGGATGGACGGTGGCTCCCTGGTTCCGGACACGCGTGCTTAGCGCGTAATCCGATGTGACGACGCAGATTTCCTGCGGGTCGTCTGCCGATTGCACGAGCCGCACGATCTCGTCGTCGGCGGAATTTGCGGCCGCCCTGTCCGCGTGAGCGACGGTGATCGTGGCCGAGTGGATCGGTGGAGTCGGGGGCTTCTCGAATACGACGGTCACGTCTATGCCGGGGTCTTGACCGCCTGCCCACTGCTCCAGGCTGTCGACCAACGCCGCCATCGCCTTTCGACGGTCCTTCCACCAGCCATCGGGACGGCATCCGATGACATTCATGCCGTCGACGATCCAGCGCATCCACCTACGGTAGGGGATCTTCGGGTTCGCCGGTCTTCTCGGGCGTGAAGAGCCTTACGGGGTGGTGGAGGTTGTTGGTGGTGCTGGGTAGTTCGAGTTGGGGTGGTGGGATCCATTGGGTTTGGCCGTTGGTGAGTTTGTTTGTGCGCCGGCCTTTGTCGAGGAATTTGTGGGGCTCTCCGCTGTGGATGAATCAGCGGCTGTGCGCAACACGGGCCGAGGTGCCTCACATAAAAGTGAGCGCGAAGCGGTGGGCGGTGCCTCACGTACTTTGAGCGCGTGAGGTAGGCCTGCGCTACGTCTTGGTCAATCG